>Ga0210060_1000037_pt1 | contig 89457 bp, 89 predicted proteins | sample Joice_CattailNLB_FD_184871 | JGI IMG/M metagenome (GOLD analysis project Ga0210060, IMG submission 184871) | Wetland microbial communities from San Francisco Bay, California, USA, that impact long-term carbon sequestration - Joice_CattailNLB_D2... | ecosystem: Environmental > Aquatic > Marine >...
CAATCGCAATTCCGAAACCGGCCGCTGTCACACAGGCGATAAAAAATTCTAATGCTTTTGTTTCCATACTCTAGTCTACCTCCTTAAGTTGATATGTTATTGGGCTTCTTCCAGTCACCCATTGTGAATTTAGTTGATTGGTTTATTAGTTGAATAGTTGATTAGTGTTTGCTTTCCGATGGTCCGAGATTCACTATTTAACCAATCAACTAATTAACTATTTAACTAAATTAGTGCGCCTCTTCCATGGCTCCGGCAAAATACATGATCGACAGCAAAAAGAAGACAAAGGCCTGAACAAGGGCCACAAATATACCCATCGCCATAATGGGCAATGGTGCAAAAAAGGCACCGGCCAGCATAAACAGGATTGCCAGCACCAGCTCATGACCGGTAATGTTGCCGAAAAGCCGGAAAGAAAGGGATAAAATTCTGGCCAGGTGTCCAATCAGCTCGATTGGCAAAATAATCGGAATCAGCCACCATACCGGGCCCAGAAAATGTTTGACATATTTTATGCCGTGGTACCTGAGTCCGATAAAATGCGTAAACAAAAATACCGGAATTGCACAAGAGACAGTGGTATTGATGCTGGCGGTCGGCGGGTAGAATCCGGGGACCAGCCCCAGCAGGTTACAGGTGGCGATATAAATAAAAACGGTTGCGATAATCGGAAAAAACCAGCGACCTTCTTCTCCGGTGATATCCACCATGAATTCTTCCATCCCCGAAATGAGAATTTCAAAGAAATTTTGCGCTTTGGTGGGAATCAATTCAATTTTGCGGGTTGCCAGCACCGCAAAAATGATCAGCAAAAGGATCACAAACCAGGAATAAATTACATGAGGGTATGCGTGTGCAAAATGCCCCAAACCGATCGCCTCAAACAGCTTGACTAAAAAAAGATAGGGATGTGCCATCCTTAGATCGCCTCCTTGAAAATAAGTTTTTTAAGTTCGCACAGGGTCGCAAGCATGATACTGAAAACCACTACAGATAGTCCGATGATAAGCCCTAGGGGATTTACAAAGTGCCCGGCTATGAGGATAAAAATTATAAATCCACTGGCGATAAAACGCAGAAAATATTTTGCAATAACCAGATTGTGGGAGGAAAGATGCGGTGGGGTCAGCGCTTTTTTTAATGTCCGCGCCAACAGATGGAAATTCGCCGTAACCAGCAGACCGCCGCAAAGGATTCCGCCGGCAAACTCAGTGGGCATGAGAATAAAGCCCAGGACACTGGCAATCGCAAACAGAATCCAGTTGGTGCGAGTTACAAATGTAAGAATGCGCTGCTGAATTTCCACCTTCGTTTCATCCAGTCTTCTTTTCCGAATCTGTAAATCTCCGGAAAACCGATATGACTTTATTGACGGACAATCTCCATGATGACGAAGGTTGCCTCTACCCCATCGGAGATCTCCCCTGCCCCTGTCGCTAAAAGTATGAAAACCCCTTTACGGAAAGTCTGAGCTGCTTAGAATTTTCGGGCTTTTTTTATTACCCGCCCGATGTTTCTGAAACCGGCGGCGATACCGAATCCCAGAAAAATCAATGTAAACCAGGGCGATGTATCAAACTTTCGGTCCAGCACCACCCCGATCCCGAGACCGATGAAAATGGCAAGCGAAACGGAGATGCCAAGACTGCTGAAATAGGCAAACTCCTTGAATGTACGCCGGGTTTCTCTTTTCATGAAATCGGGACCCTTTCCTGGTGGAAAAGGCTCTAAATCAAAACGATATAAAGGTTCAGAACCTAACAAAGGATAAGTTGCAAGTCAATGCAAAATTCATAATTTTTCATTAATTTCAGGATCTCATTATTTTTCATGCAAGATTCAAATCAGCGGCATCAAAGACCGGGCCGTCAAGACAGGCGTGTAAATAGCGCCCCTGATCGGCCCGCCCCTCAACGGCACATCCCAGGCAGGCCCCCAGGCCGCACGCCATCATGGTTTCAATGGAAACCTGGCAGGGGATGCGGTGTTTATCGGCGATACCGATCACGCATGCCAGCATTGGCATCGGACCACAGGCGACGATCATATCCGGCGGATTGTGATCGACGGCTAATTGCAATGGATGGGTAACCAGACATTGATCCCCGTCACTGCCGTCATCGGTGGTGGCATCCACTTTTAACCCCAACTGTGCAAACTCATCGCGGCACAACAGGTCTTCTTTGGTTCGACCCCCGATAAATACGCGGCAATTTGAAAAATCGAATTTGTCACGGTAAAGCTGGGAGACCAGAAATACCATGGGGGCGACACCAACCCCGCCGGCCACCACATGGATACTCTTGGCCTGACGGGGAATTACAAACCCCGTTCCAAGGGGCCCAAGGATATCAACCATATCGCCCGGCTTTTGCCGGGCCATGATGGCGGTGCCCTTTCCCACTACTTTATACAACAGTTCAAGGCCCTCGGCCTGTCCGTTTGAGATTATCAGATTGTGAATCGAAAACGGGCGGCGCAGGAGGGGGTCCGGCTGCTGTGATAGACGCAGCATAATAAACTGTCCGGGTTTGGCTGTGGAATAATGTTCGGAACACGTCAGACCAATTTGGTAACAACCGGAACCTATCTTTTTATTCCATAGAACCTTGGCTGGCTGTTGAAACATGGCGTTCTTCTCAATTGACTATTTTAATAATGGAGATTGAATATTTAAGGAAATATGTCGATTCAATTTTCAAGGATAGCATACCGCCGATATTCAATCGACAATATTCAATATTCAATCACCTGAGTCCGATAACTGAGGCAAATCTGCCCGTGGTTTTTTCGGCCCGATAGGAAAAAAATTCCTCTGCCCGGCAGCGGGTGCACATCTGACTGGATTCAATGTTTCGTTCCCGGAGGCCGGCTTTCATCAGTTGATCGGAACTGATGGCCCAGAAATCAAAATGATCGTCGGGGCCCTTATAACCCCAGAATTCTTTGGGAATCTCGGTTTCATAATTGATAAATTGCGCACAACAGGGTCCCAGCGAAGGTCCGATACCGGCCAGCATATCATCCGGGCTGCAGCCAAAATACTGTCTCATGGCGTCAACGGTGCAGCCGATAATGTTTTGGATACTCCCCCGCCAGCCGCTGTGCACATTGGCCACCACCCGCCGGACGGGTTCATACATCAACACGGACTGACAGTCAGCCACCTGAATAACCAGATAATTTTCGGAGCGGTCCGTCACCACCGCATCGGCGATTAAGGGTTGAGGGGTCACGGGACTGTTTTCAGCTTTCTGATCGCAACCCAGCACGGCAACCTCACGGCCGTGGACCTGACGGATATAGGTCATCTCACCTGTACCCATAATCCCGGATATTAGTTCACGGTTTCTGGCAACTGCTTTATCCTCGTCCCCAATACCGTAGCTGACGTTCAAACTTGCAAAGGGCGCTTGGCTGTGGCCGGCGTTTCGGGTAAAGATCCCATGATCGATACCCGAAAACTGCGCCAGGTTTTCAAACTGATAATATGATGTGCCGTTACGGGTCGCGGATTTCATCACCTCAGTCTCCCTGGTAGCGCTGCAATATAGTCTCAATGATAGCGGTGGTTGATGTTTCCTCTACAAAGGATATGCGCACTATTTTTCCGCCCCTCGATTTAACATCTTCGGCACCGATAATCGCATCGGCCGCCCAATCTTCTCCCTTGACCAGCACATCGGGTTTCAGGGTTTGAATAAGCCTCAGCGGATCAGGCTCCTCAAAAAGTACAACGTAGTCCACACACGCCAGACTTGCCAGGATCTCAGCCCTGTGGCCCTGGCCAATGATCGGCCGCTTGTCGCCTTTTATGGTTCGCATGGAGCCATCGCTGTTTAAACCGACAATCAGCATATCACCCTGGGATCTGGCTTCTGCAAGATACCTGACATGACCCACATGCAAAATATCAAAGCATCCATTGGTAAACACGATCTTTTGGCCGGATTTGCGGACCTTGCTCAGCCGGGCCACAAGGTCTTCAAGCGTTACGATTTTGTCTAAAGCATCCATAATAAGACCATTATACCTCTTCAACACAATAAATAGCAGTATTGGAGTGTTGGCGTACTGGAGTATTGGAATTGAGCAACAGCGCTCCATTACTCCATTACTCCATTGCTCCTACATTCCTTTCTCTAAAAGCCTGTATTAAAAAAAATCAACCTTAACATATTAATCGTTTATCCAGCGCCGGCTCATACCGCCCGGGCCAATGTCAATACGTCAACCTTCTGCGCCCCGCGGCTCAACAACAGTCGACCGCATTCATTCACGGTAGCACCGGTGGTGTAAACATCATCAATTAGCAAAACTCTTTTACCGGCTATCGTTTCTTCCCGGTTTAAATCAAAGGCATTTTTTATGTTAACGGCCCGTTGGGCGCGACCAAGCGCCGTTTGCGGGGGCGTGGGGATTTTCCTTATCAGAACGTCGCGTTCAATCCGAATGCGAGGCAGATCACAAAAACCACGGGCCGCCAGGTCCGGCCAGTTCCGAATCAAAAGGTGCGCCTGATTGAATCCCCGGCGCCTGAGCCTGCCGGGATGCAAGGGCACCGGCAAAATAATATCGATGCTGTCTTTACCCCAAAAAAGCATAAAGGCCGTCAAGAGAAGTTCACCGAGCGGCCGGGCCAGTTGGATTTTGCCCCTGTATTTAAAACAGTGGATGACTTCCGCGATAATCCTATCGTACACCAGCGGTGCCCGGGCAATGCCAAATTTTTTGCCGGAGGCAATGCATGCGCCGCAATAGTGATCCTGATCCTGCCTGCTCGCAAACGGTATGCCGCAGCAGATGCAAAGCGGAGATTCAACCGGAATCAGTTCTGAAAGACAGTTTGCACATAGGCAGGTTGCCAGCGATATCTCCAGCTGGGTCTGAACCGATAACGGCCGGGCATTTCTATCAGGGCCCGGGTTTGCTGCAATTTTCTGGCGGTTTTGATCCGGGATCCGGAAAAAATTTGCACACACCAGGCATTTAGGTGGAAAGACGGCCGCCTGAATAGTCTGGTAAATTCTATTAAATAGATTGAGTGCCACCTGCTGCCTTTGTATTCACAGGCTTAATTTTAGGTTTATCCTGACACCTGAAACCTACGCGCTTGCCTTTGCCGCAGGGTTTCATACAGGGCCACCGCTGCAGCCACCGACGCATTGAGCGAATCCAGTGCTCCCAGTTGGGGAATGGAAACCAGAAAATCGCAATTTTTTTCCACCAGGGGCCGGATCCCCTTTTGCTCACCGCCGAGAACAATGGCTATTGATCCGGTCATATCGCCGTCATATATGGAGCGATCAGCTTCTTTGTGCAGGCCGAGGACCCATAGACCGCTTTTTTTGCAATGTTTAATGGTTTGCACCAGATTGGTTGCCCGGTTTAAAAAAATGTGCTCGAGCGCTCCGGCGGAAGCCTTGGAAACCGCAGGGGTCGGCGGCGCACTTCGATCTTTGGGCATAATGACACCGTCGATACCGACACATAGAGCGGTTCTGATAATGGCCCCCAGATTCTGAGGATCCAGGATGTTATCCAGCATTAACAAAAAATGCCTTGCGCCCTTGGCTTCAGCCGCAGCCAGTATGTCTGAGATCGCAGTCAACGGAAAAGGATCGACCCTGGCAGCCACCCCTTGATGACCGGCCCCACCGACAAGCGCTTTAAGATCTCCGGACCCAGCGGTTTTGACCCGGATACCCCTGTTGGTCGCCAATGATGCCAGCCGGTCAAGACGACCGGATTTATATTCTTTTTGAAGATAAATTTCGTAAATGTTTCGCCGCCGGGCGGTCAGGGCTTCGTAAACCGGATGGAGTCCGTATAATATTTCGGTTTTCACGAACGATAGCTCTCAAAAATGGTGACCATTTCCGCCGTGGCATCCGACAGCCGATCATTGGTGACACGATGCCGATAAATATTTTTTTGCGCCATCTCTTTGCGCGCATTGTCCAGGCGCACTGCAATGACCTCCGGGCTGTCGGTACCCCGGGCTTCCAGGCGTTGCTTTAAAATTTCCAGTGAAGGCGGCAATATGAAAATCGTAATGCCGTCGGGGTAGCGCGCAAGGATTTGACGGGTCCCCTGAACGTCTATATCCAGTAAAATATCCCTCTTGGCGGATAATCCATTGTCCAAAAATTTTGCTGAAGTGCCGTAATAGTTTCCGTGTACTTCGGCCCATTCAGCCCACTGGTGCTGCGAAATTCCTTTTTCAAATTCGTCTTTAGGAATGAAATAGTAGTCAACGCCGTTTTGCTCCCCTTTGCGCCGGGGTCTGGTGGTATATGAAATCGAATATAAAAGATCTGAAAAATGATCCCGCATAGCGCGGCACAGGGTTGATTTGCCGGCCCCGGATGGTGCCGAAATGATAAAAAGATGGCCCGGGCTTTTTAGTAAGCTTGAATCAACTGGCACCCGGGCTTTTTTGATTGGCCCCTTTTTCATTTTGATCAGGACGGCTCTTTCAGTTGGGCATAGCGCTGGGAGACGGTTTCGGCCTGGATGGCTGAAAGCACTATGTGGTTACTGTCCATGACAATTATCGAACGGGTACGACGGCCGTGGGTAGCGTCGATCAGCCGCCTTTCTTCCCGGGCATCATCTTTGAGCCGCTTCATCGGCGCAGAATTCGGGGACACAATGGCAACCACCCGTTCCGAAACCACCGTACTTCCAAAACCGATGTTTAAAAGAGTTTGATCCATCCTGCCTCCGTTTCTGCTGCTGGTCGCATCAACAACGTTTAGATTAACAATGACCTGTATGCCTTCTTATATTAAAATCAGACAGAATACATTACTTCGATCCGCCTGCGGCGGAATATTCATGATTCGATATTCGCTATTCGCTTTTTATATCCCGGAACCTTGGTCGCCTCCGGCGCTGCCAAAGGCGGGTAAACCTCTGAACGCTTTTAACTATTCAATATTTTGGATCTGCTCTCTAATCTTTTCAAGTTCTGATTTAATATGGACGATTTTGTGAGATGTATCGGCATGGCCGATTTTGGCGCCGATGGTGTTAAATTCCCGATTGAACTCCTGCAGCAAAAAATTGAGTTTTCGCCCCCCGGGTTCCTGGGCGTTCATTATATGGCGAAACTGCTTCACGTGGCTCTCTGCTCTGACAATCTCTTCTGAAATATCACTCCTGTCCGCCAAAAAGGCTGTTTCCTGAGCAAGCCGTGCGGGGTCAATCTCCACTGTCTCACGGGTCAAGGCAGCGATGCGCTCCTTCAATCGTTCCTGATACTGTTCTAACAGCGTCCCGGATTCAGCTTTTATTTCAGCAAGGCACCCTTCAATGAAATCCAGTCTTGCGGACAAATCGGCGGCGATGAAATCGCCTTCTTTCTGACGCATGATTTCAAGCTCAGCGAGGCCCCGGGTCAGGCAGTCCTCAATCACTGTCCACAGGCTGTCGGGTTCATCGGAGGGCTCAACCGGCTTTATAATTCCACCCAGACTTAGCAAATGTTCCACGGAAATGTCATTGCCCAAATTAAACTCCTTTTTTAACTGCGTAAGGGCGCTATGGATTGCTTTGGCCCTGGGCCGATCAATTTCAAAGGCCATGGCCTGCTCGGATTCATCTTTGATCTGAACTTTGATCTCTACCCGTCCCCGGGCAATGTGCGCGGCGACAAGCCCTTTCACCTTATCTTCGAGCACCATGTAGCTGGCAGGCATTCGCAGGACAATGTCCAGATGACGATTGTTGTATGCACGCATCTCAGCCGACACCGTAATTTCACCGGCGATTTTTTCAGTGGTCGCATAACCGGTCATGCTTTTAATCATAACTTGGGGGTTCTCCATCAAGAATTTTTAATAACAGTGTCCTAATGCGACAACTGAATCTAATTTTCCAATCTTCAATCTTCCGCCCGTTTTAAATCAGCCGCATACTTGGCGCGTGCCTGCGCTAGAAAGCTGGTAATCGGCCGGTCTGCATAGTCGGGATAGGTCCAGGGCAATTTCTGAAAGGCTCCTTGCTGATAAATCAACGTTAAATCAGCATAAATTCGGTGTCCGATATAAATTCTATGGCTGAAGTTCTTACCGGAGGCCAGCACAAATCGTTCGTACGATAAATAGCCCGGATCAATGTTGACCCGACGCCGGCCGTTGCGCGTGTATTGATCTTCCAAACGATTGGTCGTCCATTTGACGCTGGCCAGGTCGAGCTGTTCAATATGCGATTTAAATGCCAGCAGTCGTCGAAAAAGCGGTGTCCCCATCTCTTGCTCATAGTAGGTCGTATAATCAAACGGCATCCATGGGCTGACCATGTCTAAAGAACCAAATTCGGATGCAAGTTCAACGGCCAGCGGTTCAAACAAGGCCCTGTCCTTCATGAAAAGCCCGATGACCAGTTTGGCAGGTTTTGGTTCCTGGGGTTTACTCATGCCAGTTTAGTCAATTGATTAACTCTCCAGCTGTTTGGCTTCTTCAATGAGCATAATCGGAATATCATCCCGAATTTCATACAATAGTTTGCATTGGTCACATCTCAGACCATCTTTGGCTTCATTCAAATATAGGTCGCCTTTGCACTTCGGGCAGGCTAGAATATCTAAAAGTTCCTGACTGATTGCCATTGCGCCCTCCTTGAAATTAAATTGAGTTATCTTTGCGTTTACAAATTAAATCGCAAAGGGCAGATTACGCGTATTGACCCTTTGCGGATTACTCGAAAAAACAGTGAAAAAAAGCGGCAGGCGGTATTTCCTGTTGGTAACGCGCAAAATTACCGTTTTTCCCGTCCTCTGATCCGGACGAATCATACAGGATAGTATTATCTATTGCAGAAAGCAGAGGATATCAAGTATAAAATACGAAGACGACGGAGAATAGGATTTATTCGTCTGTATCGGGTTGCGACGCTCTTTTTTTCTCATGGCGCCGTTTCCTTCGAGCCTGGTATTCGGGGTAAAGATCCGGATAATATTTCTTCCAGCGCTTGTGCACCCAAAACCACTGGTCGGGGTATTGGCGAACGGCTTTTTCCACGACATCTGTTATCCGCTGGGTATTGGTCTGGACATCGGATCGCAAATCTCCCGTTCGTTCCATTTCCAGGGGTGATTTCACCACGACGGTTAACCGGCCGCTGTCATCCCGGACGCAAAAAAGAGGCAGCACCGGACTTTGGCACCGGATTGCCAGAAAGGCCGCCGCCGGGGTGGCTGTTACGCGGTGCCCAAAAAAATTAACATCAACACCTTCGGATCGTCGACTCTGGTCCACCAGCAGTCCGATGACGCCGCCCCGGCGAAGCATCCGACGCATTTCAGGCAGGGCACCTTTCTTATATACGATCTTGATTCCAAATCGGGATCGCAACCGGTGCACCCAACGATTCAGCAGTGCGAGACGTATCTTTTTAGCAACCCCGAGGATCGGTTTTTGGATATAACAACAGAAAAAAAGCAGCCCGGTCTCCCAGTTCCCCAGGTGGGCGGATACAATAATGAGGCCGTTTCTGCTTTTTAGCGCGTCCTGCAGGTTTTCCAGGCCCACCACCCGAACCCGGCCGAGCACCTGTTCCCGAGACAGGGCCGCCATCTGAAACGTCTCAAGAAAAGAAATGCCCAGGTTCTGAAAAACCCGCCGTGCCAGATGGTCAATTTTTTCGCGGGTCCAGTCGGGATGGGTAAATTGCAGATTGCGCCGCACAATCCGGCGGTGGGGTACATCCAGGAAATAGGCGGCCGCTCCCAAAACCTTACCGAGCCCGACAATATGCCGGTGCGATATTTTGCCGATAATGCTCTTGGAAAAAGGACCGGCGTCATCGGCCCTCTGAAAACCAGAAGGTTTGTGGTCATCTGGATTGGATACCATCGATCTCCTCGCCCAACGTGCGCATAAAGTGGCCTTTACGAGTAACAAACAATTTTTGGACTGTCAATCTTCAGCCATCCAGAGTTGTCGACACCGACACTAGCACGACTTGGCAATTTTTGGTTGTGTTCCCAGGCGAAGATTAAAAAATTTGACAAACAATCTGCATTTAAATACGATTGCCAGCCACCATGGCGGATAATTTGACCCCAAGAATTGCTTTTGGATTGTACAACCTGCTTTGGAGTTGCGTGTTGCCGTGGCTGCGGTTGAATCATCGCCTGGCCGAGGGATATCCGCAGAGATGTTTAAAGAAAATGCTGCCGGCCGCCGATATCTGGATCCAGGCCGCCTCCGTCGGTGAATCCTATCTGGCTTTGGAAATAATCAAAACCCTAAAGGCCACCCGGGCTGTAAAGATCCTGGTGACCTCCAACACCAGCCAGGGAATTGATATCCTGAACCTGGCCCTGGCGGATCAGGGAAAAACCGTGGATGGCGTCCAGGTCGCGGTGGGCTATTTTCCCTTTGACAAACCGGCCTATATGCGCCGGGCCGTCGCCGCCATCGCTCCGGCTGTTATGGTACTGTTGGAGACAGAGATTTGGCCGGGGCTCTTGCGGGCCCTAAAGCAGCACAATTGCAAAACGATCATCATTAACGGTCGCATAACCGACAGGAGTCTGAAAAAATATCTGCGGTGGCCTTCGATCTGGTCCGAACTCAGACCCCAAAGGGTTTTGGCCATTTCGTGCGCCGATGCCGACCGATTCAAACAGTTGTTCGGCCCGGGCGGAATCGAGACCATGCCGAACATTAAATTTGATCGTGTCGCCTCCGCAGCCACCTCCGCAGATAACCGGAACACGATTCAAAACATAGTACCACCTGCGTTGACCTTTACCGTCCTGGCCTCTGTCAGGCGCCAGGAAGAACCCCTGGTCAGACAGATTGTTATTGCAATTTTGCGCAACCGTCCGCAAACTGTCATCGGCCTATTTCCGAGGCACCTGCACCGGATCCGATCCTGGCAGGAAGCCCTCAATCAGGCCGGCATTCGATGGTCTCTGCGCTCGGAATCCAAAGGGCCGGCAACGGCTGGGACGGTGATTATCTGGGATACTTTCGGAGAACTGCTGCAGGCCTACCAAATTTGCAAATCGGCCTTTGTCGGCGGCAGCCTTGCCCCATTGGGGGGCCAGAATTTTTTGGAAGCCCTTATTTGCGGTACAAGACCCGTCATTGGACCGTCGTGGGAAAACTTCATCTGGGTGGGGACTGAAATCATCGACGCCGGTTTGCTCCGGGTGGCCGGCAATTGGCGCGAGGTGGCCGCCCTGCTTTTAAGGGATATGGAAAGCTCTGCGCCCCGCGATGAGATCATCAGCGGATCACTTGAGTATATAAAAGAACGCCAGGGCGGCACCGAAAAGGCCTGCCGTGCAATTACCGCCCTCATGGAAGATAGTTGAATTGAAAATGAAACCCAAAAAAGTCTTGCATCTATACAGCAATTATAAATGGACCGGTGCGGCGGATCACGCCCTCAATCTGGCCGCCTGGTTAAAGCCGCGCGAAGACGTCGCGGCATTCTTTGCGTGCGGCCGCCCGCAGGGTGTGCAAAATCATCTTTACGAAAAGGCCTGCCAGCGCCAGCTTGATTTTGTCAATGGTCTTTCACTCAAAAAACATCTAAGCTGGCAGATTTTTCCGGATGTGGTTTCACTCAAAAAAATAGTCGCCCGCAAAAAGATCAACCTGATTCACTGTCATCAGGATAACGATGCCCTATCCGCCGTGCTGGCCGGTTTCGGAAACCGTATGATCCGAACCTGCTATGACGGTGAACCCGCTCCGTTGAGCTTCAGGCAACGGTATTTTTATCACCGGACCGCAAAAATTATGACAGCTTCCTTACAGCTGCAAGCCCATCTTGCGGCAATTTTTCCTGAAAAGGATATTCAACAGCTGGATATACCTGTTGACCATGAACTATTTCACCCGCTTGAAAAAAGTGCCCAACTGCTTGCGGAATTTGATTTAAAAACGGATACCCCGGTAGGAGGGATTGTGGCCCGGGTTCAAAAACACCGGAATTTTTCACTTCTGCTGGATGCCATTGAACAGGTAGTCAACGTAATTCCTGATTTTAGATTTCTGATCGTGGGCCGCGGCACGCACATCGACACCGTCGCCCGGCAGCCGGTATGCCGCCGGGGGTTGGACAAGTATATTATTTTCACGGGATATCGAAAAGATGACTACCGCAACGTTTTGAATCTTTTTGATTTTAAGATTTTTTTGGTTCCGGGCAGCGACGGTTCCTGCCGGGCAGTCAGGGAAGCCCTGGCCTGCGGCAAACCGGTGATTGCAGCCCGTAAGGGAATTTTACCCGAACTGATCAGAGATGGGGAAACCGGCTTGCTCATCGAAGATAAACCGGCAGACCTGGCCCGGGCCATGATGACCATGATCAACGATAGAGACTTCCGGCTAAGCTGCTCCCGGGCCGCACGGCACTATGCCGAAACCGTTCTCAGTCCGCAAAGGTATATCCGCAAGGTTGTGGCCTGTTATGAGTCCCTGGCTAAGGCCATATAACCCTATCTTCATAAATCGGCCGTGCTAAAAAGGTGTCAGGTGTCAGGTTTCAGATGACAGAGAGCCGATAATTCGATTTCGGGTTTTTAATTGGAAGCCTCCAGACACCTTGCTCCCAGGCCCTGTGCCTTATACCCTGGCCCTCAGAACATCTGCATTTCATCCTGACACCTGAAACCTGACACCTATTGAACACGATCCCGCGACAAGCAAATAAAAGTCACCAAGCCTGTATAACCTGGCTAATCAGTATGTTTCTGCTTTTCCAACTCTCTTAGCTTTATATATTTAAGAAACTTTCCATAGGCTGAGCTGGTCGAAATCACAAAACCCTCATACCCGTCAAAAATTCCCAGTTTCAAAAAATATTTCTTAACAAAAGTCAAAGTTGGGTTCAGACATACATCCAGTAACAGGCTGGATCGCCGGCCGCTTTCGAAAGCCGCCCGGGCCGCAATGTCTGAGAAGCTGTTTATTTGCGAAATATGATCCCTGATCGTCGGATAGGAATAATGAAGAAGGTCACCGTGCAGATGGCCAATGCGGCTATTTTTTTCCATGACGACATGGTCATGGGGGTTGACCCCGCCCCAGTGCCCTTTTCTTTTATCCCACAATCTGATTTTTTTATCGGGATACCATCCGCAATGTCGAATCCACTTGCCGCAGTAATTGGTTAACCGGTTCACCGCATATCCATTTGCACTCCAGTTTTGTTTGGCTGCTTGAATGGATTGGATGAGCTTATCAGAAAGTGCTTCATCAGCATCCAGGGATAACACGTAATCATTGCCGGCCCGGGACAGGGCGTAATTTTTTTGCTCGATATGCCCTTCAAAGGGGTGTTGAATAAATCCCACGCCTTTACTTTTGCAAATCTCGGCGGTCCTGTCGGATGAGAAGGAGTCGACCACTAGGATTTCATCAGCCGTTTTCTCGAGTGATTCAAGGCACCGTTCAATATTATCTTCTTCATTGTAAGTAATGATGACAGCCGACAGCTTTATCGGGATTTTCATATTTACCGTTATCCTTATTTTATAAGCCGGATCAAGCGCTTTCTAATCGGAAGCAGATTGCGGTCTGCAGCTGTCGGATGTCAACAGCCGATTGTAGACCGCTAAATTGCTTTCAACCATGGCATTGATGGAAAACTTCGCTTTGACATCAGCCTGCCCCCGCCGGGCCATTGCTCCGGCCAGCTCGACATTGGTAAGCATCTCGATAATTCCTTTGGCCAGCGCTTGCGGATTGGCCGCCTCAACCAGGCGGCCGGTCTGACCATCCCTGATGATCTCGGGAATCCCGCCCGAATTTGCCGCCACAACCGGTTTTCCCAGCGCAAGGGCATCGAGAATGGCCGTACCCAGACCCTCCTGGACGCTGCTCATAACAAAAAGATCAGCAATCTTGTAGAAAGCACCGACGTCATTTCGAAAACCGGTGAAGGTAAGGGCATGGCCTATTCCAAGGGAAACTGAAAGGGCCTGCAGTTCAGACATCAGCTCTCCCTTGCCGATGATAAAAAAGCGCACATTTGGAATTGCAGCCAACACATGGGGGATGGCGCCAACCAGATACTTTTGACCTTTGTGCCCGGCCAGGTGGGCAACATTGATAACCACCCGCTCATCGGGCCTCAGCTTAAACTCTTCCGTGAGATGATCACCGGCTGCCCTGGCAAAGCGCTGCGGATCAATTCCGCTGTGCACAACAAAGATGCGGTCGGCCGCAATGCCGTCTTTTACCATCACCTGTTTAATCTGGTGCGAAATAGCAATGTAATAATCGGCCATAAAGCGATACTTGATTCCATTTATTGGCAAGAACCGGTTGCGAAAAATAGAAAAATCCACCCGCCGGGTAACCAACCGGCATGTCCCGCAGCCAAGGGAGGCAAAAAACGCAAGGGTATGGGCGTGGGAGGTATGTGAGTGAACGATGTCATAGCCATGCCGGGTGATCAGCTTTCTGATTCGCAGGCTGGCCGGCAAATCCACCTCGCCGCGCATGGCGATGGGAAACACCTCGACACCGGCTTCAAGCGCTTTTTTTTCCATCGGAGACCCGGGCTGGCAGGCCAGATGAGACTTGATTCGCCGCTCCTTTAATGAGCGCAGAAGATATAAGGTTTGCTGTTCGCCACCTCTCCAGGTTCTTTCCGTATTAATGTGAAGGGTTTTCATCCGGGATTGTGATCGTATTCAATGCGAGTAATAATTTCATCCATGACTTTATCGTAAGTTCGATGGGTATGGGCAAATTGATAGCCTTTTTGAGAAATTTGTTTTCTGCGATCCTCATGTTTCAGGTAATAGTCAATTAACTCAAGGCATTCTTCCTGGTTGTGATACCATTCAAGGTGTTCTCCTTTGGTAAAAATTTTTTCCAGGCCGGGACTATAATTGGTCAGCAAAAATCCACCACAACCCAGGGTAATCCACGTCCGGTTTGAAAAATATCCTTCCAACTCAAAGGATGGGTCACAGCCCAGCATAATTTTTGCGGCGTAGCATATCCGGGCGAATTCTTTAGGGTAGATCCGGGGTTTTAAGCAGGTCAGATTGTAGTCCCGCCACTGCGCCCCCCAGGTTTTGAGATCATAGTTTTGATTGATGGCCTGCAGAAGATTTACGCGGCGGTCATTGCGGGGTCGGCCGATAAACGCCACCTCGGAATACCACTTGCGGTTTCCGGTCGCAATAATGCGGTGCATATCCCGGTCGCATCCCTGCATACAATAAATCGGATTTTTTATACCCAAAGATTTAAGTTCAGCGATCTGGCTTTTATTCGTAATAAACAAATAATCCACCAGTCGCCCGTGGCGGATGAGTTTTTGGTCGTCGGCGCCGTCCGGGTCTGGGTAAAACATGGCCGTTTGACAATGAGTTCTTATTTCTTCCAGCACTGAATAGGGAATGTCTTTGGAATAGATTAATACCAAATCCGGATTTTGCTTTAAAATTTTTCGACGAACGGCCCTGCGGTAATCCGTCCAGAAAAAATATTTTTTATAGCGCGGCAAATTAATGAAAAATACCTTCGCCACCCGTCGTCGCAGAGCGTTAAGCATAAACCGGGTATTGCCGGTTTTCTTTTTGCTTTTGCCAAGAAAGATAACTTTGTTAATTGCCATGGCTGCGTCTAATGCCTGGGGTTAATATTTAATTTCAGCGAGGATCTCTTCCAATGGTTTTTTTTGGGCGGCCTTCATCCCAGGGTTTGATCGCGACTTGATAACCTCCCCTGCCCTGAGCAGAGCACTGAACAAGGCCAACGCATACACAGTGTCGAATCTCAGCAAGCGCGCAAGAAGCCGCACAAGGATCCAGGGTATATGGGAAAAAAAAAGCTTGGGCGCAGATAAATGCAGCCACAAATAAAACAGTCGATTCCTTCTTTTAATTATCTTAATTTTTTTATACGGGAAAAACCGTTTGATCGTACTCGAATGATCATGCACAACCTTGCTCTCAGGTTCAAAATAGGTTTTCCAGCCGCACTTCCAGGCTCTGGTGCCCAGGTCCCGGTCCTCATAGTAAAAGGGGCGGTATATCGAAAGAAATCCGCCCAGTTGCAGAAACATTTCCTTGCGGATGGCCGCCGATCCACCGGCGGCAAAAAGACTCTTCAAGGACTGCCTTTTTCGCTTCAGTTCCAGCGCGCTCATCAAATCCCAGTTGCTGCTCCTGATTTCTCCTCTCAAAAGTTTAACAAGGTTCCAAGAAACCCGGGCCGGATTCCCACCCTGATCAAGAATGAGCGGGGATACCGAGAAGGTATCCTCACGGTCAAACCATCGTATCAAGGGATCAATAAAATGGCGGTCAGGGTATACATCGGAGTTGAGCAAAATGACAATCGGATAGACTGCGGCCTGCACCCCACTGTGAATAGCCTCGGAAAATCCCTTGTTGACCTCATGCCGGACAAGTTTGATATCCGGATAATCTTGCGAGATCAAGGTAACACTGTTGTCCTGAGAAGCGTCATCAACAATGATAATTTCGCTTTGGCCCGCATAGGCCCGGACCGCTTCGCTGACACTGGTCAGAGACCGCGGCAGTATTTGCTCGCCGTTGTAATTGGGAATAATGATGCTTACCGGCCAGGTATCCATAACTTATCGATATCCAAATCATAATAAGCGGTGGTTTTGCTTCTGGTAATATTCCATACCTGGCGGTAGACCGCTCGCCGCAGCTGGCGTGACGGTTTTTGGCCCGCTGTAAAGTAATGATAGAAGCGCAGACGGTCTTTGATGGTAACGGCGTTGCTCACGGATGCGTTGAGCTGGGCCAGGTTGATGATTTTCTTCTGTTCATTTAAGCGCCGGATTTTAACGCCGTCAAGATCCAGCATGTAGTATTCTCCGTCCCGGCACAAGATGTTATCGGACTTGAAATCACGTTGCCAGACACGGGTATCATAGAATTTCTGCAGCCACAACGCAAGCTTCTTTAGGGCCTTGCGTTTGGTACCCTCATCGGTTATTGCAGACAAATAAGTGTTCAGGTGAAGTCTGTCGCCCAGCAGTTCCCCCAAAAAATAGCTTTGGTCCTTGATCTCAAAATAACCCAGGGCCCGGGGCGCTGCAATGCCACGCACCTCAAGGGCGCGCGACATTTTCCAGCTGGTCAGACAGCGATTCTGGTGAAAAAATTTTCGGCGGTGTTTTTTAATGCATACTCCCTGATAACTTATAACATGGGTCCCTTTAAGGGATTCTCCCTTTTCCTCGGCCTGTTGTAATTCCGGTGCTCCCCAGCTAAAATCCCGGCGTCTATAACCATGCAGATGCCGGCTTTTTAAAATTTCGAACTGGGTGCTGTTTTTGCAGCAGCGTTTTGACCTAGAACGGTAATAACGATGTTGATGACGCCGGGACGCGTGGATCGCTTTAGCAAGGCTTATTTTTTTGGAAATGCCCTGATGGTAGCCCTCTAAAAATTTAGCCACCCACGGGTCAGGATCATCCCGGCAGCTGAGATTAAAAATTATCCGGCCGAGGTTGTTTATCCTCAGCCCGCGGGGCAGCCAGGGCAGAAAATAAACTTCCTGGGCATCGAGAAGGTACAGTTGACCTTCAGGGTTCAAAATGAAATTTTTCCGATTTAAATCAGCGTGATAAATTCTGCGACGATGCAAAAAAGCCGCATATTGCCCGAGGCTCCGAGCATTTGTGAGGGAATTTTTGGGTATATGCATCCCCGGTACCTGTTCGGTCAATACAAAATAAGATTGGGGATGACTGCTTTTAGATTGTCCTTTTGCCAGGGGCCTGGCTGCCGGTACCTGGGCATGTCTCAAGCGGTGCAGGTTGCGCCATTCGGCCCATCTCCGGTGCGGCAGAAGAAAATTCCGTAAACGATCTTTCGTTCTGAAAAGGACGCTGCGTTTGAGGAAGTAGGCGCCGTCAGCGGTCTGAAGATGATACACCTGACGCCGGTTGTTTTCCTTGACAACTCTACATTCGATAACTTCAGACAGCATGTCCCCAAAATCAAACTCCGGGCTCAAAGGACTAACCGCAATTCGGAAATCGGCGAGTCCCCGGGCCAGGTCGCTCTTTAAACAGGTTTTGCTGGAGGCCTTATCCACAGGTGCATATCCTTTTTGGCGAGATATTTGAACCACTCAGCCTTGGCGGCCCTCCCCAGTCACGCTGATCCCGTGACTGCAGAGGGCACCCAGAACGGTTATATCAAAAATAACAAAATCTTACAGTGCAGGCAAGGACAATTAAACCGGTGACAAGCCCATACTCAACTCTTGCAAATATTTGATAAAAATGTCATAGAGCTCCGGAAAACAAGATGAACTATCAGAAACCAAAACCAGACAATCGCCAGGTGCAACGGCCAGAACCGAAAATCGAGGTGGCTCACAGTGTCTAAGCCAGTAGTCTGTCCAATATTCATTGTCGGCGCACCCCGCAGCGGTACCAACATTTTTTACCGAACATTTGCAAAGCATCCCGATTTAGCCTGGATTTCAAATATCACCAAAAAGATTCCATCTTCTCTTTGGCTGACCCGATTCATAATGCTGTTTCGCAAGGATCATCGCCCGACGGAAGCCAACAACGTCTGGCAGAAATTCGCAGGCAATGCTGATGAATCCCTCGGCCGAAACGATGTCACTGCCGCCGCGCGCAAATATCTCAATACGGTTTTGCAAAACAATTTACGGATTTTCAACAAGCCTCGCTTTGTTAATAAGTGTCCCGGAAACTCTGTCAGGATTGAATTCCTGAAAGAGATTTTTCCGGACGCGGTATTCATCCATATAATCAGAGACGGCCGGGCTGCTGCCTATTCCATCATGCAGTCCAGACTGGGACATTCCGGGGCTTATTGGAGTGTCAAACCACCCGGCTGGCAGGCTCTTTTAGAGCTTCCGCTTATCGAAGCATGCGCCTTGCAGTGGAAAATGACTGTGGAATCCATATTGCAGTCGGCCAAATATTTACCCCGCGGGCAATACATGGAGGTAAAGTACGAAGAATTCGTTGCCCGGCCATCGGAAATACTGGAGCTGGTTGGCGCGAAATGTGGCCTGGCCTGGCAAGGCGATTTTCTGCAAAAGATCACCACCGGGATGGACAATCGCAATTTCAAATGGCAAAATGAGCTGCAGGAAGCAGATAAAAATAAGCTAAATGTGCTGCTGGGATCTTTCTTGAGACAATTAGGCTATGAGGTGGAAAACCCAAGCCTCGAAATCATATGATACTAACTCGAACAATTGATTCATATCGTTTCGGATTCTTTTTAAACCTGACAGAACTGCAATTGCGCACCCTGGCAGGTCTTTTTCAGCATCCCGCCCAAACCAGCGGCGTTTCCATGCTGGGGGGCAGAACCGCCGTCACCCTGGCACAGCTGGATGGAATCGGACCTGTTGCCATCAAGTATTACCGCCGCGGTGGACTGATGCGGTATATTATCAAAAGCCGGTATCTTAAATTAGGGCAAACCCGTTCCCAACGTGAATTTGAACTGCTGCATACCGTCGGTAATTTAGGGCTAAATGTCCCGGAACCCATCGCTTATGCCCATCGCGGCCGGCTGCTCTACCGGAACTGGCTGGTTACCCGAAAAATTTATCAGCCCGAGTCCCTTGTCCGCTTGAGCTTGCGTGACGAAAACAAAGCTCGCAAAGCCATGGAATCTGTCATTGAACAGGTTGCCATCCTGATTAAAAATAACATATGGCATGTCGATCTGCACCCCGGCAATGTGGTGGTTGATCAAAAGGACCGGGTGTACCTGCTGGATTTTGATAAAGGCAGGGTCGCTCAGAGAAATATAACCAAATTAAGATATCGATATATTAACCGCTGGCAACGCGCCGTCGGCAAGTACAATTTGCCGAACATGCTAAGTGAAATGATGCAGGTTGGCCTGCTGGATCTTCAATAACTCGGAAACGAAATGACAACCAAAAGGTCAATTAAAAAAATCCCCGCAGCGCCCTCGATTCTTATCATATTGATGGGTTCGCTGGGAGATGTTGCCCGAGGGCTTTGTCTGGTTTCCCACATCAAAGCCCACCGCCCTGAGAGCCGCATAACCTGGCTGGTTGAACCCAAATGTGCCGACCTGGTCGGCCTCCATCCCCAAATTGACCATGTCATTGAATTCAAGCGCAAACGGCCTGCGGAGGCCATGCGGGATCTTTACCAAAATTTGCAAAAAGAGCATTTCGATATCACGTTGGATCTACAGCGTATTTTAAAAAGCGGATTTTTTTCTCTGCTCTCCAGGGCCAAACGGCGCATCGGTTTCCATCGCAAGAACGCCAAAGAACTGAATTGGCTGTTTAACAATGAGTCCATCCCCCATTGTGATGAAAACCTTCCCAAGCTGGGCCATTACCTGAAATTCACCGAACACCTGGGGCTGCCGGAACCGAATCGTCTTGACTTCGGTCTCAAAAGCCTCGATGTCAATAAGTTGATCCCGCCCGCGGTGGCTGCAATTCAAAATTCTTTTATTGCGGTGGTGATGGGGTCATCCTGGGAATCAAAAGATTGGAACTTTGAAGGTTACGGCCAGCTTGTGCAGCATGTTATAAAAAACCTAAACCGGCACGTCGTGCTGTTGGGTGGCAGCGACCAGTGGACCGTCGCCGAAAAACAAATGAAAAAAGCAAATTCACCCAATATTATCAATTTAACAGGCAACTCATTGATTGAGATGACCGCCGTATTGAAGGCGGCCGCCGCAGCTGTCGGCCCCGATTCGGGACCGGGACATCTGGCAGCTGCCGTGGGGACGCCCTATGTAACCCTGTTTGGCCCCACACCGGCCAGCAGGCATGTGCCCTATGGATGTGAACATCTGATTGTGCAATCAGGTCTCGACTGTGCCCCCTGTTACCAAAGGCAATGTCCCGACCGCAACAACCAATGCATGCAAAATATCGAAGTAGATGACGTCGTGGAAAAAATCTCCATGGCCCTGGATGTTGAGCGTTAAACGTTCATCTTTTAACCCATTGGCATTGACACTCCCCTCGACTTCCTTTATATTCCGCCACAAAATCGGGATTTTAATTGAGTGAATAGGCACTCAATTGAAGATTATCGGTTTTACGATGTATTACCGATAATGGATTGTAGTCCTCCAAATCCATTAAAAAATAACGAATTACATAAATCCGCCAGGACTTATCACCACTGTGACATCCGCCAAAAAACAAAAAAAAACCGATACGATATTGGTTTTCTGCCCCAACTGGGTCGGTGATGTCGTCATGGCAACACCGGCATTTAAATGCCTGCGGCAAAATTACCCGGATGCCCGGATCGTCGGTCTGATCCGCGGGTACGTCAAAGGCGTTGTTGAAGATGCGCCGTGGTTTGATCGGCTTATTGTCATAAACGACAAATCGTGGCACGGCTTTGTCCATCTGGTTTATCAGATTCGCCGTCTGAAAGCGGAGCTGGCCGTGGTGCTGCCGAACACTTTTCGGTCAGCCTTGCTGGCCCGGCTTGGAGGCGCGCGACAGATCTACGGTTACCGGCGAAACGGCAGAACCGTGCTGCTGAGCGGCGGACCGCAACCCCTTCGAGACGGCCGCCAAATCAGACCGGTACCGATGGTGGATTATTATCTGGAAATTTGTCGCCGCTTGAAGCTCACCATCGATCAGCAAAAAAAGCCCCGCTTACATATTTCTAAATCTTTACAGGCAAAAGGTGATCGGCTGCTTGAGCGCTGCGGGATTGCCTCCGATGACATGGTGATTGGTTTGAATCCCGGCGCCCAGTATGGTGCTTCCAAGTGCTGGCCCGCGGAATATTTCGCCAGATTGGCCGAACTGCTGGAGCAGCGCTGGAAGTGCCGGCTGCTGCTGTTTATCGGCCCTGGAGAAGCAAGCATCGGCCATAAGATTGTACAACTCAGCCAGGCGGCAATCATCAACACCGGACCCGATAATGTGGATCTGGCCCTGTTAAAACCCTTGGTTCAACGCTGCCGACTTCTGGTAACCAATGATACCGGACCGCGACATTATGCCGTGGCCTTCGACATACCGGTGGTTGTCATCATGGGGCCGACCGACCCTCGCTATACGCAGGCGAACCTTGAAAAAACCATGGTATTGCGGCAGGAGTTGGATTGTTCGCCCTGTCACCTTAAAGAATGTCCGCTTGAGCACAGCTGCATGCGCGATATCTCCCCGGAAGCAGTACTGCAGGCCGCTGAACACTTGGTCCAGGAGAAATTGTAATCTATGAAATCTGCTTATAGAGAAAAATGGTCCACCCTAAAAGCTACAACCATCGATCTGGAAGAATTAGCCCGCCTGTCCAGACAGATTGCCCATTCGTTTATGGACTCTTATATAAAGGATTGTCATTATGAAGAAGATTACATTGATCTGCTGTGTGAAATGACAACCTTTTCAGAGGACGGCGACCTGACCGGCATTTCCGCCCGGGCCCTGTTTCGGATTATCATCGAAAGCCTGTGTGATGATTTCGAAGATTTGCAGACCGAAACGTACAACCGCGTCATGGCACAATTAATCTCCTTTTGCCGCAAACTTCCATCCGGCCGGGAGTTGGACCGTTGTTTGAATGAATTTAAACTTTTTAATAGCGACGATCTGCTCCAGCGAATAAAAGCGATTCGAATGGATGGAAAACATTTAGCTCGACAAAAGGATGTCAAAAAGATTCTGCTTTTATCGAGGGTCACGATCGGTGCCGATGTTGCAATTACCAGCATTATTATTCAACGGTTTGCAGATCTTTTCCCGGAGGCGGAAATTGTGCTTATCGGCGGCAGCAACCTCGACGAGGTTTATGGCGGAAGTTCGCGTATCCGTCTACAGACAGTCGATTATAGTCGCAAAGGTGGATTGATAGAACGCTTGTCCAGCTGGCAGCTGGTGCTTAATGCTGTCCAACAGGAACTGGCCACCTGTCCCCTGGAAAATACCATTCTGATCGATCCGGATTCCCGGCTTTCACAGCTCGGGGTATTGCCCATCATCTCCGAGCATCAATATTTCTTTTTTGACAGTCGCTCGGACATTTCCTTTGCAAGCAATATGTCCATGGCACAATTAACCAACACCTGGATTAATAAGATAACCGGCGAAGAAAATTTTTGCTATACCCGGATCTGGCCGCGTTCCTCAAACCTGACAAAGGCCTCTGAGTTTTACCGTGAACTGAAAAAATGCGGCGCCCGTAGCATTATTGTGATTAATTTCGGGGTCGGCGGCAATCGGCGCAAAAAAGTAGGATGGCGTTTAGAAAAACAGTTATTATTGTCCCTGCTGCAGGAGCCGGATACCGTGATCGTGCTGGACAAAGGCCTGGGCGATGAGGAACTTCAGAATTCCAATTTACTTCTCGAGGCCGTCAAAGAAAACGGTTTTGCCGCCCAGGATGCTGTATTTGGCACCGCCCTCGGCAACGGCATCAGCAGCGGCGTCATCGGCATGCAGACAAGCATCGGTGAAATTGCAGCCATTATTTCAAAATGTGATGAGTATATTGGTTACGACTCGGCCTGTCAGCATATTGCCGCGGCGCTGGAGACCCCTTGTTTAACTATTTTTGCCGGTTCCAACAATATGAGATTCATCCGGCGCTGGAGCGCCTTTAGCCCCACCAACTGCCAGATTGTTCACGTCGATACGTTAACCGATCCGACCTCAATCGACGAAGAAGATATCATTACCCGAATCATGAACCAGCGCAGGATGCGATAAAAAGAGGTTCAGGGTTCGGGGTTCAAAGGTTTCGGAGTTCCAGCATAACCCTGAACGGTGAACCCTGAACCTTTGAACCTTAACTGCTGAAGCTAGAAACGGTAGATTATGAAAATACTTTTTATATACCCTAATGTCGGTTCCCAGGTAGGCTTCAATTACGGCATCGCCCATTTGTCGGCGGTGCTCAAAGAAGCCGGGCATGACGTTGCGCTGTGGCAGCTTTGCGAAGATATCCAGCCGTTGCCCACCGAAGCGCAATTTGTTGAACGGATCCGGCAGGAAGCAGCAGACATCATCGGCTATTCAGTCGTCACCAACCAGTGGGCATACACGAAAAAAATAGCCGCCTGGACACGCCGGGCAACGGATGCGATCCTGGTTTGCGGCGGTATCCATACCATGGCCGCCGGGGAGCAGGTCCTGCAGTCCGGCGACTTTGACTATATTATCCGCGGCGAGGCCGAAGAGGCGCTTGCAGAATTTGTCGAAAAAATAAATACCCGGCAGAACGTTCTGGGAATTAAAAATCTGGGCTATCTGCACGATGGAAAAGTGCGCCTGAATCCCTTAAGGCCATTGCCGGATTTAACAAAACTACCGTTTAAAGACTACGACATATTCGATTTTCAAAAACTTATTGACGCTAAAAGCGGCTGGGTCGGTCTGATGGCCTCACGCGGTTGCCCCTTTTCCTGCACCTATTGCTTTAACCACCAGCTGGTCTCCCATTACCGCAAGGATCTAAATTGCAGCTTCAAAGGCTTAAATTACATCCGCCATTTCAGTGTGGCGCAGATGATAAATGAGATCGATTATCTTCAGCGCCGCTATCAAAATATCAGCATGTTTATTTTAGACGATGACCTTTTCACTTTTTACGGCCAGTATGTTAAGCAATTTTGCGAAGCCTACGCCAAAACCAGCTCGCTTCCCTTTGTGGTGAATGCCCATGTGGGTTTTTTCGAAAAGCAAAGAGCTCGATACCTGGCGGATGCAGGGTGCAAAATCGTGAAATTCGGCGTTGAAAGCGGCAGTGAGCGCGTCCGCCGACAGATACTCCAACGCCGCATGAAGAATGAAAGTATTGTCAAAGCCATCGACACAGCCCACCAGTATGGATTGCACACCTCGGTATTTTTAATGATCGGTTTGCCCGCAGAAACCCGTGCCGATGTCATGGAAACCATCCATTTGATGGCCAGGGCCAAACCCGGACGCTATCGCTGGTCGTTTTTCTTCCCGTTTCCCGGTACCCAAGCCTATACGTTGGCAGCCGAAGGCAACTACATCGATATTGAAAAAATGGCCGCAATGGAAAACTTTACCGACGACACCTGCCTTAACTTTGGACCCGAACACAATCTTTTCCTGAAAAAAGTCGGCCGCATCATGCCCTGGTTTGTAAATGCTTACTCGGATCTTCCGGTAGCGGACTTTTACCGGAAAAAAGTTGATGAAATTCTGGAACTGGACGCCGGAGCCTGGGAGCAAAAAGCGGGGCAGATTGAAGAAGAAGATAGAAAAATATCTGAAGCGTTTGTCGATCAGGGCCTCAGCCACTATGCCATCAAATACAACCGCTTTATGGGGGTGATATCCGACTATTTCACGGCCGAAGACGGCTCTGGACAAAGGAAATGAAATCCTGGCCATTCCCGCAAAATTCAATCCTCACTCCCACGACAACCAGATCCATTGACAGCGGCTTTTGATGAGCGATCCGGGCATGATCCTTTTCCGTAGTTATTAAACAATCCGCACCCGCCGCCTGCGCGATTCGAACCATTTTTTTAAGGTCATCCCGGCTATATTTGTGGTGATCAGAAAACTCGAAAAACCCCATGGGATTGAATCCAAGCGTTGCGACCGTGCGCTGAAAATCGTCATTGCGCGCAATACCTGAGAAGCCATAGACCTTCTTATATTTAATTTGGTCTGAATCATGGGGCTTAATAAAATGCGATATTGCATTAAATGGGGTCGGGATCGCGCTTTTGACTGTATACATATAGGGATGGTGCGATGATGTGAAAATCGGGATATCCGGCATGTGGGCCTTTAGGCCGGCCGGGGTGGTTGCAGCAGCTTCACCCGGGCCGGTCGGCGACCGCGTCAGGATACAGGCTGTTGCCCGCCTCAGAGCGGTAACCGGCTCTCTTAGTATTCCCCTGGGCAGCAGGTGGGTATTTCCGAAGGGTCGCGTGTAATCCAAAAGGACAATGTCGATGTCTCTTCTCAGCTTTAAATGCTGAAAGGCATCATCCAGCACAATCACTTCCGACTGAAATTTGCGGATCGCCAGCATGCCTGCCGCAAATCGGTTTTTGCCGACAATAACCGGTATGTTTTCAAGGCGGCCGGCGATAAGAAATGGTTCATCCCCGGCCTGTTCAGGATCCATTAGCAGGTTCCTGCCGTCGCTGACGACACCACCGCTGTTTGCAGCACCTCCTTTGTAGCCCCGACTGATAACCGCAACCCGGGCGCCCAATTGCCGTAACTTTTGGGCCACATAAATCGTCATGGGCGTTTTTCCGGTGCCTCCCACTGTAATATTTCCAACCGAGATCACTTTGCAGGGCAGTTTTTGGGGTCGCAATATGTTTTGCCGGTAGCAGTTTGCTCTTAGCTTTTGGGCCGTACCGTATAAAGCCGATATCACAAAAAGCAGTGACGCAAGCCGTGAAACCGAAATTGCGCCCTGGCTGCGCATGACAGATTCGATCTTTTTTTTGATTGACAGCATTCTAATCGGCATTTAAAAAATTAAAGACTGCAAAACAGGTAAAAAGGAAATTAGCTATCCAGGCGGCGACATAGGCAGGCAGCATGCCTCCATATCCAAGGGATGAGCAAAAACCCTGGATAATCCAATAGAGGAATACAATCATAATACCATACGTAATGCTTATCGCCAGGCCTTCGCGGGTGGTTTTTCTGAGCGTAATACTTGCCCCGATAATACCGACAATGATACAAGAAAGCGGCAACGCAAACTTACCCTGCAAGTCCACGCGGTAGGGTGTGGCGTCGTAACCATCTGCTTCGATGTCTTGAATGTAACGATAAAGCTCCTTGAAATTCATCTCTTCTGACTTCTTGGCAGCCCTTTTTAAATCTTCCGGTGACAAATCAATCTCTTCAACCTGCTGATCTGCAAAACTGACTGCATATGAACCGTTTTGAGCATTTAGCTTCTGCTCCATGACGTCATAAAATACCCACTGCTTGTTCTCGTATTTTCCTTTGGCAGCATCAACCCGGCGGGTAAGTCTGAATTGCTGATCAAAATAGTTGAGGGCGACTCCGGATATGGATTTATCCTGGGGGTTAAAGTATGAAATATACGCAATGGAGCGATGGCCTTTGATCCAGATATTTTTCCGTTCCGAGGTAACAGCATATTTTTTTACCTCGAAACGCCAGATCTCATTGGCCCTGCTGATGGTGATCGGCACAACTATCTCGGCTAAGATGAAGTAACCGATTGTAAAAAGAGCCCCCAGAGCCAGGATCGGTTTTAAAAAATAATAAACACTCATGCCGCCGCTTTTCAAGGCAATGATCTCATTGTTTTTATTCATCAGGCCAAAGGTAATCAGAACTGCCAGCAGGATGCCGACCGGAGTGATTTGGACGATAATCAGCGGCAGTTTTAGCTGAAAAAATTCCAGAGCCCGTGAGATCGGCAGGCCGGCTTCAATAAACTTATCGATATTTTCAAAAAAATCAATGGCGATATATATGACTGTGACCGCGGACAGAACAATCCCAAAATGTTTTAATATCTCTTTAACAAGATAGCGGTCGAGGATGGACATGCTGTCAGTGCCTATATTAACAGCAAGAAGAAAAGACTGTCATTTGCTGTATGGAAAAGATTTTTAAGATAGGTTCCTATGGGTTGTTGGCAAACTGCATCTGGTAAAGCTTATAATACTCCTGCCGCAGGCTCAGCAACTGGTCATGCCGGCCCTCTTCCACGATGCGGCCATCGACAATGACAATGATGCGATCGGCATTCCCGATGGTGCTGAGCCGATGGGCAATGACAAACGTCGTCCGGCCCTCCATTAAGTTTCCCAGCGCTTTCTGAACCAGGATCTCGGACTCGGAGTCCAGAGATGAGGTGGCTTCGTCAAGGATCAGGATGGGGGCGTCTTTTAACAGCGCCCTGGCAATACAGATGCGCTGTCTTTGACCACCGGAAAGCCTTCCGCCAAGCTCTCCGATCGATGTGTCAAACCCATCGGGGAAACCCTCTATAAATTCATAGGCATAAGCGGCTTTGGCAGCCGCTGCGATCTGCTGATCGGAAGCTTGCGGCGTACCGTAGGCAATATTGCTGCGAACCGTGTCATTAAATAAAATGGGTTCCTGGGTGACGATGGCAATCTGGCTGCGCAGTCCTGCAATAGAAAATTGACGAATGTCGACGTCATCAATCAATACCTGGCCCTGTGTGGGATCATAAAACCGCGGAATCAGGTTCACCAGGGTGGTTTTGCCCCCGCCGCTCATGCCAACCAGCGCAATGATCTCGCCGGGCTTGACCCTAAGAGTGATATTCTTAAGTACCAGATCCCGGTCATATTTAAAGGATACCTTCTCAAATGCTATCCGGTGAGAACCGGAAGGGATATCAACGGGTGAAACGGTTTCAATGATGTCGGATTTTCGTTCACGGATATCATAAATCCGGTCCAGGGCAGCCATACCGCGCTGGATGGCATTGTTTAAACGGGATATTTTTTTAAGCGGCTGGTACATTAGACCGACGGAGGTCAGAAACGACATAAACGCACCAAAGGAGTAGGTTCCGGATATGACGTGCCTGCCTCCATACCATATGATAAAGCCAACTCCGAGTCCCCCCAGCAATTCCATTAAGGGCGAAGACATCTCTCTGACTTTGTTTTCTTTCATCTCCAGTCTGAATATTTTACGGGACTTTTGTGCAAAGCGATTTTTCTCGTGGTCTTGCATGTTAAACGCTTTTACGATTTTAATTCCGGTAAAGGTTTCGTGCAAAAGCACACTTAAATCGGCCCAGGATTCCTGAACGCCCCGGCGCACGCGCCGAATTTTTCGTCCGATATAAAAAAGAGGATAAATCGCAATCGGAAAAACAATAAAAGTGAACACCGCCAGTTTGGGTATCAGAAAAAATGTCACGGCAATAAGCCCGACAACTGTAAAACCATCCCTGACAGATCCGGTAATCGCTGAAGTAAACATGGAGCTGATAATGGCAACATCGTTGGTAATGCGGGACATGAGATCGCCGGTTTTTTCACCCTGAAAAAACGCCAGCGGCAGTTCCTGGATGTGACCATACATGCTATTTCGCATGCGCCTGATGATATCCTGCCCCACATAACTTAACAGGTATCCTGATCCGTAGGACGCAACCCCCTTAATGGCAAAAACGGCGATAATGGCCACCGGAATCAAGACCAGCATCTGCAAATCTTTTTGTTCAAAGATCTTTTCAACAGCAGGTTTAACCAGGTAGGCGCTGACTGAGGTCATGGCCGCCACCATAGCGGAACACACCACTGCTACGAACAGCCTGGGCCAATTGTCTTTGGCCAAAGACAGCATCTCTTTGTGACGCTGGGTAAGTTTAAAAGATTTCAGACTTTTCATTTTTGAAGCATTCCAAGCGCCAGTTCCGCCACTCTGTCTGACGCACCGGCACCCCCCAATACATCGCGCAGGGCAAATAGCTGCTTCTTGAGATGATTTAATTGAACCCGATCCGCTAACATTTTTTCCACCGCCGATGAAATATTTTCGGCGCTGGCCGCGTTCTGCACAAATTCCGGCACCAGTTGTCGACCGGCTACCAGGTTGACCAAGCCGATATTTGGCACCCGAATCAGTGCGCGGCCCAACATGAAACTGATCGGAGACACCTTGTAGATAATTACCATCGGAGCGCCGTGTATCGCGGCCTGCAGCGTTACTGTTCCCGAGGCGGCAACAATCACATCACTGCGCGCAAACACCGTCTCAACTCCGTCGGAAATGATTTCGACATTCAACCGGCAAGGATGCTCGGCCACAATCATCTCAATCTGTTTGCGCTCAACTGAAGCGGCATGGGATATTATAAATCTGGCCTGCTTTAGTCTGTCTTTCAATAACCCCGCTGTATTCAGCATAACCGGAAGGTGCCGGCTAATTTCATTATCACGGGAGCCCGGCACCAGGCCGATGGTGACCTGTCCTTCACCAGCGGTCGTAAAAATCTGATCCGCTGTTGGTAAGGGGGTGTCAAGCAAAGGGTGTCCGACGAAAGTCGCCGGAACATGGTTTGCAGTGTAAAACTGCTGCTCGAAAGGCAGTATAACCGCCATATGATCGACAAGTCTACCAATACGTTTGACCCGACCCCGACGCCAGGCCCATATCTGCGGGCTGATATAGTACAATACCGGAATGCCTATCTTTTTAGCCGTAGCTGCCAGGTGAAGGTTAAAATCGGGAAAATCGATGAGGATGAGAAGCTCGGGTTTCAGGCTCCTTAACAGCTTTTTAATAATTCCCATACCTTTTAAAATACCGGGAAGTTTAGAGAAAATCTCCGTGATGCCCACCACCGTCAGCTCGGAAGCATCCACCAGGATGCGCACACCGGCCTGCCGGAGAGCCGGCCCGCCAATTCCGCAAAAAAACAGGGCGGGATTCTTTTTCTGCATGGCCTTTATCAATTGGGCCCCATGCTGGTCGCCGGATGCCTCACCGGCTACAATGGCCACACAGGTTTGATTGGAAACCGGGTTCATGTTTTCTCAAATTCCGACAGCCCTTAGTCAAGATACGGTTTAATGGCGATATTTATCTGATCGGTGATACTCAAAGCAACTTCCAGGGCCTGGCGCCCGGCGTTTCCTGAAACCACCGGGGTCTGGCGGGTGCTAACCGCCTGAATGAAGGATACAAGTTCATCCTCCAGCACGTCCGCTTCGGAAAATGAAAGCGGCCGGATGTCCATGCCGGGTATCAAATCACCGGCACAACTTTCGTCGCGACGGATGACGGTAATATCCCGCGTCGTAAAATCAACGGATACGTAGGCATCTTTTTGGAACAATCTGATTTTTCTTTGATTTTTTGTCGATATCCGGCTGGCGGTCACATTGGCCACGCATCCGCTCTCAAATTCCAGGCGCACATTGGCAATATCCGCATGCTCGCAGATGACCGGAGCACCCGCTGCATGAATGCTTTTGATCTTGGATTTGACAAGGTTCATAATAATATCGATGTCATGGATCATAAGATCAAGCACGACACTGACATCGGTGCTGCGATCTTTAAAAATACTCAAGCGATGGGCTTCGATAAACATCGGGTTGTGAACAATATCCTTGAGCGCGATCACCGCAGGATTAAACCGCTCCAGGTGGCCGATCTGCATAACACGCTTCCGGGACTCGGCGATCTCGATCAGGTCATCGGCCTGCTCCAGGGTCGCTGTCATGGGCTTTTCAATCAGCACGTCCAGATCATGGTTTAAACATTCCGCGGCGACGGAAAAGTGATCTTCGGTCGGCACCACAATGCTGACGGCATCGACCTGGCCGAAAAGATCGCGATAATCGCTGAAGGCACGGGTGTCGAACCTGCCTGCGACTTTTTCTGCCAGTACACGATTGATATCAACCACCCCAATCAGCTGCACATTGTCCATTCGGGAATATTTTTCAGTGTGAAACTTGCCAAGGTATCCAACACCGATCACACCGACGCGAACTTTGCCCATTAACCCGGCGCTCCCGTAAATAATTATGTAAATAAAGGAAAACTGCTGTTCCCCAAAAAAAAGGTTTCAGGTGTCAGGTTTCAGCTGTCAGGAACCGACCTTGCTTACAAGTAGGGAATGACTTGACTCAGACGCGCTACCCGAGGTGCAATCCACGCCGTTGAGATCCATGCCGCTTTTCTCTTTCACAGCGGCTTTCCTGACACCTGAAACCTGACACCTGAAACCATAACAAGCCAGAATCGTGTTTGCCAGCAACATATCTGTAATAATATCAAATAACTTCAGAGGCTACACTATCCCATTACCGTGTGATGCCCCGCTGGGAGGATTTGATGAAATTAATGAAGTTGTTGACTTCCGGCAAATGATCTACTTCCGCCTGGGCTCTTTCAATGGCTTCATTGAGCGTGATCCCGAAGCGGAAAAAAATACGATAGACTTTTTTTAAGGCGTTTACCGTGGATTCGGAAAAGCCATGCCGTTTTAACCCGACCCGGTTAAGACCGTGAAGTCTTGCACGATCGCCGGCAGCGATGACATATGGAGGAATATCTTTGGGCACTGCTGATTTGCCGCCGACATAGGCGTATGCTCCGATTCTTACAAATTGGTGAATCGCGACAAGGCCTCCGACGGTTACATAATCCCCGATGACGATATGACCGGCCAGGGTTGCATTGTTGGCCAGGATCACGCCGCGCCCCGTCTGGCAGTCATGGGCCACGTGACAATAGGCCATCAGCAAATTATCTTCACCAATTTCGGTTACCCCGGTACCAAAGGCAGTTCCCCGGTTAATGGTGGCAAACTCCCGTACCGTTGTACCACGCCCGATCTTGACATAGGTCTTTTCCCCCTTAAATTTGACGGCCTGGGGTTCGGCGCCGATGGATGCATATTGAAAAATATGGCAATTTGCTCCGATGGACACATAGGGATCGACAGTGACATGGGGGCCGATTACCGTCCCCGATTTTAGGGAAACATTTTCAGCAATAACCGTATAAGGTCCGATTTCAACATCAGTATCAATTTCTGCTTTCGGATCAACTATGGCAGACGGATGTATCATTAACTCTCTCCAAAGGAAGCCATCAGTTCAGCTTCAGCCACTAACTGGTTATCAACAGAGGCGCTTCCGGTCATTTTGGCAACCTTGGTCCGCAGTTTTAAAATTTTGGCCTCAAATATAAGCTGGTCCCCAGGAACGACGGGTCTGCGGAACCGGACTTTATCCATACCCATAAAGTAGATGAGTTGGCCATGATTATCGGCAGGGCTTGATTCATAGGCCAGCAATCCCCCGGCCTGGGCCATGGCCTCGATAATGAGTACACCCGGCATGACCGGTTTGCCCGGGAAGTGCCCCTGAAAAAAAGGTTCGTTAATCGTAACATTTTTCAGGGCAACGATCCTGTCCCCGGGTTCCAGTTCGAGGACGCGATCGACCAGCAAAAAGGGATAGCGGTGTGGCAGGAACTGCAAAATTTTCTGAATATCATACTCGGCTTTCATTTTTTATTCCATTGTTTCGGAAGTTCAATCTTTGGATTATTTTTTGGCTTTGGCGGATTTTTGGTTGAGTTGCTGGATCAGGGTGTCGGATAAATCAACCGAAGTAGGCGCATAAACGACACCGCGCTTATCCATGATCAAAAGGTAACCTTCTTTTTTGCCGATTTCCTGGGTAATTGCAGTCACATCAGATTGCAGTTGCTCCATCAATTGGACTTGAAGCTTCTGCAGCTCGGAACGATACTTTTTTTGCAGGGTTTTAAAATCATTGACCTTGATGCGCTGTTCCCGTTCTTTTTCTTCGCGCATCTCTTTGCTCATCACCATGGATTCACGTTCAAGTCGCTTTCCAAGTTGTTCGATCTCCTGGCCTTTTTGCTGCAGATCAGCGGCCATTTTTTCATTTTCCTTTTTGAGTTCAGACTGGATAAACTTTCCGGCAGTGGAGGTTTCCAGAACCTTTTGAAAATCAATGACCCCTATCTTGGCCACATCCGCAGCCAATGAAAAATTACTGAAACAAATGACAATAAAAAAACAGACAATCCAAGCGATTTTGGATGCTCTCATTATATTCCCCCTTGCCTTAGAGCAAAGAATCCGGGCCATGAGGACCCGGCTTTGGCTCCAACAAATCTATTGGTAATTTCATTACTCATGGATAAAGGATATGTCAACCATATCCTATTATTGATGAATTAACACCCTATTTGCAACTAAAAACGTTTTGTACCCGGAAATGACAAGCTAATGACCCGGGCTGCCGACTGCCCGCCGATTTTTCTAAAAAGCCGAGGCCATGGAAAATTCCCAGTTCCCGCTGCCGCTATCGGTGGATTTGGGATCGAGGATCCAACCATACTCCAGACGGATCGGCCCCATGGGCGACTTCCATCGAATGCCGCCACCGGCGCTTTCCCGAAGCTTACCGAGCTCAATATCCTCCCCTTCAGCGTAAATATCTCCGGTGTCAAAGAAAACGACGCCATAGACCCCGGCCTGGGGGATAAGCGGAAATCGAACTTCGACGTTGGCCTGAACAAACTTATTGCCACCAACCTCGGAGCCGTTATCATCGTGCGGAGCCAGGTCGTCACGGTCAAACCCCCGCAGCGCATCGATGCCCACCATATAAAATTTTTCATAGTCCGGCAGTGTTTTCCCCTGAAGCTGTTTTACATATCCGGCTTTGCCGTGCAGAACGCCAACCGTTTTCCAGATCAATGGAAAATACCAGCCGGTTTCGCCAATGATTTTGTTAAATCCCACCGTTCCCCCAATCCCCGCGAATTCATAGGTTCCCGTATGCGTGGATCCTTTTGTTGGATTAAAGAGATCATCTCTGGAATCATATCTTAACGTGGTGGTAATACTGCTTTTAATATTTTCACCCTCATCCCTTTTGATGGAGTCTGCGGCATCGTCACTTACGTTTTTGATATCTGCAATATCATAGGTGTAGGTCAGATAAATTCGGGTAAAGTCAATTACCGGATAGCCCAAACGCAAATTGCCGCCGTTACTGTCCTTATCATAATCAGAATATTCGTATTTCCAATAATAAACATCCGCACCGGCTGACAACGGAATATCAAATAACCACGGCTCTGTAAAACTCAGTGTATATCTGGCAGTTTTTGCTCCGACCTGCCCTTTTAATGCCAGCGTCTGGCCGCGTCCAAACAGGTTGCGCTCGGATACAGAACCGGTCAGAAAGATGCTTTCAACGCTCCCGTAGCCGGCGCCGAAACTAAAGGCGCCGGTATTTTTTTCGGTTACATTGATGCGCAGCCGCATCTTATCGTCGGCACTGCCCTTGACGGTGTCAACCTTTATATCCTCAAAATAGTCTAGTCGATATAAGTTTCGAATACTGCGCTTTAACCTTTGGCCGCCATAAAGTTCTTGCTCATAGACCTGCAACTCCCGCCGGATCACTTTATCACGCGTCTTGGAGTTGCCGCTGATTGTGATTTCTTCAAAATAAACCTGCTTGCCCTTGGCAATGTCAAATGTAATATTGACGACGAACTTCTCGGGATCCTGCTCAATGCGCGGCGTAATATCGACGTTGGCATACCCTTCATCGGCATAAATATCGGTCAGCGAGATCACGTCCAGGCGCAGAACATCCCGGTTGTAATAATCCTCCTTTAAAATTTTTAATCTCTCCAGCAGCTGCTCCGGAGGAATGATCAAATCTCCGGCCATCGTCACTTCGCCGACCTTGAACTGCGGCCCCTCAACAATGCGGATGGTTATGACGATACCCTTCTCCTCGAACTTGATTTCCGGCTCGCCGACTCTGGCCTGGATGTACCCATGATTTTGATAATAAGAGGTCAGTTTAGCCATGTCCTGATTGAGGTTTTCTTCGTTAAGATCGCCGGCCGATGTGAACCAGGAAAGTATGTTTTCTTCGGAGGTCTCCATCAGCCCTTTCAACTTGCGGTCTGAATAGGCACTGTTGCCGACAAATACAATTTTCTCAATATGAAATTTTTTGCCCTCGTCGATTTCATATTCGATATCTGCCTGATTTTCTTTCAGCGGGTAGACATTAAATTTGACTTTGGCATTGTAAAAGTTTTTTTCTTTATAAAGTTCTTCAATCCGCCGCATGTCACTTTGAATGGTATTGATATTAAGGATGGAGCCCTTGCGGATGGTCAGAACCTCTTTAATTTCATCATCATCATAAACCCAACTGTTCCCTTTAACGAGAATGCCCCGCACGGTTGGCTTTTCCTTAACCACAAAGATGATAATTTTGCCGTCGGCAACCGTTTCAGAATCAACGCGAACATCATCGAAATAACCCATCGCATAAACGGCTTTTAATTCGTCAGATAGGTTTCTTAAATTAAATACGTCACCCTTTTTTACTTTTAAAATTCTTCGGATGGCGTCTTCTTCAATACGCTGGTTGCCCTTAATTAGAACCCCAGCAATCGTCTCGCGCTCAAAAAGCTTTAAGGCCATCTTCTGGACCAGTGCTTTTACGGTGGCGGGAAGATTTTCGACACCTTCGCCTTCGGCTGAAAACGCCTGGGGATCTTCGACCTTCTCCGAATGCAGCATTTTGGCATCCAGGCTGAAATTCTGACCGAGCCAGGTCAAGCTTCCCCAGATAACAATGCTGCCTCCGGTTTCAACTCCGATCTGACGCAGGGCAGCCGGACTATCTGCCCGCAATCCGCGCGCAGCCAGGGTCCCTTTATCCAGAATGAGTACTCGGGCGCCTTCCTGCTCCAGCTGGGTTTTAATAACTTCGGGGATTTGCTGCTTTAAATAGGACAAATCTTCCTGGGCATATATTTCAAAGGGCAGTATGACAACGCGAACGGGTTGTTGCCCATGGGCACCGTCGGCTGTTAAAAAGATTAGTAGGAAAAGGATCGGGCAAGCGCGCTTAATCATAGAATCCTTTTATACCGCTTCCCATAATTATATTCGGGCTGAAACACTGCATCATTCGTGATGAAGTATCGGTCAAGGCATCGCCGTCAATTTTCCCTCTGCAATCGTTACACGGCGGGACATGCAAGCAGCAAGTTCCATGTTGTGGGTGACCACAACCAGTGTCATCGAAAATTCTCGATTCAGTTCCATCAGCAGGGAATGAATGTGATCGCTGTTGGTTTTATCCAGATTACCGGTGGGTTCATCAGCGAGCAGAACGAGCGGTTTTAATACCAGTGCCCTGGCCAGGGCCACCCGCTGCTGTTCTCCACCCGACAGCTTGCCCACACGATAATTTAATCTATCCTTCAACCCGACCCGGACGAGGACTTCCTCTGCCGCCTGAGCCGCAAGTTGTTTCCGCGTGCCCTGAATCAGCGCCGGCATCATGGCATTTTCAAGCGCGCTGAATTCGGGTAAGAGATGATGAAATTGAAATACAAACCCCACTGATTCGTTGCGAAAGCGTGCCAGCTTTAAATTGTCAAACAAAAAGACATCTTCACCTTTAAACAGCAGCTTTCCGCTGTCCGGCCGATCCAGGGTACCGATTATATGAAGCAAAGTGGATTTGCCGATACCTGAAGCACCCACAATGGCCACGGTCTCAGTGGCAGGCAGATCAAAATTGAGCCCTTTTAATATATCAATACTGACCCCGCCATTGGCAAAGCTTTTGCTCAGATTTCGTACGGTGATGATGTTTTCCCCCCGTTCGGAATCTTTTTCATGATTCTCATTTAACATGGTTTACCCGAAATCCCAATTGAGCGTTTTTCGCTCAATGAGAATAATTCTAACCGTGTCTGATAGCCTCGACAGGATTAAGTTTAGATGCCTGGTGCGCCGGATAAAGGGTCGCCAGAAAACATATCAACAGGGCTGCCGCAATAATCGAAATAACATTTGTAAATTCAAGCTTTACCGGCAGGGAACTCGTAAAATAATAAATATCTCCGGCCAATTCATGGACATTAATGTGTTTGAGCAGAAAGCAGAGAATGAGCCCCAGGCAAAGTCCCAGCAAGGTGCCGCAGGTGCCGATGACCATGCCGTTAAAAACAAAAATTTTTCGTATGCTCCTCTCGGTAGCTCCCATGGCCTTTAGAATTGCAATGTCCCGGGTTTTACCCATAACCATCATGATCAGGCTGCTGGCGATGTTGAAAGCCGCCACCAGAATGATGAGGGTCAATATGATAAACATCACCCTTCTTTCCAGCTTAAGTGCTTTGAAAAGGTTGCGGTTCATCTGCATCCAGTCCATGGCCCAATAGGGGAACTTCAGTTTAGATGTAATTTTTCGGGCTACATTCCCGGCGTCATATATATTGGTCACCCGAATATCAAGTCCGCTGACGGAATCTCCCATACGCATTAACTTTTGGGCATCTTTTATATTAATGTAGGCAAAGGTCTGGTCATAATCATACATACCGGACTCAAAATACCCGGTTACCCTGAACTGTTTCATAGCCGGTACATGCCCGATGGGAGACAACATTCCCCGGGGAGAAATCAAATAGATGACATCGCCTTCCACAACCCCGAGGTTTCTGGCCAATTCACGTCCCAGAACAATGCCCGGAATAGCGTTTGAATCGTCCCGGGAGGGGCCGGCGGCTTCCGGATCGGGCAGATTCACCCGCTGAAGGGTCTTCATGACCCGGCCGACTGATTCTGGGTCTATCCCCCGCAGCACCGCACCGGAAACTCCACCGGTCGCACGCAACATGATTTGAGACAGGATAAACGGTGTGGCGGCCTCAACACCTTCGATCTGTTCGACTTCTTGCAGCGCGGTACGGTATTCTGTAAAAGCGCCTCCGTGGCGTCTAAGGATCACCTGGGATTGTCCGCCTAATATTCGATTCTTTAAATCAGCCTCAAATCCTGCCATCACCGCTATAACCACTATCAGGGCCATTACTCCCACCGCTACCCCGGCAATGGAAAGAAAGGTAATCAGGGAAATAAAAGCCTGTTTTTGTTTGGCTCTCAGGTATCGGCCGCCGATGAATAATTCAAATGACATAGTTTTATAATCTAAAAATTGTGAATTTAGGAATTCCTCACTCTTTATGCTTCATGTGCGGAAAGAAGATGACTTCCCGAATGGACGCAGCATCGGTGAGCAGCATGACCAAACGGTCGATGCCGATGCCCTCACCGGCGGTCGGAGGCATCCCGTACTCCAGGGCTTCAATATAGTCGTTATCCATACGATGCGCTTCTTCATCGCCTGCCTGCCGCCCTTCAACCTGCTGACGAAAGCGTTCAAACTGGTCGGCCGGATCATTGAGCTCAGAGAACCCGTTGGCTATCTCGCGCCCGGCAATAAACAGTTCAAATCTCTCGGTAAGATCCGGCTGCCGATCACTGCGTCGGGACAGGGGGGAGACTTCGGCAGGATATTCAGTAATAAAAGTCGGTTGAATCAACTTGGGCTCCACCAGGGCGTCAAACAATTTGGTGATCACCTTGCCCAGTTGTCCGGTTTTGGTAACTTTAATCCCCTCCTGGGAGGCAAATTTGAGGAGCCCTTCCTTGTCATTTAAAAGAGCCGGATCAATACCTCCCAGTTCCTCGAGTGCCGAAAAAAGTGATAACCGGCGCCATTTTCCTGAAAGATCGATGTCCTGGCCCTGGTAGCTGATTTGCGCCGATCCGGTAACCGCTATGGCGATCTCGGCAACCATTTGTTCGGTCAATTCCATCAGATCGCTGTCGGTGGCATAGGCCTGATAAAATTCGAGCATGGTAAATTCCGGATTATGCTGGGTGGACACCCCTTCATTTCTGAAATTGCGGTTGATCTCAAAGACTCTCTCAAATCCTCCGACAACAAGACGCTTTAAATATAATTCCGGCGCAATGCGCAGGTAGAGATCCATTCCTAAAGCATTGTGATAGGTTTTAAAAGGAGTGGCTTCCGCCCCTCCGGGGATGGGTTGCATCATGGGCGTTTCAACTTCCAGAAAATCCCGCTGAATAAAATAATTGCGGATCTGTTGAATGATCTGGCTGCGTTTTAAGAAAATATCCCGCACGTCGTCATTCATAATCAGGTCGACATAGCGCTGACGGTAGCGCTTTTCGGGATCGCGCAACCCATGGAATTTCTCCGGCAGAGGGCGCGTGGCTTTGCACAGCAGCGTCAGTTCCTGGGACAGCAAGGTCCATTCGCCGGTTCGGGTTTGAAATAGTGGGCCTTTTAATCCTACAAAATCGCCGATATCAAGCTGTTTGAAAAGCCGGTAAGCCCCGTCGCCGATGCGGTCTTTTCTGACATAGGCCTGAAGCTGTCCGGTCCGGTCCCGGAAACGGATAAAAGCACTTTTGCCGAAACTGTTGATCGCCATTATGCGACCGGCGGTGACAAAAACCGGTGCGTCTTCGGCCAGGCTGTCAGAGGACTCATCGATAGCGTTTTGAATATCCCTGACGGTGTGTGATACGACAAATCCATTGGGAAAAAGATTGATCTGGCTCTTTTTTAATTCTTCAATTTTTGTTTTGCGTTGTTGCAGCAGTTCGCTATATTTTTCCATAGTATTATCGATACTCAAAGCTGTTTTAGAATAACAGGTTTCGGTTTCAGACTCTGATGTTAAATCGTCTTAATTAGCGTATTTGCTGGATAGTGTCAAGATCAAGATCGAATCGGCAGGGTTATGTCTGGGCTAGCTTTTATTGACTCACCTAAAAAGAGGTTGCTATTGCGGATATGGCGCCAACGTCCCAAATCACAATACTCAAATTTCAAAAAAAATGATGTTGCATTTGGCGAGTTAGGTCGGGGATTCGATCTGTTTGAACTGCAGGGTGAAGGTGGTTCCTTTGTTTGCTTCGCTTTCGACATTCAGCCAGGAGTCATAAGCATCAAGAATGCGGTGGACGATAGACAGCCCGAGACCGGTGCCGGTGGGTTTGGTGGTGAAGAAGGGATCAAAAATGGTTTTAAGCCCCTCAGGCGATATCCCGCAGCCGTTATCGGTAATTTTGATGCAGACGCGTTTGCTTTTTGACTCATACATTTCAATGTCGATCACACCTTCACCTTCAATGGCTTCTGACGCATTTAACAATAGGTTCCAGAGAATCTGCCGCAGGTGAACAGGGTCCATTGAAATCCATAAGTTGGGTTGAATTTTCTTGGTTATGGTGATGCGACCGTTATTGGATGCACCTTTTTCAAATAGTTCGGCCGTTTCGACTAATACTTTATCGAGCTCAATGACCTCAACTTTTCCGGCCGGCGGCCGTGCATACAACAGAAAATTGTTTGCCAGTGAACTTAAACGATCGGCCTCGCGCAAAATAATCTGCATGAGTCTGTCATGATCAGGATTATAACGAATGTCTTCTTTGAGAAGCTGTATGGATCCGGTCAGGGAAGCCAGGGGGTTTTTTATTTCATGCGCCAGACCGGCAGCCATTTCACCGACGGCTGCCATTTTCTCAACCCGCTTTACGTGATTCTCCATGACCCGCAGTTCTTTTCTGGTAATTCGAACTTGCTCCGACAAAAAACTGCTCAAAAAGGCGACCGCGAAACAGGCGGTCATGGTTATCAGAATTTTGTAAAGCACCTGATTCCATGGATAATTTGATGCGAGCATCCCTTGATCAGCAACAAAAGGATAGATGACACCATAATATTCAAAATCGATCAGGATTCCGAACTGGATGCTGCAAATCGCCGCGATGATCAGGGTTCCCCGGATCGATAGCAATATGCTGGAGTAAATGATGACAACCAGATACAGAAACGAGAAAATGCTCGAAAAGCTTCCGGTAACAAACAGGATCGCCGTAACGACCATAGTATCGACTAGAATCTGGGCATAGGCAAAGGCGATGTTCTTTTTAATGCGATCGATGACCAGGGCATACAAAATCGATAGAAAAAAAATAGCTGCAATGAGACCGTATAAAAGTTTGAGAGGGGCGCCGATGGGCGGGGGGGATTCTCCGAGTTGCAGGACGATGGACGAGCCCAGAACCAGGGTTGAAAAAAGAACCCGAAAAAGCATCAGCCACTTCAATTTATCATTGAAGTCCTTTTCGGGCATTTGCAAGGCGTGATCCATAGATATAGCAATTGAAGGGTATTAAAACGGTTTGGGGCTGTCACAGGTACGCTTGGTTCTCTAATAGATCCAAGCGTACCTGTGAATTTTTGTTTTACCGGATCGTTGACATGGCTAGGACATGGCTCCGGCCATTTTGAATATCGGAAGATACATGGCAATCACCAGGCCACCGATGGTGACGCCTAAAAAAACCAGCATAAAAGGCTCGATTAATGCGGTCAGGTTGTCTACGGCCTGATCAACCTCCTCATCGTAAAAATCGGCGATTTTCTCGAGCATGGCATCCAGGGCACCGGTTGATTCGCCAACCCCGATCATCTGGCATACCATCGGAGGAAATACACCACTTTCGTTTAGGGGATCCGCCATTGTGCGGCCTTCGGCAATGCCCGAACGAACGCTGTAAATCGCCTTTTCAACGGTTCGGTTGCCTGCAGTTTTGGCAACGATATCGAGTGCTTCCAAAATAGCCACACCACTGGCCAGCATGGTGCCCATGGTACGGGTAAACTTGGCGACAGCCACTTTGCGCAGGAGCGTCCCGATTACGGGAATCTTTAAAAGCATATTGTCAACCAGATCCCGCCCCTTTTCGGTTTTGTTAAACTTCTTGAAAGCAATCGTAAACAGAATAATGCCGACGATGATATAGACAATCTTGCTTTTGACCATATCGCTCATGGCCACAACAATCTGAGTGGGCATTGGAAGCTCACCGCCAAAGTCGGAAAACATTTCCTGAAAAACCGGTATTACAAACACCAGAATAACTGCCAGAACCACTATCGCGATAATCAAAGTGACGATGGGATACGTCATGGCCCCTTTTACCTGGGATTTGAGCCTGGCGGCCTTTTCCATGTAGGCCGCAAGCCTTCTTAAAATTGCATCAAGAATACCGCCGGCCTCGCCAGCGGCAATCATATTGACGAACAGGTCATCAAACTGTTTGGGAAACTTTTTCAATGCTTCGGCCAGGGTTGCCCCGCCTTCAACGGATTCCTTGATATCTTTGAGCATTTTTCTAAAGGTGGCATTGCTTTGTTGTGAGTAGAGAATGTCGAGGCATTGAATAATAGGCAATCCGGCATCGATCATGGTTGAAAATTGTCGGGCAAAAAGTATAACATCATGCTCTTTGACTTTGGGCTGAAGAAAAGCGACGTTTGCAAAAAGGTCTTTTGGTTTTATCTTGATTTTGGTCGGCGTAATCCTCTGACGAATCAGCTGGGCCTTAACAGCTTCTTCGCTGACAGCTTCAATCTGGCCCTTCTGGGTTACGTCACTTCTATTTTTGCCCGTCCACAAGTAAACTGGCATGATCTATCCTCCCTGATGATTTGAAGTAAGACGCAGGCCGGTGATCCGTGCCTGATCTTTGAATCCGGTTCAGTTTGCCTCCGTCTGGAAACTGTTATTTTTGATCAGAGGCAGGCATATTTGACGATAATATAATATTCAGAATCATTATCGGCCGCAGAAGAAAAAAACTTAAGTCTTTTTGACAATAATATTTGAAAATTAATTTCACACCCCACCCTTCTCCGCCGGCTGATTGATGCAACCTTGACAGGACCGGTGATAACGGGTTCGATTGCAAGGACTGGTAGATTTAACTTTTTAAAATTATTAAAAAAACTTTACGCACCATAATATAAATCATATTATACGGCCCTTGGAAAGTCAAGGATCGTAACTGGCTGGATTCAAACGATTTCAACCATATTTTGCGGATCATAAGGCGAACCCGGGTCGGAGACGGGATAAGGTCATCTAAATAAATAACTAACTGAAATTAATCAATTTATACATTTATCTGGCATTCGGTTTTTTGAAATTCCAATCCCCGGATCCAACTGGTTTGGAATTTGCTTTGGCCTTCCCCCGGGACCCGGAATACGATAGTGGCAATACCTGTTTAAATATGTTAACCTATGATGTTTGAATGTTTGACAAAATGGCCACTGCGGGGAAATTTTTCCATGGACCCCATGGGTGCCTCCATTCCCCTAAAGTATCAGGGACTACAACTGTGTCTAAAAGCAAAAAACCGAATAAAAATAAAGACGTTACCGTCATAACCACCCACGTAAATGCCGACTTTGACGCATTGGCCTCCATGCTTGCAGCCCAAAAGCTGTATCCGGATGCGCTGGTGGTCTTTCCGGGCTCCCAGGAAAAAAATTTAAAAAACTTTTTTATCAATTCGATGGCCTACCTGTTCAACATGGTGGATGTCAATCGAATCGACTTCGACAGCATCACCCGGCTGGTTCTGGTGGACACCCGGCAGACCGGCCGCATCGGCAAACTTGCAGAACTGATGGACAAACCCGGGATTGATATTCATATCTACGATCATCACCCGTCCACCGAAAACGATATCAAAGGCAAAATTGAAATCCAGGGTGAAACCGGTGCCAATGTAACCATCCTGACCGAGATTATACGGGGAAAAGACATCCGCATCTCTCCGGATGAAGCCACTATCATGTGCCTTGGAATTTACGAAGATACCGGGTCTTTCACGTTTCCTTCAACCACTGAAAGGGATTTTCTGGCCGCCGCTTATCTGTTGTCCCAGGGAGCCAATTTAAATATTGTTTCCGATCTCATCGCCAGGGAACTCAGTCCGGAACAGGTCATCCTGCTAAACGATATGATTCAGGCGGTTACCCGCTATTACATCAATGGTATCGAGGTCGTTGTTACCAGCGTCACCATGGAAAAATATATGCCTGATTTTGCATTTCTGGTCCAAAAAATGGTAAAAATGGAAAATCTTGACGCTATCTTCGCCATTGCACGGATGGAAAACAAAATCTACGTGATCGCCCGCAGCAGAATCAACGAAGTGGATGTCGGCACTATTTTGGCAAAACTCGGCGGTGGTGGTCATCCCTATGCTGCGGCGGCATCAATTAAGGGCAAAACGCTGGCGCAAACCGAAACCGGACTGGTGGAAATCCTTTACGAAAAAATCAGAGCCAGCCGCCAGGCCAAGGATTTGATGTCATCGCCGGCCATTTCCATCAACCCCGATGTGACCTGCAAAAAAGCCCGTAACATTATTACTCGCTATAATCTGAATGCGCTTCTGGTCACGGAAAAAATAAACGGCACTGAAAAGCTTTGCGGATATATCACCAGACAGGTGATCGAAAAAACGCTCTACCATAAACTCGACCGGGTTCAGGTCAAAGACTACATGACCACGGAAGTGGCCACCGTTGGACCGGATGCCGATCTGACCGAAATACAAAAAAAAATAATCGACAACAAACAGCGGATTTTACCGGTTGTGGAGGGTGAAACCATCGCCGGAGTCATTACCCGCACCGATCTATTAAATATCCTGGTACGACGTTCTCAGCCCTTGGCGGATGAGGCCCCGGATCCCGGAAAGGAACCGCCCCATGCGCATACCCGCAATGTTATCCGGTTTATGAAAGAACGGCTTTCAGCCGATCTGATTAGAAATTTGCAGCAAATCGGTGAAGTGGCAGATGAAATTGGTTTAGGGGCCTATGTCGTCGGCGGGTTTGTCCGGGACCTGTTTTTGTACCGCAGTGATGAGGATATTGACATTGTCATCGAGGGCGATGGCATTGCCTTTGCCAAAAAATACGCCAAAATAGTGGGGGCCCGCATCCATACCCATGAAAAATTCGGAACCGCCGTCATAATTTTTCCGGATGGATTTAAAATTGATGTGGCATCAGCCCGGATGGAGTATTATAAATTTCCGGCGGCCCTTCCGGTGGTGCAAATGAGCTCGATCAAGCTTGATCTTTACCGTAGAGATTTCACCATTAATACGCTGGCGATTCAACTGAATTCGGATAAATTCGGCCTGCTCATCGATTTTTTTTCTGCTCGCAGGGATCTCAAGGAAAAGATAGTTCGGGTGCTGCATAATCTCAGTTTCGTTGAAGACCCCACCAGAGTGTTTCGTGCCATTCGATTTGAGCAGCGCTTTGAGTTCACCATTGGCAAATTAACCGCCAGCCTGATGGCCAATGCCATCAGCATGGATTTCTTCAGAGAGCTGAGCGGCAAAAGGGTATTTGCTGAATTGCAACTCATCCTTAAGGAAGAAAATCCGGTGCCTGCCATCAAACGGCTGAATGATTTTGATCTGTTAAAAGTGATTCACCCATCGATCAAACTGGACACAGATTTATCGGCCACTCTCAAAGCAGCTAAAAAAGTTCTGTCCTGGCATGATTTGCTTTTTTTGGAGGAATCCTATAAAAAGTGGATCGTTTATTTTCTGGTCCTGGTCAGAAATTGCAAGCCCCATATTACAAAAGAGATCTGCCGGCGTTTCGAGCTGGTGCCGGATGACGAAAAAATATTGTGTACCGAGCGCTTTGGAGCCGATAGATGTGTGTTCTGGCTTGAGCGAAATTTGCCGGTATCTGACAGCGTTCTTTACCGCAAACTCACCGGATTTAAAACCGAGTTGATTCTGTTCATGATGGCGATTGCCAAAAATAAGGCCGTCAAAAAATCCATATCCCATTTTTTTACAGATCTCCGCCGCACCAGGATCACATTAAAGGGCAGGGATTTGACAAAAATGGGGCTGCAACCCGGCCCGGTCTACCGGCAGGTGATGGAGGCTGTTTTGGATGCCAGGCTGGACGGTACGCTCAAATCCAAAAAAGATGAAATTGAATTTGCCCGCCGGCTTGTTGCCGAGCAATAAGACAGGCCAGAGCCCTGTACTGGAGCTGACCGCGGATTTTTGATTGCACATGTCGATAAATTTGCTATAGTGGCGCTTTTCCAGAACCGTGTAATTATTCGGGGGTAGAATCTCGAGGAGGAAAACAATAATTTGATGAACCCAAAAAAACGCATTTTAAGCGGCATGCGGCCCACCGGACCCCTTCACCTGGGCAATCTGCTGGGAGCACTGGCAAACTGGGTGAATATGCAGGATGAGTATGATTGCTATTTTTTTATCGCTGACTGGCATGCGCTCACCAGCGACTATGACAATACGGCACCCATTGAAAAAAACCGCAAAGAAATCATGCTTGACTGGCTAAGCGCCGGACTTACACCGGAAAAAAGTACGCTGTTTGTTCAGTCCTTTGTCAAGGAACATGCCGAACTCTTCTTGCTGTTGACAATGATTACACCGGTGCCGTGGCTGGAACGCAATCCAACCTACAAGGAACAGATTGGCGAGCTCAGCAGCAAGGATCTGTCCACCTTCGGTTTCCTGGGCTATCCCGTGCTGCAAGCCGCCGATATTATCATCTACCGGCCCCACGGTGTCCCCGTGGGCGTAGATCAGGCACCCCATGTTGAAATTACCCGGGAAATCGCCCGGCGCTTTAATCATTTCTATGGAGATATATTTCCGGAACCGGCCACCATCTTAACAGAGACCCCTAAAATTCTGGGTATGGATCGGCGCAAGATGAGCAAAAGTTACGGCAATGCCATCTTTTTGTCAGATAGCCCGAATGAAATCAGGGCCAAAGTATCCCGCATGATCACCGATCCTCAGCGCGCACGGCGAAGTGACCCGGGGAATCCCGATGTATGCAACGTGTTTGATTTCCACAAACTTTACACTGACGCGGATACGGTTAAAGAAATCGACCAACAATGCCGGGCGGCGGGAATCGGGTGTGTGGAATGCAAACAGAAAATGGCCCAGGGTCTCGTATCAGCCCTTGAACCGATTCGTGAAAAACGGGCCTTCTACGAAGCGCGTCCTGAGATGGTCAACGAAATTATGGTCGAAGGCAGCAACCGCGCCCGCAAAACCGCCTGTGAAACCATGGAAGTGGTGCGGGCGGCCATTAAGATTTAAGATTGAAAGATCCAATAGCTTGATTTTATTTCGGTGCCGTTAATTAGGAAAATAACAAATCACAAGCACCAAATAACAAAAAAAATCCAAATTCGAAATCTCAATGACCGAAACGGATTAATCAATAAGTTCAGCAACCCATTCTTTGTTTCGTCCGCCGCAGGCGGATTGGTCATTGGATATTATTTGGGATTTGGAATTTGTTATTTGGAATTTATAGACCAAAACAAGCGGAATCGCCGGAATAATAACACTGAGTTTAAGTTTATTTAAAAGCATTATGATAGATACTCTTTACCGCGTCCAGTTGGATGAAATATTCGAGGGCCCCATGGATCTGCTGGTTCATCTGGTCCGGAAAAATGAACTCGATATTTATGATATCCCCATCGCCCTGATCACCGAACAGTATCTCCAGTACCTGGAGTGGATAAAGGCCATGAATATCGACTACGCCGGAGATTTTCTTCTGATGGCGTCCACCCTCACCCAGCTGAAATCACGGATGCTGCTGCCCGTCCATGATGGCGAAGATGAGGAAGAAGATGTTCTGCAGGAGATCACCAGACCTCTGATAGAATACCTCCAGATGAAGTCGGCCGCCGATGAGCTGGTTGAGCGCAATCTGCTGGGCGAAAAAACATTTATTCGAAATCCGGACCGCGGTGAGTTTCTGACGGGTTCGGATGATGAGTTCATTAAGATCGGCCTGTTCGAGCTGATTGACGCCTTTCAGAAAATTCTTGAAAGAATCCCCGATGAACACCGGGTCGATATGAGGGCCGATGAAATATCGGTCAAAGATAAGATCGCCCAGATCATTGACATCCTTGAAGCCAAAGAGTCGATAACTTTTTTAGAGTTGTTTTCCGATAGCCCGCATAAACATGAGGTCATCGTCACATTTTTGGCTATCTTAGAAATGGTCAAACTCACTCTGATAAGGATCTTCCAACATGTTCAAACCGGTGTCATACGGATATTCTACCTTTAGGCACTTTTTCCTATGGAAAATATTAAACATATCATCGAAAGCCTGCTGTTTGTAGCCGAAGAACCGCTGACGGTTGATCGGATAAAAGGCATTCTCGCCCAGGCCGAAACCGCTGAAATCCTTAAAGCTGCCAATGAATTAGCGGCTGAATATGAGGATCGTCAGGGCGGCTTTTATCTGGATGAAGTTGCGGGTGGATATCAAATCCGAACTCGCCCTGAATATACCGAATGGATTAAAAAGCTGATCCAGCCGAAGCCGCTGCGCTTGAGCAAACCGGCTCTGGAAACCCTGGTAATCATCGCCTATAAACAACCCATCATACGCAGCGACATTGAACATATCCGGGGGGTTGATTGCGGCGGCGTGCTGCGCGTGCTCCTTGAGCGCAAACTCGTCCGGATTCTGGGCCGCAAGGAAATAGCCGGCCGGCCGCTGATATATTCAACAACCAAGCGCTTTCTGGAGGTCTTTGACCTGAAAAGCCTCAGAGACCTGCCGACGCCCAAAGAAATCGAAGACCTCGGGACTGCCGCCACCGAAAAGACGGCTGCAAATATTTTTGATACCGCCGCGACATCAGAAACCCTTCTGGAGAATTCAGGCGGCCTGGAAGCGGCAGGAGGCCGACTCGAGGAAACGGAATCATTAGAGACAGGCTTCCCGGCAGAGCCGCCGGACCGGGATACACTGGGCGAAACCGAAAACGATATCGAACCGGGCCCGGAGCCGGACAACCCGGATAAAGCGTTTGAAAAAAGCTCTTGATTTAATTCTAAAGACCCATTATCTATAAACAATCCTAACAACGATACGGGCGGTTAACTCAGCGGGAGAGTGCTACCCTCACACGGTAGAAGTCACTGGTTCAAACCCAGTACCGCCTACCAGTAAAATCAAGGGGTTACAGCGCTAGCTGTGGCCTCTTTTTTGTTTTCTGCTATCAGCCGGTTCAAATTTGGTATCAAACAATCCATATGCTACGACAGTTTTCATCCAAGAAAATTCTTATAGTGTTTGTCCTCACTTTGTATTTCTTATTGCTCGGCCACAAACTAATGAGACTGGGGATGCACGCCGACGGTGTCGAATATGCCAATGTCGCCAGAAACCTGGCAGACGGGCTCGGCACATTCTGGAAGCCCTATCACGATGATCTTCTACATCCGGTTTTTCATGAGCATCCACCGCTGGTATTCTGGATCCAGTCACTTTTTTTTAAACTGTTCGGCGATGGGCCATATTTTGAGCACTTTTACGGATTATTAGCCGGTCTGGTTATTTTTGGCTGCACGGCCTGTTTCTGGCAGCAGGTCCGCCACGACTTTCGGCATTCATCATTGGGCAATTGGTGGCCGATATTGCTGTTGGTGTCTCTGCCGATATTTACCTACACCCTGCAGATAAATCGTCTCGTTAATACCTATACCATTTTGGCAATATTAGCTGCTTATGTCGCCTATCTAAGCGTCATCAACAATAAACTTACGATTCTTTTCAGTTTGTTGTCTGGGGTATTGGTTTATCTGGGCTTTATTGCCAAAGGACCGGTGGCTTTCTTTACTTTGGCCGTGCCGGCCATTGCATGGATTGCGCTCAAAGCAAAAACTTCTAAAGCGGTCATCAGCACCCTGCTGGCAATCGTCACCTTCACGGCCATTTTATTTGCAACTTTTTATTTTTACCCAGACAGTGCGGACTTCTTGAAAGGATTTTGGCAAAATCAGGTCGTGTTAAGTCTCAAAAGTCAAAGATCCCCCGGAGACACTCACTGGTATCTGGTGGAACGCTGGGCAGCAGAAATGGCCGTACCTGTTTCAATCGCCATGCTTTTTATGGCGTTAACCCGGATACCCTTTCGTCAAATTGGCTTCAACCGGCCGGCCCTGTTTTTTTTGCTGATTGGGTTGTCGAGCAGTTTGCCGTTTCTCATCAGCACCCGGCAACACAATCGCTATATTTTCCATTCCTATCCTTTCTATGTTTTGAGTTTGGCTTTTTTGACCGAAACCATCGGCTTTAAAATACAATCGCTTTTAAAAGACAAGCCAAAAATCCGGAGAGTTACCGGGATGATAGCCGTCGTTTTCTTGCTGGCCGGCATTTCAAGCATGCTGTATAAAAAGGACAACATTAGAGGCAGACCATTTTATAACGACATCTACCTCCAAGGTATTCAGCTGCCTGAGCGGATTACCATCTCGGTATGTCAGGAGACAATGATTCGTGACGAATGGCTTTTTGTAGATATGCAGCGATTTTACAAGGTCAGTTTGACACCAAAAATGGGAAACGAATATCTTATTGTAGACAAAAACAGTGAATGCAATCTGCCCCAAGGCTATCAAAAGGTTAATCGGCAGCCGACCCTAAAATATATTCTTTATAAAAAATGCCGATAAATGCCATGGATTTAAAATTTAACGATTTTTTAGATTTTGCAGCACCCGGCTGGCCTTGCCTTTATCCATATCATCCAAGGCAAAGGCGAGGGCAAGCTCCAGTAGGGTTGACTTGTTGTCAATGGCGACCCCGGCCAGTTTCAGCTCATGGAATTTAAGGGTAAATCGCCGAAGAACATCCACTGAAATATAAAAACCGGCCTTTTTCTTGGAAGCGGTGTGGAGCGACCTTCTAAGGGCTGGCGTTGATATCCCATAACCGGTGGCCGATTCAACCGGGTCCAATGCGGTTTCCTCAAAAAGATCAGGGGTATCCTTGCTTCTGGCTGTCATTTTTCATTATCCTCCTGACTAAATTATGGTAATCATAAGCCCCCTGGGCCCGAGCCCTGTATTCAAAAATCGTCCGCCCAAGAACCGGGGCTTCCGACAGGCGAACGCTGTAATGGATTGGATCGCACATCTGCCGGCTGAAATGTTTTTTGAGCTGGTTGAACATAGCATGACTATGGCGGGTCCGGCGATCAAACATGGTCGGCAGGACATATTCCAGCCGAAGATCCAGGTTTAACTTCTGAGCGGATTGGAGGTACCTGAAAAAGGTTTTCAAACCCTCCAGGGATGGTCCCTGCAGGGCGACCGGGCAGAGGACCTCGGTTGCCGCCATGAGAATGTTGACACTCAGCACATCCCAGCCCGGCGCACAATCAAAAATCAAATAGTCCAGTGCACCTTCCCTGGGAACCAGTTTTTGGGCCAGAACGGTTTGCCGGATGTCCTGGGGTTGTTCTCCCAGCCAGTTTTTTAATTCCACCAGCCGGATGCCGCCGTCTAGAAGCCAGAGATTTTCACGGGTCGGATGGAGGGTTTCATTTCTGGAAATAGCTTGCCCGTTTTTCTGGCGCTCGGTAACAAATTCATAAAGACCGAATTCCGGCTTTTGGCCCAGAAATTTGGCAGCCTGCCCCTGGGTATCGCAGTCCACCAGCAAAACCCGTTTCCCAAGAGAAGCCAGTCCGTGGGCCAGATTGACAGCGGTAGTGGTTTTACCCACTCCGCCTTTGGCCATTGCCACTGCAATTTTTCGCATTATTTAATACCGTGTTCTTATGTTCTCGAATTCATCTGTTCGTATATTACAGAATTCTTCTAAAAAATGCAACCGAATATTTATGAAAATACAATAATTATTGGTGTTTAATTTTTAGTGTTTGGTGTTTGCAAATAAGAATACAAAAGCAGCTATCAGGATATCTGTTTCATACAAAACACTAACTTCGAAACACAAAATACGTGATGAATTTACTTTTTTTCAAATTCATCACGTATTTCCAGTTAGGTAGGTTTCATCCAGAGCACCTTCAACTACCGGAAGGGTCGCGATGGCAGGTGGTTTGAACCCAAATACCTGTTCGAGGAAATCGAGGGTAATCCGATAGGTCGCACCCCACAGGATTTCTTGTTTATTTTGGGCCTGAAGCCGAAAGCAGGGAAAGTCTTGCATGGATTCGGTTTTTCCCTGGCCGGGATTGCTGGCCATCCTGAGTCGATAGCGACTGTAATAGACCGGATTGAGAAGGTCACGCAGGGGGAGGTGGACAACTTTTTCCACCTCCCAGTTGGGGAAAAATCGTTTCTGGCGTTTAATCCAGCCGACCATCGGATAGATCGTACGTTTAAACATCACCAGAGATTGGGGCGTCAGCGGCCCCAGAAAACTGACGCCAAAGGGATTCAATCTCATTTCTTCAAAGCTTTCCCGCAAACCCGTGGCCCAGAAGATCGATATCGTTTTTGCCATCCGGGCGTGGCTCTGTTGCCAATTTTCCCCGCGGCGCCAAAGCCCCAGCGCGGTAAACGGCAGCGAGAATAAACGTGCCAGATAAGGATCAATCCGAGGGGCGATGCTGCCGCCGGGAAAGCACAGATCACCGGGCTGTTTGACCTTTAGCGAGCGCTTATTCAAAACGATGCAGGGTTCTGCGCCCAGGTCTGTGTTTGCGGGTGTGTGCCCGAGAAGCATGACGACACCGGCGGAGGTTTGCCATTCGATCTCACGGTCAGAATAAATTTTTTCCTGGCGGCATTGATCACCAAGGGTACTGATCACATGCTGAAGGAGTCTGGATTTATCTTTTAAAATTTGAGTTTGTATTTCGTCGACCCCGAACATGCTAGACTGATTCTCCGATCCTTTTTTCATAAGCGCTGTTGAAAATCATCTGTTGTTAACTTATATTTCTGGTATCGTCAAACAGTAGATTCGAAACAGGGTTGACAATCACCTGCCGGAGTTTGTAAACAGATAGTTTCTGCAACCCGATTAAGATTCACCCAACCGGCTGTGGCTATATTTACAAAAGGAGGAGATTTACATGAAGGTCGTTAAAACGGGTCGCCTGATTTTAAGGATATCGCTGGTGGTTCTGGCCTTGGCTATTCTTCCGGGCCTTTGTTTCGCAAAAGAGGATGATAAAAACAGGCCCGCAAGGTCTGTCAGCATGGCAGCTGAATATCCAGGGGTGGCGGTTTCCTCCCAGGAGGATGTCAGCATGGATCTAATCTTCCACAATAAGGGCAGAACCGATGAAACGGTGGAGGTCTGGGTTTCCGATTTGCCCACCGGGTGGAAAGCCAGGATCAAAACCTATCGCTTTACGGTGACGGGAATTCATGTCCCGGCCGGCGAGGACAAAACCCTGACCTTTGATGCCCAGCCCCCCAAGGACGTGAGCCCCGGAAAATATACCTTTCGGATTGAAGCCAAAACCCAGGACGGCCAGTTCAAAATGGCCCAGGAAGTTGTGGTAACCATAACCGGAGCCGAAGAAAAGCCAGCTGAAGACCGCGGCGTCAAGCTGACCACATCGTACCCGGAGATTCGCGGGCCATCGGATGCCGCCTTTGAATTTTCCATGGAAGTTAACAGCAAACTGGATAATGATGCCGTCTTTGATCTTTTCGCCCAGGGGCCCAAGGGCTGGGAAATTAATTTTAAACCCGCCTATGAAACCAAGTTCATCACGAGCCTGAGACTAAAAGCCAACCAGAACCAGACCATCGCCGTGGAAGTCAAACCCCCACCCATGACCGCGGCCGGCGAATACCCGATTACTGTCCGGGTCAGTTCCGGTGATGCCAAAGGCGAAGTCCAGCTATCGGTTATTCTGACCGGGACCTACGACCTGGAAGTCGGTACACCCAACGGCCTTCTGTCCCTGGACGCCAGGCAGGGCAAACCCGCAAATCTTTCTTTTTACGTTAAAAATACGGGGTCGGCGGCCAACCATGACATTAAGTTCATGTCCTTTAAGCCCGAGAATTGGAAGGTTGCGTTCAGCCCCGAAAAATTGGATGTGGTAGAACCGGGCGATCTGAAACAGGTTGAGATGACCATCACTCCCTACGAGGACGCCCTGGTGGGTGATTACTCGATCAGCGTTAATGTTGAAGGTGAAAAAGCCTCCAAGATTATTGAATTGCGCACCACTGTCAAGGCCTCGGCAGCCTGGGGCTGGGTGGGCATTGGTATCATCGTGATGGTGATTGCCGGCCTCTTTGGAATTTTTCGCTGGCTGGGAAGGCGCTAGAATGGAAAGCAGAAGGGTCATTGAAACAAACGAACTAACCAAAGTATATAACGGTGACGTGGCGGTGGATCATCTGTCATTTGCCGTCAGCGAAGGGGAAATCTTCGGATTTCTGGGACCTAATGGTGCCGGCAAGACAACCACGCTGTTGATGCTGCTCGGATTGACGGAACCCACCAGCGGCAGTGCAAGGGTTCTGGGCCTGGATCCCACCAGAGATCCGATAAAAGTGAAGGCCACCATCGGCTACCTCCAGGAGAATATGGGATTCTACGCTGATTTAAACGCCGTTCAGATGTTGCGATTTGTGGCCGAACTAAACGGTTTGACCGGCAGCGAGATCGACGGGCGCATCGAAGATGCTTTGCGTAATGTCGGGCTGGCAAAAGAATCCAAAAAAAAGATCGGCGCTTATTCACGGGGAATGCGACAGCGTTTGGGGGTTGCTGAATTGCTGATCAAAGATTCCAAAGTTGCTTTTCTGGATGAGCCGACCCTCGGCCTGGATCCGGATGCCACCAACCGGATCATGGAGCTTATCGAGGGCTTGGGCCGCGATAAAAAAATGACGATTCTGCTGTCCAGCCACATGCTGCACCAGGTTCAGAAAATGTGCAACCGCGTCGGCATTATGATCAAAGGGCAGATGGTAGCCCAGGGACCCATGGACCAATTGGCCAAGGAGAAGCTCGGCATTGGCCAGGAAAAATATTCTTTGGAAGAAATTTACATGAAATATTTCCAGGAGGCCTAGCAGTGCACGGCATCAAAGTGATATCAAAAAAAGAACTGGCAGATCATTTCAGCAGCTACCGCTTTGTCATTATCTTCGCCCTGATTGCCATGATCAGTCTGATAACGGCCTATATAGTGGGGCTCAACATCAGGCAGCAATTGGAAGGGGTTGCCAAACCCCGTTTTATCTTTCTGATGCTCTTTACCGCGCCGGGTGCGATGTTTTCCCTGGTACAGTTTGTGGCTTTCTTTGGTCCCCTGGTCGGCCTCATACTTGGATTTGACACCATTAATCGCGAGCGCAATGAAGGCACATTAAGCAAGCTGCTCTCCCAGCCCATCTACCGGGATGTCGTTATCAACGCCAAATTTCTGGCCGGCGTAATCATGATATCCATCATGCTGGTTTCCATTGTGCTGGTTATCACCGGCCTTGGTTTGCTGGTCATGGGCATTGTGCCGGGAATGGAAGAAATCTGGCGCATTATCTTTTACCTGATCATCAGTATTATCTATATTTCCTTCTGGCTGGGGGTGGCGATCCTGTTTTCGATCTTATTTCGCAGCACCGCAACCTCTGCCCTGGCGTCTCTGGCAGTATGGATATTTTTTTCCTTTTTCGTATCCATCGGTGCTAATATTGCGGCCAATGCCCTGGCAGGCGACCTGCCACCGGATAGTCCGGAAGCTGAATTGCAGCAGGTCAAAATCATAAGAGCCTTTAAACTTATTTCTCCCATGGAGCTTTATACGGATTCAACGGCAACGATCATCGATCCGCTGCGCAAATCCAACCGTTCGATTATATCGGTGGGCCCGCTGGAAAATATTTCCATGTCACGTTTTTCAGGGCCTCTACCATTGAGTCAAAGCATATTGATTGTCATTCCCCACATCATCTCACTGGTCGCCATCACCATCATCTGCTTTGCCGTATCTTACACGGTGTTCATGCGGCAGGAGATCCGCTCGTTATAGGTCCGAGCTCAGTTTGTCAAAACGGGGTTAGAGATAGTTTTTTAGACGACGCCCTGGTCCAGCATGGCATCCACCACCTTCACAAACCCGGCAATGTTGGCCCCGTTCAAATAGTTGCCGGGTGTTCCGTAAGCTTGGGCAGCTTCCAGGCAGGTAGCGTGGATTTTTTTCATAATAATTTTGAGCCGCTCATCCACTTCCTCCGCGAGCCAGTTGAGACGCTGGCTGTTTTGAACCATCTCCAGTCCTGAAACCGCAACACCACCGGCATTGGCGGCTTTACCGGGTGCATAAAGAATCGGCTTGCTCAAAAAAATAGCGGTGGCCCCGGGCGTACAGGGCATGTTGGCACCTTCACAGACCAGCTTGACATTGTTGTTGATCAGAGCATAGGCATCTTCTTCAGTGATTTCGTTTTGAGTGGCGCACGGGAAGGCACAGGACGCCCGGTGAGTCCACAGGGGATTTTTTTGCCGACTGATATCAGTCTGGGTGTAGACCGCACCGGGATAATTATCAACGTAATCCTTGATCCTGGCCCGGCTGATATTCTTGAGCCGCTTGACAAAGGATAGCTTGTTTTTATCGATTCCTTCTGGATCATATATGTAACCGGCAGAATCTGACAGGGTAACCACTTTGGCACCCAGTTCAATCAGCTTTTCAGTGGTGTGCTGGGCCACGTTGCCGGATCCGGAAACCAGACAAACCTGTCCGTCGAAGGTCATCTTGCGGGTGGCCAGCATTTCGGCGGCGAAATAAACGCACCCGTATCCGGCCGCCTGGGCCCGCACCAGACTGCCGCCCCAGTTAAGGCCTTTGCCCGTCAGGGCGCCTGTAAATTCATTGCTCAGTTTTTTATACATGCCGAAAAGATACCCGATTTCACGTGACCCCACTCCGATGTCGCCGGTAGCAATATCCTTATTAAAACCGATATGCAGGTAAAGCTCTCTCATAAAGTTCTGGCAAAATCGCATCATTTCGTCATCTGATTTGCCTTTGGGATCAAAATCTGAACCCCCGGCCCCGCCCCCCAGCGGCATCGTGGTCAAGGCGTTCTTAAATACCTGTTCAAAGGCCAAAAACTTTAATATGCTTTGATTCACGGACGGGTGAAACCGCAAGGCCGTTTTATAAGGCCCTATGGCACTGTTCATCTCCACACAAAATCCACGATTGACCTGTACGTTGCCCTGATCATCCGTCCAGGGAACCCGGAAGGTGACGATTCGTTCGGGCTCGACAATTCTTTCAAGGACAGCCGCCTGACGATAGTGCGGATTTTGGTCCAGCACCGGTTTGACGCTGTCCAGCACCTCCTTGACCGCTTGGACAAACTCTTTTTCATGCGGATCTCTTGCTTTAATAATTTCCAGAATGTCGGACATATTTCCCCCTGATAATAACACCACAGATCAATGGTAAGTGTTTTCGTCTGCTTTAATCTGACTGATAAATTCAATTCAATGCGAATCAGCCCAGCCGTTATACGGGATCAATACTTATTCGATTTTCAGATAAAATGTCAATAGTCACCCGCACCCAATCCAGCCTATCAAGGTGTATCGGAAAAAAAAGGATATGCTGAAACCGCTACTTTTGCTGCGATTTTGCCTGGATCAGGGGGTAAATCAGTTCCCGGGCTTTTTGAAGATCTTCGGCCGTGTCTATTTCAATCCATGCCAGGTCTTTGTCCGCCACGGCATGGATCGGGGTGATCTGTTTACTGGTTCTATAAACGCATTCTTCATAATGGTAATTTAATTTGCCGTTTTGGAAATCTTCTTGGGCTTTGCAAAATACAAATTCCAGAAACTTGTGTTGAAATTTTGAAATTCCGGCCAACTCACCAATTGCATTTTTCTTGCTGCTCTCAGAAATATTTTTCCCCAGTTCGGTTATTTCCTGTTGATCGTTGGTGCAAATGTAGACCTCGTCACCGGAACCGCTCAATCCTGCGACCAGGACACAGTTGGGGTGACCGCCATCCAGCAGCAGGGATATGGCCCGGGATTCGTAGAGCAGGTCCGACTCCATTAAAAGGATCTCATCTTCGATGATATCCTTGACCAGCGCAAGGGAATACATGCTGCCGCTGACGGCATAATTATCATTTAATACATAGCGGATTTTCAAACCGTGATAACGAGTCCCAAATCTCCGGGTGATGGTTTCGTGGCGAAAACCAACCACCAGAATCACATCGGTTAGCCCATTTTCGATCAGGGCGTCCAGGGAATACTCCAGCAGGGGTTTGCCCTCGATTTCGATCATGGCCTTAGGCATCGTGTCAGTTTTGGCTTTTAATCGGGTTCCCTTGCCGGCTGCCAGAATAATTGCCTGCAATCTTTGGCTCCTTAGGTATGCTGACTCAGAATCTCTAAAACCAAACAAATTACGTGAGAATTGGAATAAATGGCAATCTTTAACCTTCCGCTTCAGCCTTGTTTTGATGTCTTGGGCAGGGGGTCTAACTCCAGTAATTCATAAATCTTTTCTACCGCGGTATCGGTGGCCTGACCGGGGTTAAAAAAGAATTTTTGCGCGAATTGCTTTCGAATGTCACTTTTTTCCTCCGGATGGGCGAGACCGTGTTCAACGGCAGCTTTCAATTCAGAAACATTTTTGACTACCTGCCCGCAATCTCGGCCCCATGCCAAAAGATCTGAAATCTCTTTGCCCCACCGATCACGTTCCTTATTTTCCACTTTTTCAATCATCTGGTCTATGTGATAAAAGATAACCGGCCGGTCCAGGAGACAAAATTCATAGGTTACCGAACTGACATCGCTGATGAGCAGGTCGCTGACAACAAAAGCCGGGCAGATATCATAGCCCGTCACAATTCTCATGTTGGGTGTTTTTATCTCTTCAAGATGGTGCCGCCAGTCCTTTGGATTCTTTTTGCGCCACATCCGGTAGTTGCGATCGTGCAGCTTTATGATAAAATTTACGTCCATTGCGGATACGGTTTTGATAATGTCTTCACCGGCATGTTCAAGGGATGTGCCGCTTGTTACCGAGCGGGTGGGAGCATACAGCACGGTGGGCCGGTCGTTATCAATGTCAAATTCCTTTTTGATTGCAGATGCATCAAGGGTGCCGTCCACCAGGCAATCGACTTTGGGCATACCGATTTTTTCCAGACGGGAATCATTTTCAGGAAGGGTGCCGGTGGACAGGAATTTATCATACAGGTAGGCGCCAATGATAAAGAGTTTGTCAAATCTCAGGGCCTTGGGGGAGACGGAGTAATTGTCAATGCTGACGCTATGAAACATCTCCACTTTTACGGCCGTTCGTTTGGGTTTGAAAAAATAGCCCGGACAGATACACATGTCGAATTTTTTCAGTTCGGCAAACTCGTGTCGGATCAATTGGACATTTTTAACGCCGACTTCCCCGTATAATTTTTTGGGGCTATGCTTGGCTGTAAACCAGACATCGATTCTATCGTCAGCCAGCATCCGGTCGGCGATAGGCTTGAATATGATATAATTCATCGGGGTTGAGGATGCAAATACGATCTTTTTTCTTTTTTCCATCAGTTTTTTTATCCGCTAGCATCTGTTTTTCAGAATAAAAGCAAACGATCTAAACCGTGACGCCGTGTTCCTTTTTAATAAAGGCCATATTCTCTATTGCATTTTTATATTTGACCTTGCCGTAATTGTAATAGTCGAATTCGATTTTTGAAATGTTGAGTTGAATCAGGCTCCACAAAAACCAGTAAATATCCGGAAAGGGTTTGAACAGATCAATCAGAAAAAGGGTTCGATCAAAATTATCGCCTTGACAGTATTCCGCAACAATGCCCTTTTCCACCTCGCGGGGAACCAGGATCTCCTGGAACATATCGCCGATATCGTAGTACCGGGGTGCCATTCCGGCATATTCCCAATCGATGATGTACATGGGTGAATCGTATTTAGGTCTGGCATCTTCATTGATGAGGATGAAATTGTCGGCCAACAGATCATTGTGGCAGGCCGAATATTCCGATTCAGGGATATTTATAATCCTGGTCAGTTTTTCCAATCGTTTAATCGTGCCGGCGATATCGAATTCAGGATATTCAATCTTGAGACTGCTGAGGATGGTGAACATTTTTTTCACTTCCACCATCGGGTTGAATACTTTTTGCAGTTGAATCCCGCTCTCATGAATTTTACGAATCGGATCGACTATTTTCGGATAAAGAGATTTGTCCCGAAAGTGATCATTGGTAAGGACAATCGAATCACCGATAAATTCAACGATGGTGACGCCTAGCTCGGGCATGAATTTTACCATCCGTGACGACACGCCGATTTTGGCCATCTCAATTATGGTGCGGGCCTCGCAATGGCGGTCAATAAACAGTTCAGTCTGGTCGCCGTAAATTCGGACGGTGTAATCCCCTGCTTGCGATTGAATGCGGTAGAGTTTGTTCGTAATTCCGCCGCTGAGCTGGGATATCTTTATATCAAGACCCTTCCATTCAGGCAGCAGTTCGCAACAGACGTCTTCGGTAAATTCCTTCTGCAACAGGCTCACTGAATCGGACATATTAGCTTCCTTTATATGGCTTCTGGTTCGGTTGCTTTTCCAGGATCGTCGGGACAGGTGTGATCCAGAGATCAATCCCCTTTGATTAATCTGTAAAAATATAACGGAGGTTAGTATCGAGTCAATCCTTTTTTTGGTTGAAGCAAGTGTGCAGTGCCGTATAAAGGTCCGTCGGACGTTAATTCACCAGGTTTATCGGTACCGTCAATAGCCGGGCTTGCCACAAAAAACTTGGCAGTGCCGGATCCAGCAAAGTAATTAAAATGGAACATTTGATATGTCCACCGCAAGTTTGCCATAAATCGCTTGACAAATTTCTCAGTTCTAGTAAGGAAATATAAATTCGATCCGACCTGTCAAACTTAGCTTTGCGTTATCGGTATGGTGGGCAAAGCTTTTTTTTGACAATTGCATAAACAGGCAGTCCGTTTAAGATTTGCGGCCAGCAGTAAGGACGCTGTGGCGTATCAAACCATTGTCGATAAACCGTTACCCTGACATCCTTTTTTTCACCATCGACCCTATGTATCGGTCGATTTAGTTTGATCATCCGTTAACCCCAACAACATGAAAGGAGCCAGCTATAATGAAAAGACGCGATTTTCTCAAAAAAGCAGGTGTGGGAGCAGCTGCCGTGGCCGCCGCCACGGTAAATGCGCCCTTTGTGCATGCCGCCAAGAAAACGACCATCAAATGGAGAATGCAAACCTATGCCGGCCCGGCCCTGGCAGAGCATGTTATTAAAAATTCCATCGATTGGTTTAACAAGGCAGCCAACGGAGAGATGGTGATCGAACTGTACAATGCCGACCAGCTGGTGCCCATGAGCGAGCTGTTTAGAGCACTGACGAAGGGGACCGTCGACGCCGTCCAGAGTGATGATGACTCCATCGCGGCGCCCGTTGACGTGGCCATATTTGCGGCTTACTTTCCCTTTGCTTCCCGCTACTCCCTGGATGTTCCCGTGCTATGGAACTGGTATGGGCTGAACGAAATCTGGGAAGAAGCCTACGCCGAAGTCAAAGGCGTCACCTGGCTGAGTGCCGGAGCCTGGGACCCGTGCAATTTCGCTACCCGCAAGCCAATCAACCACCTTGAAGATTTTAAAGGTCTGAGAATGTACATGTTCCCCACCGGGGGCCGATTCATGCAGCAGTTCGGCGTTGTTCCGATGTCCCTGCCCTATGAGGACGTCCAGATGGCCCTGCAAACCGGTGAACTCGACGGCGTTGCCTGGTCCGGCATCACCGAGGACTATACGGTCGGATGGGCAGATGTCACCAAATACTATCTGACCAATCCCATATCCGGCGCCTGGGCCGGCTCTTACTTCGCGAATACCGAGTCATGGAACAAGGTGCCGGAACACCTGAAAATGCTGTTTCGGCTTTCCATGGACGCTTCGCACTACTACCGGCAACACTGGTACTGGATGGGTGAAGCCAAATACCGCACCAAGGGCGGAAAGCTGACACTCACCACCATCCCCAAAGAGGAATGGAAGCAGGTGGAAGATGCCGCCCTCAAATTCTGGGACGAGACCGCTGCCAAGAGCCCCAGGAATGCCAAGGTGGTTAAAATAATCAAAGAATACGTCAAAACCATGGAAGAAGCCGGTCCTCCCTACCGGTACTAAAACCTCCGGTGTTTTGAGCATTGAGCAAATAAAGCAGAGTGCGCCTTTCCTGGCTCCCGTCTAATACCGCCAGGGAAGGCAACTCTCCAATACTAAAATTGATATCAGGTTGAGCGATTTATAACCAAAAGATGTGCCAGGACATTGACGCATAAGGGTTTGTGAAAACCATCGTGACGCCGCTCTTCGAGCTGCAAGTCCTGCAAGCTGGAAGCCGGCGGATCGAATAATTTTCGCAAATCCCGCATTAGGCTGGACTGCGCAATAGATCGGTGCCGATCGGGTAAAAAATCGCTCAATTTTAATTTAGGGCAATTATCCACTGGAAAGGGGCTAACATGCCTAAAGCAGTAATATTATTCGTACGATATGTTGAAGCAGTCAACACAGCGGTAGGTAAGTTCTCGATGTATTTGGTCTTCGGCATGGGCGGCGTTTTGCTGTTTGAGTCGTTAGCCAGAACCCTCTTTAATCAGCCCCACATATGGGTCGTGGAGATAGCGCAGTTTCTGATGGCCGCCTATTACCTGCTTGGCGGCGGCTACTCCATGATTCTCAAGGGGCATGTCAGAATGGATCTCCTCTACGGCCGCTGGTCGGCGAAGGGACAGGCGCTGGCCGACCTTATCACGGGTCCCTTCCTGATGTTCTATCTGATTTTTCTTCTCGTCGGCGCCATCTCCGCGATTGAATATGCAGTATCCTACGGGCAAAAAAATTATACCCCGTGGGCACCGCCCCTGGCCCCCATCAAAATTATCATGGGAATTGGAATCTTGCTGATGCTGTTGCAGACAATCGCCAGATTTTTCCGGGACCTGGCCAGGTATAGGGGGGAGAAAATTTAGCATGAGTTACGAACTTATTGCCATACTGATATTTACCTCGATGTTGCTCATGCTGCTAACCGGGCAACGTGTCTTCGCCGCTATCGGCGGTGTCGCCACCCTTTTCGCTCTTATGCTGTGGGGCAGGGGTTCTTATGAGATGCCGTTCAACGCCAGCTTTGTTCTGCTGAACTGGTATCCGCTTTTGACCCTGCCGTTGTTTATCTATATGGGGTATATGTTTTCCGAATCAGGCATCGCCAGTGACCTTTACCGCATGTTTCATGTCTGGACCGGTCCGGTACATGGTGGGTTGGCCATCGGCACCATCGGCCTTATGGTTGCCATATCGGCTATGAACGGATTGAGCGTCGCCGGTATGGCGATTGGCGCCAGTATCGCTTTACCGGAAATGCTGAAACGCAAGTATGACAAGGTCATGGTCACCGGCGTCATCCAGGCCGGCAGTTCCCTGGGCATCATGGTCCCGCCCAGCGTGGTCCTGGTTCTGTATGGCATGATCGCCAGGCAAAACGTCGGTCGGTTGTGGCTGGCCGGTGTTTTCCCGGGCCTCTTGCTGGCCGGCTTATTTATTTTATACATTGCTATCAGATGCAGACTTCAGCCGGAATTGGGGCCGGTGTTAAGCCTGGAAGAGCGGCGGCAGATAACCTGGAGCCAGAGGTTGCGGCTGCTCCGGGCCGGGATCATTCCGATCGTCATTATTTTTTCCATGACCGGGCTGTTTCTGATGGGAATCACCAGTCTCGTCGAGTGTTCGGCAGCCGGTGCGGCGGCTACGACCCTTGCCGCTCTCCTCAAGGGGCGGCTGAACCGGAAAGTAATGGAAGATACCCTGCGCAATACGTTGAGCGTCAGTTGCATGTTCATGTGGGTAATTCTGGCAGCCCTTTGCTTTGGTGCGGTCTTTGATGGTCTGGGTGCCGTGCATGCAATCAAGTCGCTGTTCCTTGACAGGTGGCATCTCAGTCCGTGGGGCGTCCTCATCATGATGCAGATTACTTACATCCTGATGGGCATGTTTCTGGACGATACGGCCATGCTCATCATTGTTGCACCTCTTTATGTCCCTTTAGTGATCAGTCTGGGCTTCGACCCGATCTGGTATGGTGTTCTCTATACGATCACCTGCCAGATTGCCTACATGACACCTCCCTTCGGCTATAACCTGTTTCTGATGAAGGCGATGGCACCTCCGGAGGTAACCCTGGCAGACATTTATCGCTCGATCATACCTTTTGTGCTGGTCATGATAGTGGGTTTAGCCCTTGTGATAGTGTTTCCCGAGGTAGCCCTGTGGTTACCCGATTTATACTTTGGGAAATAGAGTCGGTTAATGGCGCTAATGCCGGCCGAACCATCGCTAGGAAGTATGGATAACAGAAATGAAACTAACGAATATCAAAATCAAAAAGATCCTGTATGCCACCGACCTGTCGGAAACCTCCGTCCACGCCTTTGCCTATGCAGTCAGCCTGGCCAATATGTACAGCGCCGGCATTACGATCCTGCATGTGCTTGCTGAATTCCCCGGGGAAGATTTTATAGCGAATATGATCAATACCGAGACTTGGGAAGAGATCAAAAGCCGTCATTATTCCGAGGCCAGAGACCAGTTGATCGGCAAAAAAAGGGGTTCTGTCGCCATCAAGGAAGTTCTCGAGGCATTCTCCGAAAAAGCACAGGCCGATGCCGAAGATCAGGCCTTTGTCACCGACGAAGTTTTAATCAAACAAGGAGCCCCGGCCGAGGTTATCGTTGAAACCGCCCGGGAACAAAATTGTGATCTCATTGTTGTGGGCACCCACGGTCACAGCACCCTTGCCGATGTCATGGTCGGCAGCACCGCCAAATGGATAATCAAGCATTCGCCGATTCCGGTGCTGGTCATTCGATTGCCTTAGGCCGTCTTATTTATTCTGGGCAGACTTTAGATCTGCAACACAAAAAGATAGGGTTTGCTAATCTCCTCTGTTTTTTCTTCATCGTACAAGCCCGGGTAAAGCTGATGTGCACATTTGGGACAGGCACGTTTTCTCATCCAAAATTTCCGTTCTGCCGGCCTCAGCATCAATCCAATCACAGCAACAGACGCCTCGTCTGGAATTAGCAAATACAACTTTTCCACCAACGTTCGAAGTTGAAAAAAGGGGCCCGTTGAACAACGAAAGCCAGGGTCATGCTTCAATTCATAAGGCTATTTTTCTTACTTGAACTCAAGTTTCAACGGCTCTGAATTATAGCTGTTGTGCTCATGGGCGTCGTCAAATACAGCGACAGCAAATGGATATTTCTTGCGGGTATTAAATTGGATATCATCGTCATATCCGGTATCCAGTTTTCTTGACATCACCAGGGTCCATTTCCCGTTTTCCCATACGCCTTTGGTTTTTACATCGGCAAAACTGCCTTTCCATCCTGTGTTGAGCATATAACCGGGGATCTCCTGGCCATCCTGAACCGCTGTGCCTGCCGTTATCTCAACGGCCTCAGAAACCAGCAAGGCGTCTTCTACTGATGCCGTTATGGAGGGGTTCTGCATAAAGGCGGGTCCTGATTTGTCCTTGGTCTGGTTGCTCTCTGCCTTCCCCGAGCCGACATCTCGCTTTCGGCCCTCTTCAGGTTTTTTGCTCGGATTTGTCGTTACAAAGCCGTCTTCGGTATACCCCACCGGATTTGATCTGACAGATTTCCAATGCCACATATCGGCCTTTTCTTTTGAAGCGCTTACGGCATAGTACCAATCTTTTTCATTTTTAGATTCATTGTGGCAAAGAACCGCACACCCTTTGGTGGCAAACTTATCTATTCGATTAATTTCCCATGTTACGCCCAATCGGTCTTCATCTCCCTTAAACTTAGACCATTTACCACCGGTATTTTTCCATCTGTTTTTATTCAGCGTTTTATCTTTATCGGCCCACTCCAAACGAAAAAAAATTTCATCTTTGGTGTAAACGGATTTGGCCATAAGTTCGAGGGGTTTGCCTTCAACCGTTCCTGCGCCGGTAAGGGCAATCTTCGATTCTTGGGCCGCGTTCCATTGGGAACTGCCGGCATCTGATGGAGCAGAATCAACCTTCATTGACGTTAACACCAGATCCCCGTCCTTTGCTTTGGCCATCGATACCTGATTGACCACCAAGGTTCCAATTGCAGTAACAAGCAATATAATTAAAAATACTTTTTTCATTTTTTCCTCCTGGTAATTAGTTATTGAAATCGCTTAACAGCCTGTCAATTCACACCACGAAAATGCGGATTTATAAAACGGATTAATTAGAGAAAAATTTCTGTAGGTTTTTATCCCTCCTTGCCGTCAAGACAGGATACCGATCAGCGTGAGCGCGATAATTGCAGCCACGGCCAAAAGCATCAGGATCATCGCCAGCGGTCTTTTAGTCGGTCTTTTTTCGGGGCTCTTGTCAAGGAACGGTACCAGGAAAAGAACCAGGATGCCGCCGGCCGGGATGATGGCCGTAGCGATGACTTCGAATTTTCCGGGGAAAAATTTCAACAACTCATACAGGGACATGAAATACCACTCGGGTTTGGGAACAAACAGATTGTCGGTGGGATCGGCCGGGTCTCCCAGTCCAACGGGGAAAACCAACGACAGGATGATGGCGACCAGAATAAAAATCAGCATCATCACAAAAATTTCTTTGAAGAGAAAAGACGGATAAAATATTTCATCCGAATGCTCGATCTCTTCGGTTTTTACCTGTTTGTCCATGGCGATTTACCTGTTTCTTTTTTGCGATGAGAGCGTTTGCCAGAATAACGTTCCGACGCTACACAGATGCATCTTTGTTTGTGAGAAACTCGGTTCAAACGGAACATATTTATGACAACCGGTATAGTTTAAAGTGGTTTTGAGATCCCTTGCTTGCGGATCATGACGAAGTGTCCGATCAGGAAAACCAGGGTGGCCGCCGGCAGAAACAACACGTGCAGGGCGTAAAACCGGGTCATTGTCATCGCACCGAGGTTTTCTCCTCCCCGCATCAACCTCAACGTGTAGTCGCCGACCACCGGAACCGTGCCCATAATGCTGGTGCCGACTTTGGTGGCCCAGTAGGCTTTTTGGTCCCAGGGCAAAAGGTACCCCGTAAAGCCGAATGCCATAACCAGACAAAAAAGACACACGCCGGTCATCCAGTTTATTTCCCGCGGGTTCTTGTAGGCACCGTAAACGAAGACCCGAATCATATGGATGAATATGGTCACAATCATGAGGTTGGCAGACCAGTGGTGAACACCTCTGACCACATAGCCCAGCGGAACCTCAAAGGTTAGATAATCCACTGAGTCATACGCTTGCTCGGGTGAAGGTACATAATACAGGGTCATGAAATAACCGGTTACAGCCAGCATCACGAACAGAAAAAAAGTGATACCACCAAAACAGTAAGAAATATTGAGTCCTTTGGGGATGGGTTTGTCGAGGACATCCTTTTTTAAAATATCATGCATTTCCAGGCGCTCATCGACCCAGAAATATATGCGCTTAGGCAGGTTCATGGGAATCACCTCCATAAGGAACTGTTTCGGTGGCCAAAAAGATTTTGCCGTCTTCAATTTTGGTTTTATGCCTTTTTAACGGTCGGGGAGGCGGTCCGCTGATGACTCTTCCCTCCATGTCGTACCTGCCGTCGTGGCAAGGACATTTAAATATTTTTTGCTCTTCGTCCCAGGTTACAATGCATCCCAGATGAGAGCAGGCAGCGGAAACCGCTATCACTTCATCTTCTTTTACCCGCTTGACATAGGCCAGTGATCTGGTAGTCGCTGTCAACCAGCCGTCTTTTTGTTCATATTCCAGAACGACTCTGGCAAATCCGTGGGCTGCATCCTGGATATCTTCGGAGTTCAGCTCGACCCACGTTGATTTCGTTTTGTCAAAAGATGATCCAACGGCAAACCGCGCCAGGGCAACACCGCTTATCGCCGCAATTGTACCGGTAATCGTATAAATCCCGATTTCCATAAATTTTCTCCGATTCAAATCGGAATCTTTCGCCATTAGGACCTCCTATAATCAGATGCTCATCAGCTCTCGTCCCAACGAAACTGCGAGAAGCTTTTTTTTAGAGACCTGCCTGCTCTGGAATACACGCTGTCATATATTAATTGATGGATTGTGAAAAAAGCGTGAAATGATTGTAAAAAAGATGTGAAATCTTAAAAAAGGCTGGAAGATAATTGAAGAGCTTATTTTGCGGTGGGATGAAAAATCAATTGGACCGTGGTTCCGCTGCCAATCACGCTTTTAATTTCGAGCTGCCAACCAAATCGATCGCATAATCGACTGACAATGGATAACCCCAGACCGAACCCTTGACTGCCGCTGCCGCGTACATGGGGTTGCGTCACGGTCTTCAAATCACTTGCGGCGATGCCCACTCCGGAATCTGAAACCACCACTCGATCCGTGCGAACGTCAACTGTTATATTTCCAGTAGGTGTAGATTGAAGCGCATTGCGGATCAGATTGCTTAAGGCTATCTGAAACAGGGGCGAAGGAACAGTCAATTGGGGATCCGCCCTGGCAATCAGGTCGATTTCAACGGGTTTGCCGGTGATGAGGTAGCGATTTTGCTCGATGACCTCGCGCACGGCCGGCATTACGGCAAACACCGATCCCTGATGATCGACCCCATTTTCCCTTGACAGCCACAGCAGGGTTTCGATGATGTTCTCCATTTTGTTCACCGACCGGTCGATTCGGCTTAAGGACCGCGGCACTGATTTTTTTTCAGCGGCAAAATGCCTTTTCAACAATTCCACGGCCCCCTTGATCACGGTAACCGGAGTCCGAAGTTCATGGCTGACATCACGGGTAAACTGGTGCTCACGATTGACAAAGGCTTCTACGCGCTGCATCGCCTGCTCCAATGCCCTGGCAAGCACACCGACTTCATCCTGATAAAAATGCCTGGAAAGGTCGGTCGGCAGGTTATCCGGACCACTTTTTTCTACCTGTTCTGCAAGATGAGACACCGGAGCCATAACTTTGCTCGACGTCAACCAGCCTATCCACAACCCCAGGGCAATGATCAGGATCACCCCGGCAGCTAAAACGAATCCTATATTCAGCTTGCGTTTTTCGGTAAATTCCAGACCGCTGACATCGTAAAGCAGATAAAAAAAGTTGTCCAAGTTTGACAGGCTTTTAACGGCAATGTGGTATTCATCCTGCCCGTGATAGGCTTCGTGAATTCCTTCAGTCAATCCGGCGACCATTTGCCTAACATGCGGAGGCATGGAGACCGTACCGATATAAGCGGTGATATAGGAGGAAGTGGGTGGCGGGATGTTGTTGTACTGCCGATGATGAACAACAATATGCTCAAGTTCCTGGTTCAAACGATTATCAACGAGATGATCGTCAATCAGGTCCAGAGAAATATAAACCGCTGCGGCATATACGGTGCCCAGCACAGCGCCGAATAAACAAAACGCAATAATAATGCGGGTTCGAAGACTATGACGAAAGGTCATCGGTTTCTACCAATCTGTAACCAACTCCGTGAACCGTCTGTATCAAGGGGCGTTTGAAAGGCTTGTCAATGGCTCGACGCAGGGTATAAATGTGGCTGCGCAACGCATCGCTGCCGGGAGGCATATCGCCCCATAGCACGTGTTCTATCTCCTTGCGTGATACGACATTGGGATAGGCCTGAATCAGCATGGTAAGAATTTTCATACTGGTGCGATTCAGCTCAACAGGGTACCCGGCCCGTTGAACAACCATTTTCCCCATGTCCACTTCGAGATCACCAACCTGAAGATGATCTTGGAGGGATTGACCTGCCCTTCTGACCAGAGCACCCAACCGGGCTTCAAGCTCCTGCAGTTCAAAGGGTTTGACAAGATAATCATCGGCACCGGCCTCAAAACCTTCCAGTTTATCGGAGAGAGTGTCGCGAGCGGTCAACATCAAAACTGGTGTTTTTTTAGCGCCTTGCTCCCGCAGTTTTCTGCAAAATGTCAATCCATCCATACCCGGCAACATGACGTCTAGTACGATAGCGTCATAATCCTGGGTCAGCGCCAGGTGCAATCCACCAATACCGTCCATGGCAAAATCCAAGACATGACCTTGCATTTCAAGGTAATCGGCGATGTTTTCAGCGATGTCGATGTTGTCTTCGACGATCAGAATGCGTAACGAAGGCAGCACCTTTGTTGCGCTCATATTTGCACCTCACGCGTCACGGTCCAGGCCATCGGGAGTCGCCGTCATGGATTTTCGGCAATAATATTTAGGCGCTTAGTGTGATACAATGTATAACACCTTTTAGAATGTGTCACTATATTTCAAATAGGTGAATTATCCCACACCAAGTCTCACACTACAAAAAAGGAATCAAAAAAATGCCTTTCTCCTCTTTTTGATTTAAAATCTGCACAAAATCATGAATCCCCAGGCTCCCCGATTTTCGGTTTGTCCAGCAGACTAGGCGGCTTTGGGGAAATTGCGGTGATCAATCCATGATTCGAGATTCAAGGGTGCCAGCCGCCAGGCCTTGCGCGCCTTGTCGCAGGCCGGATTGGCGACACCGTTTTGCCAGGCCGGCTCAAAATCGCGGCAGACCGATGCCCGTCGCTCGTATATGCTGCATGCAACACGCCGGCCGATAACTCCGATGAGTGCAATACAGCGGGGGTTAGTACCGGCTGTTCCTTTGAGGACCAGGCGGAAATCATTCAGCTTTTCAGTCATCTCCAGCGGAACACCGCCGGGCGTAAAATCCGAGACTTCGGTCCAGTAAAATGACGCTCGATAAAAAGCACAGCAGGCACCACAACTTAAACACGGATTGAAACCCATGTGTGACATTTCACCCACTCCTTTGCGGCAACGCAATCATTGGCGGCAGGCTGCCTTTTTATCTGTGTGCAGCTCGCCATAGAGCAGCTGGTGCCATTTGCGGGCTTCACCGATTGCCATGCCCAGCTGCTCCAGCAGCACCGGCCAGTTCCCCTCGCATGAAATCGGACAGGTCGGGTCGATACCTGAAATGTCTGCTTCGGTGAATGAATAGGGGTGCAGCCGGCATATCAGCGGCCGTATGGTCATCGGCAAAATACAGCCGCTTTCCGCCAGCATGGTGCAGTTTTTCCCCGCCGTTCTCTTCAAAACGCGTCGACACCCATCCGGACGAACCGTCAGGGATATCCAGGCAGGATCATCCCCGGGGTCCGTATAGATGAGATCCGGAACCTGGAAGGTGAAAAAATCGGATGCGTCTAAAAACCGCGCGATCCGCAGGACATCTCCGGTGGTCAGGCAAATTTGTGTGCCCTTGCAACATGAGGTGCCACTTTGGCAACATTGAAAGCAGTGGTTTTTCATAACGAAACGGCCCCATAAAAAAAAGTTTTCCGCATATCCGGAAAACTCAGTCGGCAATATATATCCTTTAGTAGTACAAGCTACGGCACCTTATCGGCAAATATCAACTCTGTATAACCGCGGAGGCACTCATAGCTGATGCAAAGGGGGAAGTCAAGATACATTTTTTTGCAAACCATCGCCCTAAAAATCCTTGTTGGGGCTGTTCCACAATTTCGCTTAATATTAAACCTGGCCCTCAGAAACACTAAATATGCACCAGGGAGGTTTTTGGTGAGTTTCAGCAGCTGTCACCAAGATTTAATCTTTCTGGGACCTGAGATATTGACGTGTCCACTGCTTTGGAATAGAATCCTTATCTTTACGCGGCTATGGGCCATATTATGAAACACATCATTCAAACCCCGATCTTTATTCCCACTACCGCTCAGGAGGTGCATGCCCTTGGATGGAAACATCTGGATGTCATCCTGGTCACCGGGGACACCTATATTGACGCCTCTCACATCGGCGTGGCTGTCATCGGCAGAGTTCTATTAAACGAAGGCTACCGGGTCGGCATAATCGCCCAACCCGATACCCACAGCGATCGCGATATCGCCAGACTGGGGGAACCGACGCTTTTCTGGGGCGTCACCGCCGGTTGCATCGACTCCATGATCGCTAATTACACCGCATCTGCCAGACGACGCAAAAGCGACGATCTGACCCCGGGCGGGATGAATACGAGACGTCCGGACCGGGCGGTCATCATCTACAGCAATCTCATCCGGCGATTTTTCAAACAGACCCGGCCCATTGTTCTGGGCGGCATTGAAGCAAGCCTCAGGCGCATCTCCCATTATGATGCCTGGTCTGATTCAGTCAGACGATCCATCCTTTTTGACGCCAAGGCCGACATTTTGATTTACGGAATGGCAGAACAGAGCGTCCTGGAGCTTGCGCAAAGATTCAAACGTCAGGAAGACATCCGATCGATCCGGGGAATTTGCTACATCAGCCGGCAGTTTCCGGAAGCCGGACCCGACTTTGCAGGCCCGGATATCGAACTCCCGGACCACGACAATGTGTCCCGGAATAAAGAATTGTTCATCCAGATGTTCAAGACTTTTTATGAGAATGCGGATCCGCTGACGGCCAAAAGGCTCTGCCAGCGGCAGGATACCCGTTATCTGGTTCACAATCCACCCCAGTTTCCGCTTTGCGGTGATGCCCTCGACCGGATTTACGAGCTGCCCTATGCCCGGGACGTGCATCCCTTCTATAAGAAACAGGGCCATGTGACCGCACTCGACACCATCCGATTCTCTCTCACAACCCACCGAGGGTGCTATGGCGAATGCCGTTTCTGTGCCATCACGGTCCATCAGGGCAGGCATGTCGTGTCACGCAGCGAGGCTTCTCTGTTGCGCGAAGCGACCACTTTCACGACGCATCCCGATTTTAAAGGGATCATCGCGGATGTGGGAGGCGCTACCGCCAACATGTACGGTATCGAATGCGACCGCAAACGGGTCCGGGGGGCATGCCCGGACAAGGGTTGCATATTTCCAAAGCCCTGCAAGCATCTGCCGCTCAGTCACGGCCGCCAGATCCAGCTGTTGAGAGCACTTCGCAGCCTGCCGGCGGTTCGCAAAGTCTTCATCGGATCCGGCATCCGCTACGACCTGATTCTCGGCGACCTCGAAAACGGTGCTCTTTATCTGGAAGAAATATTGCGGCATCATGTCTCCGGTCAACTCAAAATCGCGCCCGAACACGTGCAGGATCATGTCCTGGATCTGATGGGCAAACCCGACCCTGAGCGTCTGGAAGCATTTATTCGCTTGTTTGACGAGCTTCGCCCCAAGAGCCCTGCCAAGCTCTTTTTGACGTACTATCTAATGGCCGCCCATCCCGGATGCACCCTTGAGGACATGCATAAGCTGCGAACATTTGCCATGCGCACACTGCGGTTGCTGCCCGAACAGGTTCAGATCTTTACGCCTTCACCCTCCACTTACGCCACGCTGATGTATTACACAGAAACAGATCCGTTCTCGGGCCAAAATATTTTTGTGGAAAAAAACGCCCTCAATAAAGAGAAGCAAAAAGCCATTTTCAAAAAACCGCGGTTATCTGCAAACGTGCAATTCAAGCGTCGGAAACAATTGCCATGAAAGTTGCCCTGATCTATCCGCCCACCTGCGATCCAACCAGCCCGTATCTTTCCGTTCCCATGCTCACGGCGTATCTGCGAAGCCATGCGATAGAGGTGCTTCCCATCGATGCCAATGTCGAGGTCTATGACCGGCTTTTGCGCCGTACCGTCTTAAGTAAAATGGCCGACCGAATTGCCAATCGCCTGGGGCGATTGGAACGCAAAGGGTCCCTGAGTCATACCGATCAACTGCTCTATACGCGATTGTGGGAAGTGCTGCCGGATCTCGCGCGGATTCCGGAAGGGGTTGAAGACGCAGTCGCTGTGCTCAGAGACCGCTCGGGCGTCCGGTTTTTTGATCCATTCCAATACGAAAAGGCGATCCAGACCGTCCAGGCCGCCCTGGGAATCATCAGCGCCGCCTACAGTCCTTTGATGATGGATTTCAGCGTTTACCGGACGCCTTTTTCACTGCTCACGCCGGAACAAATAGAGGCGGATTCCCAGCCCGAAAAAAATCCCTTCCACGATTACTTTTCCGGCGAACTCGCCGATTTGCTATCATTGTATTGCCCGGATGCGATCGGTATCTCCCTGGCCTTTCCCGGGCAGCTTCAGCCCGGTTACGCTCTGGCATACGCGCTGCGGCAGGCATTGCCCGCAGCCCATATTACCGTAGGCGGACCTGCCATCACTCAGCTGCTCGTGCGCCTGTCCCCAGAAAAGATTCCGGAGTTGCTCGGCCCCTTTCATTCGGCCGTGCTGTATGAAGGCGAAGAGACCCTGCTTGCTCTCGTCCGCATGCTGGCCGGCGGCCAGAGCCCGCCCCGATTGCTCTATGGTAAACGGGACACGAATCTCAGCCAGCTTCCGTCGCCTGATTTTGAAGGGCTGCCTTTGGACAAATATCTTTCACCCGAACCGGTGTTGCCCTATGATCCGACGCGCGGATGCTACTGGGGCAAATGCGCCTTCTGTCATTATGGACTGAGCCCCCGGGGAACGGCCGTCTACCGGCAGCGCCCCATCGATCACATCGTCGCCCACCTTACACAGATAGAAGACCGCTGGGGCGTCCGCACCGTATACTTCTCCCAGGATGCCTTTGCCCCCCGAACCGCCAGGAAGCTCTCACAAAAACTGCGCGCGGCTGGAACCTCCCTGCAATGGGCCAGCGACATGCGGCCTGAGCCCGGCCTGACGCCGGAATGCTGCCAGGATCTCAAAGACGGCGGCGCCCTGTCAATGGCACTGGGGATCGAAACCGCCGCCCCACGTCTGCAGCGGCTGATCGACAAAGGCGTTTCCTTACAAGACATGCAAACGGCCATCAAAAACCTCACGGTGGCCGGCATCGCGGTGGAAGCCATGTGTTTCACCGACTTTCCCACCGAAACCTATGCCGAAGCCATTGCCACCGTTGATTTTTTGGGGGAGATCCAGGACCAGATCTCGCTTTTTATGTGCGGGCGATTCGGTTTATGCCATGGTTCGCGCGTCGCGCACTTTCCTGAAGACTATGGCATTCAAAAGATCTGGCGCCTGCAAGGCGATGAATTGAAAACGGGTCTTTTTTATGAAGAGCGCTTCCCATCAAAAAGCGATTTCGAGCGCGAAAAGCTTGATCAGGAGATTGATAGGCTTTCAGCCGGGTGGTGGCTTCACGATTACCCCTGGGCCGGCGCGCTGTCCACCGCACACACGCTGCTGTGGTACGCTCGCTATGGATCGGACGTTTTCAGGCGTTTTGCCAACACCCCACGCCGGATAGCCCGGCCAAAAAGAACATCTTTTCATTCCCAACGCTTTGATATAGACCGGATGACGCGAGTCGCCGGTCGTCATGAAGCGGAGATCTGGCAAACACTTATTTATGATCACAAAGCAGTCAGTCCCGAGCGTTACGATCTTTGCAGCAGCGCCTATCCAGCGGAATTGCCGAAAAAAAACAGAATAAAGCCCACCCGCCCCCCGGATAAAAAGCCAAGGTGTTCTAAGTGACATGCGCGAGACGATAGAAAAGGCAAAATATGTATTGACATTATGAGTATATGCTTATAATTGTTTTCTTATATTTCAGCTTAAAGCAGAATTCAAACTTGTTCTCAACCCTTTAGCAATCAAAAGCCTCTGACAATGAAACAAAGGAGATACTTATGCCTGAAGACATGGAGGTCGGCTGTGCCAGGCCGACCGGAGGCCCAGTTGGGGAAAGTGTTGAAAGTGAGCATTTGAAAGAACCAGCAAGCATCAGGGAGGTAACGTCTATGATACAAGTCGGCAAAAAAGTACCGGACTTCGTTGCGCCTGCCTATCAACAAGGCAAGTTTATATCCGTCAAGCTCTCGGAATATTTGGGCAAGTGGGTGCTGTTGTGTTTTTATCCTGGGGATTTTACCTTCGTCTGAGCCACCGAAATTTCGGCAGTTGCCGAAAAATACGCTGAATTTCAGAAGCTGGGGGTAGATATCCTTTCAATGAGTATCGACAGTGTGTTTGTGCACAAAATGTGGAACGACAACGAACTGTCCAAAATGGTGCAAGGCGGTGTTCCATTCCCGATGCTGTCTGATGCCGGCGGCAGAGTTGGCAAGGTGTTTGGTGTGTTCGACGAAGATGCCGGAGTGGAAACTCGAGGACGGTTTATCATCGATCCAGAAGGGGTCGTGCAAGGCTATGAGGTCTTGACCCCGCCCGTGGGAAGAAATGTACTTGAATCCATCCGGCAGGTACAAGCCTTCCAGTTAGTTCGGAGCAGCAAGGGTAAGGAAGCTACACCGTCAGGCTGGAAACCCGGTAAAACAACGCTTAAACCCGGCCCTGACCTCGTCGGCAAGGTTTGGGAAGTTTGGAAAACAGAAATGGCGTTTAATTGATTTGTGAACACTCCTCAAAATGACAAAAGACCGTTCTTTGTTGCGAAACGGTCTTTCATTTTTTCGCGGAAAAATTTAAACTTACATGACAAGTGACAGGACAGGACTTGAATCCTCCATGGCAAAGAATATAATCAGAATTGGACTGTTGGACCGGTTATTACAGAACCTCAAGCTGCTTTTTCCCCTGATAAAGGACTATTGGAAAGGTAACTACCGGGATGTATCCGCTCTTTCTAACTTGCTTGGTCATCCGTGCATCTTATGATCACTGATGTTATGTCATCCTCTATTTTCGCGTCATCTATAAATTCATCCAGGAGATTAAAAACTGCATCAATAATTTGTTCTGAATCTGAAGAGGAATGTTGTCGAATTGCATTTAGGATTGGCTCTTTGCCTAACATGTCACCCTTTTTATTTCGTGCTTCCCAGATCCCGTCGGTACTGAGAAAAATGATTTGACCGTTTGAAAAGTCAGTTTTTTTATTGTCCTCATAGATCCATTCAGCATCAATGCCAAGTGCTATTCCCGATCCACCAAGCTCAATGAATGAGTCCGACCTGGGATCATAAAGAATGGCAGGATCATGTCCTGCCCGCACCCATTCGAGTTGTCTTGTTACAGAGTCAAAAGCCAGAAAAAACAGCGTCATAAATTGCCCGGAATCTTCGACATCATTTACGAGGTGTCGGTTCACATCAGTGACGATTTTAGCAATGCTACCCGGTAAAGAGGCACGCTGACGCAGTGATGATCGAGCAGTAGCCATAAGTAAAGCAGAAGAAATACCATGGCCGGAGACATCACCAATGGCCACCCCAATTTTATATTTATCATCTTCTCCAATAGTTATAAAATCATAATAATCCCCACCGGTTTCATCACAGTAGACGCTTTTGCCAGCGATATCGTATCCCTTAACTTTCAAATTCTTTTTGGGAAGAAGATTCTGTTGAACTTCCTTGGCCAGATTAAGGGAATGTTGCATTCTTTCCCGCTCAATCAGGCCATTGGTCATATCATTGACGGCATCCCCCAGGACACCGATCTCATCATTCGAGACGACTTTCACGCGGGTCTGCAGATTCCCCTCCTTGATTTTGCTCACAGCAGAAATTATATTTTCGACCGGCCCAACGATGGAGCGGTTGAGTAATTTGTTGAGCACGCTCAATGTGACAAAAAAAACTGCGAAAAGAACCATACAAAAGATAATAATCCCTGAGCCGTAATCTCTGGCTGAGATGGCCCAGGAGTCCAACTGCCACTGGAGCGTGATCAGCGTGATTACCATTATAACCATCGGGGTAATGCTCCCGAGTCGATTATGGAGGCGGATTCTTCTTGAAATCGAGTAACGAGCGACGCCTTTGACCTCTGTGAGTCGGCCCTGGGGGAAAAGTAAGGGAGTAAACCGTCGGCGGATATAGGACTCGATCCATAGAGACATGATCCCTGCAGAAATGAAGCCGACCATGATGGCTCGGATAGCCAGGATAATGGCAGTTCGCCAATCGATATTACCGGTTACATAGGCCGCAAAATATAAAAAGGAAGGCAGTAGAATCCAAAGACCCAAATTTAAGGGAATCAATATAAATGGAAGGTTTATCGCCCTCTGCCTGGCCTTCTCCATAAGGTCTTCGGTTTCCTGGCCCTCCCTCAAGAAATTGACATATTCGGAAAGGGGACGTAAAAAACGTCGAATGAGAAAAAGCAATAGAGGGCAGCTTATCAAAAGTAAAAATGCCAGGTTGAGGATGTGATGTAGCTTCTGGTACCATTCTTGATCCGGTTCGGCCAGTCGCCCACGCATATATTCTAAGGGGGTGGCCAGGTTCAGGAGTATGATCACTCCGATGCCGATGGTTGTCGCGGCCAGGCCGATGAGGTAAATCCCTCGAAAAGACAGTTGCTTCTCATTGGCCATCTTATCCTTCGCCGCTTGGTTTTCTTGCTCATTTCTGGCCATATGCCTTGCCAATATGCCATGTTGGCATCAACTTGTGGTATATAGAAATAATATTTAGAAAACTACGCCTTAAATCCAACCCACCGAATGTTATAATTGTTTATTGCTAAGCAATAGGTAAAAATATTGCGCGTATTGTCGAGGGGCTTCCGGTACCGAGTAACCCCTTGATATAATAATGGTCGTCCCAACGGGATTCGAACCCGCGTTACCGGCGTGAGAGGCCGAGTAATAGCGCATTCTACCTGATTTTATTACCTTTTATTGGCCTTGATGCCTGCTTTGAGGATCTCCCAATCCACCATATGTTCGATAGGAGCCCTGTCGTCGGTAAGCGGTTCGTACTGGCTGTCGGGTTCGGTTTCCCGGAACAAGGGCTGGCTGAGCCGTGCTAGGCCCTGAAGTTCGGTCCCGGCCGCCCGACCGAGCAACCCGAAATCAAGGCCTCTGTCTGAGACGAGCACAATATTGTCGGTAGACATCGGGATTCTGAATAGGTAAACGTGAGCGAACACAGACCGCAGCGTTTTAGAGATGCTCTGAAGGAGCGGTGAGTCTTCTCTGGGCGCTGAAACATTCATGGCGACAATTCCCTGTTCCGAAAGTCTATCCTTCAGCTTCGTGAAGAATTCCACAGTCGTCAAATGAAAAGGAATGTAGATTTGTTGTGTGTAAGCATCGATAATAACAATGTCATATTTTTTTTTACTCAGAGTCACGAATATACGCGCGTCTTGATTGAATACGCTCACGTCAGGACTGAGGCTGAAGTAATTTCGGGCGATCTGTATGACCTTCGGGTCAATTTCGAGACCATCCACGACGATTTCCGGGTGAAAATAGCGGAGCTGGTTCGCGATAATACCACCGCCCAGGCCTAGTATGAGTGCATTTTTAGGCCTTCCCTCAAAAATGAATGGAAGCAGAGAATAATAGTCGTAATAGTAGTTCAGGCCTGTGAAGGGACTATGCTTGTTAGCGACCGTCTGAAAGCCAGCCGCGTCGTTGTATACGAGATAACGGAAAGAACCTCTGTCAAACACCTCTATATACTGATAGGCCGACTCCGTCGAATAGATCTTGCCTGGTGTTTGCCTCGCTTCCGGGATCGGAAACAGAAACGGCACGACCGCCGCCACTGAAAGGAGGGCGCTTTTTTTTGCGGTGAACCCCAGCGCCGTGACGACGAAGAGAGCTGCGGAAAAAAGCATGATCGTCTTGCCGGTGCCTAAAGCCGGAATGAAGACAAGGACAGGTAAAAATGTTCCAACGACACTGCCGATAGTTGAGAGGCCGAAAATGCGCCCTGCAGAGACTCCCACATGGTCGGTCTGCGCTACAAGCCGTATGAGGAACGGGCTGGTCATGCCCAGGATCACAATCGGTGGAGCGAACAGCAGCGCTATGGCCAAAAGCGATCCGAGAAATATGAACGAAAAAGACGAGTTGAGGTTCTGCATGAGAGATGACAGCCACTGGACAACGGTGAAAACCACAAAGGGGAGCAGGAAGAGAAAAACACAGGCAACCAGAAGCAACTTCAATAGGATATCAAGTCTTGGTCTGCGGTCAGCGAGGTTGCCGCCTATAAGGTAACCGGTCGATAGGGCAATCATTATGACACCGATGATATTGGTCCAGACAAAGGAGGAGGTACCGAAATAGGGTGCCAGGAGTCGGGATGCACAAAGTTCACTGGCCATGATACACATACCTGAAAAAAAGGAGAGCGCGTAAATATACAGAAGGGATCTTTTCATTTCATGTCGCAAAGGGGTTTCTACAGGGTTTTGGGCACCAAACTGCGTCTTCTCACTTCACTTTCAGGTTTGCCGAATCAACCTTTCTGCTGTAGAAGCCGCTACCGCCGAAAGAGGACGCCCGTTGACACCAAGACAATTTCCTCCTTGTAAAAATCGATGTTCGAATCATTGTAATAGTAGGCACCGGTGACAAAGAAATTCATCGGTTTGCTGCCGAGCATGCTCCAGTTCCAGGGGTTTTTATAGTAAACGGTAGCTCCCACACCATAGGCGTCGTCCTCCTGGGTTAAAATGCTTTTCGGTGAATAGCCGCGCGCCTGAATCCGATCGCTTGTCTAAATCAGCTGCTGGGCTTCTATTTCGTTGAGGTCCATCGATAATTATTTATCTAACGCTGAATTGTAAAATAGCTGCTAAAAACTGGTGAAGAAAGTAGAATCCTAGAAAATTATTATACATATAGCCAAATCGCTGCGATATTGTCAAACATTATCAAGAACAACTGAATCTGGTGATTATTGAGATTCTTCGAACCTCGGTAAAAATGAAAAAAAGCAGGGCAAATAGGCCCTGCTTAGAAGATCAACAGCTTTTATTTAGCCTAATGGATCATCGTTATGTCACTGACCGGGTGGGCGCCAATCCATAGTTTTTTTGACCGCCTGATCAATCTCTTCAGGCATGATAAGTTTAATTGTTATTGCTTTGTTTGGAGAATTAAGCTCCCGATAGGATCCGATCAGTTATGGCCTTGTCGGGAGCAAGCTAGGCACAATTTGAGCGGTTTCTCCATTTACTCTTTACCTGATCTTAAAATTAAAGTTTAATGGAATCCGGTATCTGTTTCAGCAGGAAAAAAATTTAGAAGTTGAGAATCGATTCAATGATGAATGGGAGTAAGCGACCACGATTTATCAGAGATAGAAATGAGTGTGAGATTTAGCTTCGGAATGAAATTTGGTGCAATTTGGGAGCCGGATTCCGTCACACACCAAACTCGGTTAAAAATACATGTTTCAAATTGATATCACAAGGGTTTTTGTAAAATGACATGTTATGGTGCGCTACGGATTTCCCGCCCCCAAACATTCATCCTTAATTTAAAGTGCCGGTGAGCTCAAATAATTTTCTGAAAATTAATTTTGGGATTTTATTGACTTGGCGACCGGTTTTGATGATATCGGTAATCTTGCCAGTGTGGTTGCAACATCTACCTATCTGCAGTTTAACCCTTTTGCAGATACCAGCAAGATAAACCAAGAGATTGACATGCCCCATCTCAAGCCATATTCTTAACGAACAATCTCAAACTCCAGAACAATCCTACCATCAAACAACCAAACATTGGAGGTGAACCTATGAAGATATTTCGAATCCTGACAGTAGTTATGGCCTGCGCCACTTTGGCGCTTCCCCATCTGGCCTTGGCGCAGACGACTACTGGAATACCTCCGGGGATCTCCACGCCTGAGCGGATCCAGACCCGCATCGGTACGCTCGAATTCAAAGACGGCGCGCCGACAGAAGAAACTGCCGTGACGGTGTTCGACACATTGGATTTCACACGTGCGCTGAATGTTTACAACAACAGTTTCCGAGGCGCCTCCGCATATGCCATCGCCAAAGGATTTCGGAGCATCGCTGCGGAAGACAACACGGTGATCATCTTCCCCCGGTTAATGGATGCCAAGTCATTATTCCTCACCGCCAATGCCGATACCGTATATTATATGGCCGTGATAAGTTTGACGAAAGGGCCCATCGTCATCGAACAGCCGCCGAAGGGGCTGGGCACTATCAACGACATGTGGTTTTCGTGGATCATCGACATCGGGTTCCCCGGACCTGACCGGGGAGAGGGCGGAAGATACCTGCTCTTGCCGCCGGGCTATGACGGCCCGCTGCCGGACGGCGGTTTCTATGTTGCCAGGTCGAAGACCAACCGGGTGCTCTACGCGGCCCGCTCCTTCCTGGTGGACAACGATCCGAATCCGGCCGTCGAACTGATCAAGAAGTACATGAAGATCTACCCCTACACGCCGGGCGGCGAGGGCACGAGCATCGCGACGGCGCTCGAAGGCAAGGTAAAGCTGGGGCGGGATCCGGAGATTCCCAAGACCAAATTCGTGGAGGCAAGCGGCAAATCGTTCAACACGATCCCGCCCAGCGATTACTCGTTCTATGAGATGATCAACGAGAACGTGCAGCAGGAGCCGGTTGGCAGCTACGACGTGGAACTCGCGGGTCAGCTTGCTGCCGTCGGCATCGTGAAGGGCAAGCCCTTCGAGCCGAACGCGCGGATGAAGAAGATCCTCACCGACGCCGCCGCCGTCGGGAATGCCACCGGGCGCGCACTCAACTGGCGCTTCGGCAAACTGCATCCCGATTGGTCCTACTACGAAGGTTCCTATTGGGGCAACATGCTGTTTGAAGGCGGTGCTTTCTTCGAGACCCCGCCGCCGCTTTTCACCAAGGACGGCATGTTCAAACCATTGCCACCCACCGGCGCGCGGACCCTCGATTCGCGAACCGCGTTCTACTATGCCTACACACTGGATTCGCCCGGCATGATCATGCGCATTCCAAACGTCGGGTCGCAGTATCTGATGGGCTTCCTTGACGCGCAGGGAAATCCTTACGACGGCGCCAAGACCTACAAGGTCATGCTGCCGAAAGGCATTCCGGCGGGCGCCTTCTGGTCGTTCACAGTTTACGACAACCAGACGCGCTCGATGCTGGATACGCCACAGCGTTACCCTCGCGCCGGCAGTCAAAGCTATCCTTCGCCCGCCGCGGAGCCGAACGCCGACGGGTCCACGACGGTTTACTTCGGTCCTGAGCAGCCCAAGGGCGTGAAGCGAGGCAACTGGATCCAAACGATGCCCGGCAAGGGCTGGTTCACTATCCTACGTCTCTATAGCCCGCTCGAAACGTTTTTCACAAAACAATGGCAACCGAGTGAAATTGAGCTGGTTCAATGAGGCGAGACCCGTTAACAAGGGTATCCGGGTGATAATTACTATACCGGATACCCTTGTGCTACCCAAATTAGCTCCAACGTTTAATCGCTTGAGCAAACGAAAGCCTGTTGCTTCTTCCTACAGAGTTCCAATTTGTGTTGAAATTTGTAATATCACCAACTAATCGCAACGGAGTCTAAATTGCAGGTATTAACGATAAAAACCAAGTATCTTACTTCCTCCAATTTTACAGGTAAACAAAGCAAAGATTTTGGAGCCTAAAAAATTGTTGTGATATCGTCCATCCGAATTTTCATTCGCTTATAATTTTGCAGATTAGCCATGGCGAATATACACTTTTTTCAGCTAATATTTTTTATTGGACTTCTTGCCTATAAATAATCATTTGTTAAAGTAGAGATTCCATACTCAAAACAAAACTTCATTTAATCCATTTTTCCCTTATCGAACTTGCGCACCTCGAGAACAAAAACCCTTTGGCCAGATCAGGACAAGTCAGGCGGCCTGCGGATTCATCGAATTAGTGTGGTAGGTGAGATTAGGATTAATCCCTCCTATAGTGGCATTTTTTACATAAATCAAAACTTCTGGGGCCATATTTTGAGATGAACATGGGGAAGTCAGATGCATGGGGATCATGGCAGCTTGCACAGGTAAGTTCATGCCCCTTTCTTGAAGGGTCTGGGACCCCGTGGGTCGGATGCCTGCGATGCCTGGTTCCCCAAAAATAAGGTGCAACGACATGCCTGCCGTCGGCCTGGTCCGGATGGCAGCTTTCACACAGAAGCCAGATAGGTCGGTCAAGCCCACAAGGGTTTTCTGATGCATGAGGGTTGTGACACATGCCGCATTTGTCCGTAATATACGGCGCGTGATAGTTCTTTTTACCGCTCCTTTGTTGTTTTTGCTCCACATGACATTTATAGCACAATTCTGGAACCGGGTATTTAAGGGAATACTTTGGCTCCCCCTGGGCGTCGTGACATGTGAGGCAACTCCAGACGAAACCAGGCCCGTGAACAAATGAGTAGGAGGTAATCCCCCGGTGACACGAGTAGCAGCTGGAACCGGTAGGGACAACAGCCTTGTCTTTTGAAACTTCAGCAGCGTAGGTCTCGATATTTATGGTCTTGTTGTCAGCTTCCGTGGGTTCCAATAGATGATGGCAGGTGGCACACCGAGAGCGGTCCTGCATATGAAAATAATCTTTTTCAAAACCAGCAGGAGGCTTCTCAAAGTTGCCGACAAGATCCGACCTGCGAAAAACATTTAAAGCAACCTCATCTACAATTCTATCTTCTTTCTTGGCTCTTATATTTATTTTGTTTATGCCAAGCTCCAGTGGAACAGACAAACATTCGACTTTCCGGCGTGGAACGATACTCGCCTTAATTTGGCTGTTTACCTCTACTTCTATTGAATCTGAAGAACCTAGGAGTAAACTCAGGGAGATACTTAGAAGGTTGTATTCCATAACTGCCATATCGGCAGGATAGCTCACAGTTACCACATTTTGACCGGATTGAGCGGGGCTTTCTTGCTCAATCTCCGAAGCTATATGCTCTGGTGATCGGGTGTCATCTTGAGAAACAGTCTTTGCGCACCCGCTGAGGTAGCAAAGAAATAGCAGCGAAGCCCCAACGGCAATAGCTTTGCAAGAAACAGAATATAGCAGGGCTTCCCCTTTAGGTTTTTCCTGTCTTTCGAGTCCCATAGTGCCCCCGCATTAATGAGCCAAAATCCAAAAGACTTACTTCCCCATTTTTTTGATTGTTTTTCTCCTGAATTTTGGATTCTGATTTCTTACCCTATGCCCTATGCTCTCTGCCCTCCCAAATCAGCAATCCCAAATCGCTTTACGCCTTGCGCCCTTTATATAGCTTGTCCCAACCGCATGAGCAACGGTTGCGGTTAGGATGCTGGTTTTATCTTTGCAAGTGCCTTGGCTGCAGAATTTCTGACATATTCATTCTTATCCTCTAGAGCAACAATCAAAGGTTCTACTGCGCGGGAATCCTTAATCTCTCCCAGGGCCTCGGCTGCCCAACTTCTGACATGTGCGTTTTTATCCTGCAGGGCGGCAATGATAGGCTCAACGGCACGCGCATCCTTAATCTCTCCGAGGGACTTTACCGCCCAACTCCGAACATCCGGGTTTGTATCCTGAACGGCGTCAATTAAAGGATCTACCGCACGGGCATCCTTAATCTTACCCAAGGCCTCGGCTGCCCCTGCCCGGACATTTGAGATCTTATCCTGCAGGGTGGCAATTAAAGGATCGACAGCACGGGTATCTTTAATCCTACCCAGGGCCTCGGCTGCCCCTGCACGGGCACGCGATTTCTCACTTTTCAGGGCTGCAATCAAAGGCTCAACAGCAGAAGGGCCAGCCTTTTCCAGTTCCCTTATTGCCCTTCTGCGTATATTGACATTTTTGTCTTCCAGGATTTGAATCAATCCCTGTATCTCGTCTGATTGTGAATATCCAATGATGGGCACGCAGCAAAAGATTAATACAATACCTATTGTCATCTTGAAAAGAACGTGTGATGGGCTCATCTTGTTTTTGCTCATAGATATATGTCAAGCCTTCGGCGGCCTAAAGCAAACGGGCAGCAAGGACATTCTACACTATTTCGGCTTATTGCGTTTTATGGCGGGCTTTGTATCTACCTGCAGCTCCAATGGTTTTTCCCGGTCATATCCCTTGGAAACATGGCAACTCTTCATACAGTTCCCACCCGTGGGGGTCTTAACAAATACAATGTGAATTTGAAAATTAGATGGACCAAAGGGCGTCGAGCTGCGGATGAGTCGATCCTGGTTAGTGGCATGAACATCGTGGCAGGCAATGCAGGTCCGGCCTTTTCTCCTCGTAACATGGAGATAGTGGAGATTCCGCTTCCCATTGCGGAAATTGGTCAAGGTGGTAGATTTTTCGAGAAATGCCTGGGACTTTTCGTGGCATTGGAAGCAAAGGCCATAAAGTTCAGGGTCATAGGGGCTGTAGAATTTATCAGGAAAGAGGCGTGTCCAGTGTTTTGTCAAATCAGATCCATGAAAGGCGTGACAGGGGGAACACATCCCCTCGTTTATCACCCCATGCTTGAAGGCTGAATTTTTTATCTTTTGGGGGATCTCTTCATGACAACTGTCACACAGCTGAATCTCTTGCGGGCCTTTGCGCACGAGATGTTTATAGCTGGATGCATGGGGGTTGTGACAGGCCAAACAATCTTCTGACTCTACCGGGCCGTGCAGGTACTTATATTCCATCTTGTCATTCTCGTCGTGGCAGGTAAAGCAGAGTCTGGCGGAGGACGGTCCGCTCTCAAGTTGGAATTTATAGGGAGATTGGTGGGGGTTATGACAGCTGATACAATCCTTCTTCACAGGAGGATGAACGACCTCCTGTTTATAGAAAGCCTTTTGGTCTTCATGACAACTCAGGCACAGATCCAAATCGGACTTTCTCAGGCCAAAACGGGCCTTGGAAGCGGTCACATCATGGCAGTACTCACAAGATGCCTGGGCAATCGGCGTGTGGACATATGGGGACGAACCTATCTTGACATGACACTTCTCTGAAACACATGACTCCCCTTTTTGAATGGTCGGATGGGAGAAGGAGGATTTTTTGACACTGCTGTGCTGAGCAGAAATTAAAAGGGATCCCTCGGGTGATGATGACATCTGTGTCTGTGCCGGAGAACCCCTGCCAGTCCCCTGAGACTTCTGGGCACAACTTAGCACAGGAGAAAAAACCAGGAGAAAAAATCCTGCGAATATGATGATTTTAAAATTCTCAAGAAGCCTTGAAGATACCCAACCCCTTTTGCCATCCTTAGAATTTTCCATTTTCCACCTCCATTGACAAATGTCTTCGAAAGATAAGACATTGCTTTTTTCGGTGCGCATCAAGAGAAAATTGCGAATTAGGTATCGGCATCAACTGCAGCTCAACATATTGAGGCATCAGTTAAACGAAAGCAATACCCAACCTGATAACGGAGGTGGGTCTGATTGTCAACCGTGGTTTTTGAATGAGAGCAAATCTGTCTTCAAAAACATACGTGTCCGGCAGAAGTTCCTTGACTATCTTGAGTCCGCCTCTAAGCGATAGGATGCGCTCATACACGCATACTGCCCGATGGATAACCATTATCATCTTCTGCTTGAAACGCCGTCGGGCAATCTGCCCCAGATTATGCGGCATACCAACGGCGCATATAGGAAACTGCGAGCTTTAAAAGAGTTGGTTAAAAAAGCTTACATTCAGGATATATTTGAAGAAGTGGAGTTGATTTTCACCAAGGAATAAGGTGCTGGCAAGGAATGTTAACAGGATTCGAATTCTCCAAAGGCGAATTTCGCTGACGCTCAACCTGCGGCCTACGGATTCGAAGAGCATAAATCTTTGAATTCAACAAAGTTATGATTTCAACCAGTTTATTCTATTCAACTTTTTCAACCAACTTTTGGTTTCGTTTGGCAATGCCTGGAAATATTTGACCTTGGCGGGCACAATTTAGGCACAATCGTCGTCAAAATTTAAATAAATAGCCTCGGACAAACCGGGGAGCTATGCCCGAATTTGCTTAAGCGCTCAATTCCAAAGCAAAAAATCAATTTTGACAATAAAGGCCGCTTTCATTCATTTGAAAAGGTAAGGTAAGCCTTTAACCGGGACTGTTATTTGTAAAAATGCTCAACCCTTTTTGCGGGGCTTATTTTTCCTCGGGGAAATACCTTTTCTTGCTGCCGATCCCGATGACAACATTATTTTCATCCAATGCCTTGACGGTAATTTCGTAGCGACCCGGAACATCCGGCGGGCAGGGACCTTGCAGTTCTTCGGTAGTCCCAATGGGAATGATGCCCGATCCGTCATTGATCAAGATAACTTCGCCGTGATCGTGGAGGTAAACACTGTCATACATACTGACTTTGAGAGATTTGGTATTCTCCGGTAGACCTTCAACATGAATCTCCGGATTTCCCCAGCCGCAGGGTTTCATGCCCGCCCAGGAGAAGTCAACCTTGAGTTCAACGGCATCCGAGCTGACGTTTGAACATGCTGAAATCAAGGAACAAAACACCAGAATCACTTTAAAATAAAATCTAGGGCAGTTTCGAATCATCGGTTATCGGGTGAACTTCTAAAAGAATCAATAGAAAGGATTGCTAACTTCTAAAAATTCAAATTTTTTGAAGTCAGAATCAGTTGTATATATCCTTCGAACGCCATGTTGCAGCAGTAAGGCGGCAAGATGAGCGTCTGGAACCAAATTACCGCGAACTGGAAAATTACTGCTCACTTGCCGGTATATTGCCAGAAATCCATCGTCTTCCGACAACACTCGCACGCGCGGCTGTTTTAAGAGATTCTCAATATTTTCCAAGGCATCTTCTGGTGAAAGCGGATTGGAAAAAATACTTGGATGGGTGGAAATCCGAATGTAAGCCATCACCGTCGACCAGCAAATGCAAAAAAGTTCAGGATCCAACGCCCGGTTTTGCAAAAACTGGATTGCCCTGTCGTATCTGGGACTAGCTTGATCTGAGGCATAGAGCAGCACATTAACGTCAACGGAATAGCTCATTTGAAATCCCGATCCAAGATTCGGTATACTTCGTCTTTGTCGGCCAAATCCACATGAGACCGCATCGGTCGCGAAATCCATTTGAATCCCGGAGGCTTTGCCGATGATTTCTGTTTGACGAGCGCTTCAGCAAGAAGCTGAGAAACAATCTTCCCCATGGATAGGCCTTCCTTTTTTTGAATTGCCTTAACCTCTTTTAGAATAGGATCATCTATATCAATCGTTGTTCGTGCCATGATGTTTTGATGTTAATCAATCAGTCATCTGATGTCAAGACCATTTGGAAATTAAAAAAGGCCGAGGTTTGGTACTCTTCCACGACCTTTTTTAATTTTGTGGTGCGCCCGGCAGGATTCGAATCCTCCAAAGGCGGATTTCGCTGACGCTCAATGCTCCAGAGGCGCACTTCGGCATTTGCCTCAGCCTGTGGCCTACGGATTCGAAGAGCAGGAATCTTGGAATTCAAAAATATTGTAATTTCAACTAGTTGATTCTATTCAACTAATTCGACTAACTTTTGGTCTCGTTTGGAATCATTTGGAAATATTTGACCTTGACGGGCACAATTTGGGCACAATTCAACTGAATATTGCCCCCTACCCTTCTTTTCAATTCAACATAATCTGATCATATATAT
>Ga0210060_1000039_pt1 | contig 86934 bp, 89 predicted proteins | sample Joice_CattailNLB_FD_184871 | JGI IMG/M metagenome (GOLD analysis project Ga0210060, IMG submission 184871) | Wetland microbial communities from San Francisco Bay, California, USA, that impact long-term carbon sequestration - Joice_CattailNLB_D2... | ecosystem: Environmental > Aquatic > Marine >...
GAACTGGCTGGACGCCGTCATGCATGCGTTCACGACGATGTCCACCGGTGGAATGTCGTCGCACGATGCGAGCTTTGCCTACTGGAATTCACCGGTGATCGAAGCCGTAACAACCGTGTTCATGTTGCTTGCGGGTATGAACTTCTCGACCCATTTCCTGTTCGTTCGCAAGCGCTCGCTGGCCGTCTACTTGCGTGACCCGGAGGTGCTTCCATATCTGGGTGTGTTGTTGTCGAGCGTTCTGATGGTCGCTGCGCTCCTGTCGTGGTCCGACGTCTATCCGGACTGGATCCACGCGCTCCGCGCCAGCGCCTTCAACGTCGTCTCGGTTGCCACCACGACCGGCTACTCGAGCGTCGACTACGGCTTGTGGCCGGTTTTCGCGCCAATGTGGATGATCCTTCTGAGTTCGTTCGTGAGTTGCACGGGCTCCACCGGAGCGGGCATCAAGATGATGCGAGCCCGCCTCATGGCGCAGCAGGCGGTGCGTGAAATGCGCCGCATTCTCCATCCGCAGGCCATCCTGCCGATTCGCCTCGGTGCACGTGTGGTGGAGAATCAGATCATCTTTGCGGTGCTCGCGTTCATGCTCGTGTACGGCTCGTCCGTGGTTGTTGTGACTCTGCTGCTCGCGCTCTCCGGCATGAACATCGTCACGGCGTTCAGCGCCACCATGGCGTGCATCAACAATATGGGTCCCGGATTGAACGAAGTCGGCCCAGCGAGCACTTACGCCGGGTTGACCAGCGCGCAGTTCTGGTTGTTGAGCGCGACGATGCTGCTCGGGCGACTCGAGATGTTTACGCTGCTGATCGTGTTCACGCCGGCGTTTTGGCGTAAGTGAGCCGCGTCCCTGTCCACATTGTGACGGGGTCCGACCGCGCGCTCGCCAGCGCGCTCATGGGCCGCTGCGCCGCGGCGCGGCCGGACTGGACGGTACTCGAGCTGCTGAGCTGTCCGTGCTGCACGGGACGGCCCGAGCTGCAAGTGAAGCTCGCGCAGTTGCTGCGCGAGCGGCGTCCGGCGCGCGTGCTGATCGGGTTTTGCGCGGCGGCGCACCGCGCGGCGCTCGAACGCGTGCTGGCAAGCTGGCCGCTTGCGCAGTACGTCTTCGCGGCGCGTGCGCTTAGCGTTCCGGAAGACGCCGCGATTGCGCCGGAGGCGCTCGAGGCGCCCTAGCTGCGCAGTGCAGCGACGGCGAGCGCGGCCCAGCCGAGGATCAACGCGGCGCCGCCGAACGGCGTGACGGCCCCCAGCGCCCTGGGTGCGCCGAGCGCAAGAAGGTAGAGGCTGCCCGAGAACAGCAGAATACCGGCCGCGAGCAAACCGCCGGCGGCGCGCAGCCAGGCGCTTTCAGGCAGCTGCATGCAGGCGAGTGCCACGACCAAGACGCCGAGCGCATGCCAGAAAAGATACTGGGTCGCGGTGCCCCAGAGTGCGAGCGCCTCGCTCCCCAGACGCGCCTTGAGCGCATGGGCACCGAATGCGCCGAGCGCGACGCCGCAGACCGCGAGCACCGCGCCGAGCGCGAGGAACAGCTTTGCGCTCGCGGGCATCGGCGCGTTCAGCGCGTTTTCTTGGTTTTCTTGTTGCGCTGCGGCCGCTTGTTGCCGTAGCTGCTGCGGTAGATCTTGCCGCGCCGTGTGCGCTTGTCGCCCTTGCCCATTTGCTACTCCGGTAAAAAGCGCGATTCTATAGCTGGAGCGCCTGCGCGGCTTGGCCGCGTGGCTCATAGGCGAGGATCGGCGCCAGCCAGCGCTCGGCCTCTCGCACGTCGATCCCCTTGCGGCGCGCGTAGTCGGCGACCTGGTCCTCGCCGATTTTGCCCACCGCGAAGTAGCCCGATTCCGGATGCGAGAAGTAGAATCCGGAGACGGACGCCGTAGGCAGCATGGCAAAGGATTCGGTCAGCTGCATGTGGGCGTTTTCCGGGGCGGCAAGCAGCGCAAAAAGCCCGGCTTTCTCGGTATGGTCGGGACAGGCCGGGTATCCGGGCGCGGGCCGGATGCCGCGATAGGCTTCCTCGATCAAGGCGTCGTTGTCGAGTCGCTCGTCTGCAGCATAGCCCCAGAATTCACGCCGCACGCGTGCGTGCAGGTGCTCGGCGAAGGCCTCCGCCAGGCGGTCGGCGAGCGCCTTGAGCATGATTGCCGAATAATCGTCGTGCTGCGCCTCGAATTGCGCGACGCGCGCGTCGATACCACCGCCCGCGGTGACCGCGAAGGCACCGATCCAGTCCGGCACGCCGCTCGCTGCCGGCGCGATGAAATCGGCCAGGCACAGATTCGGGCGGCCCGCCGGCTTGTGATTCTGCTGGCGCAGGTTGTGCCAGGTCATGTGCACAGCGCGGCGCGTTTCATCGGCATAGATGGCGATGTCGTCGTGATCGACCTGCGCCGCCGGAAACAGGCCGCATACGCCGTGTGCCGCAAGCCACTTCTCGCGCACGATGCGCTCCAGCATCTGCCGCGCTTCGGCATACAGCTTGCTCGCGGCCTCGCCGACGATCGCATTGTCTAGGATTTTCGGGAAACGCCCGGACAGCTCCCAGGCCTGGAAGAACGGCGTCCAGTCGATGACCGGCACCAGCGCCTCCAGCGGGTAATCGCGCAGGACCGTCAACCCGGGGCGCCGCGGCGCCGGCGGGCGATACGCGGCCCAGTCGGTCTTCAGTCCGCGCACACGCGCCTCGGCGATCGGATGCAGCGGCCCCGGGCCCTTCTTCTGCGCATGTTGCGCGCGCACGCGATCGTAGTCCGCACGCAGCTCGGCGACGTAGGTATCGCGTGCCTCGGGCGAAAGCAGGCTCTGCACCACCTGGACGCTGCGCGACGCGTCAGGGACGTAGACCACCGGCCCCGAATAGTTCGGCGCGATGCGCACCGCGGTGTGCGCGCGCGAGGTCGTCGCGCCGCCGATGAGCAGCGGAACGGCGAATTGCTCGCGCTCCATCTCGCGCGCGACGTGGGCCATTTCCTCGAGCGAGGGGGTAATCAGGCCCGAAAGTCCGACGACGTCGGCGTTCTCGCGCCGCGCCACCTCGAGAATCTTCTGCGCCGGCACCATGACGCCGAGATTCACCACCTCGTAGTTGTTGCACTGGAGCACCACCGAGACGATGTTCTTGCCGATGTCGTGAACGTCGCCCTTCACCGTCGCGATGACGACCTTGCCCTTGGGCTTCGGCGCGATCCCCGAGGCGGCTCGTTCGGCTTCGATGTACGGCACGAGGTGGGCGACCGCCTGCTTCATGACGCGCGCCGACTTGACGACCTGCGGCAGGAACATCTTGCCCGCGCCGAACAGGTCGCCGACGACGTTCATGCCATCCATCAGAGGACCCTCGATGACCTCGATGGGCCGCCCGGCCTTCTGCCGCGCTTCCTCGGTGTCCTCGATCACGTACTCGGAGATCCCGTTGACCAGCGCGTGGGTCAGGCGCTCCTCGACCGCGCCGTGCCGCCAGGCGTCGTCGCGCACGCTTTGCTTGCCGCCGGCCTTTACGGTGTTGGCAAACTCGATCAGACGCTCGGTGGCGTCGTCGCGTCGATCGAAGATGACATCCTCGACGCAGGCGCGCAGCTTCGGCTCGAGCTCTTCGTAGACGCCGAGCTGGCCGGCATTCACGATGCCCATCGACATTCCCGCCCGGATCGCGTGGTAGAGGAACGCCGTGTGCATCGCCTCGCGCACCGCGTCGTTGCCGCGGAACGAGAACGACAAGTTCGACACGCCACCGGACACGCGCGCTTGCGGCAGATTGGATCGTATCCAGCGCGTGGCTTCGATGAAGTCGATCGCGTATCTCGCGTGCTCCTCGAGCCCCGTTGCCACGGCGAAGATGTTCGGGTCGAAAATGATGTCTTCCGGCGGGAACTCGGCGTGCTCGACCAGCAGCCGGTAGCAGCGCTCGCAGATCGCCGTGCGGCGCTCAAGCGTGTCCGCCTGCCCCTGCTCGTCGAATGCCATGACCACGACTGCCGCGCCGTAGCGCCGCGCGAGACGCGCCTGGTGCAGGAACTGGGCTTCGCCCTCCTTCAGGCTGATCGAATTGACGATGCACTTGCCCTGAACGCATTTGAGGCCGGCCTCGATGACGCTCCACTTCGACGAGTCGATCATCAGGGGAACCCGGGAGATGTCGGGCTCCGCGGCGACGAGGTTGAGAAAGCTCACCATCGCCTTCTCGGAATCGAGCATGGCCTCGTCCATGTTCACGTCGATCACCTGCGCGCCGTTTTCGACCTGCTGGCGCGCAACGGACAGGGCGCCCGCCGTGTCGCCGGCGAGGATCAGCCGCGCGAAGGCCTTCGACCCGGTCACGTTGGTCCGCTCGCCCACGTTGACGAACAGCGATGCATCGTCCACGTTGAACGGCTCGAGGCCGGCCAGGCGCAGCGCGGGCCTCGGCGTCGGAATCACGCGCGGCGCCACGCCGGCGAGCGCATCGGCGATCGCCGCGAGATGCTCGGGCGTGGTGCCGCAGCAGCCACCCGCCAGGTTGAGCCAGCCCGCGCGCGCCCACTCGCCCATGGCCTCTGCCATGGCCTCGGGCGTGTCGTCGTACTCGCCGAAGGCGTTCGGCAGGCCCGCGTTGGGATGGCAGGAAACGTTCGTGGCCGCGACGTTCGACAGCTCCTCGACATAGGGCCGCAGCTCGCGCGCGCCGAGCGCGCAATTGAGTCCGATCGCGATGGGGCGCGCGTGGCGCACCGAGTTGTAGAACGCTTCGGTGGTCTGCCCCGATAGCGTGCGGCCACTGGCGTCGGTGATCGTGCCGGAGACCATGATCGGCAGACGCAGTCCGCGGGCCTCGAAGGCCGCCGTGACGGCGAACAGGGCCGCCTTGGCGTTCAGCGTGTCGAACACCGTTTCGACCATGATCAGGTCGACGCCGCCCTCGATCAGCGCGCCGACCGCTTCGCCATAGCTGCTCACCAGATCATCGAAGCAGACCGCGCGGTAGCCAGGGTCGTTGACATCTGGCGAGATCGACGCAGTACGGCTGGTCGGCCCGAGAACGCCAGCCACGAAGCGCGGGCGTGCCGGATCCCTCGATTCCCACTCGCGGGCAACCGCCTTCGCCAGGCGTGCCGCCTCGCGGTTCAGCTCGCCGACCAGCGACTGCATGCCGTAGTCGGCCATCGACACGGCGGTCGCGTTGAAGGTGTTGGTCTCGATGATGTCCGCACCCGCGCGCAGGTACTCGGCGTGAATGCGCCGGATCAGCGCGGGCTGCGTGAGCACCAGGAGGTCGTTGTTGCCCCTGACATCCTGGGGCCAGTCACGAAAGCGCGCGCCGCGGTAATCCTCCTCGGCAAGGCGCTCGCCCTGGATCATCGTGCCCATCGCGCCGTCGAGCAGCAAGATGCGCTCGGCGAGCAGGGCATCGAGTTTCGCAATGTGGGCAGGCTGGTTCATGGCAACAAAAAAACAAAAGCCCGTTCAGCTCGCGCCAGAAACGGGCTTTGGTGCACGTCTCTTTAGCGGTATTTGTTTCCCCGCCGTCCAATAGACGTCGGTTCGGCGCCCGCAAGCTGAACATCAAATCGGCGCCGTCGCCGTGCGCATTGCGCACCGACCGGAGTGTGCCGAGACAATCCGGCGCTGTCAACCCGAAACGGCCTATAATGCTTGGTCTTTCAAGGACTTCGCGCGCATGGAGCACCTCGAGCCAAAATCGGCTTTCGAATTTCTGAAGCACAATGCGGACGCCCTGTTCGTCGACTGCCGCAGCGAGATGGAGTACCTGTTCGTCGGCCATCCGGTCGGTGCGTTGCACGTTGCCTGGAACGACGGCCCCGACTGGCTGATCAACCCGCATTTCGTCGGGCAGATCAAACGACTCGCGGGCACCAACCATACGACGCGGCCGATCGTGCTGATCTGCCGCAGCGGGAACCGTTCCAACGAGGCCGGCCAGGAGCTCGAGCGCGCCGGCTTCACGCGCGTGTACAACGTCGTGCACGGCTTCGAGGGCGAGCTGAACGACGAGCACCGTCGCAATTCGCTTGCCGGCTGGCGCCACGAGGGCCTGCCGTGGGAGCAGTGCTGATGCGCCGCCCCCGCCTGCGCGTCTTTCCTAGCCCGCGAGTGTCAGACCGCCGCTCACGCTGAGGATCTGTCCGGTCACGTAGTCCGAGCGGCTGCTCGCGAAAAACAGGATCGCGTCGGCGATTTCCTGGGGCTGCGCGACGCGGCGAAACGGGATGGCGCGGATGAAGGCCTCGCGGATCTTTTCGGGGACGCGGTTGTAGAGCGGCGTATCGGTCGGGCCCGGGCAGACGCAGTTGACGTTCACGCCGAAGCGCGCCGCTTCGCGTGCGAGCGACTTGGTAAATGCGATCACGCCGCCCTTGGCCGCCGCATAAACGGTCTCGCCGAGGCTGCCGACACGCCCTGCGTCGCTCGAGATGTTGATGATCTTGCCGCTGCGTGCCTCGAACATCGACGGCACCAGTTTCTGTGTGAGGCGGATCGGGCCCTTCAAGTTGATCGCCAGCACCTGATCCCAGAACTCGGGCGGATTGTCGACGAAGGGCTGCACGCGGCCCCAGCCCGCCGCGTTGACCAGCACATCGACCCGGCCGCCCGCGCGCTCGAGCACTTGGGCCGCGAACTGGTCGATGGAGGCATCGTTGGCGAGATCGAGCTTGACGTAGTCCACCTTGAGCCCGGCCGATTGCGCTTCCTTCTGCACTGCCGCGCCGCCCGAGGCGTCAATGTCGCCGACGAACACCCGTGCACCGGCGCGTGCGAGTTCGAGCGTGGTGGCCTTGCCGATACCGGAGGCCCCGCCCGTCACGATGGCCTTCTTCCCGTCGAGTTTCATGTCTGTGCTCCTTCTGGCTGCTCAAGTCGGGTTCGGTCGCCGCGCGGGCTCACTCGGCGTCGGGCTGTGCCGAAGGCTGCGCGCGCTGGAAAGCATCCAACGTCATGCAGGCGTCGAAGATGCGCATCGTCTTCGGGAACGCCGACAGGTCGCTGTCGAAACGCCGCGCGTTGAAGATCTGCGGAACAAGACAGCAATCCGCGATGGTCGGTGTCGCGCCGTGGCAGTAGGTCCCCGTGCCTTCATCCTGGCCGAGCGCCACTTCGAATTTTTCCAGGCCGTCGGCGATCCAGTGCCGGTACCAGGTGGCAATGCCGGCCTCGTCCTGCCCGAGATGCCGGCTCAGGTACGCGAGGGTGCGCAGATTGTTCAGCGGATGAATCTCGCAGGCCACGAGGTCGGCAAGTGCACGCACGCGCGCGCGCGCCAGGGCATCGCCCGGCAGCAACGCCGGGCGGGGGTAACGCTCCTCCAGATACTCGAGGATCGCAAGAGACTGCGTGAGTCGCTGGCCGTCGACGATCAACGCGGGCAGCAGGCCCTGGGGATTGACCGCAAGATACGCCGGCGCGCGGTGCTCGCCCTTGCGCAGGTGGACCGTGTGCGCGGCGTAGGCAAGCCCCTTGAGGTTGAGCGCGATGCGTACCCTGAATGCCGCCGAGCTGCGAAAGTAGGTATAGAGCTCCACAGTGGACCGCCTGGCGCCTGCGGTTCGCGGCCACTGCCTATGCGGCGGGCACGATGGTGACCTCGAGCGTGGCGACGCCGTCCACCGAGGCGACCAGCCGGTCACCGGGCGTCACCGCACCCACGCCCGCTGGTGTGCCGCTGAAGATCAGATCGCCGGGCTCGAGCGCGTAGTACTCCGAGAGATAGGCGATCTGCTCGGGCACCGACCAGATCATGTCCTCGAGGTCCGCCTCCTGCCGCGTCTTGCCGTTCACCAGGAGGCGAATTGCGCCCTTCGCCGGATGACCGACGCGGGCGGCGGGCGCGAGCGCGCTGCAGGGCGCAGCCTGATCGAAATCCTTGCCGAAATCCCAGGGCCGGCCGTGATCCTTGCCCCACTGCTGCAGGTCGCGGCGCGTCATGTCGAGCCCGACGCCGTAGCCGAACACGTGCGCGTTCGCCTTCTCGAGCGGAATGCGACGCCCGCCTTTCGCGAGTGCGACCACCATTTCCGTCTCATAGTGCAGGTCCGACGTTTTCGGCGGATAGGCGACCTTGCCGCCGCTCGGCACAATCGCGTGCGCCGACTTGATGAAGAAGAACGGCGCTTCGCGGCCGTCGCCGCCCATTTCCTTCTGGTGCTCGACGTAGTTCCGACCCACACAGAAGATGCGCCGGACCGGAAACAGGTCCTTGCTGTCGCTCACCGGCAGTGCCGGCGGGGTCCACAACGGAATTGCGTATGCCATGATCGCCTGTCTTTGGATGTGATCCGAAGAACGCGGATTCTAGCCCTGCACGCCCAGTTCCCGCTCCAGCATTTCGCGCAGCTTGAAGCGCTGCATTTTTCCGGTCGCGGTGCGCGGGATCTCGTCCACTGCACGAAACCATCGCGGCCGCTTGTGGCGTGCCAGTTGCGCCTCGCAGGCTTGCTGGGCCGACGCGAGCGCGGCTTGCGCGTCGCGTGCCGGGACGACGAACAAGGCAAGCCGCTCGAAGCCTGCTTCGTCGGTGACCGGCACGCAGGCCACCTCCGAAATCTCCGCTGCACCGAGCACCGCCTCTTCGACATCGCCCGGCTGAACCCACTGACCTGCGACCTTGATGAAATCGTCGGAACGGCCCTGATGGGCAAAGAATCCTTCGCTGTCGCGCAGGAAGACGTCCCGCGTGCAAAACCATCCGTCGACGAATTGCTCGCGGGTGGCCTCGGGCCGATTCGCGTAGCCGAGGGCGAGCGCGGGATGGCGGACCCAGAGCACCCCCGGCTTGCCAACGCCGACCTCGGCGCCCGTTTCGTCGCGCAGTTGCGCGTCCACGCCGCGCAAGGGACGTCCGGTCCGGGGACCCCGTACGGTGCCTGGTGGCGTCATCATGGCGACGCAGAATGTCTCGGACATGCCGTACAGGCCGAGAATCTCGCGGCCGGTGGCTCGCTGCCAGGCTTCGTTTACCGATGCAGGCAATCGCTCGCCGGCGGAAACGTAAAAGCGCACGTCGGCCAGTGCAGCGCGCGCCTCCGCGGGCGCTTCGAGCAGGCGGCGGTAGAACGAGGGCACGCTGTAGAACGCGCTTGGGCGGTGCCGGGCGACCAGCGCGCAGATTGTGTCGGGATCCGCCCAGTCGGGATGCAGGATCGCGGTGGCGCCAATCGACAGCGGTCCGAGCAGCCCGTGCTCCAGCGCGTAGGAAAAGAACAGCTTGGAGGTCGCGAGTACCCGGTCATCGGGCCCGAGCGCAAGCACCTCGCGCTGGCCCATGCCCGCACAGAGCAGGTTGGCCTGTGTGTGAATGATGCCCTTTGGGCGGCCGGTCGTGCCGGACGAATACAGCCAGAATGCGGGGTCGTCGGCGTGCGCGGCAAAAGCCAGCGCGTCGTCGTGCGCCGCAGCCAGCGTCGCGCGCCAGTCGATGGCGCCCTCGACATCGCAGGCGCCGGCTACCGCGAGTCCGCCCTGCGCCGCAAACTCGCGCGTCAGATCCAGCCGGGCGGCCGCGAAGACATCCTCGATGAGGGTGATACGTGCACCGCTGTCGGCGTGGATATGGCGATAGTCCTCCTCCGGCAGCTTCGTGTTCAGCGCGACCGCGACGCCCCCGGCGCGCACGACGCCGAGCCAGGCCGCGGCCATTTCCGGTGTGTCGCGCATCAGCAGCAGGACGCGTTCGCCCGGACGCAGCCCCAGGGCCGCGACGGCGCCGGCGGCGCGCCGGACCTGGCGCGCAAGATCGCCGTAGCTGAGCTGCGCCTCGCCGCAGATCAACGCCGTGCGCGCGCCGTGGTGCGCCACCGCCGCTGCGCCCAGCAATTCTTCGGCCGCGTTCATGGGCAGGAGGGCCGCTTACTTGGATCGCGGTCGACTTGAGGGAGGCATGCAGGACGTCTTCTGGCATGCTAGCGCCGTGAACGTTCGACCGTCAAACTGTTTGAATTGCAAACGAATCATGTATCAACGGCATGAAACGCAGCGCATCTGACCCTCGCCCGCCTCTGCCACGGCTCGCGCAAGGCGAGCTATCGGGCCTCATCGGCTACCGCTTGCGGCGCGCGCAGCAGGAGCTGTTTCGTGATTTTGCGGCGAGCATCCCGGACCTTTCCCCGGGCCGGGCTGGGCTGCTGCTGCTGATCGAGGCCAATCCGGGGGTCACTCAGAGCCGCCTCGCGCAGGCGATGGCGCTCGATCGCTCGACGATGGTCGGTGTGCTGGACGCGCTTGAGGGGCGCGGCTGGCTGGAACGGCGCAAGGGCAGCGACCGCAGAACCAACGGTCTGTGGCTGACCCGCGCGGGCCGGACGCTGCTCGCGCGCATCAAGCGCCGCATCGCGGCGCACGAGGCACGGGTGACCGCACGCCTGTCGAGCAGCGAGCGCGCCCGCCTGCTCACGCTATTGGCGAAGCTTTGCCCGGAATGAAGAGAAACGGGGCGCTCGCAGGCGCCCCGTAGAGTTGAAAAAGCCGACGGCCGCGCGACGCGCGGCCATCCCTCAGCCGCTGTACGCGCTCTCGCCGTGCTCGGCGACGTCGAGTCCTTCGGTTTCCTGCTCGTCGGTGACCCGCAGGCCGACCATCATGTCGATCAGCTTGAGCAGAATGTAGGTCACGACCGCGTCGTAGACCAGCGTGAATCCGACCGCCTGGCACTGGACCCAGAACTGCTCGCCGATCGACTTGTTCTCGCCGCCGAAGCCCTGGCCGCCCAGACCCGGGGCCGCGAGGATCCCGATCAACAGGGCGCCGACGATGCCGCCGATGCAGTGCACGCCGAAGGCGTCGAGCGAATCGTCGTAGCCGAACATCTTCTTGAGGTAGACCGCCGCCCAGAAACAGGCCACCCCGGCGATGACGCCCAGGATGATCGCACCGATCGGACCCGCGTTGCCGCAGGCCGGTGTGATCGCGACCAGGCCGGCAACTGCGCCGGAAGCCGCACCGAGCAGGCTCGGCTTGCCCTTGGCAATCCACTCCGCGAACATCCAGCCGAGGACCGCAGCCGCGGTGGCCAGCTGGGTGTTGATCATCGCCACACCCGCGCTGCTGTTCGCGCCGACCGCGCTGCCGGCGTTGAAGCCGAACCATCCCGCCCAGAGCAGCGACGCGCCGATCATCGTGAAGGTCAGGTTATGCGGCGGCATCGCGACCTTGCCGTAGCCCTTGCGCGGTCCGAGCACCAGCGCCGCCACCAGGCCGGCCATACCGGCGTTGATGTGCACGACGGTGCCGCCAGCGAAGTCGATCGCACCTTTGCCGCCGATCCAGCCGCCGCCCCACACCATGTGCGCGATCGGCGCATACACCGCGAGCAGCCACAGGCCGAGGAACCACAGCACGGCGGAGAACTTCATGCGCTCGGCGAAGGCGCCGACGATCAGCGCAGGGGTGATTGCAGCGAAGGTGAGCTGGAAGCAGACGAACACGTACTCCGGGATCGTTCCTGACAGCGAATCCGGTTTTACACCGGACAGGAATGCCTTGCCGAAACCGCCGATGAAGCTGTTGCCCTCCGAAAAGGCGAAGCTGTAACCGAACAGCGCCCAAAGGATGGAAATCAGCGAAAAGCTCACAAAGACCTGCATGAGCACCGACAGCACGTTCTTCGCGCGGACCATGCCGCCGTAGAACAGCGCCAGACCGGGCACGATCATGATGATGACGAGCACCGTCGAGATCAGCATCCAAGACGTATCGCCGGTGTCGAGCTTGGCGTCGGCCGCATGCGCGACGCCGGCCGAAAGCAGCAAGCCAAGAACTGCGAGTAGCGTTCTCATTTCTTTCTCCTACAGCGCCGCCGCATCGGTCTCGCCGGTGCGGATGCGGATGACTTTCTCGAGATCGAACACGAAGATCTTGCCGTCGCCGATCTTCCCGGTATTGGCCGACTTCTCGATCACTTCGATGACCTGATCGAGCACCTCGGTCTTGATCGCGACTTCGATCTTGACCTTGGGCAGGAAGTCGACGACGTACTCTGCGCCGCGGTACAGCTCGGTGTGGCCCTTCTGACGGCCGAAACCCTTGACCTCGGTCACGGTGACGCCCTGCACCCCGATTCCGGACAGTGCTTCGCGCACCTCGTCGAGCTTGAAGGGCTTGATGATGGCAGTTACGAATTTCATGCTGGTCTCCCGAAGCGCAGGCGGCGAAAGCGCCGGCCGCCCGCGTCCGCTAGGTAGGCGTTAGAACGATTTGCTGACATACACGACGAACGCGGACTTGGCGGTGTCGTAGCCGGTGCCGTCAACCCACCAGCCCGACCCGGCGGCGTTTTTCTTCGCGTTCGTATCGGTGTAGTACGCGCCGAGGTTGAGGTCTTTGAGCATTCCCGACGGCACCGCGTAGTTGACTCCGACCTTCCAGTCGTCGTAGGACGCCTTCGTCGCGGAGGCCGTATCGCCGTCATGGCGCACGTCCAGGATGCCGTAGTGACCGATCAACGAGACGCCACTTTCGCCGACCGGGTAGTTCACGCCGAAGTCGAGATACCAGGTGCCGTCGGTATTTTGGTTATTGATCTTGGCGCCGAAGTAGTTGGTCAGCGCGTAGGAGTACTTGAGCGAGAGAAACTTCCAGCCGAGCGCGCCGTAGATCTCCGCGGTATCCGCGCTCGCCACGCCGGCATTCCGGCTGCCGGGGTAGAGGTAACCGATGACGCCGATGTCATAGCTGAAATCGCTCTTGCCAAAGTTGCCCTTGTATCCGCCGTAGACGTCCCATTCCATGCTCGAGTGGTTGTAGGCTCCGAAGTCCTCGAGCCAGCTGATGTTCGACGCCCAGGTACCGAGGTAGATGCCGCTCGAATGCGAATAGTCGAACCCGCCCTGGAGCGCGGGCTTGCCCCCCGTCTGCGACGTGCCGCGGAAGATGTAATTGCTGGTGAAGCCGAGGTTGGCGCTCAACGCGTGCGGCGAGGTGGCCTGCGCCTGCGCGAGCGCCGGAATGCTCAGCGTGCTGCTCAATGCAAGGGTCAATAGGGTCTTACGCATGGTGCTTCTCCCTGACGAGATGACGGAAAAATGACGGCTACTCCATTGCACCTTCCGTGCCAGGATGGCTTTGCATGCTTTTTCAGGCCCTTGGACCGCAGACGCGAGCCGGCGACAATTGCTGCGCACCACGCTGGAACATAGGTCTGAGTCCACGCCCAACGGTGGTGCATCGCGGCTAGTCGACTCGATCCGTTCCGCGATACCCTCTTTCCATGACGAAAAGACGGCTGATCGACGAACTCGGTGAGCGCATCGCCGAGGCGATGCGCGAATCCCCTGCGCAGGATCTGGACAAGAACCTGCACGCCTTGCTCGGCGCGTTTTTCGACCGCTACGACCTGGTGCTCCGCGAGGACTTCGAGGTGCAGAAGAAGCTGCTCGAGCGCGCGCAGGCCCAGCTCGAATCCCTCGAGTCGCGCCTGCGCGAGCTCGAGGCGCGCAGCCGCAGCGTCTCGGACGCTTGACCCGAAACGGGTCGCCGCAAGTAAACGGAGGTGCGGGCTGGGGCGTTGCTCCCTGGCAAGGGGGATTGCGCATGTCGCTTGCGCTGGTGTCGAGCCGCGCGCTCGCCGGAATCGATGCCCCGGAAGTCGCCGTGGAAGTGCACCTCGGACCCGGACTGCCTCAATTTCACATCGTCGGGTTGCCCGAGGCCGAGGTACGAGAAGCGAAGGATCGGGTGCGCGCGGCACTCAATCACGCACGCTTCGACTTCCCGGCTCGCAGGATCACGGTGAACCTCGCACCGGCCGATCTGCCGAAGGATTCGAGCCGCTTCGATCTGCCGATCGCGATCGGCATCCTTGCCGCGAGCGGACAGCTCGGGCGCGGGGCGCTGGCGGGCTACGAGTTCGCGGGCGAGCTATCGCTCTCGGGGGAGCTGCGCCCGGTGCGGGGTGCGTTTGCGATGGCGCTGCACGCCAAGCGGGCCAAACGCGCATTCGTCCTGCCGGTCGCCAACGCAGACGAGGCCGTGCTTGCGGGCCACGCGCGCGTACTGCCGGCAAGCACGTTGCTCGAAGTGTGTGCTCACCTTTCAGGGGAAAACACGGTCGGCTACCGGGCGCCCAGGGCGCCCGAACGCCGTCCCGCCGGTGTCGACCTTGGCGACGTGAAGGGACAGTCAGCGGCCAAGCGCGCGCTCGAGGTCGCCGCTGCGGGCGAGCACGGCGTGCTGCTGATCGGACCGCCCGGCACCGGCAAGTCGATGCTCGCGGCCCGCTTTCCGGGCTTGCTGCCCCCGCTGAGCGAGGCCGAGGCGCTCGAAGTGGCCGCGGTGCACTCGGTCACGGGACAGGGCTTCGACATTGCGCGCTGGAGCGAGCGGCCGTTTCGCGCGCCGCATCACTCCGCGTCGAGCCGCGCACTGGTCGGCGGCGGCAACCCGCCGCGACCGGGCGAGATCTCCCTTGCTCACGGCGGGGTCCTGTTCCTGGACGAACTGCCGGAATTCGCCCGCGACGCGCTCGAAGCGCTGCGTGAGCCGCTCGAGACGGGGTGCATCTCGATTGCCCGCGCTGCGCGCCAGGCGCGCTTCCCGGCGCGTTTTCAGCTGGTCGCGGCGATGAATCCCTGCCGCTGCGGCAATCTGGGGCACCCGAGCCTGCGTTGCCGCTGTACGCCCGAGCAGATCGAGCGCTACCGCGCGAAGCTATCCGGACCGCTGCTCGATCGCATCGATCTGCGCGTCGAGGTGCCGGCGCTTGCGCATGACGAGATCCTCACGGCCACCGAGATGGAGCACAGCGCCGCGGTACGCGCACGCGTGGCCGCGGCGCGTCGCCGTCAGCTTGGACGCCAGCGTGTGGCGAATGGCCGGCTGAGCGCGTCGCTCATCGAGCGGCACTGCGTGCTCGACGCCGCGGGACGCCGTCTGCTCGCGCAGGCGTTCGGCCAACTCGGGCTGTCGGCGCGCGCGACGCACCGGGTGCTTTGCGTCGCGCGCTCGGTCGCCGATCTCGCCGGCGCCGAAACGATCGGCGCCGAGCACCTTGCGGAGGCGATCCAGTATCGGCGCGCGGCGCGACTGTGATCGCCCGGTTATAGTCGAGCGTCATGGCGACCTACGCGATCGGCGACGTCCAGGGGTGCTACGACGAACTGCAGGGCCTGCTGGCCTGCGCCGGCTTTGATCGCCGGCGAGACCATCTATGGTTCGTCGGCGATCTCGTCAATCGCGGGCCCAAGTCCCTTGAGGTCCTGCGTTTCGTGCGTGGTCTCGGTGAGCGGGCGGTGACGGTGCTTGGCAATCATGACCTGCACCTGCTCTGCGTATACGAGGGTATCGAGAAGCGGCGCAAGGGCGATACGCTGGACGCGGTACTCGAGTCGCCCGACGCGGGTGAACTTGTCGATTGGCTGCGCAGGCGTCCGATGATGCACCGGGACGGCGATTGGGCGATGGTGCACGCGGGCCTGCTGCCGCAATGGACCGTCGACAAGTCGATCAAGCTTGCAAAAGAGGTCGAACGAGCACTCGCCGCCGGGAACTACGGCGACTTTCTGGCGCAGCTGTACGGCGATGAACCGGCGAACTGGGATGACCGCCTCGCCGGCTGGGATCGCCTGCGTGTCGTGGTCAACGTGATGACGCGCATGCGTTTCTGCACGCAAGCGGGCCGTATGGACGTGCGTTCCAAAGGGCGCGACACGCCAAAGGGCTACCTGCCCTGGTTCGAAGCGCGACCGGCACGCGCCGAGCCGGCGATCGTCTGCGGGCACTGGTCGACCCTCGGCCTGAAGCTGACCGAACAGCTGGCGGCGCTCGATAGCGGCTGTGTGTGGGGGGGCTCGCTCAGCGCACTGCGGCTGGAAGACCGACAGCTGATTCAATTGCCCTGTGCTGGCTACCGGAAGCCGGGAAAGGACTAACGGAGGGATCTCATGGCCGATTGCGTGTTCTGCAAGATCGTCGACGGGCAGATTCCAGCGACCAAGGTGTACGACGATGCGCTGACGCTCGCCTTCATGGACATCGGCCAGGTGAACCCGGGCCACGTTCTCGTCGCGCTGAAGGCGCACGTCGACAACGTCTACGGACTCGACGACGCACGGGCCGGCGCGCTGTTCCAGTCCGTCGCGCGTGTGGCCCGCGCGATCCGCGCCGCCTTCGAGCCCGAGGGCCTGTCGGTCTATCAGGCGAACGGTGCAGCCGCGGGCCAGACGGTGAGCCATGTCCACGTGCACCTCGTGCCACGCCATACGAAGGACGCCATGGCGTTCACCTGGCCCGTGCAGAATCCTCCGCGGGAAGTGCTCGAAGCGCAGGCGGCGCGCATTCGCGCCGCGTTCTAGTCCTTCGCCAGCTTCTCGACCCGCGTCACGCCGCCGCCGGTGACCAGGCGCACGCGATCACCGCGCTGAAAGCTGCCGGCCGCGGTTTCCTGCGTGATGGCGCGCAGCTCGCCCGTGTTGTCCAGCTCGACGATGACCTCGAATGCCTCGCGCCGTGTCAGATGGTCTTCGAGGGCGCCGCCGGCAAGGCTGCCCGCGACCGTGCCGATCACTGCGCCGACCGCCGCGCCGCGGCCTTTGCCGGTCTCGGCGCCTGCGATTCCGCCGGCCACCGCGCCGATCAGGGATCCCGCGCCGGTATCCGTTCCCGGCAGCGTCACGGTGCGCACCGAGTCCACGGTACCGAAGCGCACGGTCCTTTCATTGCGTGGTGGCGATGGCGGCGGCTGCGGCTCAGCGCGCGCCTCGGATTGCGGGGTCGGTTCCGCTGCGCCTCCGCCGTCTTCCTCCGGCCCGGGCGAAGCGCAGCCTGCCAGCAGCATGACGCAAGCCGCAAACGCCGAGGCGGCACGCCGCATTTCACGGACTCCAGGGCGAGTAACCGAACGCGTCACGGAAGCGGCCGTCGATCTCATCGCGCGACGGCTGGTGGTTCTGCCCGCCACGGTGCGCGATCTTGATCGCGCCCATGACCGCGCCGAGACGCGCCGTCGTCGGCCAGTCCCAGCCCGCGGCAATGCCGTGCAGCAGCGCGGCACGATAGGCATCGCCGCATCCGGTCGGATCGAGGACCTGCTCGGCGGCAACGCAGGGAATTTCGTGACGTTCGCCGTCGGTCATCACGAGCGAACCGCGCGCGCCCAGCGTGACGACCAACGCCTTGACCTGTTTCGCGAGCGACTCGAGGGTCTCGCCGGTCTTTTCCTCCAGCATCTTGCCCTCGTAGTCGTTTACCGCGACGAAATCGGCCTGTCGCACGAACGACTGCAGCTCGTCGGTCGAGAACATCGGCAATCCCTGGCCAGGATCGAACATGAATGGAATACCGAATTGCGCGCATTCACGCGCATGCTGAAGCATACCCTCCTTGCCATCGGGCGACACGATCGCGAGCTTCGCATTGAGCGCGTCCGTGACTTTGTTCTCATGTGAAAAATTCATCGCACCTGGATGAAACGCGGTGATCTGGTTGTCATCCAGGTCCGTGGTGATGAACGCCTGCGCCGTGAACTGTCCGCCAATGCGCTTGAGCTGCCCGTTCGCCATGCCGAGCACGTCGAGGCGCTCGAGGTAGGGCTGACTGTCTTCGCCGACCGTCGCCATCAGGGTCGGAACCTCGCCCAGCAAGCGCAGGTTGTAGCCGATGTTGCCGGCGGTACCGCCGAACTCGCGCCGCATCTCGGGGGTGAGAAAGCAGATGTTGAGGATGTGCAGCTGCTCGGGCAGCAGGTGGTTCTTGAATCGGTCCGGGAACACCATGATGGTGTCGTAGGCGATCGACCCGGTGACGAGGATGCTCATCGTTGTGCGGTCTCAGGATAAAAAAGATAGAGCCGGAATCCGGCGGCGCGCAGGCCTTGCAGCTCGAGCTCGACATTGACGGTCTCTTCTGCACCGGGGCCAATGCCGCCGGCGAGCTTTTTTTGTGCGCCTGCTGCGCCAAGATAGTCGGCCGGCAGGAGCACACGTCGTACGACGGGCCGGTCGCGCTCATCGGTGAGCGTGAGCTCGAGCGCCGGGTATTCCTGCGGAAACGGTGCGCGGTTGCGAAGCAGCGCGGTCACCCGAATGACCGAATCGCGCGTCTGGTCGAATCGCAACTCCGAGGATTCGATTCCCATCAACTCGGGCTGCCGCGGCAGGTGAACCTCGCAACCGAGCATTTCGCACGCGATTTCAAGCTGCGGGCGCAGTTGCGGGGCGAACAGAATCAGCTGCGTGCGGAAATGGATCGCGGCCTGCGCGGCGAGCGCGAGCAGCGCAAGCACCGCGAGCAGGCTCCACAGCACGACGAAACGCGAGTGCGCGCGGCGTTCGGCGAGAAACGCAGCCTCGTCGGGCGCCGGCGTGGTCGCACGGCGTATCCGTGGTGCCGCGGGACGCGCGGCAGCCGGTGTCGCGGCCTCCCTTGCCGCCCTCGCCGCCGCGGCTTCGCTGGCCTCTGCGGCAAGGCGCGCCGGATCGAACAGCGCGAGCTGCGGCGAAGGCCCCACGTTTGGCGACGTACCTTCGTCCTCGACAATCTGCGTCAGACAATCGAAGACGAGATTGCACTTTCCGCAGCGCACGCGGCCGCCACGTGCCGAGAGCTGCGTGGCATGAACGCGAAACGTCGTGTCGCAACCCGGACAGCGCGTGAGCAGGCTCATCGACGCACGCCCTCGACAAGCACCCAGCCTTCTTCGCGCGCGGCGACGCGTACGTCGAAACAGGCTGCGTAGGCCGTCATGACCTCGGCGGCCTGATTCAAAAGCAGTCCGGACAGGGCGAGGCGACCGCCGCGGCGCGTGCGCGTGGCGATCGAAGGCGCCAGCGCGATGAGTGGGTTTGCAAGGATGTTAGCAAGCACAATGTCGTACGCACTGTCGGGTAAATCGTTCGGCGGCAGCGCGCGCAGCGCGACGTCGTTGCGCTGCGCGTTCTCCCGCGTGGCGATGATCGCCTGCGGATCAGTATCCACGGCATCGATCTGCGCGGCGCCGAGCTTGCCGGCGGCGATCGCCAATATACCGGACCCGCAACCATAATCCAGTACGCGCCCGGCCGGCGCGTCCCCCGGTGCGAGCGCCCGTGCCAGCCAGCGCAGCACGAGCCGCGTCGTCGGGTGAGAACCGGTGCCGAACGCGAGGCCCGGGTCGAGGCGAAGCACTACGGCGGCGGGGTCGGCGGGCGCCGCGTGCCAGCTCGGGACGATCCACAGCCGATCGCCAATCGCGAGCGGCGCGAACTGCGCCTGAGAGCGCCGGATCCAGTCGGCGTCTGCGATCTGCGCCTGGCGCAGCGGCGGCAGCGCGTCGATTCCGGCGGCGCGCGCGGCCTCGCGCAGGATCCGATCGGCGTCTGCATCGTGGGCGAACAGCACCTCCAGGCGATTGTGCCGCCAGGCCACGGGCGCGTCCCACGCGGGTTCTGCGTACTGCGCGAGCTCGAGCGGCGTACCAGTCTGCGCGTCTTCGATGGCGACCGAAACCGCGCCGGCCTCGAGCAGCGCCTCGGACAGCGCCTCCGCCGGACCCGCCGCGAGCTCGAGGGTGATCGATTGCCAGCGCATCGGCGAGGGCCTAGCGCGTGCCGCGCTGCTCCTCGATGAGCTTGTTCTCGAGGTAGTGGATGGGCACCCCGCCGCGCAGAAACCGCGCGTCGTTCAGCAGTTCCTGGTGCAGTGGAAGGTTGGTGCGAATGCCCTCGATCACCATTTCGGACAGTGCGACCCGCATCCGCCGGATGGCCTGTTCACGCGACGCGCCGTAGGCGATGACCTTGCCGATCATCGAGTCGTAGTACGGCGGCACGCTGTAGCCGTGATAGATGTGGGAATCGACGCGGATGCCGGGACCGCCCGGCGGGTGGTAGGACGTGATGCGGCCCGGCGACGGCGTAAACAGGTAGGGGTCCTCGGCATTGATACGACACTCGATGGCGTGACCGCGCACCTGGATGTCCTTTTGCCGATACCGCAGCTTCTCGCCGGCGGCAACGTGAATCTGCTCCTGAACGATGTCGATGCCGGTGACCATCTCGGTGACCGGGTGCTCGACCTGGATGCGCGTGTTCATTTCGATGAAGTAGAACTCGCCGTCCTGGTACAGGAATTCGAATGTGCCGGCGCCCCGATAGCCGATCTTGCGGCAGGCATCGACGCAACGTTCGCCGATCTTGTCGCGCAATTTCGCAGGCAGGTCGGGGGCCGGCGCTTCCTCGATGACTTTCTGGTGGCGCCGCTGCAAAGAGCAGTCGCGCTCGCCGAGGAACACAGCATTCTTGTGGCTGTCGGCGAGGATCTGGATCTCGATGTGCCGCGGGTTCTCGAGAAACTTTTCGATGTACAGCATCGGGTTGCCGAACGCCGCCTGCGCTTCCGAGCGCGTCGTGTTGACCGCGTTGAGCAAGGCTGCCTCGGTGTGCACGACGCGCATGCCGCGCCCGCCGCCGCCACCCGCCGACTTCACGATAACCGGGTAGCCGAGACGACGCGCGATGCGCACGACCTCGCGGTTGTCGTCCGGCAGAGCGCCATCCGAACCCGGCACCGTGGGCACGCCGGCCTTCACCATCACCTGCTTTGCGCTGACCTTGTCACCCAGCAGGCGGATGTTCTCCGGCTTCGGACCGATAAAAACGAACCCCGAGCCTTCGACCTTCTCGGCGAAATCGGCGTTCTCGGCGAGAAAGCCGTAACCCGGGTGCACCGCTTCGGCGTCGGTGACCTCGGCCGCGCTGATGATCGCGGGAATGTTCAGATAGCTGTGCGTCGCGCTCGGTGGTCCGATGCAAACCGATTCGTCGGCGAGCTTGACGTATTTTGCTTCCGTGTCGGCCTCCGAGTGCACGACGACCGTGCGGATGCCCATTTCGCGGCAGGCGCGCTGGATGCGAAGCGCGATTTCGCCGCGGTTCGCGATCAGGATCTTCTCGAACATGCCTTCGGGGTCCTATCCGACCGCGTGCGGGGCGCCGGCGCGCACGCCGACGCGGGTGTCAGGCTCGACCGCGCCATCAGGCGATGACGAACAGCGGCTGACCGTACTCGACCGGCTGGCCGTTCTCGACCAGGATCTCCACCACTGTGCCCGAGGCGTCTGCCTCGATCTCGTTCATCAGTTTCATCGCCTCGATGATGCACACCGGCTCGCCTTCCTTGACCGCCTGGCCGACCTCGACGAACGGCTTCGCGTCCGGGGCCGACGCGCGGTAGAAGGTCCCGACCATCGGCGCATTCAGCGTGTGCCGGATCTCGCCGGGGGCATCGGCGGCGGGCGCGCCGGCTGCGGGGAATGCCGCGGCGGCGGGGCCCGGCATCGGGCCGGCCGCGTTGGGCGCGATGCTGACCTGCCCGCCCCGCGCGATGCGCACCTTTTCCTCGCCTTCGGTGATCTCCAGCTCGGCGATCCCCGATTCCTGGACGAGGTCGATGAGCTTCTTCAACTTGCGCAAATCCATGAGCAGTTCTCTCTTTTTGTGTTCGGCCCGCGGTTCGCGGCCGCGTCTCCCGCCTCAGCCCACGCGGCGCCCGCCGAGCCGATCGAGTGCGATGTCCAGCGCAAGGTCGTATCCCTGCCCGCCGAGCCCGCAGATCGTGCCGAGTGCGATGTCGGAGAAATAGGAATGGCGCCGGAACGCTTCACGCGCATGGATATTCGACAAATGGACCTCGACGAACGGGATGGCGACCGCGGACAGCGCATCGCGCAGTGCGACGCTGGTATGCGTGTAGGCAGCCGGGTTGGCGACGATGAAGCCGACACCCTCCTCGCGCGCCGCCTGCACCCGGTCGACGAGCGCGCCCTCTGCGTTGCTCTGAAAGCAGCGTACCTCAACGCCCTGGCGGCGCCCGGTCGCCTGAAGCCGCGCATTGATATCGGCCAGGGTCTCCCGACCATAGACGCCGGGCTCGCGGGTGCCGAGCAGGTTCAGATTGGGGCCGTGGAGCACCAGGACGATGCCTGGGAGATTTTTGCGATTTCTACGCATTTGGCGCACGTAGGCGACATTTTAGCCCACGTTAGCCGAAAGTTCGCCCGGTTGGACCCCTTTCCAGGAACTCGCCCGCTATGCTCGCTAGGCAATCAACAATGCTTTGATTTTAGGCTCTATTTCCGTTATGTGGAGGATCCCGAGCTTACGGCTGACGATCGCTCCACTTCGGTCAAGAATCACCGTAAAGGGGAGGGCGCCGGCCGTATTGCCAAGCGCCCTGATGAGGTCGATCCCACGGGCTTCGGCAACAAGGATCGGGTAGGAGATTCCGTACTTGGAAGCAAATTCACTGACTTTCGCCTCATTATCGACGGCGATGCCGACAATTTCGAACCCCTGGGCCGCGTACTGGTTGCGCAATGCGACGAGCATCGGAATCTCTTTCCGGCAGGGCGCGCACCATGTTGCCCAGAAGTTGCACAGCACGATCTTGCCCTGCCATTCGGCAAGCCTGCGTGGCTGCCCGCTCAGGTCGGGCAGCGGCGTGGCGAGGAGCTCGGCCGCACCGCTTCGGTTTTGCAGCAGGATCGGCGCCACCACGGCACCCGCGATCGCCGCGACCGCGCCGACCCCGCCGACGATCAGCCATTCACGGCGCGAAAGGGACATTGACCGACTGCTCGCCGACTCGACCTAGGCGCCGGCGCCGACCAGATCGACGACCTGGGCGATTCCCGCCCGGTCGATTACCCGCCCTGCGACCGACGTCTTTAGCGCGAGGCGCTCGTCGCGCGGATCGAGCACCGTCAGCTTCAGCGGAACGCCATTCCACTCGAGCGACAGAACACTGGCGGCCGTGGCTCGGTCGCCGGCATAGCGCTTTGCGGGCGCCGCGGCATACGGCAGGCCGCGCTCGAGCAGGTAGAGCTCGATGTCCTTGCTGCTTTCGGGGAACAGTTGCAGTTCGATCTCCGCGTAGCGACCGGCGATGCCCTTCAGCACCGCCCCGGTGAGATAGGGATTGAAGCGCGCGAGCGCGCGCATTGCGTCGAGCGCAATCTCGCGCAGCACGCGAATGCGCTCCGGGTGCTCATTGGCTTGATAGATCGCGCGATAGGTCTCGAGCTCGGCTTCAATCTCATGGTTCGCTGGCAGCCATTGGCCATCGTCGATGCCGAGGCGCCGTGCCGCCTTGCGTTTCGCGAGCGCGAAATCGTCGATGCCGTCCTCGGCCATGATGCGCGCGGCGGCCGCCGCGATGCTCGAACGTATTGCCTGTTGCCGCTTGCCGTGCCGTCCCATGGCGTGCGTGACCTGCAGAACGGGCTTGAATCATAACGCAGCGCGTAGAATCGGCGCCTTTCGCCTCCTTTGAATGCCGGCGCACGTACACATCCTCGGAATTTGCGGCACGTTCATGGGCGGGCTTGCGGCGCTTGCCCGCGCCGCAGGATTCAAGGTGACGGGCTGCGACGCAGGCGTGTACCCGCCGATGAGCGAGCAGCTCTCCGCGCTCGGCATCGAGCTCATCGAAGGTTACGACGCCGATCAGATCCTTCTGGCCCCTGACGTCTGGGTCATCGGCAACGTTGTCACGCGCGGCAACCCGCTGATGGAAGCGATCCTCGATCGCGGCGAGCGGTTCCTTTCCGGGCCCGAATGGCTTGCCCGCGAAGTGCTGTTCGGCAAATGGGTGCTGGCAGTCGCGGGAACGCACGGCAAGACGACCACCAGCGCGATGCTGGCCTGGATCCTGGAGCATGCGGATAAGTCGCCCGGCTTCCTGATCGGCGGGGTACCGGTCAACTTCGGCGTGTCGGCCCGGCCGGGTCGCTCGGATTACTTCGTGATCGAGGCCGACGAGTACGACACCGCGTTCTTCGACAAGCGGTCCAAGTTCGTGCATTACCCCGCCAGGACCGCAATTCTCAACAATCTGGAGTTCGATCATGCAGATATCTTCTGCGATCTTGCAGACATCGAGCGCCAATTTCATCATTTTGTAAGGATCTTGCCGGGATCTGGGCGGATCCTGTCCAAGGCTTCCGACGCAGCCCTTGAACGCGTTCTTGCGCAGGGCTGCTGGACGCCGCGCGAGCGTTTTGGCGCGGTCGACGGCTGGACCGCGGACGCGACTGCGGACGGCGGCGCATTCGATGTGCGATGGAAGGGCGAGACGCTCGGTCGGGTGACCTGGTCGCTCAGTGGGACGCACAACCGCATGAATGCGCTGGCCGCAATCGGCGCCGCGCGCCACGCGGGCGTTGCGCCGCGCCTTGCCTGCGAGGCGCTCGGACGGTTCGAAGGGGTACGCCGACGCATGGAATTGCGCGGTCTGGCGCGCGGGGTCACGGTGTATGACGATTTCGCGCACCACCCGACGGCAATTCGCGCGACCCTCGAGGGCCTGCGCGCGCGCGCGGGCAAGGCGAGGATCCTTGCGGTTCTCGAACCGCGCTCGAACACCATGAAGGCCGGCGTGATGAAGGACGCCCTGCCGCAGAGCCTGGCCGAGGCGGACCTCGTGTTCGTGTACACCGCCGGACTTGCCTGGGCGCCCGCGGCGGTGTTCGCCCCGCTTGGTGCGCGCGTCCAATGCCATGACGCGCTTGACGCGCTCGCGGAAGCGATCGTCCATGCCGCGCGTGCCGGCGACCAGATCCTGGTGATGTCCAATGGAAGCTTCGGCGGCCTGCACGCGCGGCTGCTCGATCGCCTGGCGCAGGCGCGCGGTGATGCAGATCAAGGGCACGCCGGGCCGGACGCCTAGCCTAAGGCCTGACCCCGAACCCTCCCTCGATTCCGCAAGGCGCGCCGCATGCATTTCATGGTCGTGATCCTGATCTTTCTGCTCGCTGCAGTGGTCTGGGGCTTTTTCCACGCCAATCCGCAGGGCGTTCCGGGGATCAAGCTGGCCCTGGTGAATGGCGCGATCCTGCTTTTCGCGGTCGCCGTCGGCACGCTGGTCGGCAGCGTGCTCTACGGCGACGCGGTCAGCGTCAAAGCCGGGGAGAAGGGAATGGCGACCTACCTCGCCATCATGGCCGGGGGAACGCTGTTTCTCATCGTCATCGCCGTTGGCGGCCTGGTGCGCAATCTGCTGGTCTTTCCAATCTCCAAGCGCGCGCGGATCGGCTCTGGCGAGGCGTGATCGTCTATCTTCACGGCTTCATCAGCGCGCCGGCGTCGCGGAAAGCGCGCACGCTCCAGGTGTATATGCAGGCGCGCGGGCTGGGCGATCGGTTCGCCTGCCCGGCGCTGCCTGACAGGCCGCAGGCAGCGGTGCGCGTCATCGAGGCCGAGGTGCAGCGCTACGAGGCGCAGGGCGTGACGTTCGTCGGCAGCTCGCTCGGCGGCTTTTACGCGACCTGGTTTGCCGAAAAGTACGACCGGCGCGCGGTCCTGATCAATCCGGCGATACGGCCGGATCTCGGCCTGGCGGCTTATCTGGGGCCGCAGCGCAACCTGTACACGGGCGAGGCCTTCGAGCTGACGCCGGCGCATCTCGCGGCTTGGCGCGCGCTCGTCATGGACCGGGTTGACCCGGAGCGCTACCTGCTGCTGCTCGAGACCGGAGACGAAGTGCTCGATTGGCGCGATGCGGCCCGCAAATACGAGGGTGCGAGGACCGTCATTCGCGACGGCGGGGACCACACGCTGCAGAGCTTTGCCGAGCATCTGCCCCGCATTCTCGCGTTTGCCGGCATGGACGCCGGCTGAGCGCGGTGACCAAGCCGAAGGACGCGCGGCCGCGCCCCTATAATCGGCCGCAGGATGCAACTGCTGTACGAAGAAGGAAGCGAATTCCGCGTGGCCGCGGTCCTCGCGCAGTCGCCGACCTCCTTCCAGGTCGAGACGCCGCATGGCCGTCGCGCCAAGGTCAAGGCCGGCCAGGTGCTGATGCAGTTCGAGCGGCCCGCCGGCGCCGAACTGCTGGCGCTGGCGCAGCGCTTCGCGGACGCGCTCGACACCGATTTTCTCTGGCAGTGCTGCGGCGCGCGCGAATTCGGCTTTCTCGAGCTGGCGCGCGAATACGTCGGGCGCGAGCCCACGCCGATCGAGGCGACCGGCCTGTTGCTCAAGCTGCACGCCGCGCCGATGTACTTCTACCGTCGCGGGCACGGGCGTTTTCAGGCAGCGCCTGAAGAAACGCTCAAGCGCGCGATTGCCGGACAGCAGAAGAAGCGTCGCACACAGGAACAGATCGAGGCCTGGACCGCGCAGCTGGCGCGCTGCAGCTGCCCCGAGGAGATCACGGCATTGAAGGACGAACTGCTCTACGCGCCAGACCGAAACAAGCCCGAGACCAAGGCGTTCGAGCAGGCCTGCAAGCAAACCGGGCTCAGCCCGGCGCGCCTGCTCGAGCGCTGCGGGCTGCTCGCCGACAGCCATGCGTACCATCTCAACAGTTTCCTCCACGAATTCTTTCCGCGCGGTACCCAATTCGCCGCGCACCCGGCGCCGGCCCGGCCGGCCGACCTGCCGCTTGCCGAACATGCCGCGTTCAGCCTGGACGACGTCGGCACCACCGAGATCGACGACGCCTTTTCGGTGGTGCGTGGACCCGACGGCAATCTGCGCGTCGGCGTGCACATCGCGGCGCCCGCGCTCGGCTTCGCGCCCGGTTCGCCGATCGACGCCATCGCGCGCGAGCGGCTATCAACGGCCTACATGCCGGGCGAAAAGTTCACCATGCTGCCGGAGGACGTCGTCGAACACTTCTCGCTCGATCATGGTTTGGCGCAGCCCGCCGTATCGCTGTACGTCGACGTGTCCGCTGTAGACTTCAGCATTCGCGGAACGCGCTCGCGTCTGGAGCGCATCCCGATTGCCGCGAATTTGCATCACGCCGAGTACGATCGGCTGAACGGCGCGTTTGCGGCGGACACAGCCTGCGGTCTGCCCTTCGAGGATGGCCTGCGCAGCCTGTGGCAGTTTGCCTGCGCGCTCGAGGCCAGGCGCGGCAAGCCTGCGGTCAACACAGGCTTCGAGGAGTTCACCATTTCGGTCGAGAACGACCGCGTCGAGGTACGGGCCCGCAAGCGGGGCGCGCCGCTCGACAAGCTGGTGGCCGAACTGATGATCTTGGCCAACACCGCCTGGGGCACGCTTCTTGCCGAGCGCGACGTGGCCGCGATCTACCGCGTGCAATCCTCTGGCAAGGTCCGCCTGAGCGTTCACCCGGAGGCACACGATGGCCTCGGCGTTTCCTGCTATGCGTGGATGTCCTCGCCGCTTCGCCGCTACGTCGACCTGGTGAACCAATGGCAGCTCGTCGCCGCGCTCGAAGGCCGGCGGCCGCCCTTCGGGCGCAGCGCCGAGACGCTGTTGTCGGCGATGCGCGCCTTCGAGCTCACGCACGCACGCTATGCCGAGCACCAGCGCGCGATGGAGTCTTACTGGTGCCTGCGCTGGCTGTTGCAGGAGCGCGTCGAGCAGGCCGAGGCCATTGTGTTGCGTGAGCGCATGGTGCGCTTCGCGGCGTTGCCGCTCACGGTGGCCGTACCTTCGCTTCCCGCCCTCGAACCCGGTGCGCGGGTGCGCATCAACGTCGGCGAGGTCGATCTGATCGAGCGCACCGTTGCCTGCAGTTACCGCGAAGCGTTGCCAGTGCCGGACGACGCGCTCGCGCAGGACGCCAGCGCGCGGGCCTGAGCCCTTGGCTTAGAATAGCGCCGGGTCGTTTTCGCGAGACGAGTTTGCAGGGCGCTCTAGCGACAGAGCCGAATCGCCTGCCCTGGATCTGGGCGGGCGCGCACCGCCATTCGCATGCGCTGCATGCGTCGATCTTTGTCTCCCTTGCGCTGCACGCGGGTCTCCTGACGGTGCACTTCACGTTTCCCGATGCGCTGCGCTGGAAGTCGCCGGACTCGCCGCTCGAGGTGATCCTCGTAAACGCGAAAACGAAGGCGGCGCCGGTGAAGGCCGAAGCGCTGGCGCAGGCAAACCTGGACCGCGGCGGGAATACCGATCGTGCCGTGCGCGCCAAGACGCCGCTGCCCGTGACGCAGCCCGACGCGCCGGGGAAATCCCTGGCGCAGGCGAAGCGCCGCGTGCAGGAGCTCGAGGAGCGCCAGCGCAAGCTGCTCACGCAGACCAAGCCCAAGCCGGCACCCAAGGTGCAGGAAGCGCCGCGCAAGCCAAAGCCGGTGGAAAAGCCGGCCACGCGTCGCTCCGGACAGGAACTCGCCGACCTCTCGCTTGCCGCACTCAAGCTGCAGGCGCAACTCGACCGGCGCGTCGAGGCGTATCAAAAGCGCCCGCGCAAGAAGTTCATCGGTGCGCGAGCCACGGAATATCGGTTCGCGCAGTACGAGGAAGACTGGCGCATGAAGGTCGAGCGCATCGGAACGCTCAACTACCCGCCCGAGGCCCGCGGCAAGTACTACGGGAATCTGCGTCTGACCGTGACAATCCGGCCCGATGGCAGCGTCGCATCGGTCGAGCTCGATCGCTCCTCGGGGCTCAAGGTGCTCGACAAGGCGGCCTACAAGATCGTGCGCATGGCCGCGCCGTTCGCGCCGTTTCCGCCCGACATTCGCCGCGACACGGATCTGCTCGTCATCACGCGCACCTGGTTCTTCGGGCGCGGCGACAAGATCTGGACCGAGTAGTCGGACGCAGGGGGAAACGCGGGACGTTTCCCCCCGCACCCCCTTTCCAGGTCGGACGCAGGGGGAAACGCGGGACGTTTCCCCCCGCACCCCCCTTCCCAAGACGGGTTAGTCGGAGCGTTCGTACACTAGGGGTATGACGGATCGTTACGTTGTCATCGGGAACCCGGTCGGGCACTCGAAGTCGCCGTGGATTCATGCGCAGTTCGCGCGCGCCACGGGACAGGACATCGACTACGGGCGGCTCGAGGCCCCGCTCGACGGCTTCGATGCGGCGGTCGACGCCTTTCGCGCCTCGGGCGGTCGCGGCGCGAACGTGACCCTGCCGTTCAAGCAGGCGGCATTTCGCTATTGCGCCGAACTGAGCCCGCGCGCGCGCGCCGCAGAGGCGGTCAATACGCTGGTGCTCGATCGTGCCGCGGTGTTTGGCGACAACACGGATGGCGTGGGCCTCGTGCGCGACCTGCAAGCGAACCTCGGCTGTGGGCTGGAAGGGCGCCGCGTGCTGCTGCTCGGCGCCGGCGGTGCGGCGCAGGGGGTCGTGCAGCCGCTGCTCGAGTCCGGGGTCGCACTGCTCGTCGTGGTGAACCGGACCGCGGCGCGGGCGCGCGCGCTGGCGGCACGCTTCCCCGGTGTCCAGGGCGGCGGCTACGAGCTGCTGGACAGCGGATCCTACGACCTGGTCGTGAACGCCACGGCGGCTGGTCTCTCCGGCGCGCTGCCGACGATTCCGCCTCGGGTGTTCGCGCGCGACGCGCTGGCCTATGACATGGTCTATGGACGCGAAACGCCGTTTCTCGCGTTTGCGCGCGAGCACGGCGTGCAGGTGAGCGATGGCGCCGGGATGCTGGTCGAGCAGGCCGCCGAATCGTTTTTGATCTGGCGCGGCGTGCGCCCGCGCACGGACGCCGTGCTCGACGCCCTGCGTCATGGCTAAGCGCCGTCGCCGACCGCGCGTGCTCGCCCGGTTGGCGGGTGCGCTCATTCTGGCAGGCGCCGCGGCCTTCCTGGTCGTGCAGGTCTGGTTTCTTGCCCAGGTGCTTTGGCTCGCACGCAACGACCCGGCGAGCACCGCGTTCATGGATGCCCGTCTCGAGTCGTTGCGCGCGCGTGCGGCGCTCGACGGCAAGAACCCCGACCGTGCGGTGCGACTCGCCCACGACTGGGTGCCGTACGCGCGTATCTCGCCGAATCTCAAGCGCGCCGTCGTCGCCGCGGAGGATGCGCACTTTCTCGAGCACGGGGGTCTGGACTGGGACGCGATCGAGCGTGCCATCGAAAAAAACCAGAGGCGCGGCCGCGTGGTGGCGGGCGCATCGACCATTACGCAGCAGCTGGCCAAGAACCTGTTCCTGAGCGGCGAGCGTGCGTGGAGCCGAAAGGCACAGGAGGCGATCATCGCCGGGATGCTGGAAGCCACGCTCAGCAAGCGCCGGATTCTCGAGCTCTACCTGAATGTCGCCGAATGGGGCGAGGGCGTGTTCGGCGCCCAGGCGGCCGCACGGCATCACTTCGGCGTCGACGCGAGCGCTTTGAACGCACGCCAGGCCGCATGGCTCGCGGCGGTGCTCCCGAGCCCGCGCCGCTACGCGCGAGGTTTCACGACGCCGTACCTCGAGCGGCAGGTCAGCGTCATTCTCAAGCGCATGCCGAGCGCGCGGATTCCCTGAGCCACGGCGCGCCGCAGAGCGCATCAGGAGACGCGCATGGCAACGAGCCCATACAATGGGCCGGGTCATGAGCGATTTGCAGACACGACGCGAGGTCGAGGACCTCGAGCGGAACCTACAGGAAGTTCAGGCGCTGCTCGAGCGCCACAAGCTGGTCGAGCATGTCGTCGGCCAGCAGGAGATGGCGCGCCACGATCTCGTGGAGCGGCTCGTACACCGGCAGCATCTCACCGAGCTGCGCAGCCGCCTCGATAAGCTGCATGCCGCCGACATCGCCTACATCCTCGAAGCGCTGCCGCTCGAGGACCGGCTTTTCGTGTGGGATCTCGTCAAGGCCGACCGTGACGGAGAGATCCTGCTCGAGGTGTCCGACGCGGTGCGCGAATCGCTCATCGCGAACATGGACTCGGACGAGCTCGTGGCAGCGGCCGGCACGCTCGAAGCCGACGAGCTCGCCGACCTCGCGCCCGACCTGCCCGACGAGGTCATTCACGAAGTCGCGCAGTCGCTGCCGATCGAAGAGCGAGAGCAGCTGCGCGCCGCGCTGTCGTACGAGGAGGACACCGTCGGCGCGCTGATGGACTTCGAGATCATCACGGTTCGCGAGGATGTCGCTCTCGAGGTGGTGACGCGCTACCTGCGGCGGATGGACGAACTGCCCGACCATACTGACCAGCTGTTCGTCGTTGACCGCGGCCGCAAGCTGCGCGGCACCCTGCCGATCACCCGGCTCGTCGTTTCCGATCTCGAGCTCGAGGTGCGCCAGCTGATGGTGCCCGAGCAGGTCACGCTGCATCCCGAGGACCGTGCCGAGGACGCTGCGCGTGCCTTCGAACGCTACGACCTGGTCTCGGCGCCGGTGGTGGATGCTGCCGGACGGCTGGTCGGACGCCTCACGGTCGACGCGGTGGTCGACTACATACGCGAGCGCAGCGAGGAAACGCAGCTCGCCGAAGCGGGCCTCGCGGAGGAAGAGGACATCTTCGCGCCGGTGCTGGACAGCTTCAAGAACCGCTGGTCATGGCTGCTGCTCAATCTGCTCACGGCCTTCGTCGCCTCTCGCGTGATCGACGCCTTCGAACACTCGATCGCGCAGCTCGTTGCGCTGGCCGCTCTCATGCCGATCGTCGCCGGCATCGGTGGCAACTCCGGCAATCAAACGGTCACCATGATCGTGCGCGCGATGGCGCTCGGGCAGATTCACGGCGGCTGGCGCACGCTGCTGCGCAAGGAGCTGAGCGTTGCGCTGCTGAACGGCGTGGTCTGGGGGACGCTGCTCGGCGCCGTGACGTACTGGCTCTACGGGAACCCGGCGCTCGGCGGCGTGATGGCGCTCGCGATGATGCTCAATCTGGTCCTCGCCGCGGTGATGGGCGTGGCCATTCCCTGGGTGCGCGCACGGCTCGGGCGCGATCCGGCGGTCGGGTCCTCGGTGCTGATCACCGCTTGCACCGACAGCGGCGGCTTCTTCATCTTCCTCGGCCTGGCGACCTTGCTCCTCGTTTAGACACGAAGACCTCGCCTAGCCGAGGACGCGAAAGGCCTCGCGTGCCGCGGCAAGCGTCGCGTCGGTTTCCGGCGCGCCGTGCGCCGCCGACACGAATCCGGCTTCGTAGGCCGAGGGCGCCAGGTACACGCCGCGCTCGAGCATCGCGTGGAAAAAGCGGTTGAAGCGATCCTTGTCGCAGGCCATGACCTCGGCAAAGCGCGTCGGCGGCGTCGCGCGGAAGTAAAGACCGAACATGCTGCCGACCGATTGGGCGGAAAACGGCACGCCCGCCTTTTCGGCTTCGGCGGCCAGGCCCTCCACCAGGGCGCGCGTCGTGGCCTCGACGCTTTCCTGGAAACCCGGCTGCGCGATGATCTCCAGCGTGGCGAGGCCGGCGGCGACCGCGACCGGATTGCCCGACAGCGTGCCGGCCTGATACACGGCGCCGAGCGGCGCGATGTGCTGCATGATCTCGCGCCTGCCGCCCACCGCGCCGACCGGCAGTCCGCCGCCGATCACCTTGCCGAGCGTCGTCAGATCGGGCCGGATGCCGTAACGTGCCTGCGCGCCGCCGAGTGCCACGCGGAATCCCGTCATGACTTCGTCGAAGATCAGTATCGCGCCATGCGCCGTGCATGCCTCGCGCAGGGCTTCGAGAAAGCCCGCGGCCGGCTGTACGAGGTTCATGTTGCCTGCCACCGGCTCGACGATGACGCCCGCGATCTCTTTGCCCCGCGCGGCGAACAGTGCGCGCAGCTGCGCCGTATCGTTGTAGTCGAGCACGACCGTATGTGCCGCGGTCTCGGGCGGCACGCCCGCGGACGAAGGATTGCCGAAGGTGAGGGCGCCTGAGCCTGCCTTCACCAGGAGGCTGTCGGCGTGGCCGTGATAGCAGCCTTCGAACTTGACGATCACGCTGCGCCCGGTCGCGCCGCGCGCCAGACGCAGCGCGGTCATGGTGGCTTCGGTGCCCGATGAGACCAAACGCACCAGCTCGATCGAGGGTACGAGTCGACACAGCGTCTCGGCGAGCAGGACCTCGGCCTCGGTCGGTGCGCCGAACGAGAGCGCCCGGGCAGCCGCTTCCTGCACCGCCTTCACCACGCGGCCGTCGGTATGGCCGGCGAGCATCGGCCCCCAGGAGCCGACGTAGTCGATGTAGCGCTTGCCGTCCGCGTCCCAGAGGTAGGCGCCCAGCGCGCGCTCGAAGAACGGCGGCGTGCCGCCGACCGCGCGGAACGCGCGGACGGGCGAATTCACACCGGCGGGAATGCACTTCTGGGCGCGCGCGAAGAGGTCGTCGTTGCGTGATTCAGAGCTCATGGCGGGGTCACCGATTCAGGGTCAAACAGCCTCGTGTAGACGCGGGCGCGCGCGGCGATGTCGCGCGCGTCGAACAGGTCCGAGACGACCGCGAGCAGATCCGCGCCGGCGCGAATGAGCAGCGAAGCGTTCTCGGCGGTGACGCCGCCGATCGCGCAGAGCGGAACGCCAAGTGCGCGCGCCTGGGCGAACAGGCTGAGCGGCGCGCGTACCGCGGCCGGCTTGGTGGGAGAAGCGAACACGCTGCCGAAGGCGACATAGTCGGCGCCGGCCGCGATCGCCGCCTGCGCGAGGCTGATGCGGTCGTAACACGATGCACCGAGCAGCTTGCCGTCGAGCCGGGCCCGGGCTGCGGCCAGATCGCCGTCCTCGCGCCCGAGATGCGCGCCGTCTGCGCCGACGGCAAGCGCCAGCTCGACGTCGTCGTTCACGATGAACAGGGCGCCATGACTGCGGCACAGCGCCGCAAGCGCATGCGCAGCCTCTGCCCGCCGCCGCGGATCCTTGTCCTTGCTGCGGTACTGGAGCAGCCGGGCGCCGCCGGCCAGCGCACGCGCGACGCTCGCGACGAGCCCCTCTTGCGCGAGCCCCTCGGGGGTGATTGCGTACAGCCCGCGCAGCTTCACGCCGCGGCCTCGTCGTCTTGCCCGCCGACCTCGCGCGCCCAGAAGAAGCGGTCGGGCAGCAGCTGCCCCATCCCGGGCCGAAAGCCGCTGGCGAGCGCCTGCCAGGTGTATTCCTGTGCATCGCGCACGGCCTCGGGCACGCCCAGGCCATTCGCCAGTGCCGCGGCGATCGCCGAGGCCAGCGTGCAGCCGGAGCCGTGGTAGCTGCCCGCAAGGCGCGGCCAGCGGTCCGTGCGCACCAAGCCGGCGCCGGCATACAGCGTGTTCACGACCTCGTTGCCGAGTTCGTGCGTGCCCGTAATCAGCACGTAATCGCAGCCCATCGCGAGCAGACGCGAGGCGCAGGACGCGAGGTCGAGCGCCTCGTCCTCGAGCTCGTCTTCCGCGAGTCGGCGCGCCTCGAGACTGTTCGGCGTCACGATCGTGCTCAGTGGAACGATCAGGCTACGCAGCGCATCGACAAGCGCCTCGTCGGCGAGCGCATCGCCGCGCCCGGACGCGATCACCGGGTCAAGAATAACCGGAACGGACGGATAGTCCTCGAGCACCTCCGCGATCGCTACCGCGTTCTCCGCCGAGCCGAGCACGCCGAGCTTGAACGCCGCAACCGGCATGTCCTCGAGCAGCGCGCGCGCCTGCTCGCTGACCCATTCGGCCTCAACCGCGAGCACGGCCTCCACGCCGCGCGTGTCCTGCACGGTCAACGCGGTGACGACCGATAGCGGATGACAGCCCATGCTCGCGAGCGTGAGCAGATCCGCCTGCAGCCCGGCGCCACCGGTGGGGTCCGACGCGGCGAAGCTGAGAACGATGGGTGGAAGCGATGCCATTCGGCGCGGCCTGCGCGGCACTCGACGCGCGTCGAAGAAAAAGGCGCGCGGCGGAATACGCTAAGATGCGGACCGATTTTAACCCAGCACTCGGCGTCCCCATGTCGGAAACCAACGAGTTCAGATCTTGGATGTGCCTCATCTGCGGCTTCGTCTACGAGGAGGAGAAGGGCCTGCCGGACGAAGGCATTGCCCCGGGCACGCGCTGGGAGGACGTGCCGATGAACTGGACCTGCCCCGAGTGCGGCGCGCGCAAGGAAGATTTCGAGATGGTGGAGATCTGACGCGCCGAGGCATCGACCGGCGTGTCTAGCGTGCCCCGTTCACATGTTCAGCTATTCACGTTGCGCACGACGCCGTAGCGCGCGAGGCTGCGCTTGCGCGCGGCGTCGTGATCGACGATCGGGGCGGGGTAGTCGCGCCCGATGAGGCAGCCCGCGGCCTGCTGCTCGAGCGGCGCCATCTGCCAGGGCGCGTGGATCCATTTTTTCGGCAGCGGTGCCAGCTCTGGCACGAACCGCCGGATAAATTCCCCTTCAGGATCGAATTTCGTCGACTGAGTGACGGGATTGAAGATGCGGAACCAGGGCTGCGCGTCGCAGCCGGTCGAGGCGGCCCACTGCCAGCCGCCGTTGTTCGCCGCGAGGTCGTAGTCGTTCAACCGTGCGGCGAAGTAGCGTTCGCCGCGCTGCCAGGCGAGGCCCAGATCCTTCACCAGAAAGGAAGCGCTCACCATGCGCAGGCGGTTGTGCATGAAGCCGGTCTGGTTGAGCTGGCGCATGGCGGCATCGACCAGCGGATAGCCGGTCTGTCCGTCGCACCAGGCACGCCAATACGCCTCGTTTTCGTCGTACACGACGGCGTCGTATTCCGGACGAAACGCCGCGTCGACGACATCCGGACGCGCCGCGAGGATCGCGAAATAGAAATCGCGCCAGATCAGCTCGGCGAGCCAGCGCTCGGCGCCGGCGCCACCGCGCTTCCAGGCGAAGCCCGCAAGCGCGCGCACCGACACGGTGCCGAAGCGCAGGTGTACCGACAGGCCCGAGGTGCCCTTCACCGCGGGGAAATCACGTTGCGCGTGGTAGTGGTCGATCCGACGCTTGAATGCAGCAAAGGCCCGCTCGCCGCCTTCGGCGCCCGGCTCGATGCCGAGCGCGCGCAGCTGGGTGCGTCCGAAACCGAGCGTCTCGAGCGCCGGCAACGCGGCGTCCGGGCCGGGCGCGAGACGCGCACGGTGTGCCTCGATCGGGTACGGCTTGACGTAGAACGGCGCGAGCTTCGCGAGCCAGGCGCGCTTGTACGGCGTAAAGACGGAAAAATCACCGCCGGCGCGCGTCGACACCTCGCCGCGCTCGAAAATCACCTGGTCCTTGCGCGTATGAAAGTCGATCCCCCGCGCCTCGAGCGCCGCGGCCACCGCGGCATCGCGCGCCACCGCCTGCGGTTCGTAGTCGCGGTTGGCGTAAACCGCCGCAACGCCGAGCGTTGCGGCGAGGCGCGGGATGGCCTCGCGCGCCCGGTCATGCACGACCTGCAGCCCGCCGCCCAGCGCCTGAAGTGCCGCCTTCAGCGCTTGCACGCTTTCCCAGATGAACTCGACCCGGCGATCGGCGGGCTCGGTGAGCGCATCGAGGATCTCGGTGTCGAAGACGAAGGCGCAGTGCACCGGCCCGCCGGCGCGCAGCGCCGCATGCAGCGCGGCATGGTCGTGGGCGCGCAGGTCGCGGCGGAACCACACGAGGCTGCCGGAGGGCGGAACCATGCGCATCGGGGGCTGTCTCGAGGAAGGGAAGGGGTAAAATAGCCGGGCGCATGTCCTCGATCAACCTGACGAATCACTTTTTGATCGCCATGCCAAACATGGTGGATCCGTTTTTCGCGAGGACACTGACCTATCTGTGCGAGCACAACGATCAGGGCGCGCTCGGGCTGGTGGTCAACCGGCCGATCGATCTCACCCTGCAGGCGCTGTTCGAGCGGCTCTCGCTCGCGCTGAAGCAGCGCGAGATTGGCGATGCCCCGGTGTATTACGGCGGGCCCGTGCAGACCGATCGCGGCTTCGTGCTGCACGCGCCGCCGGGCGACTGGCAATCGACCCTTCGGGTTCGCGAGGCGATCGGCCTGACGACATCGAAGGACATCCTCGAGGCGGTCGGCCGCGGCGAGGGCCCGCATCGGATGATGGTGACGCTCGGCTACGCAGGATGGTCGCCCGGACAGCTCGAGCACGAGCTCTCGCAGAACGCCTGGCTGACGGTCGAGGCGCGCGACGCGATCATTTTCGATCTTCCGGCCGAGGAACGTCTGGCGGCGGCGATGGAGCTGCTCGGGCTTGATTTCGCCCGCCTCTCGGACGAAGCAGGGCATGCCTGAGCGCGCAATGCCGCGTTCAGCACCGCATCCCCGCGCCGCTCCCTCCTTTCCCGCTTTCCCGCGTCGCGGAACCGTGCTCGCGTTCGACTACGGAACGCGCCGCGTCGGCATTGCGGTCGGCGAGCTGGAAACACGCCACGCGCACCCGCTGGCGGTGATCCGTACGGAGGGTTCGGCGCGGTTCGCCGAAATCGGTCGACTGGTGGACAGCTGGAAGCCCGGCGCGCTCGTGGTCGGCGTTCCGCGGCGCGACGACGGCGCACATCCGCTCGCCCCGCGTGCCGCTCGCTTCGCGCGCCAGCTCGCCGGGCGCTTCGGCCTGCCGGTGGCCTGCGTCGACGAAAGCTACTCTTCGGTCGAGGCCGAAGCGCGGCTGCGCGCGGCCGCCGGGGCGCGGCGCGCAGCAGGGGCCGCGCGGGCCAGAACGCTCGATGCGCACGCCGCACAGCTTCTGCTCGAGCAGTACTTCGCGGAGACTGCGGCGTGAACGCGCTGCCCGACGCCGAGAAGCTTTGCCTGCAGCTGGCCGATTCGATCCGGCCGCAGATTACGTCGAACACGGTCATGATCGGGCTGTACACCGGCGGCGTGTGGCTGGCGCAGCGACTGCACGCGCTGCTCGATATCGCCGAGCCGCTGGGCACGCTGGATATTGCGTTTTATCGCGACGACTATCATCAGCAGGGCTTGGCGCGCGATCCAAAGCGCAGCAGCATTCCGTTCTCGATCGAGGGCCGCGATCTGCTGCTGGTCGACGACGTGCTCTATACCGGCCGCACGGTGCGTGCGGCCATGAACGAGCTGTTCGACTACGGCCGGCCTGCGCGCATTTCGCTCGCCGTGCTCGCCGATCGCGGCGGGCGCCAGCTGCCGATCTGCGCACAGTACTGCGGCGTTCGCCTCGAAGTTCCGGCCGGCGCGCGCCTGCGGCTGCGGCGCGCCGAGGACGGCCGGCTTTCCCTGCAACTCGAGCATGCAACGTAATCCGCAACTCAACCGCAACGGCGAGCTCCAGCACCTGCTGTCGATCGACGGCCTGCCGCGCGAGGTGATCGAGCGCGTTCTCGCGACGGCCGACTCCTTCATCGGCGTGACCGAGCGAGAGGTCAAGAAAGTGCCGCTGCTGCGCGGCAAGAGCGTGTTCAACCTGTTTTTCGAGCCCTCGACGCGCACGCGCACGACGTTCGAGATTGCCGCCAAGCGGCTGTCGGCGGATGTCATCAACCTGAATATCGCGGTCAGCTCGCAGAGCAAGGGCGAGTCGCTGCTCGACACGGTCGCGAATCTTTCGGCGATGCAGGCCGATATCTTCGTGGTGCGCCACGGATCGGCTGGCGCGCCCTATCTCATTGCGCGGCATGTGAAGCCGCACGAGCACGTCATCAATGCGGGCGACGGGCGTCATGCGCACCCCACGCAGGGGCTGCTCGACCTGTATACGCTGCGCCACTACAAGAAGGATTTCACCCAGCTCACGGTCGCGATCGTGGGTGACGTGCTGCATTCGCGCGTCGCGCGCTCGCTGATTCACGGTCTCACCACGCTGGGGACGCCCGAGGTGCGCGTGATCGGTCCGCAGACGCTCATGCCGGCGGGCGTGGAAGCGCTCGGCGTGCACGTGTACCGCGACATGCGCGAGGGGCTCAGGGACTGCGACGCGGTGGTCATGCTGCGCCTGCAGAACGAGCGCATGCGGGGCGCGCTGCTGCCTTCGGCGCAGGAATTCTTCAAGCATTACGGACTGACTGCCGACAAGCTCGCGGCGGCGAAACCTGATGTCATCGTGATGCACCCAGGGCCGATGAACCGGGGCGTCGAAATCGATTCCAGCGTGGCCGACGGCCCGCATTCGGTGATTCTGCCGCAGGTGACGTTCGGGATCGCGGTGCGCATGGCGGTGATGAGCATGGTCGCGGGGGTCTCGGCGTGAGCCTGCGGATTACCAATGCCCGGCTGATCGACCCTGCGAGCGGGCGTGACGCGATGGGCGACGTGCTGATCGAAAAGGGCCGGATCGCGGCGCTCGACGGTGACGCGCGCGCCGCGCGCGCAGAACGCACGCTCGATGCCGCAGGGCGCGTCGTCGCCCCCGGGCTCGTCGACCTTGCGGCGCGGCTGCGCGAGCCGGGCGAGGAGTACAAGGCAACGCTCGAATCCGAGATGGACGCCGCCGTCGCGGGCGGGGTCACGAGCCTCGCCTGTCCACCCGACACCGACCCACCGCTCGATGAACCCGGCCTGGTCGACATGCTGCGGCGGCGCGCGCGCGCGCTGGCGCGCGCGCGCCTCTACCCGATCGGCGCCCTGACCGTGAAGCTGCAGGGCGAAACGCTGACCGAAATGGGCGAGCTGTCCGAGTCGGGTTGCGTGGCGTTCTCGCAGGCCAACGTGCCGCTGCAGGACACGCAGATGCTGTGGCGCGCGCTGCAATACGCGGGCAGTTTCGGCTTCGCGGTCTGGCTGCGTCCGGCCGAGCCGTGGCTGTCGCGCGGTGGCGTCGCGCACGACGGAGAGGTTGCGACGCGGCTCGGCCTGCCCGGGATTCCATCGTTCGCCGAAACGATCGCGATCTGCACGATACTCGAAATCGTGCGTGCTACCGGTACGCGCGTTCACCTGTGCAGGCTCTCGAGCGAAGCCGGGGTGGCGATGGTGCGCGCGGCAAAGCGCGAGGGGCTTCCCGTGAGCTGCGACGTCGGCGTGCATCACCTGCACCTGTGCGACATCGACATCGGCTATTTCGATTCGCTGTGCCGTCTCGACCCGCCGCTGCGCGCGCAGCGCGACCGCGAGGCCTTGTCCGCGGGAGTCGCGGACGGCACGATCGACTGCGTGTGCTCCGACCATACGCCGGTCGACGAGGACGCCAAGCACCAGCCGTTCTCCGAGGCGGCGCCGGGCGCGACCGGGCTCGAACTGCTGCTGCCGCTCATGCTGCGCTGGGGCGCGATGCGCAAGCGCCCGCTCGCGCAGACGCTTGCCCGCATCAGCTGCGACCCGGCGCGTATCCTCGGCGTGCGCAGCGGCCGGATCGAGATCGGCGCCCCCGGCGATCTGGTGATGTTCGATCCCGAAGGGTCGGTGCGGCTCACGCCGGACGCGCTGAAAAGCCAGGGCAAGAACACCCCATTTCTCGGCTACGAGTTGCCCGGGCAGGTTCACGCGACGATCGTCGCGGGCAAGGTGGTCTACGAACGCGAATGAGCTGCGCGGCGCGCTGGCTCGTGTGCATGCTCGCCCTGGCGCTGGCGGGTTGCGGCGCCGCGCCCCGCCGCGATGCGCCCGCTGCGAGCGCGCCGCCGGGCGGCGGCTATTACAAGGACGACGGACCGGGCGATGTCATTCCGCCGAACCTCGCCGAGGTGCCGGACGCGGCGCCCAAGGACGAGCCGCTCATCCCCTATGCCAATCGACCTTATGAGGTGTTCGGCCAGCGCTATGTTCCACTGCGGCGCGTGCAGCCGTATCACGAGCAGGGGGTGGCCAGCTGGTACGGCCGTCGCTATCACGGCAAGAAGACCTCCAGCGGGGAACTGTATGACATGTACGCCATGACCGCGGCGCATCCGACGCTGCCGATCCCGAGCTACGCGCGCGTGACGCATCTGGCGAGCGGGCGCAGCGTCGTGGTGCGAATCAACGATCGCGGACCGTTTCTCGGCGGGCGCGTGATCGACCTGTCCTACGTCGCGGCCTACAAGCTGGGCTACATCGGCAACGGCAGCGCGTCGGTCGAGGTCGAGGCGATCGTGCCGGGCGAGCCGCTGCGCGTCGCACAGGCGACGCCCCAGGCCGCGGTGGACGCGGCGCCGCCGCCAGCGGCACGCGCCGCGCCGCTGCCCACCGTCGAGGCACCCTCCGGGCTGTACCTGCAGCTCGCCGCGTTCTCGGCGCAAGCGAGCGCCGAAAGCATGCGCGAGCGGCTTGCGCGGGAGCTTGACTGGCTCGCGGCGCGGGTCTACGTAGTTGCGAGCGGGAACCTCTACAAGGTGCAAGTGGGTCCCTATCGCAGCCGGGATGACGCGGTCGATCATGCGGAACGCATCGCGCAGGCGCTGAACTTTAAGCCCTTTGTCGTTGTCCGCTGAGTTGGACGGCTCGCAATGACTCGCAACGGCGCGCGATCGACGCAGCGGGCTGCCTATAATTCGACCCTTTTCCCGGCGCTCATCATGCTCAAAACGCTTTCTTTTGCATTGCTCCTGCTCTCCAGTGCGCTCGTGCAGGCAGCCGCGCCCACGCCGCCGTCGATTCAGGCGCGCGCCTGGCTGCTCGCGGACCTGTCGAGCGGGCAGATACTGGTGAGCGAAAAGGCCGAGGAGCGATTCGAGCCCGCCTCGCTCACCAAGCTGATGACCGCGTATGTCGTCTTCAGCGCCCTGCGTGAAAAGACCATCACGCTCGAGCAGAAGGCCAATGTGTCGCAGCGCGCATGGAAGGCGGTCGGCTCGCGAATGTTCATCGAGCCGCGAAAGCCGGTAACGATCGACGAGCTGATTCGCGGGATGGTCGTGCAATCCGGCAACGACGCGTCGATCGCTCTGGCCGAAGCGGTCTCCGGCAGCGAGGAAGTTTTCGTCGCGCGGATGAACCAGGAGGCTGCACGTCTCGGGCTCAAGGACACGAAATTCATGAATGCCTCGGGCCTGCCTGACCCGCAGCACCTGACGACGGCGCGCGACCTGTATCAGCTGACGATGGCCCTGATTCGCGACTTCCCGGAAGACTACGCGCGCTACTACTCGCAGAAGGAGTTCCGCTACAACAATATTACCCAGCTCAACCGCAACCGCCTGCTATGGCTCGATCCGAGCGTCGACGGTGTAAAGACCGGCCACACGGAAGCGGCGGGGTACTGCCTGATTGCCTCGTCGCATCGCGGCGAGCGGCGGATGCTGTCCGTCGTGCTTGGTGCGTCCTCGGAGGCGGCACGAGCGCAGGAATCGCTGAAGCTCCTCAACTGGGGCTATCAGGCCTTCGACAGCGTCAAGCTCTATGCCAAGGGCAAGGTCGTGAAGACGATTCCGGTCTGGAAGGGCGAAGCCAAGACGGTCAATGCCGGATTCGCGGGCGATCTCGTGCTGACGGTGCCGAAAGGCAAAGGCGCCGATCTGCAGGCCGAGCTGTTGTCGCGTCAACCGCTCGTCGCGCCCGTCGACAAAGCGCAAGCCGTCGGTGTTCTGCGCGTCACGCTTGCCGGTGAGCCGATGGGCGAGTACACCCTGATCGCGCTCGAGCCGGTGCCTGCCGCCGGCTTTTTCGGCCGCGCCTGGGATACACTCAGGCTGTGGCTGAAATAGAAGGGGACTGCAGTGAGTGACATGGTCTTCCTGAACGGCGAGATCCTGCCGATCGAGCAGGCGAAAGTGCCGGTGCTCGATCGCGGCTTCATCTTCGGCGACGGCATCTACGAGTTGGTGCCCGTGTACTCGCGCGTCCCGTTTCGGCTCGAGGAACACTTGGCTCGGCTCGAGCGGAGCCTGAGCGAGGTTCGCATCAAGAATCCGTATACCCGTGCCGAGTGGCGCGAGGTCATACAGCGCCTGATTGCGGCGCAGCCGTTCGAGGATCAGGGCCTGTATTTCCAGGTGACGCGCGGAGTGGCGAAGCGCGACCATGCGTTCCCGCCCGGCGTCGAGCCGACCGTTTTCGCGATGTCGAGTCCGCTCGTCAATCCGCCCGCGGCGCTCGTAGAGCGCGGCGCAGCGGCGCGAAGCGCCGCCGATTTCCGCTGGCAGCGCTGCGACATCAAGTCGATCTCGCTGATCGGCAACTGCCTGCTGCGGCAGGTTTCTGCGGATGCCGGCGAGGCCGAAACGATCCTGTTCCGCGACGGCCTGCTGACCGAGGCCTCCGCATCCAACGTGTTCATCGTCAAGGCGGGCATCATTCAGGCGCCGCCCAAGTCGAAGCTGATCCTTCCGGGCATCACCTACGACGTGGTGGTCGAGTTGGCGCGCGACGCCGGATTGCCGCTCCAGCTTCGCGAGGTCGCGGAGGCCGAGGTCCGCGCCGCCGACGAAATCTGGGTGACCTCCTCGTCCAAGGAAATCCTGGCCATCGTATCGCTCGACGCTCGCCCGGTCGGAGAGGGCAAGCCGGGGCCCGTGTTCCGACGCATGTACGCGCTCTATCAGGAGTTCAAGCGCACCGTGATGCGCGCGGGCCGGGAGAAAGCCGCCGCCTAGATGGCGTTTGAGCAGACGCTGCTCGAATTTCCCACGGCCTTCCCGATCAAGATCATGGGCCGGCGCGAGGGTGCTTTTGCGCAGAGCGTGATGGAGATCGTGCTGCGCCACGCACCGGATTTCCAGCCAGCGACCATGGAGATGCGTCCGAGCAGCCAAGGCAAATACCTGAGCCTGACCGTCACGATCGAGGCGCGCTCGCGTGAGCAACTCGACGCGCTCTACCGGGAGCTCTGCGACCACCCCAGCGTGGTGATGGTGCTGTAATGGCCGCGGTGCTCGCGCAGCGTCGTCCGGCCCTCGTGTTGAAGCGGCTGGGGTGCGCCGACTACCTGGAGACGCTCGACGCAATGCGCCGGTTCACGCGCAGCCGCGGTGCGCACACGGTGGACGAGCTGTGGCTGCTCGAGCATCCCCCGGTCTATACGCTCGGGCAAAGGGCCGATGTCGCGCACGGCCCGCGCGGTGACGGTATCGCCGTGGTGCGCGCAGAGCGCGGCGGTCAGGTCACGTACCACGGACCGGGACAGGTCGTGCTGTACACCCTGGTCGATCTCGGTCGGCGGGCGATCAAGGTGCGCGATTTCGTCTGCGCCCTGGAGCAGGCGGTCATCGATTTTCTTGCCGAGCACGCGGTCCTCGGCGAGCGCAGGGCGGGGGCGCCGGGGGTCTACGTCGGCGGCGCAAAGCTGGCTGCGCTCGGCATCCGCGTCGCCCGCGGCTGCGCCTTTCACGGCCTCGCATTGAACGTCGACATGGACCTGTCGCCCTTCGAGGCGATTGATCCCTGTGGCATTCCGGGGCTGCGCGTGACCCAGACGCGGGACCTCGGCATTTCGCTCGCGCCCGCGCAGGCCGGCGAGCGGCTCGCGGCATTCCTGGCGGACGGCATCGCCCATGCCTGAGCCTGGGGTCAAGCAAAAGGGCGCGCAGAAGACCGCGCGCATCCCCGTGAAGATCGTGCCGCGCGCAGCGCTTGCCAAGCCCGCCTGGATCCGGGTGCGTGCGGCGAGCCCGAACTCGCGCTTCTACGAGATCAAGGACATCCTGCGCGCGCAGCAGCTGCACACCGTCTGCGAGGAAGCGAGCTGCCCGAACATTGCCGAGTGCTTCGGCAAGGGAACGGCGACTTTCATGATCCTCGGCGATATCTGTACGCGGCGCTGCCCGTTCTGTGACGTGGCGCACGGCCGCCCCCTCGCACCCGATGCGCAGGAACCGACGCATCTCGCCGAGACGATCGCTCGGCTGAAACTCGCCTACGTCGTCATCACCAGCGTCGACCGGGACGATTTGAAGGACGGCGGCGCACAGCACTTCGTCGATTGCATTCGCGCGATACGCACGCGCTCGCCCGAAACGACGATCGAGGTGCTGGTGCCGGATTTCCGCGGGCGCATCGAGCACGCGCTGGAAGTGTTGCGCGCCGCAGTGCCCGATGTGATGAATCACAATCTGGAGACGGTGCCACGCCTGTACCGCAAGGCACGACCGGGGGGTGACTATGCGCATTCGCTGCGGCTGCTGAAGGATTTCAAGGCGGCACAGCCGTCGGTGCCGACGAAATCGGGGCTCATGGTCGGTCTGGGCGAGACCGACGAGGAGATCCTGCAGGTCATGCGCGACCTGCGCGCCCACCACGTCGAGCTGCTGACCATCGGGCAGTACCTCGCGCCGTCGGCGCACCACCTGCCGGTCGAGCGCTACGTCACGCCAGAGGGCTTCGCGGCGTTCGAGCACGCGGCCGCCGGCATGGGGTTCCGGCATGCGGCGATCGGACCGCTCGTGCGCTCGTCGTACCACGCCGACCGGCAGGCGCACGCGGCGGGTGTCGACGGCGCGCGCTGAGGCTGTCGCGGGCCGGTCGCTCAGGGTATCGATGCGATGAGCGACATCGGCTTCCAGGGCATCGTGACCGCCATGGTCAGTCTCGGCCTGCTGGCAATCGCGCTGATCGGAATCGTCGTCGAAGGCGTACTGCAGTGGAACCGTCGGGGCACGCCGCGCTTCGCGCCACGGATGCTCTTGGGACCGTCGATCGTTGCGATCGCCGGCGCCATTCTTGCCGTCGTGGCGGAAGAGGGGTCGCTCGAGGCGCGCGAGGTTCTCGATCGATGGAGCTGGCTGGTGGCGCTCGCCGCGGTGATACCGTGGATCGCGGTGCACTGGCGCAAACAGGGATAACGTTGCGTGGCGGAGCGTTCGACCGGAGGCAAACGATGATACGACGGGCAACGGCGGTTTTCGTGCTGTGGACGCTGGCGTTTCCGGCGCTGGCGCAGCTCGCGCAGATCAGCAACCGAGACGCGGTGGCCGGTCTGAAAGCGGCGCTGGACAAGGGCGCCGTCTATGCGGTGCAGACGCTGGGACGCACCAACGGGTTCTTCGGCGATCCACGCGTCAAAATTCCGCTGCCGGAATCGCTGCAGACCGCCGAACGGCTGATGCGCAGCCTCGGCATGGGCCGCACGGCCGACGAGCTGATCCTGACGATGAATCGTGCCGCCGAAGCGGCGGTGCCGGAGGCGCAGAAGCTGCTCGTCGACGCGGTGAACAAGATGACGGTGCAGGACGCGAAAGGCATTCTCACCGGCGGCGACACGGCGGGGACCGAGTATTTCCGGCGCACGACGCAGGACCAGCTGCGCGCGCGCTTCCTGCCGATCGTCAAGCGTTCCACGGCGAAGGTCGGTCTCGCGCAGACCTACAACCAGTACGCCGGGGAGGCCGCGCGCTTCGGGCTGGTGAAGAAGGAGCAGGCCAATATTGATGTCTACGTGACCGACAAGGCGCTCGACGGCCTGTACTTCATGATTGCCGAGGAGGAGAAGAAAATCCGCCGCGACCCGGTCGCTGCGGCCTCGGGGATCATCAGCAAGGTCTTCGGCGCGATCCGCCAGTAGAGTAGCCGACGGGTTTTTCTGAAAGTACGCATTGCATTGCGGCATGCAATGCCGCTGCGCAACGCATCGTGGTTCGTCAATGCGCTTCGTCCCAGTTGTCGCCGACGCCGACGTCGACGATGAGCGGCACCTCGAGCTCGGCGACGTCCTGCATGCGCGCGCGCACGCCGTCGCTCACCGTGTCGAGCTCCTCGGCCGGCACCTCGAGCACGAGCTCGTCGTGCACCTGCATGACGAGCCGGGCGCGCAGGCGGTCGGCGTGCAGCCAGTCCTGCACCGAGACCATCGCGAGCTTGATGAGGTCGGCGGCGGTCCCTTGCATCGGTGCGTTGATCGCTGCGCGCTCGGCCGCCTGGCGCCGCCCTGGGCTGCCTGACTTCATCTCGGGCAGCCACAGGCGGCGGCCAAACAGCGTCTCGACGTATCCGGCTTTGCGCGCCTGTTCGCGCGTCGCGTCCATGTAGCGTTTCACGCCCGGGTAGCGCGAGAAGTAGCTGTCGATATAGGCCTGGGCCGTGGTGCGCTCGATGCCGAGGTTCTGCGCGAGCCCGAAACTCGACATGCCGTAGATCAGGCCGAAGTTGATCGTCTTCGCGGTGCGCCGCTCGTCCTCGCTCACTTTTTCGAGCGGCAGGCCGAATACCTCCGCGGCGGTCGCGCGGTGCACGTCGTGTCCATGCGCGAAGGCGTGGCGCAGCCCCTCGTCGCCGGACAGGTGCGCCATGATGCGCAACTCGATCTGCGAATAATCGGCCGAGACGAGCTTCCAGCCCGGCGGCGCGATGAACGCCTCGCGGATGCGCCGCCCCTCGGCGGTGCGCACCGGAATGTTTTGCAGGTTCGGATCGTTCGACGCGAGCCGCCCGGTGACCGCGACCGCCTGCGAATAGGTGGTGTGCACGCGTCCGGTACGCGGGTCCACCATCTTGGGCAGCTTGTCGGTGTAGGTCGACTTCAGCTTGGCGACCGCGCGGAAATCGAGCAGCAGCTTCGGCAGCGGATAGTCGAGCGCAAGCTCGGCGAGCACGTCCTCGTCGGTCGAGGGTTGGCCCGAAGGCGTCTTCTTCTTCACCGGCAGGCCCTGGCGCTCGAAGAGGATCTCCTGAATCTGCTTGGGCGAGTTCAGGTTGAACGGCTGCCCTGCCGCGTCGTAGGCCTTCTGCTCGAGCGCGAGCATGGTCTTGCCCAACTCGCTGCTCTGCGCCTCGAGCTTCGCCCGATCGAGCAGCACCCCTTGGCGCTCCATCTCGAGAAGCACGGGCATAACCGGCAGCTCGATCGTCTCGTAGACCCGACGCAGCTTCTCGTCGGCGCAGATCTTCGGGTACAGGACGTCGTGGACGGCGAGCGCGCAGTCGGCATCCTCTGCGGCGTACGCGGTCGCCCGCTCGATTTCGACCGCCGAGAAGGAGATGCGCGCCGCACCCTTGCCGGTGACGTCGTCGTAGCCGATGGTCGTCCAGCCGAGATGGCGCTGCGCGAGCGAGTCGAGGTCATGGCGCAGGTGCACTTCCAAGACGTAGGATTCGAGCAGCGTGTCGTGCGCGATGCCGGCAAGCCGCACCCCGTGGTTCGCGAGTACATGCGCATCGAACTTCAGGTTCTGGCCCACTTTGCGGCGCTGCGCGTCTTCGAGCCAGGGACGCAGCCGGGCGAGCGCCGGCTCGACGCCGATCTGCGCAGGGGCGCCCGGATACGCGTGCGCGAGCGGCAGGTAGGCGGCCGTGTCGCCGAAGGCGAAGGACATTCCGACCAGACGCGCCGTCATGGTTTCGAGGCCCGTTGTTTCGGTGTCGAATCCGACCTGTTCGGCGGCATCGATTTGCCGCATCAAATCGCCGAGCGCGGCTTCGTCTGCGATGCAGAGGACGCGCCGGCGGTTCGGCGTGCTGTCTGCGCCGCTGTGCATGGAGGTGGCCGGAGGTTTGCCGCCGGTCTGCGGCGCCGGCCCGGGCGGTGCGGCCTCGCTCTGCGCGACCTCGCGCAGCCAGGACTTGAAGCCGAATTGCGCGTACAGCGCGCGCTGCCGGTCGGGGTCCCCCCGTCCATCCACGAGGTCGTCGAGCGCCACCGGCAGCGCCACGTCGCGCTTTACCGTGAGCAGCGCTCGCCCCTGCGGCAGCCAGTCGAGCACCTTTCTGAGATTCTCGCCGACCACGCCGCCGATCTCGCCGGCGTGCGCCATGACGCCCTCGAGCGAACCGTACTGCGCAAGCCACTTAGCTGCCGTCTTCGGCCCCACCTTGGGCACGCCGGGCACGTTGTCGACCGTGTCGCCGACCAACGCGAGATAGTCGACGATCTGCTCCGGCGAGACGCCGAATTTCCCTTTTACGCCCTCGATGTCGAGCGTCTCGTTGGTCATGGTGTTGACGAGGGTGACCCGCTCGCCGACGAGCTGCGCAAGATCCTTGTCGCCGGTGGAGATGATGCAGTGCCAGCCCTGCCCGCCGGCGATCTCGGTTAGCGTGGCGATGACGTCGTCGGCCTCGACGCCCTCGACGCTCAGTACCGGCCAGCCGAGCGCGGCAACCGCCTCTGTCAGCGGCTCGATCTGGGCAGCGAGGTCATCCGGCATTGGCGGGCGGTTCGCCTTGTACTCGGCATAGGCGTCCTCGCGAAACGTCTTGCCCTTGGCATCAAACACGCAGGCGCGGGCCTGCGCCTTGTAGTCGGCGCCCAGGCGCCGTAGCATGTTGAGCACGCCATAGATCGCGCCGGTCGGTTCACCCTGCGGGCTGCGAAGCTCGGGCAGTGCGTGAAAAGCGCGGTACAGGTACGACGAGCCGTCGACCAGCAACAATGTTTTTTCGGGAACTCGCTCAGCTGCGGCGGACACGATGCGAATCGAGAAGCGACCGGTGACGCCCCAACTCGGGAGCGAGATTTCCGCCCGCGAGGCCTGGCGGGTGTTCGGCATTATGGCAGAGTTCGTCGAGGCGACCGAACGTCTCGCGGGCATCCGGCCGGCGGTTTCGGTGTTCGGCAGCTCGCGCGCGAGCGCCGACGCGCCCTACTATCAGCTCGCCGAGCGTACCGCGCGATTGCTCTCGGATGCCGGATTCGCAGTGGTTTCCGGCGGCGGGCCGGGGGTGATGGAAGCGGCCAACAAGGGCGCCTTCTTCGGCGAGGCGCCGGCCGTCGGGCTGAACATCGATCTGCCGCGTGAGCAGCAAGCGAACGCGTATCAGGACATCAGCCTGCGCTTCAGGCACTTTTTCGCCCGCAAGGTCATGTTCGTGAAGTTCGCGACGGCGTATGTCGTTCTACCCGGCGGCTTCGGAACGCTCGACGAGCTGTTCGAGGCGCTGACGCTCGTGCAGACCCGAAAGACGCGCAAAATGCCGATCATCCTAATGCATGCACCCTTCTGGCGCGGCTTGCTCGACTGGTTTCGCGAGCGCCTGGTCGCGGAGCAGATGATCGACCCGACCGACCTTGGTCTGCTGCAAATCGTCGATGAGCCGCAGGCCGTCGTCGACGCGATCTTCGCGTTCTACCAGCAGCGCGGATTCGAGCCCTCGCCGGAGGAGCGTGAGGTATTGCTCAATCTCTGAGGTTTTGCCACCACACGGTGATGTGGGGCGGGGCGCTCTGGTAAACTGAAGGCGCTTTCCATATCCATGTCCCGCTTCGCAATTCTCGTCTTCGCGGCGCTAGCCGGCAGTGCGCTCGCGCAGGACGCCGCGCCGCCGAAGCTCGAGCCGTTGCCCGAGCCCCCGCCGCCTCAGGGCGAAGCCGCGGAAGAGCCGGGCGTTCGTATTCCGGTCCAGGAAGGCGACAAGATCGAGGAGTTCCGCGAGGGCGGGGAAGTCATCATGCTCAAGGTGACGCCGAAAGAGGGGCCGACGTACTACCTCGTGCAGACCGCAAAGGGCGGCTGGATGCGACGCGATGCGCTCGACAACGGCATGCGCGTGCCGATGTGGCCGATCCACAAATTCGATTGAAGTGCTTCCCGGCGCGCATTTAGCGCGCTGACGCCTGGTCCGGTCCCGAATCATCCGATGTCGGTTTACACCAGCGTTACCGAAACGCAGCTTCGCGCCTGGTTGCGCGCGTATCCGGTCGGCTCGCTCGAGACGCTCGAGCCGATCGCCAAGGGGATCGAGAACAGCAATTTCTTCGTCACGACGACGCAGGGTCGCTACGTGCTCACGTTGTTCGAGCGTCTTCCGGCGGAGGAATTGCCGTTTTACCTGAACCTGATGGCGCATCTTTCGCAACATGGCGTGCCCTGCCCTGCGCCGATCGCCGATGGCTCGGGGCAGCTGCTCTCCACGCTGAATGGCAAGCCGGCGGCGCTCGTCACCCGGCTTCCGGGGCGTTCGATCGAGGCGCCGACGGCGGCGCACTGTGCCGCCCTGGGCGATCTGCTTGCGCGCATGCACGGTGCGGGTCGGTCGTATGGGGGGACGCTCGAAAACCCGCGCGGACCAAAGTGGTGGCGTGGCGCCGCGCGCGAGGTGCGCCCATTCCTCAGCGCGACGCAGGCCGCACTGCTCGACGAGGAGCTGCAGTTTCAGTCCTTGTATCGTTTTCCCGACCTGCCGCGCGGGCCCGTGCATGCGGACCTGTTTCGCGACAATGCGCTATTCGATGACGCTCGCCTGAGTGGTGTCATCGATTTCTATTTCGCGGGCCTCGATTGCCTGCTCTACGATTGCGCAGTGTGCGCAAACGACTGGTGCCTCGTGCATGTGGAGCGGGACCTGCGTCTTGATGAGACGAAAACGGGGGCGTTGCTCGAGGCCTACGCGCGGCTGCGCCCGTTCACGGCGCTCGAGCGTGGCGCCTGGCCCGTGTTGCTGCGCGCCGCTGCGCTGCGCTTCTGGCTGTCGCGCCTGCGCGATCTGCATCTGCCGCGTCCCGGAGCGCTCGTGCATGTGCATGATCCGGAGCACTTCGAGGCGATCCTGAGCCTGCGTGCCGGTGATGCGGCCGGCGCCTGGCCGCTGGCATGACGACGCAGGCGCAGATCGTTCCGGCGAGGCACGGCGCGGGATGGCTCGCACAGGGCTGGCGGCTGTTTCGGGTTGCGCCGCTTGCCTGGCTCTTGCTGGTATTCACCTACTGGTTTCTGATGACGTTGATCTCGGTGCTACCCCTGATCGGCGTCGTCGCGGCCTCGGTGCTCGTGCCCCCGTTTGCCGTGGGCTTCATGGCGGCGAGCCGCGCGGCCGAGCGCGGTGGACCGATACCCCTCGGCCTGCTCTTCGAGGGCTTTCGCCGCCGTGCCGACGTTCAGCTGACCCTCGGTGGCGCGTATCTGCTGTCACTCGGATTGCTGCTGGCGGCAACCGCGCTCGCCGACGGCGGCACCCTCGCGCGCTGGATGCTGGCCGGCGAAGCGCCGCAAGCGGAGGCCCTGCGCTCGGACGCGTTCCTGGTCGCGCTGCTGATTGCCGCGACGCTGTACGTTCCGGTGATGATGGGATTTTGGTTTGCGCCGGTGCTGGCGGCCTGGCACGGCATCGGTGCTGCCAAGGCGCTGTTCTTCAGCCTGCTGGCTTGCCTGATGAACTGGCGCGCCTTGCTCGCCTACGGACTCGCGGCGGCGCTCCTGCTGATCGTCCTGCCCATGCTCGCGCTGAGTGCGGTCGCGCTGCTCATGCAGGGCCGCGCGCCGGTCATGTCGTTCGTCTTTCCGCTCGTCATCGTGCTGCTGCCAACCCTGTTCGCGAGCTTTTACGCCAGCTACCGGGACGTCTTCGGCGGGGATTCGGCGCAGCCGCAAATGCTGCACTGATCCTCCGCGCAGGGAGGGGTTGTTGCGACGCAGCATCCGGCTAGAATGCGCCGATGACGGCCGCCGCGCAGGCTCCAGCCGAACGGCTGCGCGAAGTTCCCTATAACTACACCTCGTTCTCGGACCGCGAGATCGTCCTGCGCATTCTGGGCGCGGAGGCCTGGGCGCAGCTGAGCGCGCTGCGTACCGAGCGCAGAACCGGCCGCTCGGCGCGGATGCTGTACGAAGTGCTCGGCGAAATGTGGGTCATCCTGCGCAACCCCTACATCGAGGACGACCTCATCGCGCACCCGCGGCGCCGCGCGGAGGTCTTCGCGGGCATGCGGCGGCGGCTCGACGAGATGGAGCGGCGGCGCGGCGGCAATGCGATAGTGCTCGGCCTGCTGGAAACCGCGGGCAACGCGGTCGCGACGCTCGAAGCCTCGTTCGGCGAGACGCGGGTCCTGCGCACGCGGATACGTCGGCGGCTCGCCCGCGTGACGCGACGCGATAACGTCCAGTTCGACCCTTTCGCGCGCGTCTCGCACGTGACCGACGCGACCGACTGGCGCGTCGAATACCCGTTCGTCGTGGTGTCGCCGGAGCGTGAGGACGCAATCCAGCCTTTGGTCGCGGCACTGAGTGCATTGGGACTCACCATCATTCCCCGGGGTGGCGGCACCGGCTATACGGGGGGCGCGGTACCGCTGACGCGACGCTCCGCCGTGTTGAACACCGAGAAGCTTGAGAGCCTGTCCACTGTCGAACGGATCGAGCTGCCCGGCGTTGCCGGGCGCGTCCCGACGATTCGCGCCGGCGCCGGCGTGGTGACGCGGCGCGTGATGGACGCTGCGGAAGCCGCAGGTCTCGTGTTCGCCGTCGACCCCACCTCTGCCGATGCCTCGACCATCGGCGGCAACGTTGCGATGAATGCGGGCGGCAAAAAGGCGGTGCTCTGGGGCACGGCGATCGACAACCTCGCGTCCTGGCGCATGGTGACGCCTCAGGCCGAGTGGCTCGAAGTCGAGCGCCTCGATCACAACCTCGGTCGGATCCACGACGTCGAAATCGTGCGCTTTCGCCTGCGGCGCTACGCGCCGGATGGCAGGACACTGCGCGAGGAGCGCCACCTCGAGCTTCCCGGATCGGCGTTCCGCAAGCGCGGGCTCGGCAAGGATGTGACCGACAAGGTGCTGGCCGGTTTGCCCGGTATGCAAAAGGAGGGGACCGACGGCATCATCGTGTCGGCGCGCTTCGTGCTGCACCGGATGCCGACGCACACGCGCACGGTGTGCCTGGAGTTCTTCGGCCTGCCGAAGGAAGCCGTGCCGGCGATCGTCGAGGTCAAGCGCTACCTCGACGCGCGACCGCTGACGCAGCTCGCCGGCCTCGAGCATCTTGACGAGCGCTACGTGAAGGCGGTCGGCTATGCCACCAAGTCGCGGCGCAATGCGCATCCGCGCATGGTGCTGATCGGCGATCTGGTCGGCGAGGACGTCGACGCGGTGGCGAGCGCGGCCTCGGCGGTCGTTCGAATCGCGAACGCGCGCGGTGGCGAGGGCTTCATCGCGGTCTCGCCGGACGCGCGTCGCAGCTTCTGGCTGGATCGGGCGCGTACCGCAGCGATTGCGAAGCATACCAATGCGTTCAAGATCAACGAGGACGTGGTCATCCCGCTCGAGCGGCTCGCCGATTACACCGACGGCATCGAGCGCATCAACATCGAGCAGTCGATCGCCAACAAGCTCGCGCTGCTCGATGCGCTCGAAGCGTACTTCGGCGGCGCGTTGCCGCTCTATCGGGTCGACGAGTCGCTCTCGGGCGAGCAGATCCTCGGCGAACGTCCGGCGCGGGCGCTCGCGCTGATCGAGCGCGTGCGCGCGCGCTGGCGCTGGCTCGGCGAGCACCTCGACGCGGCAGCCACCGAGCTGAGCTCGGAGGTCTCGGGCTGGGCGGTCCTGCACAGCGAGCTCGCGACCCGCTATGCGACCGTGTTCGATGCGCTTCAGGCCTATGCCCTGCGGCTTTCCTGGAAAACCGAGCTGCGCGAGCCGCTGCACGCGATGTTCGCCGGGGTCGCATTCCGCGACATTCTCGAGGGCGCCGATCGCACGCACCGTCGCGTGCTGCGCGGTCGCGTGTTCGTGGCGCTGCACATGCACGCGGGGGACGGCAACGTGCATACGAACATTCCGGTGAATTCCGACGATTACGCGATGCTGCAGCGCGCGACGCAGGCGGTCGCACGCATCATGAAGCTCGCGACCGCCCTCGGCGGCGTGGTGTCCGGGGAGCACGGGATCGGCATCACCAAGCTCGAATTTCTCGACCCGGCGCAGCGCGAGGCGTTTCGTGCGTACAAGGCGAGCGTCGATCCCGAGGGCCGATTCAATGCCGGCAAGCTGCTCGAGGGCGCCGACCTGACGAACGCCTATACGCCGAGCTTTTCGCTCATCGGCGCAGAGTCGCTCATCCTGGAGCACTCGGATCTCGGCGATATCGCGAGCGCGGTGAAGGACTGCCTGCGCTGCGGCAAGTGCAAGCCGGTCTGTGCGACGCATGTGCCGCGCGCGAACCTTCTGTACTCGCCCCGCAACAAGATCCTCGCCGCATCGCTGCTCATCGAGGCAATGCTGTACGAGGAGCAGACGCGGCACGGCGTCGCGTTCGGGCACTACGACGAGTTCTCCGACGTCGCCGAGCACTGCACCGTGTGCCACAAGTGTGCCGCGCCCTGCCCGGTGGATATCGACTTTGGCGACGTGTCGATGGCGATGCGCAATCTGCTGCGCCGCGCGGGCCGGCGGCGCTTCAGCCTCGGTACGCGGGCGGCCCTGCTGCTGCTGAATGCGACCGATCCTCGCAGCATCAAGCTGGCGCGCATGGCGATGGTCGGCTTGGGCTACGCGGCGCAGCGCTTCGCCCATCGCGTCGCGAAGGCCATCGGCCTGACGCGCGCGCAGTCGACGCGACCGCCAGCGAGCACCGGCCGGCCCGGGCCGATCGCCCAGGTGGTGCACTTCATCAACAAGCCGCTGCCCGCGGGGCTGCCGCGGCGTACGGGACGGGCGCTGCTCGACATCGAGGACCCGAAGGTCGTTCCGATCGTGCGCGACCCTGCCAAGGCGAGCGAGGAATCCGACGCCGTTTTCTATTTTCCCGGTTGCGGCTCGGAGCGCCTGTTCTCCCAGGTCGGGCTCGCCACGCAGGCGATGCTCTATGCGATCGGCACCCAATGTGTCCTGCCGCCGGGCTACCTGTGTTGTGGGTATCCGCAACGTGCGGCGGGCGAGGCCGAACGCGGCGAACGCATCATCATGCAGAACCGCGTGCTGTTTCACCGGCTGGCCACGACCCTCAACTACCTCGACATCCGCACCGTGATCGTGTCCTGCGGGACCTGCCTCGATCAGCTCGAGCACTACGCATTCGAAAAGATCTTTCCCGGTGCGCGGCTGCTCGACATCCACGAGTATCTGCTCGAGAAAGGCGTGAAGCTCGAGGGCGTACAGGGCATGCGCTACCTGTACCACGACCCCTGCCACAGTCCGATGAAGGTCCATCGGCCGCTCGACGTCGCCCGCGGTCTGACCGGCGCGGAGGTCGCGCTTTCGCCGCAGTGCTGCGGTGAAGCGGGCACGCTGGCCCTGAGTCGACCGGACGTCTCGACCCAGGTGCGGTTTCGAAAGGAGGAAGTGCTGAAAAGCGGGGTTGCCGAACTGCGCCAGGTGGGCACAAGTGTGAAAGTTCTCACATCCTGCCCGTCCTGCCTGCAGGGCTTGTCCCGCTTCGCGGATGACACCGGGGCGCAGCCCGACTATATTGTGGTGGAGATGGCGCGCCACCTGCTCGGAGAAAACTGGCTCGACGAATTTGTTGCCCAGGCGAACGCGGGCGGCATCGAGCGCGTGCTGCTCTGAGCGGCCAGGCGGGTGATGTGCCGCGTTGTGCCCTGTGCGAAGGAGACGGCGGCGTTGTACTGTGGCGCGATGGGACCTGTCGGGTGGTGCGTGCCGAGGTCGAAGGGTACCCCGGCTTTCTGCGCGTGGTGCTCAGACGCCACGTCGCGGAAATGACGGACTTGGAGCCGATCGAGCGCGACCGGGTGATGCATGTGGTGTTTGCGGTGGAACGGGTGCTGCGGGCGTTGTACCGACCGGACAAGATGAATCTGGCGAGCTTCGGAAACCAAGTGCCGCACCTGCACTGGCACGTGATTCCGCGCTACCGCGACGACCCGCATTTTCCGGAGCCCGCGTGGGGCCCCGCGCAGCGCAGCGCCATGGCGCGGCCCGCGGTTGGCGACGCGCTGCTGGGCAGGCGCTTGACCGAACTGTTGGGCTGAGGGTGCCGTGATGACCGACTTCTCCGCGTTTCCGCTACCGGTGCTTGCGCCCGACGCGTCGCCCGAGTTCATCGACGCCGACAGCTGCAAGAAGTGGCTCGAGGACGTACCGCTCGCGAACGTGTCGGCGGCGCAGCAGCAGATGCTGTCGCAGGTGCGCGAATACAACCGTTATCCGACGCGTGCGATGACCCGCCTGGGCGTGCTCGAGGCGATTCGCGAGGCCGTCCATTTCGTGCAAATCGAGCAGGCCAAGCGGTTCACGAACCGGGCCTTGCCGATGGCCGACGCCGAAGTCGCGATCCTCAAGCAGACACTCGCGTTGTGGGAGCAGATGCGGCTGGGCTACATGCGCTGCCTGGAAGCTGCGGCGATGGGCGACCCGGCAATGCGCGCGCAGGGCGCGCTCGTCTGCCAGCGCGTGCTGGCCTATGCCGGGCTGAAAATGTTTCATCACTACCGTGCCTATCGCCAGGTGCCGGCCGCGGAATGGCGTGCCCTGCATGAGGCCTACGCGCGTGCCGAAGAGCTCGACGTCGCCGAAGAGCCGGTCAAGGATTACCTCAATCGGGACGTTCACGACACCTCGCCACGCATCGCTTACGTGCGCGGGCTGCTGACCGGGCTGTGCAATCCAAACGAGCTCACGCAGCGCCAGCTCACCTTCGTCGCGTTTCTCCTGGAGCGCTGGGCGAGCAAAGTCGGACTGCAGCGCGAGGCGCCGGCCTGGCGCGACCACCCGCCGCTGCTGGTTGACCTGGCGGGCGAAGCCGCGCCCGAGCGGATGGACCCAAATGATGCGAAAGCCGGGGCGATCCGTTATCTCGATACCGATCGACTCGCCAAGAGCCTGCGCAACCGGGTCGGCCTGCTGCGCAAAGGGGAATCCCCCGCGCGCCTCGCCTTGGGCGAGGATTGCGTGCAACCGTCCTGTGAACAGCTGCTGGTATTCCTGTACCGCCAGTGGTGCCAGCTGCGCAGCCTGCGCGGGCCTGAACGACGGCGTGTTTCGGACGTCGCGCAGATCTGCACCGGCATCGCCGCCATTCACTACTTCGTCTCGGGCCAGCCGTTTCGGCAGCCGCGCGGCAGCAGTGCGCTTTCACAGCGGGAGCAGGCCGAGCTCGCCACCTTCGGCCGCGTGAGCACCCGCGAGGACGAAAAGTACAGCACGATTCAGGGTTTCGCGGTCGAGCAATGGCAGCTCGTCGACGAGAGCACGCAGGGCCTGAAAGTGATGCGCAAGGCGGGCGAGAGCGGGCGGCGCTATGCGCACGGGCAACTGGTCGCGGTGCGCCCGTCGGACGCGAAATCGTTTCTGCTCGCCCAAGTACGCTGGCTGATGAACGGCGAAACCGGCGATCTGTACGCCGGCCTGAAGCTGATGCCCGGTCTGCCGGCCGCCATGGCTGCGCGCCCGGCGGGATTGAATGCGGCCAACGAGAAGTTCGTCCCTGCGCTGTCGCTGACCGGCGTCGAGGCGCTAAACGCTCCGCCCTCGCTGATCCTGCCGGCCGGTTGGTACAAGCCCAAGCGCGTGATCGACGCCTACGTGGAGTCGATGGTTCGGGTCCGCTTGGACGGGGTCCTCGAGCGCGGCAGCGACTTCGAGCGCGTCGCCTACGAAACCATCTGAGCGACGGCGTCAGTGTCGGCGCCTCGGCAAGGTCCGCGCAAGCGCCTGATCTGCTTGATCCTAGGCTGCGACGCGCGACGCGTTGCGCGGTATGACGCGCTGTTCGGGAAACACGGCGCTGAAGGTCGAGCCCTGGCCAGGCGCGCTATCGATCTCCAGTATCGCATCGTGACGCGTCAGCACGTGCTTCACGATGGCGAGGCCGAGCCCGGTCCCGCCGGTTTCGCGTGAGCGGCCCCGATCGACGCGGTAGAAGCGCTCCGTGAGGCGGGGAATGTGGCGCCGGTCGATGCCGATCCCGGTGTCGCTCACGCTAAACATGCCGCGCCCCTCGTCCACGCCCCAGCGGATGCGCACGCTGCCGCCGTCTGGCGAATAGCGGATCGCATTCGAGACCAGATTGGAAAACGCGCTGGTCAGCTCCGCCTCGCTGCCATAGAGCGCAGCCTCGCTGGTCACTTCGACCGCGATCTGGTGTCGCTCGGCCGACAAGGCGCGCGCTTCCTCGAGAAGCCGATCGCAGAGCGGCCGCATGGCGATTTCATGCTCGTCGCTCGGCGACTGGCTGGATTCGAGCGCCGACAGCGTGAGCAGATCGTCGATCAGGTGACGCATGCGCTGGCCTTGCTCGGCCATGAGTCCGAGAAAGCGCTTGCGCTGTGCGGGGGTGAGCTCGACGCGCTCGTCGGCCAGCGTCTCGACGAAGCCCGAGAGCACCGTAATGGGTGTTTTCAGCTCGTGCGAGACGTTTGCCACGAAATCGCGCCGCATGGTGTCGAGTCGCTCTTCGCTCGTCACGTCGCGCGAACTCAGCAGCTTGCGATCGGCACCGAATTCGATGACGCGCAGCGAAAGGACCGCATCGGTTCGCGTGGAGCGCAAAAGCAGCGGCGCGTCGTAGTCCGAGCGCCGTAGGTAAGCGACGAAATCCGGGTGGCGTACCAGGTTGACTACCGGGCTGCCGGCGTCGCGCCGGGCGTCGACGCCGAGCTGCCGCCGGGCCGTCGCGTTTGCCCACTCGATGCGGTCCTCGCGATCGAGAATGACGACGCCGTCGGGCAGCGCCTGTGCGGCGGCCCGGAAGCGCAGCAGCGCCCGGGCGAGCTGATCACGTTCGGTGTCGAGCGATTTGAGCGCGCGGTGCAGCTCGGCGAGCACCTCCTCCCAGACCCCGTGCCCGCTGGGCAGCGTCTCATGCTGAGGCGCTTGCAGCCACCGGAACAGGCCGGCGAGGTGCCGTGCGTGATACAGCAGGCGCAGGCCGAGCACCGCGGCGACGGCGATCCACGCCCAGGTGGCGCCGGCGAATGCGCTAACGACGAGTCCGACGATCGCCGCGACGATCGCGACGCCGATCGTGTTGCCCCAGACCGGATTCATGAGCCGGTCCGGATTTTCTCACAAAGGCTGCGCGGCGAAGCGGTAGCCTGCGCCGCGCACCGTCTCGACCAGCCGGTCGTGGCCGGTCGGCTCGAGCGCCTTGCGCAGGCGGCGGATGTGCACGTCGACGGTGCGCTCCTCGACGAACACATGGTCGCCCCAGACCTGGTCCAGCAGCTGTGCACGCGAGTGCACGCGCTCGGCATGCGTCATCAGGAAATGCAGCAACCTGAACTCGGTCGGCCCCAGCTCGAGCGGCCTGCGGTCACCGAAGACGCGCCGCGTCGTGGGCTCGAGCCGCAAGCCGGCGCTGTCGATCGGGTCGTCGGTCATCTGCGGCGCGCGCCGACGGAGCACCGCCTTGATGCGCGCGATCAGCTCTCGCGGCGAAAACGGTTTGGTGACGTAGTCATCCGCGCCGGCATCGAGTCCCAAGACCTTGTCCTGCTCGGTCGAGCGCGCTGTCAGCATGATGATCGGGATCTGTTTGGTGCGCGGCGCCTGGCGGAGCTGGCGCGCGAGTGCGACACCGGATGTTCCAGGCAGCATCCAGTCGATCAGCAGCAGGTCGGGCAAGGCGTTGCGCACGATGCCCAGAGCGCCCTCGGCGTCGTTTGCGCGGATCACATGATGGCCCGCATGCTCAAGGTTGACCGCGATCAGCTCCTGGATTGCCGGTTCGTCTTCGACGACGAGAATGTTCGCTGCCATAGGTCTACGGGTGGTTTGAGCCTTTGAATTTTAAGAAGCTTTCATGACAGTAATGTTGCAGTTCGAGCGGCGCCGGCGCTGCGGGTAAGATCATTTGCAGGATGAGCGCCGGGGCCTTATGTTAGTGAACGCACACATTCAATATTGATGAAGCAGGACTGAATGAGCAAGAACACGGATTTCGGTTTCGAGCAGATCCCGGAAAACGACAAGGCACGGCGCGTCGCGGCGGTGTTCGATCAGGTCGCCGGACGCTACGACCTGATGAACGACCTGATGTCGCTCGGCCTGCATCGCGCCTGGAAGGCCTTCGCGGTGACGCTGGCGCGCGTGCGGCCGGGCGAGCGCGTGCTCGACCTCGCCACCGGGACGGGCGACCTCGCGCGTGCGCTCGCGCAGCGCGCGGGCCCGAGCGGGCAGCTGGTCATGTCGGACATCAATGCTGCGATGCTGGCGCGTGGCCGCGACCGCGCGAACGATGCGGGTCTGCTGCTCGCGGCGATCCAGTGCGACGCCGAGCGGCTGCCGTTCGCGGACGCGTCTTTCGATTGCGTCACGGTGGGCTTCGGCTTGCGAAACATGACGCACAAAGCCGTCGCGCTGCGCGAGATGGCGCGTGTCCTGCGTCGTGGGGGTCGCCTGTTGGTGCTGGAATTTTCGAGCGTGCGCAAAGCGCTTGCGCCGCTCTACGATCTGTACTCGTTCAAGCTGCTCCCGTGGCTGGGTGGGCGCGTCGCCGGCGATGCGGCGTCGTACCGCTACCTCGCGGAATCGATTCGGCGTCATCCCGACCAGGCGACGCTCGCGGCGATGATGAAAGACGCCGGTTTCGAGGGCGTCGACGTGTTCAATCTGGCGGCCGGTGTGGTCGCGGTGCATCGCGGCCTGCGCCTGTAATGCAGCCGCTGGCGCGCGTTGTTGAGCACTTGTCCGCTAAGGTAGGATGCGTCTCGGCGATCGAGGGACTTCGAGGAAGCGCATGAAAGGCCTGCTCTTGGGCTTCGCAATCGTGCTGCTTGGCGTGCTGACGGCGCAGGCGGCTTCGCAGGGCTCGATCGCGCAACCGCGCAGCGCGCCGGCTGCGCAATCGGCTGCGCCCGCGCCACCCGCACCGCGCGCGCGTGCCGGCCGCGGCTGGATGCCGGTGCTCGGCAACCTCGCTGCGGGCGGGCTGCTGGGCGCCCTGTTCGGCGGAAACGTGCTGTTCGGCGTCCTGATGGCCGCATTGCTGGTCGCGATCGTCCTGTTCGTCGCGCGGATGGTCATGCGCGCACGGGCCGAAGGCCTGCCGGGCGCGCAGTTCGCCGGGCTGGGCAGCGAGACCGTGGTAGCGCCGCCACCTTCCCAGGCCGCCGGAATGGACGGCGTCGCTCCGCTCGCGCACCGCGGTCCCGAGCTGCCCGCGGGCTTCGATCTCGCAGCCTTCCTGCGCACCGCGAAGCTGAATTTCGTCCGCCTGCAGATTGCCAATGAGCTTGGCAAGCTCGGCGACATTCGTGAATTTTCCACGCCCCAGATGTTCGCCCGTCTGGGCAAGGACGTGCGCGAGCGCACCGGCAAGCGGCAGCACGCCGACGTGGTCAGCCTGAATGCGGAGCTCACGGCGCTCGTGACCGCCGGCGACATGCATCGCGCCCGCGTGCGCTTCAGCGGGATGGCACACGAAACGCCGGGCGCCGCGCCGACAGGATTCGCGGAGATCTGGCAGCTCGCCAAGCCGGCGGACGGATCCACGGGATGGCTGCTCACTGGCATCGAGCAGGAAGACTGATCGCGGCGCGCGGCGACGCCGGACCACCCTGTGGTGGCCTTTGTTTTTTCCACCATGACGACACTCGAATCACCGATTGCCGCGGCGCTCAACCGCCTGCTCGAATCCGAAGCCTGGGCGCGGGCACGGCTGGCACCGTTTGACGGAGACACGGTCGAATTCGCGTTTCCGCCGCTGCCGGCGCTACGCCTCGGGATCGAGGCCGACGGCCGCGTGCGGCCCGCCGCGCGCACGGCGGCGCCGTCGCTGCTCGTGCGCCTGAAACCCGACGCGGCCGCCGCATTGCTGCGCGGTGAAGACCATTTCATGCGCGCGATCGACGTCAGCGGAAACGCGAAGCTCGCTTCCGAGGTCCTCGTGCTGGTTCGTCATCTGCGCTGGGACGTGGAGGACGAGCTCGCGGGCGTCGTCGGCGACGTCGCGGCACACCGCCTCGTCGGCTGGACGCGCGCGATCGCGCGCTGGCAACGCGACGCGATCGCGCGGCTCGCCGACAGCACCATGGAGTACGTTCTCGAGGAACGCCGCATGCTCGTGCACCGCGGCGAATTCGACACGCACGTCGCCGGGGTCGCCCGACTGCGCGACGCGCTCGCGCGTCTCGAGCAGCGCCTGCGGCGCATCGGCTGAGCGGGGCGCGGATGTCACGCCTGACGAGGCTCCTGCGCATCCTTGTCGTGGGCCTGCGCTTCGGCCTGTACGAGCTCATGCCGGCGGCCGGCCTGGGCGGCGGGATCGCGAAGCGTCTGGCGCGAATCGCGGGCGCCGTGCTGCGCGCGGACAGGCGCTCGCCACGCGGCGTGCGGCTGCGCCGCGCGCTCGAGACCCTGGGCCCGATCTTCGTCAAGTTCGGCCAGCTGCTTTCCACCCGCCGCGACCTGCTGCCGCAGGACATTGCCGACGAGCTGGCCAAGTTGCAGGATCAGGTGCCGCCGTTCCCGTCCGAGGCTGCGGTGGCGGAGATCGAGCGCAGTCTGGGACAGCGGGTCGAGGACCTGTTCTGGAGCTTCGAGCGCGACCCTGTGGCGAGCGCCTCGATCGCGCAGGTCCACCTCGGCAAGCTCGCCGACGGCCGGGAAGTCGCGGTCAAGGTGCTGCGCCCCGGCGTCGAACGGGCGGTCGCGCGCGATCTCAAGCTGCTCGAAACCGCCGCCGGTCTGGTCGAGCGCCTGTGGGCCGACGGCCGCCGCCTCAAGCCGCGCGAAGTGGTCGCGGAGTTCGCGCGCCATCTCGACGAGGAGCTCGACCTCATGCGGGAGGCGGCCAACGCCAGTCAGCTACGCCGAAATTTCGAGGGCTCGGCGCTGCTGCGGGTGCCCGAGATGTACTGGACCTGGTGTGCGCCGCGGGTCATGGTGATGGAGCGCATGGTCGGCACGCCGGTGTCGCAGGTCGAGCGCCTGCGTGCCCGCGGCGTCGACATTCCGACGCTCGCGCGCGCCGGCGTCGAGATCTTCTTCACGCAGGTATTTCGCGACGGATTCTTTCACGCGGACATGCACCCGGGGAACATCCTGGTCGACGACGAGGGACGCTATGTCGCGCTCGACTTCGGCATCATGGGCGCGCTCACCGAAGTCGACAAGAACTACCTGGCGCAGAACTTCATCGCTTTCTTCAACCGCGACTACCAGCGGGTCGCACAGGCCCACCTCGAGGCCGGCTGGGTGCCGCAGGAAACGCGCATCGACGAATTCGAGGCGGCGATCCGCGCCGTCTGCGAGCCGATCTTCGCGCGCCCGCTCAGGGAAATTTACTTCGGCAAGTTGTTGTTGCGCCTGTTCCAGACCTCGCGCCGGTTCAACGTGGAAATCCAGCCGCAACTGGTGATGCTGCAAAAGACGCTGCTCAATATCGAAGGCCTCGGACGGCAGCTCGACCCCGATCTCGATCTTTGGACGACCGCCAAGCCCTACCTGGAGCGCTGGATGAGCGAGCAGGTCGGCTGGCGTGGGCTGCTGAAGAGCCTGAAGCGCGAGGCGCCGTATTGGGCCACGACCCTGCCACAGATCCCGCGCCTGGCCTACCGGCTGCTGGCGGAGGATCGCCTGGCTGCGATCGAAGCGCGGCTTGCGCATCTCGCCGAGGTCGGCCGGCGTCGCAATCGACTGCTCGGGTTTCTCATCGCGCTCCTGGCGGCGCTCGCCGTCGCCTTGCTGCTGCGCTAATCGCGCGGGACGTGCGGCACGCAGGTGCCTGCTCAGGTCCCGGCGATGTGGCGGCGCGCGCGCGCAAACGACGATGTTGATCAGCTTCGTTCTGCTGTACCTCGCACTGACCGTCGCGATCGGAATCTGGGCGGCGCGCCGCGTGAAAACCTCGAAGGACTTCGTCCTCGCGGGACGCAGCCTGCCGCTCTATATGACCGTTGCCACGGTATTCGCGACCTGGCTCGGTGCCGAAACCGTGCTTTCGGTCTCGGCGACGTTCGCCCGGGACGGGCTTGGCGGCGTCGTCGCGGATCCGTTCGGGGCGTCGTTCTGCTTGGTGTTCGTCGCGCTGTTTTTCGCCCGCGCGCTCTACCGGATGGACCTGCTGACGATCGGGGATTTCTATCGCAGGCGCTACAACAGGCCCGTCGAGGTCGCGACTTCGGTCGCGATCACGCTGTCGTACCTTGGCTGGACCTCGGCGCAGCTCACCGCGCTCGGGCTGATGTTCTCCACGCTGTCCGGCGGAACGATTTCGCTGACCGAGGGCATTCTCATCGGCGGCGCGAGCGTGCTTTGCTACACGATCCTCGGTGGGATGTGGTCGATCGCGCTGACGGACCTCTTCCAGTCCGTCATGATCATCATCGGACTGTGCGCGATCGCCTATTTGGTGAGCGACATGGCGGGCGGCCCGATGAGCGTCGTCGTGGCCGCGGCCGATGCCGGCAAGCTCGAATTTTGGCCCACGGGCGACGCGAAGGCGTGGTTCGCTTTCGTCTCGGCGTTTCTGGTGCTGTCCATCGGCTCGGTGCCACAGCAGGATATTTTCCAGCGGGTGACTTCCGCGAAAGACGAAACCACCGCGGTGCGCGGCACGCTGCTCGGCGGCTTGCTGTACTTCTGCTTCGCCTTCGTCTCGATCTACATCGCCTATGCGGCGCTCGTCGTCGATCCCTCGATGTCGCGTCTGCTCTCGGCCGAGGACGAGCGGCAGCTGCAGCGCATCCTGCCGGAGCTGATCCTCGGTCGCATGCCGGTGTGGGCGCAGGTGCTGTTTTTCGGCGCGCTGCTCTCGGCGATTCTGTCGACCGCCAGCGCTGCGCTGCTCGCGCCGGCGTCGCTGTTTACCGAAAACGTGATCCGGCCATTCGCGCCGCGTCTGGGAGACCGGCAGTTTCTGCTGCTGCTGCGTGTCGTGCTCGCTGCGTTTGCGCTCGGCGCGCTCGGCTTCGCACTCAATTCGAGAAGCACGATGTACGAGATGGTCCAGGATTCCTCTGGCGTGACCATGGTGTGCTGTCTGGTGCCATTGGTCGCCGGCTTGTACTGGAAACGCGCCAACGTGCAGGGCGCGGTGCTCGCGGTCGTGCTCGGGCTCGTCGTCTGGCGCGGGGCGGCATGGCTCGCCCCCGACGCGATGGTTCCGCCGGTGCTGGCCGGGCTGCTGGCCTCGATCGGTGGCATGGTGATCGGAACCGTCGCTGTACTGCCCGCGCGGCGGCGCCCGAGCGGGCGGCTGCGCCGCACGCCGTAGCCTGGGAAACCCCGGATCGAGGCGCGGTCGGCGCAACAGCCGCCGTCGCCGAAGACTTAGACTTCGCGGGTGCGCGCCTCTCCGCTCGCCCGTCTTCTGCTCGTCGCCTGGGTGCTGCTCGCGATCTACGCGTCGCTCTATCCGCTCTCGGGATGGCGCGATTCCGGTGTGTCCGCGTTCGCCTTCGTGACCGCGTCCTGGCCGCGCTACCTCACGGCGCTGGACTTGAGCATGAACGTCGCCGCGTACTTGCCGTTCGGGGTGCTGTTCGTGCTCGCGCTGTACCCTAGGCTGCGCGGCGTCGGCGCGGTGCTCGTGGCGCTTGCCGGCGGCGCGGTCCTGTCCTTTGCGCTCGAGGCGGCGCAGACTTTCCTCCCGGCGCGCATCAGCGCGAACACCGACTGGCTGTGCAACATGGCGGGTACGCTGGCCGGCGCGCTGATTGCCGCGCCCGCCGCCGGCTGGCTGCTCGAGGCAGGGCCGCTCAGGCGGCTGCGCGCGGCGGAATTCGACGGCGGCGCGCCGGCCGACCTCGGGCTGGTGCTGCTCGGCTTGTGGCTGTTCGCGCAACTCAATCCGGCGACCTTGCTCTTCGGGCTGGGCGATTTGCGGGGCCTGTTCGCGGAACCGCCCGGCGTCGAACAGCCCGCGACCCTGTTCGTGTCGATCGAGGCGCTCACCGCGGCGGCGAATCTGACCGCGGTGGCGCTCATTCTTGCCTCGATCGCCACGCCGGCCGCGGCGCTGCGCGTTCTGTTCATGGTGCTCGTGATCTCGGCGATCGTCGTCAAGTCCATCGCCTTTGCGCTTCTGGTGAACACGGATGATGTCCTGGCCTGGTTGACGCCCGGCGCACAGCGCGGGCTGGCGCTCGGACTGGTGCTGGCACTCCTGTCGGTCGCATTGGGGCGCGTCGCGCGGCTCGTGCTCGCCGCGCTCCTGCTCATGGCGGCGACCGTCCTCGTCAATATCGCCCCACCGAATCCTTACCTGGCCGCGATCCAGAGCGTCTGGTCGCAGGGGCATTTCCTCAATTTCAACGGTTTGACGCGGCTGGTGTCCTCGGCCTGGCCGTTTGCCGCTCTGGCCTATCTCATTTGGCTTGCCTCGCGCCGTGCGCGCAGCGCCCTCGGGTAAAATCGCGCGCCATGTCGTTCTACAGCCGGCACGTGTTCTTTTGCTGCAATCAGCGCGATGGGTCGCGCGTGTGCTGCAACGATCGCGGCGCCAGCGAGCTGCGCGACTATGCGAAGCAGCGCGTCAAGGCGCTCGATCTCGCCGGCCCCGGCAAGGTCAGGATCAACCAGGCCGGATGCCTGGACCGCTGCGAGGAAGGCCCCTGCCTCGTCGTGTATCCAGAGGCCGTGTGGTACACCTACGTGGACCGCGCCGACGTCGACGAGATCATCGAGGAGCACCTGCGCCACGGCCGTGTCGTCGAGCGTTTGAGAATCTGATGCGCGCCTCGACCCGGCGGATCGCCGTTCCGGGGCCGGTCGGACGCATCGAATGCGCGATCGATGTTCCTTCGTCCCGGCCCAGCGGGGTTGCGCTCGTCGCGCATCCGCATCCCCTGTTTGGGGGCACGCTCGACAACAAGGTCGTGCAAACGCTGGCGCGAACCTTCGTCGATCTCGGATACGCGGCCGTGCGACCCAATTTTCGGGGCGTCGGTGCGAGCGAGGGACAGCATGACGCGGGCGCGGGCGAAGTGGATGATCTCGCCGTGGTGCTCGCGCATGCGCAAGCCGAATTCGGTGCCGCGCCCGCGGTGCTCGCCGGATTCTCGTTTGGCGCCGCATTGCAGCTGCGTCTCGCGCAGCGGCTTCCGGCCGACCGGGTCGCGCGCCTGGTGCTCGTCGGCGTCGCCGTCGAACGTCTCGAGGCGCCCTCGGCGCCGAAGGGAACGCTGGTCATCCACGGCGAACGCGACGAGACGGTGCCGCTCACCGCGGTACTCGACTGGGCGCGGCCGCAGGACCTGCCCGTCGTCGTCGTACCCGGAGCCGACCACTTCTTCCATCGCAGGCTGCAGCTGCTGCGCGAGCTGGTTCGCGGCGCATGGGGTGCATGAGCGCGGCGGCATTGGAGGTGCGCGGCCTGCGCAAGAACTACGCCGCGCTCGAAGTCGTTGCCGGTATCGATCTTTCGGTCGTCGCGGGCGAGTGCTTCGGCCTGCTCGGTCCGAACGGCGCGGGCAAGACCACGACGCTGAAGCTCTGCCTCGGGCTGACCAAGCCGGATGCCGGCGAGATCCGCCTGCTCGGCGAGCCGGTGCCGGTGCGTGCGCGCGCCGCCCGTGCGCGCGTCGGCGTCGTGCCGCAGTTCGACAGCCTCGATCCCGATTTCTCGGTGGCCGAGAATCTCGTCGTGTACGGACGCTACTTCGGGATTGCGGAGCGTACGATGCGCGCGCGGATTCCCGAGCTGCTCGAGTTTTCGGGGCTCGCAGGACGCGCGGACGCGAAGCTGCCGACGCTCTCGGGCGGCATGAAGCGCCGGCTGACGCTTGCCCGCGCCCTGGTAAACGATCCGGAACTGCTGTTCATGGACGAGCCGACGACCGGGCTCGATCCGCAGGCGCGGCACCTGATCTGGGAACGCCTGCGTCAGCTCGTGCAGCGCGGCAAGACGGTCATTCTGACCACCCACTTCATGGAAGAGGCCGAGCGCCTGTGCGCGCGCGTCGCGATCATGGACCACGGCCGGCTCATCGCGCTGGGCAGTCCGCGCGCACTGGTGACCGAGCATATCGAGCCGCAGGTCGTCGAGGTACACGGCGCGGGCCTTGCCGCGTGGATGCCGCAAGCGGCTGCGCTCGTGCCGCGCCAGGAACACGTCGGCGAGACGCTGTTTTGCTACGCGGTCGATCCGGAACCGCTGCTCGAGCGGCTGCGGGGGCGCGCCGACCTGACCTACATTCACCGTCCCGCGAACCTCGAGGACGTCTTCCTCAAGCTCACCGGGCGCGACCTGCGTGACTGAGCGGACGACGCGGCGCGTAGTCCTGCCGGCGATCAGCCTGCGCTTTGTTGCGGTCTGGGGCCGCAACTGGCTCGTCTGGCGCAAGCTTGCGCTGCCCTCGATCCTCGCGAACCTCGCCGATCCGCTGATCATGCTCTTCGGGCTCGGCTACGGCCTCGGCGCGGTGCTCGGTCGCGTGGACGGCATGTCTTATTTCGCCTACCTCGGCGCCGGATTCGTCTGCTCGGCCGCCATGTACGCGGCGACGTTCGAATCGCTGTATTCGGCGTTTTCGCGGATGCACGTGCAGCGCAGCTGGGAAGCGATCGTAAACGCCCCCATGACGCTCGAAGACGTCGTCGCGGGCGAGTGGGTCTGGGCTGCGACCAAGGCGTTCGCGGCCGGGGCCTGCGTGCTGGCGGTCGTCGCGGCGTTCGGCTACGTGCGCTCGCCGCTGGCGCTCGCCGCGCTTCCGGTCATCGTCGCCCTCGGGCTTGCGTTCGCTGCGCTCGGGCTGGCGATCAACGCGCTCGCCAGCGGCTACGACTTCTTCAGCTACTACATGACGGTGGTGCTCACGCCGATGCTGATGCTCTCGGGCGTGTTCTTTCCGGTCGATCAGCTGCCGGCCGGCGTGCGCGCGGTCTCGGTCCTGCTCCCGCTGTATCACGGGGTGTCGATCGTCCGGCCGTTGCTCTCCGGCGCGTATCCCAGCGGCTGGGCAGGCCACCTTCTGGTGATTGCAGCCTATGCTATCGTCGGCTTCACGATCGCCGTGGTGCTGACGCGCCGGCGGCTTCTCCGGTAGGCGCGATGCTCTGGGTCAAGACGCTGCATATCGTATTCATGGTGACCTGGTTTGCGGGTCTGTTCTATCTGCCGCGCCTGTTCGTTTATCACGCGATGAGCGACGATCGCGTTTCGCTCGAGCGCTTCAAAATCATGGAACGCAAGCTGTACTGGGGAATCATGACCCCCGGCGCCGTGCTGACGCTGGTCTTCGGCACCTGGCTGTGGCTGCAATGGGGATTCGCCGGGGGGTGGCTGCATGCGAAGCTCGTGCTGGTGGCTGTTCTCGTCGCCTACCACCTCTGGTGCGGGAAACTGTTGATGGACTTTCGCCGCGATCGGAACACGCGCAGCCATGTGTGGTTCCGCTGGTTCAACGAGTTCCCCGTGCTCGTGCTGATCGGGGTGGTTGCGCTCGTTGTCCTCAAGCCGTTCTGAGGCGTTTTTCGCCTCCTGCCCGCGCGGCCTGGAAGCGCTGCTCGCGGAGGAGCTGGGCACGCTCGCTGCGCAGGCACCGCAGATCGTGCCCGGCGGCGTCGCGTTCAGCGGAAGCTGGGAGGTCTGCTACCGCGCCAACCTGTGGTCACGCCTTGCGTCGCGCATCCTGTGGCGGGTGGGCGCGTTCGACTACGCGAGCGAGAACGAACTCTACGACGGCGCTCGCGCCGAGGACTGGCCGTCACGTTTCGCCGTCGAGTGCACGCTGCGCGTCAACGTGACGGCGCAGAGAAGCCCGCTGAAAAGCCTCGAGTTCGCCACCCTGCGCATCAAGGACGCCATCTGCGACCGGTTTCGCGACGTCGTGGGCAGGCGGCCGGACGTCGATCGTGCACAGCCCGACGTGCGGGTGCATGCCTTTCTGGATGCACGGCGCGCGGTGGTGTACCTCGACACCTCGGGGGAGGCCCTGTTCAAGCGCGGCTGGCGCAGCCAGGCAGGTGAGGCGCCATTGCGCGAGAACCTCGCCGCCGGAATCATCCGACTGACCGGCTGGCGGCCGGAGGAACCGCTGCTCGACCCGATGTGCGGCTCGGGGACCCTGCTGGTCGAGGCGGCCGCGATGGCGCGCGGGCGCGCGCCCGGGCTCAAGCGCGCCTTCGGCTTCGAGAAGCTTGTCGGCTTTGACGCTGACCTGTGGCAACGCTTGCGCGCCGAGGCCGCGCAACCGGCCCCGCGCGGCGTACAGCCGATGCTGTACGGAAGCGACCGCGATGCGCGTGCCCTCGATGCCGCACGCCGCAATCTGGCAGCCGCGGGGGTGGAGCGCTGGGTGCGGCTCGAGCAGTGCGACGTGCTCGAGCGCAGCGCGCCGGCCGGCGGCGGGATCCTGGTCGCGAATCCGCCCTACGGCGAGCGCGTCGGTTCTGCCGAGGCGCTCGAGCGCTTCTATCCGCAGCTTGGCGACGCGCTGAAGAAAAACTTCGCTGGATGGCGCTGCCACCTCATGACGGCCGACCTTCGCTTGGCGAAGCTCATCCGGCTGCGGCCTGCGCGCCGTGTGCCGCTGTACAACGGGTCGCTCGAATGCCGGCTGTACGAGTTCGACATCGTTGCCGGCAGTCACCGCAGTCCGGTGCGCGCGAACCGCTAGCGGCTGGCCTACCGGCGATCGGCCGCGAGCTGGCGGGTCAGCTCTGCCGCCGGGATCTCGCGGCAGCCGGTCGCATTCTGCCCGGACCACAGGGGCGAGAAATCCCCGCTGCCCTGCGCCTCGGCCTTCGCGCGCAGCGGCGCCAGCGCGGCGGCGGCGAGCGGGAAGGCCGGTGCCGCCGCGCTGATCGGCCCCAGCTCGGCGACGATCCGGTTCACGATGCCACGTGCCGGCCGGCCGGTGAATACGTTGGTCAGCGCCGTGTGCCGGGCGCCATCGCCCTTCAGCGCTGCGCGGTGCAAGGCGCTGGTCGTCGCCTCGGGGCAAAGCAGGTAGGCCGTGCCGACCTGCACGCCGGCCGCGCCGAACGCCAACGCGGCGGCCACGCCCCTGGCGTCCGCGATACCGCCGGCGGCGATCACCGGAACCTTCACGGCCTCGATCACCTGCGGCAGTAGTGCGAAGCTACCGACCTGCGTCGTCAGGTCCTCGGACAGGAAGAGGCCGCGGTGCCCGCCGGCCTCGACGCCCTGCGCGATGATCGCATCGACCCCGCGCGCCTCGAGCCAGCGGGCTTCCTCGACCGTGGTTGCCGAGCACAGGATCTTGCTGCCCCAGCCGCGCACGCGCGCAAGCAGTTCTGGCGAAGGCAGACCGAAGTGAAAGCTCACCACGGCGGGCTTGAACGGCTCGAGCACGTCAGCGGCCTCCGCGCTGAAGGGCGCCCGCCCCGGCCCCGCCGGGATGGTGCTCGGATCGATGCCGTAGTCCGCGTAATACGGCGACAGCGCGGCGCGCCAGGCCGCTTCGCGCTTTGCGCTCGCCGCGGGCGGTGTGTGGCAGAAGAAATTGACGTTGAACGGCCGCGTGGTCCCTGCGCGAAGCACCGAGAGCTCTTCGCGCAGCGCCTCGAGGCTCAGCATCGCGCAGGGCAGCGAGCCGAGCCCGCCAGCGTTGGACACGGCGAGCGCGAGCGCGCTGCCCTGAACCCCCGCCATGGGCGCCTGGATGATCGGCAGCTCGACGCCGAGGAGCGATTGCAAGGTGATCATGTGGATTTCCCCGCGGCTGGACAGGCAGCGCCTTCAATGACGCGATGCCAAAAAAACAAAGGGGCGCTCGCGCGCCCCACCCCGGAATCTCGATCGCGACCGGGCGAACGCTAAACGATGTCGAGGTGCTCGATCCCCTTCGACAGGTCCTTGTCCTTCGCTTCCTTGCCGTGCAGCTTGATCTGCAGGCGTACTTCGTTGGTCGAGTCGGCGAAGCGCAGGGCATCCTCGTAGCTGATGCGGCCTGCCTCGTACAGGTCGAACAGCGCCTGGTCGAAGGTCTGCATGCCGAGCTCGCGCGATTTCTTCATGATTTCCTTGATCTCGTGCACCTCGCCTTTGAAGATGAGGTCCGAGATCAGGGGCGTGTTGAGCAGAATCTCGACCGCCGCGCAGCGACCCTTGCCTTCCTTGACCGGCAGCAAGCGCTGCGAAACGACGCCCTTGAGGTTGAGCGACAGGTCCATCAGAAGCTGGTCGCGCCGTTCCTCGGGGAAGAAGTTGATGATCCGGTCCATCGCCTGGTTGGAGTTGTTGGCGTGCAGCGTGCCCAGGCAAAGGTGACCGGTTTCCGCGAACGCGATCGCGTGCTCCATCACCTCGCGATCGCGAATCTCACCGATGAGGATCACGTCTGGCGCCTGGCGCAGGGTGTTCTTCAGCGCCGACTCCCAGGAATCCGTGTCGACGCCCACCTCGCGCTGCGTGATGATGCAGTTCTTGTGCGGATGGACGTACTCGACCGGATCTTCGATCGTGACGATGTGGCCGTGCGAATTTTCGTTGCGGTAGCCGATCATCGCGGCGAGCGAGGTCGATTTTCCCGAACCTGTGCCGCCGACGAAGATCACCATCCCGCGCTTGGTCATTGCCACGTCCTTGAGCACCGGCGGCAGCTTCAGGTCCTCGAAGGTCGGGATGGTCGTGGTGATCACCCGCAGCACCATGCCGATGTGGCCCTGCTGCACGAAGCAGTTCACCCGGAAGCGGCCGATGCCCGCCGGGCTGATCGCGAAGTTGCACTCCTTCGTTGCCTCGAATTCGGCGGCCTGCTTGTCGTTCATGATCGAGCGCGACAGCATCGCCGTGTGCTGCGGACTGAGTGCCTGCTGCGAGACCGGGGTCATGCGACCGTCGATCTTCATCGCCGGCGGGAAGTTCGCCGTGATGAACAGATCCGAGCCCTTCTTGCCGAGCAGCGCTCGAAGCAGGTCGTACATGAACTTGGTGGCCTGTTCTCTTTCCATGCCTTTCTCCTTTGCCTGCCGAGGGCCTCAGGCGCCGCCCGGCTCTGCGGATTGCCTGCCTGGCTCAGCCGGCGAACGTTTCCTTGTTCGCCGCCTTGCCGCGCGCCTCGGCGACCGAGATTGCGTTGCGCGCGACCATCTCCTGCAGGTTCTGGTCGAGCGTCTGCATGCCGAGCTGGCGTCCGGTCTGGATTGCGGAATACATCTGCGCGATCTTGTTCTCGCGGATCAGGTTGCGGATCGCCGGGCTGCCGATCATGATCTCGTGCGCGGCAACGCGGCCCGAGCCGTCCTTGGTCTTGCACAGCGTCTGGGAGATGACGGCGCGGATCGACTCCGAGAGCATTGCGCGCACCATTTCCTTCTCTGCAGCCGGAAACACGTCGACGATCCGGTCGATCGTTTTCGCGGCCGAGGAGGTGTGCAGGGTGCCGAACACCAGGTGCCCCGTCTCCGCGCCGGTCAGTGCCAGACGTATGGTCTCGAGGTCGCGCATCTCGCCCACCAGGATCACGTCCGGGTCCTCGCGCAGCGCGCTGCGCAGCGCATTCGAGAACGACAGCGTGTGCGGTCCGACTTCGCGCTGGTTGATCAGGCACTTCTTCGATTCGTGCACGAACTCGATCGGATCCTCGATGGTGAGGATATGGCCGTACTCGTTCTCGTTGATGTGATTGATCATCGCCGCAAGCGTTGTCGACTTGCCCGAGCCCGTCGGTCCGGTGACGAGGACGATGCCGCGCGGCTGATCGGAGATCTCGGCAAAGATCCTCGGGCACTTCAGCTCTTCGAGCGTCAGCACCTTGGTCGGGATCGTCCGCAGCACCGCCGCGGCGCCGCGCTGCTGCACGAAGGCGTTCACCCGGAAGCGCGCCAGATTGGGCACCGCGAACGAAAAGTCGCACTCGAGATTCTCCTCGTAGAACTTGCGCTGCCCGTCGTTCATGATGTCGTAGATCATCGTGTGCACTTCCTTGTGCTCCAGCGCCGGGACGTTGATACGCCGCACGTCGCCATGCACGCGGATCATTGGTGGCAGCCCCGAAGACAGGTGCAGGTCGGATGCCTTGTTCTTGACGCAGAAGGCGAGAAGTTCGGTGAGATCCATTACAATCCTTTCCGGCTGCGGGGTGTGACAAATTCCCGCGCCAATTCAATAGTATGGCAACGATTAGCGATAATTTGCAAGCAGTCCGGAATCGCATCGCCGCTGCGGCCCGTGCCGCCGGCCGCGATCCCGCGGCGATCACGCTGCTCGCGGTGTCCAAGACGCATCCTGCGGCGCGCATCGTCGAGGCCATCGAGGCGGGTCAGCGCGCGTTCGGCGAGAATTATGTCCAGGAGGCGGTGCGCAAGATGGACGCCCTCGGCGGGTCGCCTGCGCCGGCGACCGCGCTTGAGTGGCATTTGATCGGCCCGCTGCAAAGTAACAAGACGCGCGTCGTCGCAGAGCGTTTCGATTGGGTGCAGACGATCGATCGGCACAAGACCGCGGAGCGTCTTTCGGCGCAGCGGCCGCTGACCCGCACGCCGCTCAATGTGCTGGTGCAGGTCAACGTATCGGGCGAGGCCTCGAAGAGCGGCGTCGAGCCGCAAGCCGCGCTCGAGCTCGCGCAGGCCGTCGCACGGCTGCCGCGGCTGCGCCTGCGAGGCTTGATGGCGATTCCGGAGCCGACGGACGATGCGGCGCTGCAGCGTGCGCGCTTTCGGCTGCTGCGCGAGCTGCTTGAGGCTGTGCAGGCGCGCGGCCTGGCAGTCGATACACTGTCGATGGGCATGTCGGACGATATGGAGGCCGCGATTGCGGAGGGGGCGACCATGGTGAGAATCGGCACGGCGATCTTCGGCGCACGAGAGCGTGCGCAAACTGCCGCATGAAGATCGCCTTCCTCGGCGGCGGCAACATGGCGAACGCGCTGATCGGCGGCATGATCAAGCGGGGCTTCGACGCCGCCGCGATCTGCGTGATCGAGGTCGACCCGGCGGCGCGCGAAAGGCTTGCCGCGCGCTACCCGGTGCGGCTATGCGCTGCGCCGGATGCCGCGACGCGCGTCTGCGACACGCTGGTGCTCGCGGTCAAGCCGCAGGACATGCGCGCCGCGCTCGGCACGCTCGGGGCCGATATCGGCGGCATGCTCGTGATCAGCATCGCGGCGGGCCTGCGTCTGGAGACCCTGTCGCGCTGGGTGGGGGGACATCGCCGGATCGTGCGCTGCATGCCCAACACGCCGGCGCTGATCGGCATGGGCATCACGGGGCTCCATGCGCTGCCCGAGGTCAGCCGCGAGGAGCGTGCCCGCGCCGAGCAGGTGCTCGGCGCGGTGGGCGATGTCGTGTGGGTGGACAGTGAAGCGCTGCTCGATCCGGTGACCGCGGTTTCGGGCAGCGGCCCGGCGTACGTGTTCTGGTTCATCGAGCAGCTCGCGGCGTCGGGTGAGCGGCTCGGGCTCGAGCCAAGAACCGCGCTGCGCCTCGCGCTCGCCACGGTGCGCGGCGCCGCGGCGCTTGCTGCGGGGGCTGCGGAATCACCCACGGTGCTGCGCGAGCGCGTGACGTCCAAGGGGGGCACCACGGAAGCCGCGCTCAAGGTCTTCGCCGAGGAGCGCATGGCTGAGCGCCTGATGCGCGCGGTCGAGGCAGCGAGCCTGCGCGGCGCTGCGCTGGGCGAGGCGCTCGGAGAAGACTGAGTGCTTGCGCAAATCTTCGAGTTTCTGGTCGACACCGCGGCCGCATTCCTGGTCTTTCTGCTGCTCGCGCGTTTTCATTTTCAATGGCTGCGCGTGCCGTTCCGCAATCCGATCGGCGAGTTCGTGGTGGCCTGCACGAACTGGATCGTGTACCCGACACGCCGGGTCATCCCGTCCCTCGCAGGCCTCGATCTCGCAACCTGGCTCGCGGCCTGGATCGTGCAGGGCTGCGCGCTGTACGTTGCCCTTGCCCTGCGCGGCTGGGATCCCGGATCGCGGATCGGCGCCGCGCTCGCCGGCCTCGCGGTGCTCGCCTTCGTCGACCTCCTGCGCTTCAGCGCCTACATCCTGATGTTCGCGATCATCGTGCAGGTCGTGATGTCCTGGGTGAACGCCTACCATCCGTTCGCTGCGGTGATCGACGCGATGACGCGACCCTTCCTGCGTCCGGTGCGGCGCGTGGTGCCGCCGATTGCCAACGTCGACCTGTCGCCGCTGGTGCTGATCGTGATCGTGCAGGTTTTGCTGATCCCGCTCGCGCACCTGCGCGCGCAACTCGGCGCCCTGCTGTGACTGCCTGGTACCGGCGTACGGGCGAACGCCTGCTGCTGGAGGTGCACGTGCAGCCAGGGGCTTCGCGTACCGCGGTGGCCGGGCTGCACGATGGCCGGCTCAAGGTCCGGCTCGCCGCGCGCGCGGTTGACGGGCGCGCGAATGCCGCGCTGGTGGATTTCATCGCCACGCGACTCGGCGCGGCGAAGCGCGGCGTTTCGATCGAGGCCGGTGCAGCCTCGCGGCGCAAACGCGTCCTGGTGCTCGGGGCGACCCGGGCGCCCGAGACGCTATTGCCGCCGGCGGGCTAGGTCGTCTTTGCCGCGCACGCCCCGCACGAAGCGCGCGGATTGCGGATAGGGGAAGACGTCGGCCTGCACGCCGGCCTGCAGCTGCGCCTGGCGGTCCTGCCAGAACGCCGGGTCGGTCAGCTCGGCGTGATAGTCGAGGAAGATCGCGCGTGCCTTCGGCTCGGCGACCAGAAACTGGGCGAACTGCTCCGGAAACACGTCGCTCGGACCAATCGAGTAGTAGGGCTCGGCCGCCATCTCGTCTTCCCAGCTCTGCGGCGGCGGGATGCGGCGAAAGTTGCAGTCCGTGAGCGGTGCGATCTCGTCGTAGTCGTAGAACACGACGCGCTCATGTCGCGTGACGCCGAAGTTTTTCAGCAGCATGTCTCCCGGAAAGATCCCCGCGCCGGCAAGCTCCTTGATCGCATTGCCGTATTCGAGCAACGCGTGGCGCACCCGCGGCAGATCGCCCTCCGACGCCGCCTCCTCGAGATACAAATTGAGCGGCTGCATGCGCCGCTCGATGTACATATGCCCGATGACGATCTTGTCGTCCTCGAACTCGATGCTGGAGGCGGCCTCGTTCTTGAGTTCCTCGACCAGCGACGGATCGAAGCGATCGAGCGGGAGTGCGACCAGCGAGTACTCGAGCGTGTCCGCCATGCGCCCGACCCGATCGTGCATCTTCACCAGCTGGTACTTGTCCTTCACGGTCTGGCGATCCATGTCCTTCGGCGGCGCGAAGTGGTCCCGGATCACCTTGAACACGTAGGGAAACGACGGCAGGGTGAACACCAGCATGACCATGCCCTTGATGCCCGGCGCGATCATGAAGTTGTCCGAAGAGTGCTTCAGGTGATAGTGCAGATCGCGATAAAAGAGTGTCTTACCCTGCTTGTGCAGCCCAACGGCCATATACAGCTCGGCACGCGGCTTTCTCGGCATCAGCGTGCGCAGGAAAGACACGTACGCGGCGGGCACCTCCATGTCGACGAGGAAGTACGCCCGCGCAAAGGAGAAAAGGATCTGCAGGTCGTCGGCGTCGAACAGCAGCGCATCCAGGAACAGCTCGCGCTTCTCGTTCTGCAGGATCGGTACCGCGAACGGAATTTCGCGGTGGCCATTGATGACCTTGCCGACGATGTAGGCGGCCTTGTTGCGGAAAAACAGCGCACTGAGCACCTGGACCTGCAAACTCGGACGCGCACGCGTGGGCCGCGGAAAGTGCTTGCGCAGGCCGCGGACGACGTTGCGCAGGTCGCGCGCGAGGTCCTCGAAGGGATTGGCGAGCCCGAAGCCGGTGGCGATATCGGCAAGCGTCGCGCGCAGCCCCTTGCGCAACGGGTAATAGCAGCGGTAGGTGGGCGCTTCGCCTTCGAGATGCTCGGTGGCGACCGCAGGCCGCCAGAAAATGAACTCGTTGCGGTAGTAGCGCCGATGCAGGACCTGGCAGGCGACCGAGTTGTAGAAGGTTTCCGCGCACTCGGGTTGCCGGTGCTCGGGCAACAGGCCGATGTAGGCGAGCTTGATCGCCGGCCAAAGCGATTCGTCGGTCTCGGCCTGGGGGTACGCACCGAGCACCGCGTGGACGGCCTCGCCGACGCGCTGGTCATAGAGCTGGATGCGCTCGCGCGCGACCCCCGCCATCGCGCGCCAGTCGGCGCGCTCGAACAGGGTCTTCGCGCGCTGGGCGGTTTCGCGGAACAGCCGGTAGTGCCGATCGAAACCGGCGAGGATGAGGCGCGCAATCGCCGCGGCCGTCTCCGCCCGTTCGGCCACGCCGGGCGAGAGCGGCGCAACCGAAGCCGGGCGGGGCGACGGCGCGCTCATCGCATCACGCGACCTTGCGCGCGGGCGCCTTGGCGTCGAAGAACTGCTCGTCCTCGGTCGAGCCCTTGAGCGCCGTGGTCGAGGCGCTGCCGCCGCCGACGATCTGGGTCACCTGGTCGAAATAGCTGGTCCCGACCTCGCGCTGGTGCTTCACCGCGGTGAAGCCTTTCTCCGCGGCGGCGAATTCCTTCTGCTGCAATTCGACGAACGCGGTCATGTTCTCGCGCGCGTAGCCGTAGGCGAGCTCGAACATCGAGTAGTTGAGCGCGTGGAAGCCGGCGAGCGTGATGAACTGGAACTTGTAGCCCATCGCGCCGAGCTCGCGCTGGAACTTGCCGATCGTCGCGTCGTCGAGATTGCGCTTCCAGTTGAACGACGGCGAGCAGTTGTAAGCGAGCATCTTGTCCGGGTGCTGCTTGCGGATGCCCTCGGCGAAGCGCTTGGCAAACTCGAGGTCCGGCGTCCCGGTCTCGCACCACACCATATCGGCGACCGCGGCATAGGCGAGCCCGCGTGCCAGCGCCTGGTCGAATCCCTTCTTCGAGCGATAGAAGCCTTCCGCAGTGCGCTCGCCGGTGAGAAAGGGACGGTCGCGCTCGTCGATGTCCGAGGTGACCAGATCGGCGGCTTCGGCGTCGGTGCGCGCAAGCAGCACCGTCGGCACGCCCAGGACGTCAGCCGCGAGCCGCGCGGCGGAGAGCTTCTGCACATGCTCCTGCGTCGGCACCAGCACCTTGCCGCCCATGTGCCCGCATTTCTTGACGCTCGCGAGCTGATCCTCGAAGTGCACACCGGCCGCGCCGGCCTCGATCATCGCGCGCATGAGCTCGTAGGCGTTCAGAACGCCGCCGAAACCGGCTTCGGCGTCGGCCACGATGGGCGCGTAGTAGTCGGTGTCGCCTGAGCCTTCCATCCACTGGATCTGATCGGCCCGCGCCAGCGCATTGTTGATGCGCCGCACGACGGTCGGCACCGACGATACGGCGTAGAGCGACTGATCGGGATACATCTGCAGCGAATCGTTGGCATCGGCCGCCACCTGCCATCCCGAAAGATAGATTGCGGGAACGCCGGCCTTGACCTGCTGCACCGCCTGGTTGCCGGTCAGCGCGCCGAGCGAGTTCACGAACGGCATCTCGTTCGCCATCGCCCAGAGTTTCTCGGCGCCGCGCTGTGCGAGCGTGTGCTCGACGCGCAGGCTGCCGCGCAGCCGAACCACATCCTCGGCGCTGTAATTGCGGGTGATGCCTTTCCAACGCGGGTTCTCCGCCCAATCCTTCTTCAGTGCGGCAATTTCCTGGCTACGCTGATCCACGAATCTTCCTTTCGGTGAGCTGGATGACGAAATGCCCTGCCGTGCGAGACAACCGCGTCCGCCCCGGCTGACCAATGGACAGTAACCGACCCCTATGGCGCGCAGCAATAACGCATCAAACGGTACCGTAGGATCGTTAAAACAAGGATTTACAACGAGTTAGGCGCACCGCGTTTCATCATGCGAGAGCGCGTTTCAAAACTTTGGTGCGACGCAATAAGGGCTGCCTATGGGCGCATCGGGTCAGGTCCGGACGAGCTTGCGATGCTTGTGGATCCCCATCAGCAGCCCGATCGCAATGAACAGAGTCAATAGCGCCGTGCCGCCATAGGACAGGAACGGCAACGGTACGCCGACGACCGGTAGCACGCCGGAAACCATGCCCATGTTGACGAAGGCGTAGGTAAAGAAGATCAGGCTGAGCGAGCCCCCCAGCAGCCGGGCGAACAGGGTCGCGCCCTGCGCGGCGATCGCCAGTCCGCGTGCGATCAGCAGCGCGTAGAGCACGAGCAGGACACCGTTGCCGATCAGGCCGAATTCCTCCGAGTAGACCGCGAAGATGAAGTCCGTGTGCCGCTCGGGAATGAATTCGAGGTGCGCCTGCGTTCCGTTCAGCCAGCCCTTGCCCGACAAGCCGCCCGAACCGATGGCGATGGTCGACTGGATGATGTGGTAACCCGCGCCGAGCGGATCCTGCGTCGGATCGAGCAGGGTGAGGATGCGACGTCGCTGGTAGTCGTGCAGCAGGCTCCAGATCGGCGGCAGGCTGGCGAGCGCAAGCGCAGCGAGGCCGCCCATCGCCTTCCAGCTCAACCCGGCGAAGAAGATCACGTAGAAGCCCGCCGCGGCGACCAGCAGCGCGGTACCCAGGTCGGGTTGCCGAGCGATGAGCAGGGCGGGCACCGCGACGAGCAGCCCGGCGAAAACGAACTGGCGTCGCCGCAGGTGGCCCTCGTTGCGATGGAAGTACCAAGCGAGCATCAGCGGCATGGCGATCTTCATCATCTCCGAAGGCTGGAATCGAATGGTCCCGAGGCTCAGCCAGCGGCGCGCCCCGTTCACCACGTCGCCCATCAGCGCGACGGCGATCAACAGCAGCAGGCCGGAAACGTACACCGGAAGCGCGGAGCGCAGCAGCAGCTGCGGTGGCACACGCGCGATCAGCCACATGGCGCCGAAGGCAATGGTGAGATGGCGCAGCTGGCTGATGACCCGCTCAGGACTTTCTTGGCTGGCCGAGTACAGGGTGGCGATGCCGAGCCCCATGAGCAAAACGACGACCGTCAGCAGCGTCGCATCGATGCCGTCGACGCTGGCGCGAGCGAGCCGTCGGATCGTGCCCCGGGTCAGCTCCATTTAGGGCTGTTCTCCTTCGCCCGCCGCCTGAGCGGCGTCTGCGGGCCGACGGCCGAGCAGGTAGTAGTCGAGCACCGTGCGCGCGATCGGGGCGGCCGCACGTGAGCCAAAGCCGCCGTTCTCGACCACGACGGCGAGGGCGATCTTCGGACTTTCCACCGGCGCGAAGGCGATGAACAGAGAGTGATCGCGCAGCCGTTCATCGATTTTGCTCGCGTCGTACTTTTCGTTCTGCTTGATGCCGATGACCTGCGCGGTGCCGGTCTTTCCGGCGCTGGTGTATTCGGCGCCGGCGAATGCGCGCGCACCGGTGCCCTCCCGATTGACGCCCGCCATCGCCTCCTGGACGAATGCAACATGCTCGGGCTTCAGTGGAATCTGGCGTATGAGCTGCGGCGCGATGGTTTCCCGCTTCCCGGTCCGCGGATCGTCGATATGGGCGACGACGTGCGGGCGGTAGAGCGCGCCGCCGTTCGCGATGGCGGCCGTCGCCGCGGCAAGCTGTAGCGGCGTATACGCGTTGTAGCCCTGCCCGATTCCGATCGAGATCGTCTCGCCGGCGTACCAGCGCTGCTGCTCGCGGCGCGCGAAGCGCTTCAACTTCCATTGCGGCGAGGGCAGCACGCCCGCGGCCTCGCCTTCCAGGTCGATGCCGGTGCGCGTGCCGAAGCCGAACTGCTGCATGAAGCCGGCGATCGCCTCGATGCCCATGTCGTGGGCCAGCTGATAGTAGTAGACGTCCGAAGACACGACGATCGACTTGCGCAGATCCACCGTGCCATGCCCCCCGGCGTGCGAATCACGGAAGCGGCGCTCGCCAAGGACGAAGTAGCCCGGATCCTGGATCGTGCTGTTCGGCGTGCGCTGGCCGAGGGTCAGCGCAGCGAGCGCCATGAAGGGTTTGAATGTCGAGCCCGGCGGATACACGCCGGCGATCGCCCGATTGTTGAGTGGCCGGTCCGCCGAGGTGTTGAGCGCTTTCCAGCTCTGCACATCGATGCCGTCGACGAACAGATTCGGGTCGTAGCCAGGCACCGATACGAAAGCGAGCACCGCGCCGCTCGCGGGATCGAGCGCGACCAGCGCGCCTCGCCGGCCCGCGAACGCAGCCTCCGCAACCTGCTGCAGTCGGATATCGAGCGTCAGGGTGAGGTTGTGGCCCGGGCGCGCGGGCACCTGCGACAGCGAACGGATGCCGCGACCCGCGGCGTCGATCTCGACCTGCTCGAATCCCGTCTCGCCATGCAGTGCCTGCTGATAGGTCGCCTCGACGCCACGCTTGCCGATGTATTCCGTACCGCGATAGTTCGCTTCGACGCCGAGTTGCTCCAGGTGCTCCACATCGCGTGCGTCGATGCGCCCGATGTAGCCCAGCACGTGGGACGCGGTCGCGCCGAACGGGTATTGACGGAAGTGCCGGGCCTTGATTTCAACGCCCTGAAAGCGGTAGCGGTTTACCGCGAAGCGTGCGACTTCCTCGTCGGAAAGGCGCGTGCGGATCGGCAGGCTGTCGGCGTTGCGCGCCTCGATGAGGTGCTTGGCGAAACGGCTGCGATCGCGCGCGGTGATCGCGACCAGGTGCGAGAGCATCTTGATCGTGCCGTCGATGTCGCTGGCCTTGCGCGGCGCGATCTCCAGCGTATACGCGGAGTAGTTTCGCGCCAGCAGCGCGCCGTTGCGGTCGAAGATCAGGCCACGCTGCGGCGGCAAGGGAACGATTGCAATGCGATTGTCTTCTGCACGCGTGTGGTAGTACTCGTGCTGCACCAGCTGCAGCCACACGAAGCGCGCGCCCAGCAGGCCGAAGGTTGCGAGCACGATGACGGCGGCGACGAGCACGCGGGTACGGAACGCGTGCAGTTCGCGTTCCGTGTTCCTCAGCTCGGTCAGTCCGATCACCGCGTATTTCCCGTGCTAGAGCGAACCGGCCTCGAGCGCGCGGCGTTGCGGGAGCAAGAGCAGCCATGACAGCAACGGCCACAGGGCCGCGCCGAGCAGCGGCCCGATGAAGATCTGCCATCCCGGGAGCGCCGCGCCGTTCGCGAGCCGCACCAGCAGGACGACCGCCTCTGCGACGAGCAGCAGCGGCGCGACGTGCAGCGCCTGGTACCAGGCGCCGAACCAAAGGATGCGGCGCGACAGCGTGATCGCGAAGAATGCGAGTAGCGCGTAAGCGAGCGCGTGCTGACCGAGCAGAACGCCGTTGCCCGCGTCGGCGACGAGGCCGATGAGCCATCCGACGCCCAGGCCGACCAGCCGCGGCTGGTGCACGCACCAGAACACGAGCACGAGCGCGACGAAATCGGGCACGTAGCGCATGTCGAGCCACGGCAGGAAGGCGAGCAGCAGCGCGACCGCGAACGAGGCGACGATGGTGCTCGAGCGCACCGGCAGCAGGATGTGTTGCGGCTTATTCGGTGCCAAGGCCATCTCCGGCGCGGGCGCGTTGCTTGGCGCCGCGGGCAGCGCGACGCGAATCGTCGGCGAGCGGGTATGCCGGGCGTGCCTCCCCGCCGGCGAGCACCAGAACGTAGCGACTGCGGTCGACGCCCGCGAGCGGCTCGCAGACGACGCGTGCGAACGCCTGCGAGGCGTCGCGCTCGACGCGCACGACCGTTGCGACCGCGACGCCGGCCGGATAGTTGCCGTCGATGCCCGAGGTGACCAGGCGATCGCCGTTGCGAACGTCCGCGTTCGGGTGCAGAAAGCGCAGCTCGATCATTCCGGAGGCGCCCGCGCCGAAGGCGACCGCCCTGAGGCCGTTGCGCACCACCTGCACCGGGATCGCCTGCGCCTTGTCCGTAATCAGGGTGACCTCGGACACCAGTGCATGCACCCGCGTGACCTGGCCGATGACGCCGTCGGCGTCGATCACCAGACTGCCGGCGGCAACGGCATGCTGGCGGCCTTTATCGAGGACGACCTTGTAATCGTAGGGATCGCGGCCCGTGTAGAGCACTTCCGCGGGAATCGCCGGGCGGTCGAAGCGCGTGCGCATGTCGTTTACGCGCCGCAGCTGTGCGAGTTCGGCGGATGCCGTCTGAAAGCGCTGCGCATCGCGTGCGGTGTCGAGAAGCTCCGCGCGCAGCGCCGCGTTCTCGGATCGCAGCCGCTCCTGGGTGACGAAGAACTCGGCTGTCCTTTGCAGCATGGTGATCGGCGCCGTCGCCGCCTTCTGGAACGGATAGGCAGCGAGCGCAAGAACGTCGCGCAAGCCGTCTACGTAATGAAAGCGGGCGTCGAGAACGAGCAGCGCAAACGACAACGACGCAAAGAACGCGAGCCGGACCACGGGCGCCGGACCACGCTTGAAGAACGGCGGCGGCGCGTGCTCCATCTGCACCTAACGCCGAGGTGCTGTGGCGTGTCTACTCGTTGATGAAAATCGGACCGAAATGATCGACTTTCTCGAGCGCTTTACCCGAACCGCGCACCACGCAGGTCAGGGGATCCTCGGCAACGATCACCGGAAGTCCCGTCTCCTCCATCAGCAGGCGGTCGAGGTCGCGCAACAGCGCGCCGCCGCCGGTGATGACCATTCCCTTTTCCGCGATGTCCGCGCCAAGCTCGGGCGGCGTCTGCTCGAGCGCGCTCTTCACCGCGGAGACGATCTGGTTCAGCGGTTCGGTCAGCGCCTCGAGAATCTCGTTCGACGATATGGTGAAGCTGCGCGGAATGCCCTCGGCGAGATTGCGGCCCTTGACGTCGATTTCCCGAACTTCAGAGCCGGGAAAGGCCGAGCCGATCTCCTTCTTGATCATTTCCGCGGTCGACTCGCCGATCAGCATGCCGTAGTTGCGACGAATGTAATTGATGATCGCCTCGTCAAACTTGTCGCCGCCCACGCGCACGCTGCCCGAATAAACCATGCCACCGAGGGAAATCACGCCGACTTCGGTGGTACCGCCGCCGACGTCGACGACCATCGATCCCGTGGCCTCCGCGACCGGCAGGTCCGCGCCGATCGCCGCAGCCATCGGCTCTTCGATCAGATACACCTGGCCGGCGCCGGCACCGATCGCGCTTTCGCGGATCGCGCGTCGCTCGACCTGCGTCGAACCGCAGGGCACGCAGATGATGATGCGCGGGCTCGGCGAAAACAGCTTGTTGTCGTGGACCTTCTTGATGAACTGCTTGAGCATCTGCTCGGTGACCGTGAAGTCGGCGATGACACCGTCTTTCATCGGTCGGATCGCAACGATGTTGCCCGGCGTCTTGCCAAGCATCAGCTTGGCTTCGCGGCCGACCGCCTGAATGGTCTTCTTCGCATTCGGCCCGCTTTCTTGGCGGATCGCGACGACCGACGGCTCGTCCAACACGATGCCTTTGCCGCGCACGTAGATCAGCGTGTTCGCGGTGCCGAGGTCGATGGCCAGGTCGTTCGAAAAGTAACTGCGCAAGAATCCCAACATTTGCCTTCCGGTCCGGTCGCTTTCTGCGAATCGCTAGTGTCGTACCTTAAGTTCATCGCCTAACGCCCCGTCAAGACAGGCCCTTCGCCGGGTCCAGTGCGGGTCGAAAGCGCCCTCCTATGATACCCTAACGGCACCCTCTGTACAGGCGTACAGAGGCGTTTTTGCACTGCACCAATGTCTCTGTCAAAAGACGAGGTCGACCGTATTGCCCGCCTGGCGCGGCTCGCCGTTCGCCCGGACGAGTCCGCGGCGGTGATTGAACGGCTGAACCGGGTGCTCGGCATGATCGAGACCATGCGCGCGGTCGACACCCGCGGCGTCGAGCCGATGGCGCATGCGCTCGACCTCGTGCAGCGGCTGCGGCCGGATGCGGTCACCGAGGCCGACCAGCACGCCGCACTGCAGGCGGTTGCGCCGGCGGTCGAGCGCGATCTGTATCTCGTGCCGAAGGTCATCGAGTAGCGCTGCGCAGCCCGCGCCCGCCGCGGCGGGCGACGCGACCGACATGTTGAACGCCACCGTTGCCGATTTGTCCTCTGCGCTCGCCGCGCGTCGCGTCTCGAGCACCGAGCTCGCGCAGCTGTTCCTCGAGCGCATCGAGGCACTCAACCCGAGCCTGAACGCGTTCATCACGGTCGATCGGGCGCGCACGCTCGAGGACGCCCGGCGGGCCGATGCGCGCCGCGCGCGGCAGGACGCGCGGCCGCTGGAGGGCATCCCGATCGCGCACAAGGACATTTACTGCACCGCGGGCCTGCGCACGACCTGTGGCTCGCGCATATTGGAGAACTTCGTCAGTCCGTACGACGCACACGTGATCGAACGGCTCTCGGCGGCAGGCGCGGTCATGCTCGGCAAGACCAACATGGACGAATTCGCCATGGGCTCGTCGAACGAGACCTCGTATTTCGGGCCGGTACGCAACCCCTGGCGCAGGGCCTGCGTGCCGGGCGGCTCGTCCGGCGGCTCGGCGGCCGCGGTAGCGGCGCGCATGGCGCCGGCGGCGACCGGCACCGACACGGGCGGGTCGATTCGCCAGCCGGCCGCGCTGACCGGTACCAGCGGGCTGAAGCCGACCTACGGCCTGGTGTCGCGTTACGGCATGGTCGCGTTCGCGTCCTCGTTCGATCAGGGCGGACCGATCGCCAGGACGGCGCTCGACCTCGCGCTGCTGCTGAACGTGATGGCCGGCTTCGACGCGCGCGACTCCACCAGCATCGAGCGGGCACCGGAGGACTATGCGGGCGCACTCGACATCGACCTGAAGGACCTGCGTATCGGCGTGCCGGAGGAATTCTTTGGTGACGGGCTCGACGCCGATGTGCGTGCGCGGGTCGAGGAAGCGTTGCGCTGGTACGCCGCCGAGGGCGCGCGCATGGTCCCGGTGCGACTGCCGAACGCCGGCCTCGCGCTGCCGGTGTACTACGTGCTTGCGCCGGCGGAGGCTTCGTCCAACCTGTCGCGCTTCGACGGCGTGCGCTACGGCCATCGGGCGCAGGACTATGCCGATTTGCTCGACATGTACCTGCGCACGCGTACCGAGGGCTTCGGCGAGGAGGTCAAGCGCCGGATCCTGGTTGGTACCTACGTGCTGTCGCACGGCTACTACGACGCGTACTACCTGCAGGCGCAGAAACTGCGCCGCCTGATTGCGCAGGATTTCGTTGCAGCCTTTCGTGACTGCGATGTCATCGCGGGGCCGACTGCGCCGA
>Ga0210060_1000040_pt1 | contig 85965 bp, 78 predicted proteins | sample Joice_CattailNLB_FD_184871 | JGI IMG/M metagenome (GOLD analysis project Ga0210060, IMG submission 184871) | Wetland microbial communities from San Francisco Bay, California, USA, that impact long-term carbon sequestration - Joice_CattailNLB_D2... | ecosystem: Environmental > Aquatic > Marine >...
GCCGAGGGGCTCGAGCGCTCGGCGGACGCGCTGCGCGCCGCCGGCGCCGAGGCGCTCGCGGTGGCCGCCGACGTCAGCCGCGCCGAAGACTGCGCGCGCCTGGTCGCCGACGTGGTGGGTCGCTTCGGGCGCATCGACATCCTCGTCAACAATGCGGGCACCTCGGCCACCGGCGCGTTCGAGGCGGTCGATGACGCGACCTGGCAGGCGGACTTCGACCAGAAGCTGTTCGCGGCGGTGCGCCTGGCGCGGCTCGCGATTCCCCACATGCAGCGCGCCGGCGGCGGACGCATCATCAACATCACCAACATCGGCGCCAAGCAGCCGCGCGCGCGCTCGATGCCGACGACGGTGACCCGGGCGGCCGGCCTCGCGCTGACCAAGGCGCTGTCGAAGGAGTACGCGCCGCAGGGCATTCTGGTGAACACGATCTGCATCGGCCTGGTGCGCGCCGGCCAGCACCAGCGGCGGGCCGCGCAGCGCGGGGTCGACGTCGAGACGCTGTACGCGGAAATGGCGAAGGACATCCCGCTCGGGCGCGTCGGCGACGCCGAGGAAGTGGCGAACGTGGTCGCCTTCCTCGCGTCGGCCGCGGCGAGCTACGTCACCGGCACCAGCATCAATCTGGACGGCGGGACCTCCGCCGTGCTCTAGGCGGACCGGGATGACGCGCGCCCGACTCGATCTGCGCAAGACCACGCCCAGCTGCGGCGCGGAAGTTCTCGGCCTCGACCTGTCGCAGCCGCTCGACGATGCGCAGATCGCTGCGCTGCGTGACGCGCTCGCCGAGCACTGCGTGCTGTTCTTTCGCGACCAGCACTTGACCCCCGAGCAGCAGAAGGCCTTCGGCCGGCGCTTCGGCGAGCTGCATCTGCATCCCGCCTGGCCACGGCTGCTCGAGGGGCATCCGGAGATCATGGAGATCTACGCCGACGCGGACACGAAACGCATCGCCGGCGAGGACTGGCATTCGGACGTGTCCTGCGACCCCGAGCCGCCGCTTGGCACGATCCTCTACATGCTGGAGGTCCCTGCAGAAGGCGGCGATACGCTGTTCGCGAGCATGACCGCGGCCTACGAGGCGCTGTCCACCCCGATGCAGCGCCTGCTCGAGGGCATGACCGCGCTGCACGACGGCGAGACGACCTATCGCGGTCGCTACGAAGGCATGGAAAACGCGGCCTCGTACCCGTCGGCCGAGCATCCGGTCATCCGCACCCACCCGGTCAGCGGGCGCAAGGCGCTGTTCGTCAACCGCATCTTCACGCGCCGCATCCTGCAGCTCGAAAAGCACGAGAGCGACGCGCTGCTCGAGATGCTCTTCCGGCTCGTCGAGACGCCGGAGCTGCAGTGCCGTTTCCACTGGCGGCCCGGCTCGGTCGCGTTCTGGGACAACCGCTGCGCCCAGCACCACGCCCTTTGGGACTACTACCCGCAGCGCCGCCGCGGGCTGCGCGTCACGATCAGGGGCGAGCGGCCCGTCTAGCGGCCCTGAGCGCTCGCCGCCGGTGTCCGCGGCGCCGCCGGCCCGATCGCCGCACCCGCGCCGCGCGCCCCGCGCGGCTGCGCGACCAGGTAGATCGCGGGGATCAGCAGCAGGCTGACGAACATCGAGAACACCAGCCCGAAGACCATGCACACGGCGAGCGGCTGCAGCATCTCGGAGCCTGCGCCGAGCCCGAGCGCGAGCGGCGACATGCCGACTGCCGTGGTGAGCGTCGTCATCATGATCGGACGCAGGCGCAGCCGCGCCGCCCCGATCACCGCGTCGACCAGCGCGGTGCCGCGCCGGCGCAGCAGCTCGATGTACTCAACCAGCACGATCGCGTTGTTCACCACGATGCCGATCAGCATGATGACGCCGAGCCAGACCGGCATCGACAGCGGCAGCCCGGTCGCGAGCAGCCCGATCACCACGCCGATCAGCGCGAACGGCACGCCGAGCAGGATGACCAGCGGATTGCGCAGCGATTCGTACTGCACGGCCATCACCACGAACACCAGGAACAGCGCCAGCCCGGCCAGGGTCAGCACCAGCACGTTGCCCTTTTTCAGGCTGTCGTAGGCGCCGGCGAAGTACAGCGCGTAGCCCGCCGGCAGCTCGAAGTCGCGCAGGTCGTCGCGCAGCGCGCTCACCACCGCGCCGAGCGGCTGCTCGCCGGTGAGCGCCGCCTTCACTTCGACGATGCGCCGCTGGTTCTCGCGCCGCACTTCGGCAGGCGAGACGATGAGCTCGACCTTCGCGACGTCGCCCAGGTAGACGGGCCGGCGTCCGCCCTGCGCGCCGAACAGCAGCACCGCCTCGAGCGCCGCCGGGCTGTCGATCGTGCGCTGCGGCAGGCGCACCCGCACGTCGTAGGCGCGGTCATTCTCGATGAAGTCGCTCACGATGATGCCGTCGAGCGCGACCTTCATCGCGCGGCCGATGTGCGCGACGTCGATGCCGAGCTCCGCAGCGCGGCCGCGGTCGACGCGCACCGCGAACTCCTGGCGGATCTCCTCGGCGCTGTGCTGCACGTTGCGCAGGCCCGAGTGCGCGCGCAGCCGCGCGGCGAGCCGGTCGCCGATGTCGGCGAGCACGCCGAGGTCCGGGCCCTGCACGCGCACGCTGACGTCCTCGTCCGAGCGCGAGATTCGCAGCCCACGCACCCCGGCGGGGCGCGCGAGCACCTTCACGCCGGCGAGCTCGGCGCTCGCCACCGCGCGGCTGAAGTCCGCCACCCAGCCCTCTACGCTGCGCGCGCGCTCGGTGACCGGCGCGAGCTGGATCGACAGCGTGCTGCGGTTCGGGCGCTCGCGCTGCGTGCGCCCGAAGATCGAGCCGCCGGCGAGCACCGAGATGCCTTCTACGTCGCCCTGCGCCAGCGCGATGTCCTCGAGCCTCTGCACCGTGCGGTCCATCGCGTCGAGCGAGCCGCCCGGGTCGGCGAAGATCTGCACCTGGACTCGGCCGTCGTCCATCGTCGGCAGGAAGGCCTGCTTGCCGGTGAGGTTCAGGAACAGGGCGCCGAAGCCGCCGAGCAGCGCCAGCGCGACGATCACCGCCAGCCAGGGCACGCGCGTGGTCGCCGCAACCACCGGCACGTAGAGCGCCTGCGCCGTGCCGACCATGCGCTGCACGAAGCGCGTCACCGCCGAGGGCCGCGTCGGCCGGCCGCGCGCGGCGAGCGCCGGCACCAGCGTCACCGCGACCACCAGCGAGGCGACGATCGCCGCCGAGATAGTGAAGATCAGCTCGCGGAACAGCAGCCCCACCAGGCCGCTGATGAACAGGAACGGCACCACCGCTGCCAGGTTGGTCGAGGTCGCGGCGATGATCGGGCTGTTGACCTCGGAGGCCGCGTTGGCGGCCGCGTCGAGCCCGTACTCGCCCTCGCGCTGGTGGCGCTCGATGTTCTCGAGCATGACGATGGTGTTATCGACCAGCATGCCGATGCCGAGCGCGAGGCCGCCGAGCGTCATCAGGTTGAGCGACAGCCCGCCGAGCGCCATGATGACGAAGGTGATCATGATCGAGATCGGGATCGCCGAGCCGATGATCAGCGTGCCGCGCACGCTGCCGAGGAAGGCATAGACCACCACCATTGCCAGGACCGCGCCGGCGAGCGCGGCGGTCGCCGCGTTGTTGAGCGACTGGCGCACATAGATCGACTGGTCGGAAACCTTGTCGACGCGCACGTCCTCGGGCACCAGCCGGCGCTCGTAGAGCGAATCGAGCCGCGCGTTGACGACGTCGGCGACGTCTACGGTGTTCGCCGTAGGCTGCTTTTGCACCGCGATGCGCACGCCCGGCGTGCCGTTGTAGCGCACGCGGATGCGCTCGTCCTCGTGCACGTCGATCACCTCGGCGATCTCGGCGAGCGGCACCGCGGTGCCGTTCGGCAGGCGCACCGGCAGCGCGCCGAGCTCGGCGACGCTCTGCACGCGCCCCGAGGTACGGCTGGTGTACTGCTGGCCGGCCATCTGCAGCCTGCCGGCCGGCTCGTCGACGTTGCCGCGCTGGATGGCGGCGATCAGGTCCTCGACCGACAGCCCCAGCCCGGCGAGGCGGCGCTGGTCGGGCAGCACGTGCACCTCGCGCACCAGGCCGCCGCCCACCTCGACCGAGGCGACCCCCGGCAGGTTGAGGAAGTACTTGGCGAAGATGTCGTCGGTCCAGCTGCGCAGCTCGGTCATGCCGCGCAGCTGCGAGCTGACCACGAACTCCATGACCGGAATCTGCGCCGGATCGCGCTTGAAGATGATCGGCGGATCGATGGTCGTCGGCAGGAAGCGCTTGGCGCGGTCCAGGCGCGTGCTCGCGTCGCGCAGCGCAATGTCGATGTCCTTGCCGTAGTCGAAGTACAGCTCCAGCTCGGTGGTGCCCTCCATGGTGGTCGACTCGACCCCGACGGCGTCCTCGGTGATCGCGAGCTGCTCCTCGAGCTGGCGTGTGATCTGGTCCTCCATGATGTTGGTCGGCACCGCCGGCTCGAGGATGCGCACGCCGATCTCCGGGTAGATCAGCTGCGGCAGCAGGTCGATCGACAGGCGCCCGAGCGCGAAGAAACCGAGCACGATCGCGGTCAGCGTGAGCATCGCCGTGCTCACCGGATGGTGGATGCACCACACCGCGACGCCGCCGCGCCGCATGCCTCAGCCTCCCTTGGCCGGCGCCTTGCCGGGCGGCGTCGGCTGCTGCGCGTCCGCCGGCTTCGCCGCCTCGCGCCCCACCGGCTTGACCTTCTGGCCCGATTTCAGGCCGATGAAGCCCTTGACGACGACGCGCTCGCCGGGCTCGAGGCCGGCGCGGATCTCGACCCGGTCGGCGAGCCGCAGGCCGCTCGTCACGCCGCGGCGCTCGACCGTGCCGTCCTTGGCGTGGACCATGACGTACTCGCCCTGTGCATCGCGCTGCAGTGCCGAGAGCGGCACCACCAGCCGCTCGGCGACGCCGGTCGACAGGACGACGCGGCAGAACTGGCCCGCGCGCGCGCCCGTCGGCACCGGATCGAGCGCGACCTCGACCAGCCCGGTGCGCGAAGCCGGATCGATCGCCGGATGGATGCGCACGATGCGACCCGCGTGCAGCGTCTCGCCGAGCGCGTCGATGCGGACCTGGGCCGGATCTCCGATATTGAGATGCGGAATGACGAGCTCCGATACGGTCACATCGGTGACCAGCCGCGATGGATCGATGACCGTGAGCAGATGCGTGTGCTGCGCCGTGGCGTTGCCCGGCTCGACCAGGCGCTGCGAGACGACGCCGTCGAACGGCGCGGTCAGGATCATGTTCTCCAGCCGCGCGGCAAGCAGCCGCTCCTCGGCGCGCGCCACCTCGTACACCGTCGCCGCACGCGACACCGCGTCTTCGCTGACGAAGCCCTTGGCCTTCATCTGGCGGTTGCGCTGGTAGTCGACCTCGGCCTGCTTGCGCGTCGCGGCGGCCTTGTCGAGCTGCGCGCGCAGGATGCGGTCGTCGTAGCGCGCGAGCACGTCGCCCGCGGCGACGCGGTCGCCCTCGCGCACCGGCACCGCGGTGAGCCGCCCCTCCTCCTCGTTCACGATCTTCACCGAGCGCAGCGCGCGCAGGCTCCCGGCGCGGCGCGCGGTATAGGCCAGGCGTCCGGACTTGACCTCGAACAGCTCGACCAGATGGGCTCGCGGCGGACGCTTGACGGTCTTGCCGTTCGACTCGGCGCCGCAGCCGGCGACCAGCGCCGCGAGCGCAAGCGCCGCGGCCAGCCCGCCTGCGGCCGAAACCATCCTGCGAATCAAGCCCATAGGGCGCACATTATGCCGCGCGCCCGTCGCCCCATTCGGGGGCGTCGACAAACGATGACCGCCGCTCCGGCCGCGGGCCGCAGCTATGCGCCGTGCGCGCCGACGATGGTGATCGACGACACGTTCTGGCTCGGGAAGCCGCCCAGGTTGTGGGTCAGGCCGAGCACCGGGTCCGACCTCTGGCGCTCGTCCGCCCGCCCCTGCAGCTGCAGGTACATCTCGTAGATCATGCGCAGCCCCGAGGCGCCGATCGGGTGGCCGAAGCACTTCAGACCGCCGTCGATCTGGCAGGGCAGCTTGCCGTCGGCGTCGTAGAAGCCGTCGAGGATGTCCTTGATCGCGCCGCCCTCGGGCGAGATGCCGAGGTCCTCCATGGTGACCAGCTCGGTCACCGAGAAGCAGTCGTGCACATCGAACATCGACACGCGCTTGCGCGGATCGTCGATGCCGGCTTCGGCATAGGCGCGCTTGGCCGCGGCGCGCGTGGTGGCGAAGTACGAGCCGTCCCAGTCGCCGTACTGCACTTCCTGCCCGTTCGAGACCGCGAGCTGCACCGACTTCACCGACACGAGGTCCGTCTTGCCGAGGCCGCGCGCGATGTCCGGCGTGGTCACGATCGCGCAGGCCGAGCCGTCCGAGACGCCGCAGCAGTCGTACAGGCCGAGCGGCTCGGCGATCATCGGTGCGTTCAGCACCGTCTCTTCGGTAATGCGGTTGCGCAGGTGCGCCTTCGGGTTCTTCGCGCCGTTGTCGTGGCTCTTCACCGAGATGTGCGCCATCGCGCGCTTGAGGTCCTTTGCATCGACGCAGTGCTTGGCACGGTAGGCCGCCGCGAGCTGCGCGAACGAGCCGGGCGCCGAGATGTTGGCCCAGGTCATGTTCTGCAGCGCGCCGCGGCCGCGCTGCGGCAGCCCGCCGTAGCCCGTGTCCTTGAGCTTCTCGACGCCGAGCGCGAGCGCGATGTCGACCGCGCCCGAGGCGACCGCATACACCGCGCCGCGGAACGCCTCGGTCCCCGTCGCGCAGTAGTTCTCGACCCGGGTCACGGGAATGTAGGGCAGGCGCAGCGTCATCGCGAGCGGTACGCCAGATTTGCCGACGTGCTGCTCCTCGATCGCGGTACCGAACCACGCCGCCTCGATCTGGTTGCGCTCGATGCCCGCGTCGTTCATCGCCTCTTCGAAGGCGTCGACCATCAGATGCTCGGCATTCTTGTCCCAGTGCTCGCCGAACTTCGAGCAGCCCATGCCGAGGATCACGACCTTGTCTTTGATTCCCGTTGCCATCGGTAACCTCCTTCATCGCGACTCTGGGGTCAGACCCCTGTGGATAAGTCTTGGTTCAGCATTTGTTGCGTCGCTGACTTATCCACAGGGGTCTGACCCCGACGTCGCCTAAACCGGCGCGGCTTTCCAGAAATAGCGCACGAAGCCGCGCGACGGATCCACTTCCTTGATGCGGAACATCATTCGCATCGGCAGGCCGACGTCCAGTTTACCCCCGTCGATGTCGGAGAAGTCGGCCATCATCCGCCCGCCCTGGTCGAACTGGATCATGCCGTAGTAGGCGGGCGGGTCCGGGCAGTAGGTCAGGACATCGGCGGTGTACGACATGACCTTCCCGGAGAGGTCCGAGAACGGCTGCGGGTCCTGGGTATCGAGCGCGTTGCACGCGGGATTCACACAGTAGCGGGTGCGGGGGTACTGGAAGGTGCCGCAGCTGCGGCAGCGCCCTCCGACCAGACCTTCGATCATGTCGCGGTTGCGGTAGAGCACGGTGAGCGGCGTACCCTTGTCGGTCTCGGCCCGCATGCCGCGCTCGAGATTCACGTGGTCGTTGAACGCGAGGAAGCGCTGGTACTGCGTCTCCTCCTTGCGCCGTGCGAGCGAGCCCTTGACGCCGCGCCGCGGCGCAAGGCGCTTGAGCGCGTCGGTCACTTCGAAGATGAGCGCATCGCAGCCCTCGCCGAAGGCCGCGACCAGGATGCGCTCGCCCGGCTTCGCGTCCTCGAGCGCCGCGGCGAGCATGACCAGCGGGTGCGCGGCGCCGGTGTCGCCGCAGACCGCAGCGAGGTTGTCGCGCACCGCCGCCTCCGGAATACCGATGACCTTGGCGAGCGCCGGCGTGACCCGCGCCAGCGTGCAGGGCATGCAGAAATGGTCGATCGCGGCCGCCTCGACGCCCGCGGCCTTGAGCGCCGCAGCGACCGCCACCGGGACGATCTTCATGTAACCCTCGTCGCGGATCCAGCGCTCTTCCCAGGCATAGTCGTGCGCCCGGTCGCGGCCGCGGAACTGATGCACGAAGTCCACCGTCTCGCTGTGCGCGCCGAGCAGCCGCGCGATCGGCGCGCCGCGCCCGACGAGCAGCGCCGCCGCGCCGTCGCCGTATTGCATCTCCTGCGTGCTCGCCGCTTTCGCCAGGCGGTGCTCGCCCGCGGCGAGCAGCGTCATGCTGCCGTCGGCGGCGCTATCGAAGGCCGCCCGCAGCGCCGAGGTCGCCGCGCGCAGGCTGCCGCAGACATCCATCGAGCGCAGCGCCGGATCGAGGTTTAGCGCCGTCGCGACGATCGCCGCATTCTGGCGGTCGTCGTAGGGATGCGTCGTCGATGCAAGCGTGAGCGCGTCCACCGAGCCGCGCGCGATCCCGGTGAGGCAATCGCGCGCCGCCTCGACCGCCATGGTGAGCGCATCCTCGTCCCAGTTCGCCATTGCGCGCTCGCCGCGTCCGAGGCCCTTGAGCGCCGGCGCGAACCAGGCGTTCGCTTCGGCAATCGCCTTGCGCTGCAGGCGCGCCCGGGGAATGTAGGCGCCAAAAGACAGGATGCCGATGGGGTCGCTCATACGGTCGCCCTTTCGCCACGACGCGGCGATGACGGACGATTATGCCTCACGGCATCCGCGCGGCCCGCGCGCGCCGCGCTGTGTTTCGCATTGCCGCCGTGCATTCGCTCCGCCGCCAAGCGGCCCCGCTGGCCTACCTGCGGCTGAGCACCCAGTCGATGATGGTCTTCAGCTCCGCGTCGGGAATCCCGGTGTTGGGTGGCATTGGAACGCTGCCCCAGGTGCCTGCGCCGCCGGCGCGAATCTTCTTCGCCAGCCGCTCGGGCGCCGCCGGATCGTCGCGGTAGCGCTCGGCGACGACCGCGAAGGGCGGTCCGAGCAGCGGGCGCTCGAGCGTGTGGCAGGACACGCAGGCGCGCTGGGTGAGCAGCGCGCGGATCTTCGGATCCTCGGGCTGCCAGCGCTTCGCCTCGGGCGGCAGCTCGGGCTCGGGCAGCGGCGCCTGCCCGCGGTACTTCGCCAGATAGGCGGCGATGATCTCCGCCTTGGGTCCCGTGATCCACGTGGCGTTGAACTTCTCCACCATGTCGCGGATCACCTCGTCCCACACCTCGCGCGTCAGGCGCTGCGAGCGCGGCAGATCGAGGTTATGGCAGGCGCCGCAGTTCGCCTCGAACACCCGGCGCGCCGCGATGTCGTCGGCCGCCGCCGGCGCGGCGAGCGCGAGCGCACACGCCACGCCGAGCGCACGGCAGGCAGAAAAAAGCCCGGCCAGGCCGGGCTTGTCGCAACACGAGTGGGGCTCAGACCACATTGACCGGTACGCGATGGATCACGTTGCCGAGGTAGCCGCGCGGATTCCACGGCTGCACGAATGGCTGCGCATCGCCCTCCTCGTCGAAGGCGCGTGCCCAGATCTCGTAGTAGCCGTGCTTTGCGAAGGACACGCTGTCGTTCCAGCGGTACCACGCGTAATCGTTCATCCGGCGATTCAGGTCGGCTTCGTGCCAGTGCACGCCGTAGTCGGTCGAGATCAGCACCTTGTCGACCTCGCGATCGCCCGCCCAGGCGAAGCCGCGCAGCGCGAGCGGCGTGCCGGCCTTGACCGTCACGTCCGGCGCAGGACTCGTGATCATCGACTTGATGACCCAGGATTTGGCGACCAACATGTCCTTGTTGTCGACCTTGGCGCCGGGCTTGGGCGGGTACGACGGCACACGATACGAGGCGCCGGTCATCTTCGGCCCGTCGTGCTCGCGATCGCGCACCCAGATCCGCGTCAGCCACTTCTGCGAGCAGCTGCCGATCCAGCCCGGCACCACGAGGCGCACCGGGTAGCCGTGGATCGCGGGAATGTCCTGGCCGTTCATCGCGTAGGCGACCAGCGTGTGCTCCTCCATCGCCTTGTCGATCGGCATGCCGCGCGACAGCGGTGGCTTCGAGCCCGAGAGCGCGGGGTCTTCGCCGTAATGCCCGGTGTAGACCGCGCTCGATTTGAGCCCGGCTTCGCGCAGCAGATGTGCGAGCGGCACCCCGGTCCACTTGGCGCAGGCGACCGCGCCGTGCTTCCACTGGTTGCCGCGCACCGGCGGATTGAAGAATCCGCGGCCGTTGCCGCCGCACTCGATCATCAGGGCGTAGGTCTCGGTGGGCATGCTCTTCAGCTGATCGAGGGTGATCTTGAGCGGTTTCTGCACCTCGCCGTCGATGGTCAGCGACCAGCCCTGCGGATTCGCCTTCTGCGCGCGCTCCGGAACCAGGCCGTTGTTGCGCACAAAATGGCGTGCGAAGGGCGTGATCTCGTCGTCCAGCTCATACGCATGGAACTCGCCGTTGTAGGGCCGCGTGTTGTAGACCATCATCCCCGGCTTGCCCGGAATCGTCTTGTCCTGGCCCCAGGCGACCGGGATCAGGCCGCGTCCGAACAGTCCCTGCATGGCGAGCTCGCTGCCCACGCCCATGCCGAGCAGCGCGAGCCCGCTGCCGTTCCTCAGAAACCGCCGCCGGGACGCGAACGCGTCGAACTGTTCCACGGTGTCCGGCGTCGCGCCGGCGTCCTGCAGCGTGCCACGCAGCTGTTCGAACGTGATGCCCGTATCGCTCTTCTTCGTTCCCATCGCCCCTCCGGTTTGGTCTTGTCTTTGGCGCAAACGCGCGCAGACAGTCTAGACGCGCGAGCCTGGGGGCCGCGATCAGAATCACCTATGATTCGCTGCGTCATTCTTATGCTTTTCGCCGGCCGCGCGCCGGTCCGGGACGCGCACTGCGAAACGCGCGCCGCGCGTCGTTCGCTCAGTCGTCCAGCCCAGTCATGCCGCGACGATGCGCGAGCAGCTTCGCCCCGGCGATGCGGAACAGCACCTTGCCGGGCCATGCGATCTGCCCGTCGGGCCGCCGGCTGAACACGATGCCGTCGGTGCGTGCGAGCACCTGGGTGCGGGCGCGCGGGCCGCGCGCGTCCATCGGATCGATGATCTCGCACACCGGCGTGCCGCGGCGCACGCGCGCGCCGCGCTCGACGTGGTAGACCTGCACGCCGGTGCGCGGGCTGTAGCCGACGTCCATGCCGCCGATCGGCGTCGCCTGCGCCCGCAGGCGCGGCAGCGGGCCGGCGCGCCCGGCGATCAGGCCGCGGCGCACCAGGAAGCGATACAGATTGCGCGCGTCGGCCTCGCCCAGGCGGTGGTTGACGTCGCGCTGTCCGCGGTACTCGACCGTCGCCGACAGGCAGGCCTGGGGGATGCTCGCCGCCGGGAAGCGCGCGGCGAGCCGCGGCCACAGCGCGCCGTTGACGCCCGAGAAGGTCGCGACATCCGGATAGGGGTCGTTGTACAGCGTGGCTTCGGCGCCGAGATCCGCCGCCAGGATGCGTGCCGGCCCCGGCCAGTCCTGGCGCGAGATGAACAGATGCAGCACGGCATGCTGGTCGCAGTGCAGGTCGAGCACGATATCGGCGTCGTGCGAGCGCTTCAGCGCCTCGACGCGCAGCGTCTGCAGCTCGTTCATGGGTTTCATCGCCGCCAGCGCCGCGAGCACCGCGTCGCGGATGCGCGCGACGTTGTCGGCCGCGTTACGCCCGAGCCGCCCGTCGACCCGGCGCGCGACTGCCTCCGACAGCTCGGGCCAATTGCGGTTGAAGTTCTCGCGGCCGACGAAGTCGTAGCGCCCGAGGTGGTTGTTGTGCAGTAGCTGCGCCAGGCCGATCGGGTTGATCACCGGAACGACCACGATCTCGCCGCGCACGCGCCCGGCGCGGTCGGCCTCGACGAGCATCGGCATGAGGTGGTGCAGCGCCATCGCGCCGGGCAGCTCGTTGGCGTGGATCGCCGCCTGCAGGTAGGCCTTGGGACGCGCCCCGGGCCTGCCGAAGCGGTGCACGACCACGCTGCGGGCGCTGCCCGGCGACATGGCGGGCAGGTCAATGCTTGTCTTGCGATAGGGCATGGCGAACTCGAGCGGCGGCCGGGATGGGCGGCGCAATTGTCCACCTTTCGGCCAGCGTGAACAGCCCCCGCGCGAGCCGTTTCGCGCAGCCCGAAACGGCGTACCATGCTGCTGCCCGGAGAGGCGGCCGCTGGCCGAGCGGGCGATCGAACCTGACCAGGAGGAGGTGCACGATGGACGAGAGACAGCTGCGTGAACTGATCGCCGAGGTGAAGAGCGGCCGGCGTTCGCGGCGCGATTTCATCCGCTCGATGGTCGGCCTCGGGCTGACCGCGCCGCTTGCGGTGCAGATGCTCACCGCCTCGGGGATCGCCCTGGCGCAGGGCAAGTCGATGTATGCGCCCACCAAGCGCGGCGGCGGCGGCACGCTCAAGCTGCTGTGGTGGCAGGGCGCGACGCTGCTCAACCCGCACTTCGCGGTCGGCACCAAGGACCAGGAAGGCTCGCGCATCTTCTACGAGCCGCTCGCCGGATGGGACGCCGACGGCAACCTGGTGCCGATTCTCGCCGCGGAAATTCCGACAGAGCAGAACGGCGGGCTCCCCGCGGACGGCAAATCGGTCACCTGGAAGCTGAAGAAGAACGTGCAGTGGCACGACGGCAAGCCGTTCACGGCGGACGACGTCGTATTCAACTGGGAATACGCCACGGATCCCGCGACCGGCGCGACCACGATCGGCAGCTACAAGGACAGCACGATCGAGAAGATCGACGCTCACACGGTGCGCCTGGTGTTCCAGAAGCCGACGCCGTTTTGGGCCGACGCCTTCGTCGGCAATCGCGGCATGATCATCCCGAAGCACCTGTTCGAGGCGTACAAGGGCGCCAAGTCACGCGAGGCGCCGACCAACCTGAAGCCGGTGGGCACCGGCCCTTACAAGTTCACCGACTTCAAGCCCGGCGACATCGTGCGCGGCGCGATCAACACCAGCTACCACGAGCCGAACCGGCCGTATTTCGACGCCATCGAGATGAAGGGCGGCGGCGACGCCGTCTCGGCCGCGCGCGCCGTGCTGCAGACCGGCGAGTACGACTACGCCTGGAACATGCAGGTCGAGGACGAGATCCTCAAGCGGCTCGAGGCCAGCGGCAAGGGCCGCGCCGAGATCGTCGCCGGCGCCAACATCGAGCACATCCAGGTCAACAACACCGATCCGAGCAAGGAGGTCGACGGCGAGCGCTCGCACGTCGGCACGCCGCACCCGATCTTCTCCGACCCGGCGGTGCGCCAGGCGCTCAACCTGCTGGTCGATCGCAAGTCGGTCGAAGACCACATCTACGGCCGCACGGGCATCGCCACCGCGAACTTCCTCAACAACCCGGCGCGCTTCCGCTCGCCGAACACGAAGTTCGAGTTCAACGTCGACAAGGCGAACGCGCTGCTCGATGCCGCCGGCTGGAAGCGCGGCGCCGACGGCATCCGTGAAAAGAACGGCATCAAGCTCAAGCTCGGCTTCCAGACCTCGATCAACCAGCCGCGCCAGAAGACCCAGGCGATCGTCAAGCAGGCCTGCCAGAAGGCCGGCATCGAGCTCGAGCTGAAGGCGATCACGGCGTCGGTGTTCTTCTCCTCGGACGTCGCCAACCCGGACACCTACACCAAGTTCTACAACGACCTGCAGATGTACACCACGACCATGCCGCAGGCCGATCCCGGCGTGTTCATGAACCAGTTCTGCTCCTGGGAGGTGTCGACCAAGGCGAACAAGTGGCAGGGGCGCAACATCACGCGCTGGCAGAACGCCGAGTACGACAAGGCCTACCGCGACGCGGAGAGCGAGCTCGACCCGGTGAAGCGCGCGGCGCTGTTCATCCGCATGAACGACCTGGCGATCGAGAACCAGGTGGTGATCCCGGTCGTGTTCCGGCCGCGCGTGGCCGCGGTATCGGCGAAGCTGCACGCGCCGCTCTCGGGCTGGGACAACGATCTCTGGCTGCTGAAGGACTGGTTCCGCGACGCATGAACGCGGGACGATCCCATCGCGGCAGCTTCCGCTGAGGCCGCGATGGGCCGGTACCTGCTCAGGCGGCTGCTGATCACGATCCCGAGCGTGATCGGGATCAGCGTCATCCTGTTCACGGTGCTCGCGCTCGCACCCGGCGATCCGTTCGAGGAGCTGGCGACCAATCCGGCGATTCCGCCCGAGGTGCGCGCCAACCTGCGCACGCAGTTCGGCCTCGACGACCCGGTGATGGTGCGCTACGCGCGCTGGTCGGGCGCGATGCTCAAGGGCGACTGGGGGTTTTCCTTCGTCAGCCGCGTCGACGTCGACGAGCTGATCCTGCAGCGCCTGCCGACCACCCTGGGCGTGATCGGCGCGTCCCAGCTGCTCGCGCTCGTGATCGCGCTGGTGGTCGGCGTCACCGCGGGGACGCGCCCGTACTCGATTTTCGACCAGGTCGCCAGCACCTTCGCCTTCGTCGGCTTCTCGCTGCCGACGTTCTTCACCGGCATCCTGTTCATCCTGGTGTTCAGCATCCACCTCGACTGGCTGCCGTTCGTCTACCGCGCCGATCTAAGCGAAACGGGCTGGCGCTGGTGGTGGGCCTCGGCGAAGCAGGCGGCGATGCCGGTCGCGGTGCTCGCGCTGTTCCAGGGCGCCTCGTGGACGCGCTACGTGCGCTCGGCGGTGCTCGACGTGGTGCGCCTCGATTACGTCACCACGGCGCGCGCCAAGGGACTGGCCGAGCGCGTGGTGATCGTCAAGCACGTGCTGCGCAACGCGCTGATCCCGGTGGTGACGCTGGTCGCGCTGCAGATGCCGATCGTGTTCGGCGGCGCGATCATCACCGAGCAGATCTTCCGCGTACCGGGCATCGGCTCGCTGCTGATCAGCTCGATCCTCGCCAACGACACGCCGGTCATCATGGCCGTGACCTTCGTCTTCGCGATCCTCGTGATTGCGTTCAACCTGATCGCCGACCTGCTCTATGGCTGGCTCGACCCCCGCATCGCCTACCGCTGACGGGCTTGCGTCGGCGACGGCGCGGGGCGCGCCGCACAGCTCGCTCGGCCGCGAAGCCTGGCGGCGCTTTCGCCGCCACCGCCTCGCGCTCGCCGGCGGGCTGATTCTCGGCGTGATCCTGCTCGGCGTGGTGTTCGGGCCGTTCCTCTGGCGGGTGCCGATCAACGACATCGATTTCAGCGCGCGCCTCGCGGGTGCGTCGTGGCGCCACCCCTTCGGCACCGACGACCTCGGCCAGGACCTGCTCGCGCGCATGCTCTACGGCGGGCGCATCTCGATGGCGGTCGGCTTCGCGGCGATGCTGATCGCGGTCGTCGTCGGGACCCTCGTCGGCGCCGTCGCGGGGATGTCGCGCGGCCTGGTCGACACGGCGCTGGTGTGGCTGATCGACCTGTTCCTGTCGCTGCCGCAGCTGCCGCTGCTCCTGCTGATCATCTACCTGTTCCGCGACCGGCTGACCGCGCTGGTCGGCAGCGAGGTCGGGGTGTTCCTGATGGTGGTGGTGGTGATCGGCGGCTTTCGCTGGATGCAGGTCGCGCGGCTGGTGCGCGCCCAGTTCCTGACGCTGCGCGAGCGCGAGTTCGTCGAGGCGGCGCGCGCGCTCGGCGCTTCGCCGCTGCGCCAGGTGCTGCGCCACATCCTGCCGAACGCGATCGGCCCGGTGATCGTCGCCGGCACGGTCGACATCGCCGCGGCGATCATCGCCGAGTCGACCCTGTCGTTCCTCGGCCTCGGCTTTCCGCCCGACATCCCGACCTGGGGGCGCCTGCTGTACGACGCCAAGGACTACCTCGACATCGCGCCGCACTGGGTGCTGATCCCGGGCGCGGCGATCTTCCTCACCGTGCTGTCGATCAACTACGTCGGCGACGGGCTGCGCGACGCGCTCGACCCGCGCAAGGTGATGTAGCGCCCCGGGGCCGCGCCGTGACCGCCCGCCTGCTCGAGATTCGCGGCCTGGTGACGCAGTTCGCCACCGACGATGGCGTGGTGCGCGCGATCGACGGCGTCGACCTCGCCATCGATCGCGGCGAGACGCTCGGCGTGGTCGGCGAGTCCGGCTGCGGCAAGAGCGTCACCGCGCTGTCGGTGATGAAGCTGATCCCGACGCCGCCGGGGCGCATCGTCGCCGGCCAGATCCTGTGGCAGGGCCGCGACCTGGTGCCGCTCGGTGCGACGCAGATGCGCGCGCTGCGCAGCAAGGAAATCGCGATGGTGTTCCAGGAGCCGATGACCTCGCTCAATCCGGTGTACACCGTGGGCGCGCAGATCGCCGAGGTCCTGCGCCTGCACGAGAAGCTGAACCGGCGCGCGGCGCTCGCGCGCACCGTGGAGATGCTCAAGCTGGTGCGGATTCCGCACCCCGAGCAGCGCGTGCACGCCTACCCGCACCAGTTCTCGGGCGGCATGCGCCAGCGCGTCATGATCGCGATGGCGCTCGCCTGCAATCCGAAGCTGCTGATCGCCGACGAGCCGACCACGGCGCTCGATGTCACCATCCAGGCGCAGATCCTCGAGCTGATCGGCGAGCTGAAGGCGAAACTGGGCATGGCGGTGCTGCTGATCACGCACGCGATGGGCGTAATCGCCGAGACCGCGCAGCGCGTCGTGGTGATGTACGCGGGCCGCGTGGTCGAGGAGGCGCCGGTCGCCACCCTGTTCGCGGCGCCGCGCCACCCCTACACCCAGGGTCTGATCCGCTCGATCCCGCGCCTGGACGCCAGCGCGCTGCCGCGACAGCGGCTCGACGCGATCCCCGGCACGGTGCCGAGCCTGCTCGCGCTGCCGCCGGGATGCCGCTTCGCGCCGCGCTGCCCGCATGCGCGCGCGGCGTGCAGCGCCGCGGTTCCGGCGCTGCGCGAGGTCGGGCCCGGCCACCGCGTGGCCTGCATCCTCTGAGCCCGCGATGCCCGAACCCCTGCTGCGCGTCGACGGCCTGGTAAAGCACTTCCCGCTCAAGCGCGGGCTGCTCGGGCGCGCGACCGAGCGCGTGCACGCGGTCGACGGGGTGAGCTTCGCGCTCGACGCGGGCGAGACCCTCGGCCTGGTCGGGGAATCCGGCTGCGGCAAGTCGACCACCGGGCGCTGCGTGCTTCGCCTGATCGAGCCGACCGCAGGCCAGGTCCGCTTCGACGGGCGAGACGTCATCGGCATGGACCGCGGCGCGCTGCAGCGGCTGCGGCGCGAGATGCAGATCATCTTCCAGGATCCCTACGCCTCGCTCGATCCGAGGATGACCGTCGGCGCGATCGTCGGCGAGGCGCTCACCATCCACGGCCTGGCGCAGGATGCGCGCGCGTTCGAGGACCGCGTGGTCGAGCTGCTCGAGACCGTGGGCCTGAACGCCGACCACCGGCGCCGCTACCCGCACGAATTCTCCGGCGGCCAGCGCCAGCGGATCGGCATTGCGCGCGCGCTCGCCGTCTCGCCGCGGCTGATCGTCTGCGACGAGCCGGTCTCCGCGCTCGACGTCTCGATCCAGGCGCAGGTGATCAACCTGCTCGAGGACCTGCAGGCGCGCTTCGGCCTCGCCTACCTGTTCATCGCACACGACCTGTCGGTGGTCGAGCACATCAGCGACCGCGTCGCGGTGATGTATCTCGGGCGCATCGTCGAGCTCGCGCCGGCGCGGGCGCTGTACGCCGCGCCGCGCCATCCCTACACGCAGGCGCTGCTCTCGGCGGTGCCGATCCCCGATCCGGGCGCGCGGCGCCAGCGCATCCTGATCGAGGGCGACGTGCCGAACGCGATCCACCCGCCGGCAGGCTGCCACTTCCATCCGCGCTGCCCGCAGGCATTCGAGCGCTGCCGGCGCGAAGCGCCGCTGCTCAAGCCGGTCGGCGCCGGGCAGCTCGCCGCCTGCCACCTGAACGACTGACCGCCTTGCGCGGCGCAGGGCACGGCCCTTAGACGCGCAGCCGGTATTCGACGCTCCAGTAGTGCTCGAGCGCGCGCCAGCGCAGCGCGGCGGCCTGCGGCGCCAGCCGCCGCAGGACCTCGTCGGCCGCCGGAAAATTCTTCAGCACCTCGTGCGTGCTGCCGTCGTCGAGCCGGCGCGCCTGCCAGCTGTCGCCTGCGGCGTCGCTGCGCAGGATCGGCGTGCTGCTGCCCTCGACGTAGCGGTTGTCGAGGAACACGACCCGCGCCCCCGGCGCGAGGCGCGCGTGCAGCCCGGCGAGAAAGCCGTCGAGCCGGGCGCGCGGCACATGCGACCACCAGAACCCCGCGAAGCAGGCATCGAAACGGCGCGGCCAGCGCGGCAGCGCGTAGGCGTCGACGCGCTCGAACGTGACGTTCGCGCGCGGATAGGCCTTGGTGCGTGCGATCGCGAGCACTTCCTCGTTGGCGTCCACCGCGTGCACCGTGGCCGCGCGCGCCGCGAGCAGCGGCGTCCAGTAGCCGGTGCCGCAGGCGAGCTCGAGCAGCGCCGCGCCCTCGAAGGCGCGCGGCAGCGTTTCGCGCAGCCGCGCCAGGTCGGCCTGGCGCTCGGGCTTGGCGTAGATCCGCTCGTACTCGGCGGCGCGGCGCGCGTAGTACGCACGCAGCGCCTGGTCGTCCGGTTCACGCGCGCCTGCCACCGCGTTCCTCCCCTCAAGGCACGGTATGCTAGCGCGCCGCAGCCGGCCCGAGGCATCGCCACCGAGGAAACGACCATGAGCGCATCCGTCGCGATCGAAATCGCGCCGCCGGACCTGTCGTCCTGGCGCAGCGGCAACACCGGCGTCGAGTACGTCCAGGTGCTCGAGTCAGGATCGCCGGGGCCGAACGTCATGCTGCAGGCGCTCACCCACGGCAACGAGCTGTGCGGCGCGATCGCGCTCGATGCGCTGCTGCGCGACGGCCTCGCGCCGCGGCGCGGACGCCTGACCCTCGCCTTCGCCAACATCGCGGCCTTCGAGCGCTTCGATTTCGATGCGCCGCACCGCTCGCGCTTCGTCGACGAGGACTACAACCGCGTCTGGGCGGACGCGGTGCTCGACGGGCCGCGCGATTCCACCGAGCTGCGACGCGCGCGCGCGCTGCGCCCGTTCGTCGACGGGGCGGATTTTCTGCTCGACATCCACTCGATGCACGAGCCCTGCCGGCCGATCATGGTCTGCGGGATGAACGACAAGGGCGTGGCCTTCGCGCGCCGCATCGGCACGCCGGCGGACCTGCTGGTCGACACCGGCCACCCGCTCGGGCTGCGCATGCGCGACCGCGGCGGCTTCGGCGATCCGGCGAGCCCGAAGAACGCGGGACTGATCGAGTGCGGCCAGCACTGGGAGCGGCGCTCGGTCGACGTCGCAATCGACACCGCGCTGCGCTTCCTGCTTGCGCTCGAGGCGGTGGACGCGGGCTGGGCCCGCGCACGGCTGCGCCTCGACCCGCCGCCGCGCCAGCGCGTGGTCCGCGTCACCGAGCCGGTGGTCGCCAAAAGCACGGACTTTCGCTTCGAGCGCCCCTGGCGGGGCCTCGAGGTCGTGCCCAGGCAGGGCACGGTCATCGCCTGGTCGGACGGCGCAGCCGTCACCACGCCGTACGACGACTGCGTGCTGGTGATGCCCTCGCTGCAGCATCTGCGCCCGGGCGTCACGACCGTGCGTCTCGGCCGCTACGACGACTGAGGTGCCGGCAGGATGTTTCATCCCTGCCATCACGCCGCGCGCAACCCCGACAAGCCCGCCTACGTGATGGCGCGCTCGGGCGAGACGGTCAGCTACGGCCAGCTCGAGGCCCGCTCGAACCAGGGCGCGCAGCTGTTTCGCAGCCTCGGCCTGAAGCGCGGCGACGCGATCGCGCTGCTGCTCGACAATAGCGCGCGGTACTTCGAAATCTGCTTCGCCGCCCAGCGCGCGGGACTGTTCTTTACCGCGATGAGCACCCGGCTCTCGGCACGGGAAGCCGAGTACATCATCGGCGACTGCGGCGCGAAGCTGCTCGTGGTCTCGGCGAGCCTCGCCGGGCAGGCGGCCGAACTGCGCGGCCGCAATCCGGCGGTGACGCGGCGCTTCGCCCTCGGCGGCGCGCTGCCCGGCCATGAGGACTGGGAAGCCGCCGTCGCCGCCCAGCCGGCGACGCGGATCGCCGACGAGAGCGCCGGGCGCGACATGCTCTACTCCTCGGGCACCACCGGGCGGCCGAAGGGCGTCAAGACCGAGCTTCTCGACGAGGCGATCGATGCGCCGACCCCGCTGCTAAACGTCGCCGCCACGCTCTACGGCCTCGGCCCCGAGGCGGTGTACCTTTCGCCCGCGCCGCTGTATCACGCTGCACCGCTGCGCTTCAACATGACCGTCATCCGCTTCGGCGGCACCTCGGTGATCATGGAGCACTTCGACGCCGAACAGGCGCTGGCGCTGATCGAGCGCCACGGCGTGACGCACAGCCAGTGGGTGCCGACGATGTTCGTGCGCATGCTCAAACTGCCGGCCGAGATCCGGCAGCGCTACCGGCACGACCGGCTGCGCGTCGCGATCCACGCCGCGGCGCCCTGCCCGGTCGAGGTCAAGCAGCAGATGATCGACTGGTGGGGGCCGGTGCTCTACGAGTACTACGCCGGCACCGAAGGCAACGGTTTCGTCGCCTGCACCTCAGAGGAGTGGCTCGCCCACCGCGGCACGGTGGGCCGCGCGCTGGTCGGTGAGCTGCGCATCCTGGGCGAGGACGGCGAGGTCCTGCCGCCGGGCGAGACCGGGACGATCTACTTCGCCAACGGGCCCGCCTTCGAGTACCACAACGATCCGCGCAAGACCGCCGATTCGCGCTCCCCGGAGGGCTGGTCGACGCTCGGCGACGTGGGCTACGTCGACGCGGAGGGCTACCTCTACCTCACCGACCGCAAGCACTTCATGATCATCTCCGGCGGCGTCAACATCTACCCGCAGGAGGTCGAAAACCTGCTGGTCACCCATCCCAAGGTGGCCGACGTCGCCGTGATCGGCGTACCCAATGAAGAGTTCGGCGAGGAGGTCAAGGCGGTGGTGCAGCCGATGGACATGCGCCAGGCCGGGCGCGCGCTCGCCGAAGAGCTGATCGCGTTCTGCCGCGCCCACCTGTCGCACCTCAAGTGCCCGAAATCGGTCGACTTCGAAGCCGAGCTGCCGCGCCACCCGACCGGCAAGCTCTACAAGCGGCTGCTGCGCGATCGCTACTGGAAGAACGCCGCGCAGCGAAGCTAGCGGCCTTTCCAGCTGGGCTTGCGCTTCTCGGCGAACGCGAGCGGTCCCTCGATCGTGTCCTCGCTGCGCGTCATGTCGACGTAGGCCGGGTAATCCAGGTTGTGCGTCGCCATCTCGAGCGCCGGCACATCGAGCGAGCGCATCACCACCTGCTTGGTCGCGCGGATGCTCATCGGCGAGCACTCGAGAATCTCGCCCGCCCAGCGGCGCGCCTCGGCCATCAGCTGCGCATGCGGCACCACCGCGGTGACGAAGCCGAGCCGGTAGCCCTCCTCCGCGCTCACGCGGCGCCCGGTGAGCATCATGCCCATCGCCTGCTTGAGCGGAATCATGCGCGGCAGGCGCTGCAGCCCGCCTGCGCCCGCGGCGAGCCCGACGCGCGGCTCGGGCAGCGCGAACAATGCCTTGTCCGAGGCGATGATCAGGTCGCAGGCGAGCGCGATCTCGAAGCCGCCGCCCATCGCAAAGCCGTTGACCGCGGCGATCACCGGTTTGGCGAGGTCGTAGCGGTTGGTCAGGCCGGCAAAGCCCTTCGGCGGATGCTGCGGGCGCGCGCCGGTCTTGGCGCGCTGCGCGGCGTGATATTTCAGGTCGTTGCCGGTGCAGAACGCCTTGTCGCCGGCGCCGGTGATGATCGCCACCCACAGCTCCGGGTCGGCGGCAAAGGCGTCGAAGGCCTCCGACAGCGCCTGGTTGGCCATCGGGTGCAGCGCGTTGTAGACCTCGGGCCGGTTGATGGTGACGGTCAGCAGGTGACCGTCGCGTTCCGTTCGGCAGTACTCGCTCATGTCCCTTCCTCCGTTTCGATGCCTCGACCCCGCCTATCGTAAGCTTCGACGCCGATCGTCGCAGCCGGGGCTTCGCCGATTCCCGAATCGATCCGCCGATTTCCGCGTCGAGATCCCAGACGCCGCGCTCGAGGCTCAGTAGCCGATCGCCGCGCCGTCGCTGCGCGGGTCTGAACCGCCCCAGCGCAAGCCGGTGTCGAGATCGATGACGATGCCGTGCGCGTGGCCTGCCATCTCGTTCCAGTCTCCCCAGCGGTCGATGATGTGGCCGCGACGCGCCAGCTCGACGATCGTTTCCTCCGGAAAGCGCGCCTCGATGTGCAGCGTGTCGCGCGCCTCGCCGATCGCGAAGCGGCCGGACAGGAAGCGCGGCATCTCCACTGCCCGCTGAATGTCGAGGCCGTGGTCGATCATGCCGGTATAGGCCTGCAGCTGGATCTGAGGCTGCCCGTCAGCCCCCATGCAGCCGAACACGCTCCACAGCTTGCCGTTGCGCTTGCCCATCGAGGCGATCAGCGTATGCAGCGGGATCTTGCCCGGCCGCAGGACGTTGGGATGCGAAGGCTCGAGGCTGAAATAGGCGCTGCGGTTCTGCAGCACGATGCCGGTCGCTCCTGCAACGACGCCCGACCCGAAGACGCCGTACAGGCTTTGGATGAGCGAGACCGCGTCGCCGTCCCGGTCCACGACCGCGATGTAGACCGTGTCGCCGGCGAGCGAGCCGTAGGAAGGGACCTGGTCCCAGGCGAGCGCGCGCGCCGGATCGATCAGGCTGCGCCGCGCGTCCGCATGCGCCTTCGAGATCAGCTGCTCGACCGGCACCTCCGCGAAGCGCGGATCGGCGAGAAAGCGATCACGGTCGTGATACGCGAGCTGCTTCGCCTGCACGAGCAAGTGGACGTGATCGGCGCCCAGGAACGGCATGCGATGCAGCTCGAGCGGCTCGACGAGATTGAGCATCGACAGCACGGTGAAGCCCTGCGTCGGCGGCGGCGTGTTGTAGATCGTCACGTCGCGATAGCGGCCGACGAGCGGCTCCCCCCATTCGGCTTTCTGCGCCGCGAGGTCCTGCGCCCGGAACAATCCGCCGTTCGCCTGCGCGTAGCGCACCAGTTCGCGCGCCAGTTCTCCTTCGTAGAAGCCGGCCCAGCCGTCGCGCGCGATGCGCTCCAGCGAGCGCGCCAGATTTCCGTTCACCAGCTTCGCGCCCGCTGCGGGGACCTCGCCGCCAGGCAGGAAAATGGCAGCCGCTTCCGGACACGCGCCGAGCTCCGACTTCGACATCGCGACGAAGCTCGAGAGCCGCGCGGTGACGGGAAACCCGTCGCGCGCATAGCCGATCGCCTGCTCGAGGCAGCGCGCAAGCGGCAGGCGCCCGAACTTCGCGTGCGCCTCGGCCCAGCTTGCGATTGCGCCCGGCACGGTGAGCGTCGCGGGGAGGATGCCCTTGAGCGGAACCTCGCGATGGCCGCGCGAGCGGAACCACTCCGGATCGGCGCTCGCCGCGGCGCGCCCGCCACCCGATAGGTAGCGGATTGCGCCGGACCCGGCGTCGTGGATCAGCCAGAACGCGTCGCCGCCGATGCCGGTCATGTGCGGATAGATCACGGCAAGCGCCGCGCTGGTGGCGATTGCCGCGTCGACCGCCGAACCGCCGGCGCGCAAAACATCGACGCCTGCGGCAGAAGCAAGACTGTGCGGCGAGGTGACGATGCCGTTGGGCGCAGGCGTCGCCGGCCGGCTGGTCTGAACGTGCATGGAGCCTTCCAGATCAGCGCCTGACCGTTCCGTCAGCGACCCAGGCATCGAAGGCCTCGAGCGCCTTGTGGGAAAAGATCCTGTCGTTGATGTGGGCGTCGACCTCGATCAGCTTGGCTGGCGGCGTGATCGACCTACGCATTTCGTCGAGGAATGCGGCGAGGCCTTGCGCATCGTGCGCCGGACCGCCCGCCTTGTCCCATTCCTCGATGCCGCGGGTCGGCAACAATACCTGCACCGGGCCTTTCGCCTGCGCGAGACGCCGGCCGATCTCGCGCGCCGTCTCGCGCCGCTCCTCGCTGTCGAACGCCGCCGACTTGATGAGCCGGTTGTGCGCATGGAATGGCCGGCCGGCGAAACGATCCGGGAGCTGCTGCCAGCCGGCGAAGTCGATGAGGTCGATGCAGCCGGGCGCCACCAGCTGGGGTATGCCGTTGCGTCCGGCGCTCAGCAACCGCTCGGGGCCCGAGTTCACGACCGAGCCGAACATCAGGTTGCCCAGCTCGGGCAGCGCGAAATCCATCACCGCCGTGAAGCCGCCCTGCGCCGCGATGCTCTCGAAGGCCATGCCGCCCATGCCGGTGGCGTGAAAGATCGCCACCTCGAAGCCGCGCTGCTCGAGCTCCGGCTTGAGCCATTTCATGTACGCAAGGCACGAGCTGCCGAGACTCGTCATGCCCACCACGGGCCTGCCGGCCGCGGGTGGCTGCACGGCACGTGCCGCACCGAGCACCGCGCCCGCCGCCTGGCTGAGCGACGACCTGCAGAGGGCGTTGAGTCCGTACAGGCCGCCCGCCCACAGGATCATCTGGATGTCGGGCGAGAGCCGCCCGGCGGGAATCAGCGGCGAGAACGCGACCGTCGACACGACGACCTTCGGCACGCCGGTCGGCAGCGCGCGCGCGCAGTCGAGCGCGAGGTCCGTGCCCATGGTTCCGCCGATCGCGATCATGCCGTCGATCCTGCCTTCGTCGTGCAGCCGGCGTGCAAGGCGCGACGCGCCGCGCGCCATGATCTGCATCGCGTCATTCTCGTCTCCCGCTGCGATGGCCTCGGCGATCGATGAACCGGCGGCGCGGGCGACGTCGTGCTTGCTCAGTGCGACCGTCCCGCGCGGCTCGCCGAGCACGCTGACGTCCATCGTGAGCACCGCGCCACCCTGCCCTTCGATGCACGAGGCGAGAAAGCCGAGCTCCTCGGATTTCGTGTCGGTGGTGCCGATCACGAGGATCGTTTTCTTCGGCTCGACGCTCATCGGAGTCTCTCCGGGCGCCGCGCGGCGCCGGTTCACTATTTGCACCAATGTTGACCATAGGTTGCAAGGGGGTCTCACGTTTGTCAAACTGCCCGCGCCACGGGAGACGCGTGCATGCAGACCGTAGACAAGGCGATGAGGCTCCTCGGCTGCTTCAGCGCGGCGCTGCCCGAGCTCGGGTTGAGCGAGATCGCGCGCAGCGCCCGCTTCGACAAGGCCGGCACGCGCCGACTGCTCGTCGCACTGGCGAAGCACGGCTTCATCGAGCAGGACCTGCGTACGCGCCGCTACCGACTCGGCGCCGCTATCCTCGGCTTCGCGCGCATTCGCGAGGCGACCCGCCCGCTGGCGAGCGTCGTCCAGAGCCGGCTCGATGCGCTCGTCGCACAGACCGGCGAGACCGCGCATGCCTCGCTTGTCTCGGGCGACCAGATGGCGACGCTGTGCATTGCCGAGCCCCGGCGCCCGACGCGCGTCTCGGTCGATCCGGCCGTCGGACTGCCGTTGCATGCCACCGCTTCCGGCCTCGCGTGTCTCGCCTTCGCGCCGCAGGCGCGGCTGCGCGAGTACGCGACGCATGCACGGATGCGCCGCTACACGGCGCGCACCTGCGTCTCGGCGCGCCGGCTGCGCGCGATGCTCGTCGAGATTCGAAAGCGCGGCTACAGCCTCGCCGACCGTTCGTTCGACGACGAGGTGATCAGCGTCGCGGCCCCGGTGTTCGATGCGGAGCGACGCGCGTTCGCCGCGATCTCTGTCGCCTCGATTGCGTCGCGCTTCGACCGCGGGGCCGAGCGCCGCATCGCGGGCGCGGTCCTGCGGGCTGCGGCCGAGATCACCGAAACGAGCGGCGGCGCGCTGCATCCCGCGCTCGCCGCGGCACTGGCGGGGCGCGGCGCGTGAGGGCAGCCGGGCGCGCGCTGGTGCTCGATTTCGGCGGCGTCATCACGCGCACCCTGTTCGAGACACAGCCCGAGAACGAGCGAGCGCTCGGCCTGCCGCCGGGAACGCTCGCCTGGCGCGGCCCGTTCGATCCTGCGGCCGACGCGCTGTGGCGCTCGATGCAGGCGGGCGAGATCACCGAGCGCGAGTACTACCTGGAACGTGCACGAGAAACCGGCCTGCGGGTCGGCGAGATCTGGACGAGTCTGCCCCGGTTCCTGCGGCGCGTTCGGGGCGCCGACCCCATGGCGGCGATCCGGCCGGAGGCGCTCGCCGCGATCGGCAGCGCGAAGCGCGCCGGCGCGAAGCTCGCGGTCCTGTCAAACGAGCTCGATCTTTTCTACGGCGACGAATTGCGCGCAGGGCTTGCGTTTCTGCGCGACTTCGACCTGATCGTCGACGCGACCTACACGGGCATTCTGAAGCCCGACCCGCGCGCCTACCGGCTCGTCACGGAAGGCCTCGCACTGGCGCCGGCGCATTGTGTCTACGTCGACGATCAGATGCGCAACGTCTTGGGCGCCGTCGCGTCCGGATTCGACGCCGTGCACTTCGATGTGACACGGCCGGCGGAGGGCTTTCGCATGGCGCTCGAGCGCCTCGGACTGGGGATGGAGAGTGGACATCATGCGTGACGCAAGCTTCCTGCTGGAAAACAACGCCCGCCACCTCTGGCACCCGATGGCCCATCCGGGCGAGATGCACGCGCATCCGCCGAAGATCGTCGATGCGGCGGAGGGCGTCGACGTGATCGACGTGCACGGCCATCGGCTGCTTGACGCGGTTGGCGGGCTATGGAACGTCAACCTGGGCTACTCCTGCGAGCCGGTGAAGCGGGCGATCCGAGATCAGCTCGACCGGCTTCCCTACTACTCGGCCTTCCGTGGCACGACCACCTCGCCGCTGATCGAGCTGTCCTGTGAGCTGGTCGAATGGTTCAAGCCCGATGGCATGGCGCGCGCCTTCTTCACCTCGGGCGGCTCGGATTCGGTCGAGACCTGCCTGCGCCTCGCGCGCCAGTACCACAAGCTGAACGGTGAGGCCGAGCGTACGAAGTTCATCGCGCTGAAGAAGGGCTACCACGGTACGCATTTCGGCGGCGCGTCCGTGAACGGCAACGTGAACTTCCGTCGCCAGTACGAGCCGCTGCTGCCGGGATGCTTCCATATCCCGGCGCCGTGGACCTACCGAAACCCGTTCGGCTCGGACGACGCGGAGGAGATCGCGGCGCGCTGCGCGGCGCTGCTCGAAGACGAGATCGTATTCCAGGGCGCGGACACGATCGCCGCCTTCATCATGGAGCCGGTGCTCGGCGCCGGCGGCGTGATCGTGCCGCACGAAAGCTTCATGCCGCGGGTGCGCGAGATCTGCACCCGCCACGGCATCCTGCTGATCGCCGATGAGGTGATCACCGCGCTAGGGCGCACGGGCGGATGGACCGGCTCGCGCCTGTGGGGCGTGCGTCCGGACCTCATGAGCACGGCAAAGGCGATCACCAACGGCTACTTTCCGTTCGGCGCTGCGCTGATCGGCGAAAGCCTTGTCGAGGCGTTCGAGTCGGACCGCAGCGGCCGCGCGTCGATCGGGCACGGCTATACCTACTCCGGACACCCGGTGGGCGCCGCCGCGGCGCTCGCGACGCTCGCCGAGACGAAGCGCCTAGACGTGAGGAGAAACGCCGCGGCGCGCGGCGAGGAACTGATGACAGGCCTCGAGCAATTGAAGGCGAAGCATGTGCTCGTCGGCGACGTGCGCGGCAAGGGGCTGATGGCGGCGCTCGAGCTGGTCTGCGATCGGACGCGCAAGGCGCCTGCAACGAAGGACGTCGTGCAACGGGTGTTCGAAGCGATCTACGCAGGCGGCGTGATGGTGCGCACCTCCGGGCATACCATCATCCTGTCGCCGCCGCTGATCATCACCGCCGAGGACGTGTCCCGGATCGTCACGGCGCTGGACGCGGGGCTGGCCGCGGCCTGAGGCCGTCGACGCGCTCAGCGATCCTCGCGCGTGTGGAAGATGCGCAGCACGAAAACGTCGCGCTCGGTCAGCTCATAGCGAAGCTCGTAGTCGCCGACGACCACGCAGCGCACCTCGCGTCTGCCGAACGCCGCCAGCCGCTGTCCGAGCCGCGGGTGCGCCGGTAGCCGCTTCGCAGCGGCCACGATCTGAGCGACCACGCGCGTCGCGGCGGCGGGATTCACCGGTCGCAGGAATTCGTGCAGCCGCACGAGATCGGCATGCGCGCTCCGCGCCCAGCGCAGGGCCACGTCAGCGGCGCGCGCTGCGCTTGCCGCGCTTCGGCTTGGCGAGCGACGCGACCCAGGCCTCGACTTCGTCCTGTGCCAGAGTACGCCCGGCGTCGACGTCGGCGAGCGCTTCGAGCGTCAGGCGGTGGCGCTTTTCCTCCAGCGCGACGTACGAGGCGATGGCTTCCTTGACGATCCAGCCCTTGGGCCGATCGATGCGCTCGGCGAGCCCGTCCAGCTGCTCGGCGAGACTGCGCGGCAGGTGCGCGGTCACAACACGGGTGTCCATGTGTTAATCGAATCCAATCAGAATGATTGGATCATTCTAGACGCCTCCGCTCGCCCGTCAAGGCCTGCGCGGACCGGCCAGCCTCAGCGCGGCGTTTCGGCCCCCACCGTAAGACGGCGCATGTGCCGGCGCTGGCCGTGGTAGTCGTTGATCGCGCTGTGCTGGGTGCAGCGGTTGTCCCAGATCGTCAGCGTCCCCGGCGCCCAGCGCACGCGGCAGGTGAACTCCGGTCGCGTCTGATGCGCCTGCAGCCATTCGATGAGCGGCGCGCTCTCGGCCTCGCGCATGTCGCGAAAGCGGATGGTGTGGCTGCGGCTGACGTACAGCGCCTTGCGTCCGGTCTCCGGATGGGTGCGCGCCGCGGGGTGCTCGGCCTCGAGCGCCTCGGCCTGATCGGTATCGTGGATCTTCATCGCGCCGATGCGCTTGTGCATGTTGCTCCGCCCACCGCCGTACTTCAGCGCCGCGCTGTTCACGCCGACCAGGCCGTCTACCAGCTGCCGCATGCCCTCGGACAGGGCGTCATAGGCGGCGCGCGTGTTGGCGAACAGCGTATCGCCGCCGCGCGCCGGCGTCTCGATCGCGTAGAGCAGCGTCGCGAGCGGCGGCTGCGCCAGGTAGGTCGTGTCGGAGTGCCAGCCGCCGCCGAAGTTCTGCGTCTCCTGCGACTCCTTGATGATCTCGAAGAGATAGGGAAAGTCCGCCATCCCGGTGACGAAGGGATAGTGGCAGGGCGCGCCGAAGCGCTCGCCCACGGCCATCTGCTCGGCCGGCCCGAGCGTCTGGTCGCGAAACACGAGCACCATGTGCTCCGCGAACGCCTGGCGCAGCGCGTCCCAGGTCGCAGCGTCTTCCAGCCCGGCGAGCGACAGCCCGCGGACTTCGGCGCCGAGCGCGCCGGCCAGCGGTTCGATCGTGATGCTTTTCGTGGACAGCATGGACAGTGTGGACAGCGGCGCCTCCCTCTCATGTTTCCAGACGCGGCGCCACAGCCTATCATGCGCCGGGTTCGAACCAAGGGGACCTCCATGGGCAAACGGATTGCGATCGTCGGCGCGGGCGCGCTCGGCGGCTACGTCGGCGGCACGCTGGCACACCACGGCCTCGACGTCACGCTGATCGACATGTGGCCGGAACACGTCGAGATGATCCGCAGCCGCGGGCTCGAGCTCGACGGGCTGACGCCGGACGAGCAATTCACGGTGACCGAGGCGAAGACGATGCACCTCACCGAAGTGCAGTCCCTGCCGCGCGGATCGATCGACATCGCCATGGTCGCGGTCAAGTCCTACGACACCGAGTGGGCGACGATGCTGATCCGTCCCACTCTCGCCCCCGGCGGATACGTCGTGTCGCTGCAGAACTGCCTGAACGAGGAACGGATCGCCGCCATCGTCGGCTGGGGGCGCACCGTCGGCGTGATCGCCTCGCTGATCTCGGTCGACCTGCACGAAGCCGGGCGCGTGCGCCGCACCATGCCCAAGGGCGGCCAGAAGCACACCGTGTTCCGCGTCGGCGAGCCGCATGGCAGGATCACGCCGCGGATCGAAGAGCTCGCAGAGATGTTCAGCCTGATCGACAGCGCCAAGACCACCAGCAACCTGTGGGGCGAGCGCTGGTCGAAGCTGGTACAAAACGGCATGGGCAACGGCGTCACCGCGCTGACCGGGCTGTCCTCGGGCGGTTGCCTGGGCGACGACGTCATTCGACGCTTCCAGATCCAGCTCGCCGGCGAGGGCGTACGCGTCGGCCAGGCGCTCGGCTTTCCGCTGGAGAAGATCCGCGGCGTCGAGCCCGAGCAGATGGCGCGCGCCGCCGAGGGCGACGCCGCCGCGCGCGCCGCGGTCGAGGCGCTCCTCACGCCCAAGCCCGGCACCAATCCGCGCGCCGACATCCAGCGCCCGTCGATGGCGCAGGACATCCTCAAGGGACGGCGCACCGAGATCGAGATGATGAACGGCGTGATCGCGGCGAAGGGCGCCGAGATCGGCATTGCCACGCCGAGCCACGACAAGCTCACCGCGCTCGTGCTGCGCCTGGAGCGCGGCGAGATCCAGCCCTCGCCCGCGCACCTCGGCGCGCAAGGGGCATGAGCACCGCGCTCGCCGGCCGCGTCGCGCTCGTCACCGGCGGCAGCAAGGGCATCGGCCGCGCGGTCGCCACGGCGCTCGCGCGTGAAGGCGCGCGGGTCGCACTCTGCGCGCGCGGCCAGGAAGCGCTCGAAGCGGCGGCCGGCGAGCTGCGCGCGCTCGGCGCGGAGGTTCTCATGCAGACCGCGGACGTGACCCGAAGCGAGGACATCCGGCGCTTCGTCGCCGCGGCGGCAGCGCGCTTCGGCGCGATCGACATCCTGGTCAACAATGCGGTCAGCTCCACGCAGGGCAGCTTCGGCGCACTCTCCGACGAGGAATGGCGCCACCACGTCGACGTCAAGCTGCTCGGCTACGTGCGCTGCGCGCGCGAGGCGCTGCCCTGGCTGGAGAAAAGCGCCTGCGGGCGCATCGTCAACGTCGGCGGCATGACCGCGCGCGACGTGAGCGCCTACCGCATCACCAACGGCGTGGTGAACGCCGGCGTCAGCAACTTCACCAAGCATCTCGCCGAGCAGGTCGGCAGGCACGGCATCACGGTGAACGCGATCCACCCGGGCTATACCCGGACCCCGCGCATGGAAGCGATGGTCCGGCGCCGCGCCGAGCTCGAAGGACACTCGATCGAGGAGGAAACGCGCCGGCGGCTCGCCGAGATCCCGATCGGGCGCTTCATCGAGCCCGGCGACATCGCCAATATGGTGCTGTTCTTCTGTTCGGAGGCCGCGGCCGCAGTCACCGGCCAGTCGATCGCGGTCGACGGCGGCTCGGGACGCGCGATCAACTACTGAGCGACTGACGACGGGCATCCTGACGTGTAGGCTCGAGGGCAATACAATCGATTCCCCGACCCAGGAGCGAGCCCTCATGATCCACGTCATCGCCATCATCACCGCCAAGCCCGGCCAGCGCGAGGCCGTTCTCGAAGCCTTCCGCGCGAACGTTCCCGCGGTGCGCGCCGAGAAGGGCTGCATCGAGTACGGTGCCGCGGTCGACGCGCCGGGCGAGCTCAAGATCCAGACCAGGTTCGGTTCCGACAGCTTCGTGGTCGTCGAAAAGTGGGAGAGCATCGACGCGCTCAAGGCGCATGCGGCCGCGCCGCACATGGCGGCCTACGCGGCCAGGACCAAAGAGCTGCTCGCCAACCGCGTCATCCACGTGCTCTCGCCGGCCTAGAATCGGCTTCGGCACTGCGCGCGGGGTGGCGCCTCGGACTTCATCGTGAGCGATAGCGGACTGCGGCATCGGCTGGCGGCGATCCTCGCCGCCGACGTGGCGGGCTACTCGCGCCTCATGGCGCAGGACGAGCGCGCCACGCTGGGCCTGCTCGATGCGTCGCGCGGCGTGTTCAGGACGCGCGTCGAAGCGAACCAGGGTCGCGTCATCGACATGGCGGGCGACTCGGTGCTCGCCGTGTTCGAAACGGCAAGCGGCGCGGTGAACGCGGCGCTCGAGATCCAGAAGGCGCTGGCGATCACCGGCGAGGCCATGCCGGAGGCGCGGCGCATGCGCTTTCGCATCGGCATCCACCTGGGCGACGTGATCGAGAAGAGCGACGGCACGGTTTACGGCGACGGCGTCAACATCGCGGCGCGCCTCGAAGGCCTCGCCCAGCCGGGCGGCATCACGGTATCGGGCATGGTGCATGAGGCGGTGCGCAGCCGCGTCGCGGCGCACTACGCGGATCTCGGCGAGCAGTCGGTGAAGAACATCGCCGCGCCGGTGCGCGCGTTCCGTGTCCTGCGCGACACCGCCGATGCCGCCGCAGCCGCGCCCGTGCCCGCGGCGGCCGCGCTGCCGCTGCCGAGCAAGCCGTCGATCGCGGTGCTGCCGTTCACCAACATGAGCGGCGACGCACAGCACGAATACTTCGCCGACGGCATCGTCGAGGACATCATCACCGAGCTGTCGCGCTACTCGGAGCTCTTCGTCATCGCGCGCAACTCGACCTTCACCTACAAGGGGCGCGCGGTGAAGGTGCAGGACGTGCGCCGCGACCTCGGCGTGCACTACGTCGTCGAGGGCAGCGTGCGGCGCGCGGGCAACCGCGTGCGCGTCACCGTGCAACTCGTCGACGCGGCCACCGGGAACCACATCTGGGCCGAGCGCTACGACCGCGATTTCGTCGACCTGTTCGATCTGCAGGACGAGCTCACGCGCGCGATCGTCGCGACCCTGCCAGGGCGCCTGGGCGCGGCCGAGGCCGAGCGCCTGCGACGCAAGCCGCCGAGCGACATGGCGGCGTTCGACTACCTGCTCGCCGGCAAGATCCACCATCACCGCGCCACCCCGGAGGACAACGACGCCGCCCTGCGCCTGCTCGACAAGGCGATCGCGCTCGACCCGCAGTTTGCGCAGGCCTACGCCTGGAAAGCCTGCACCCTGGGACAGGCGGCAGAGCGCGGCTTTCGCAATCCGCCCGAGAAGTTCCTCATGCTGGCCTGGGAAGAAATCAACAAGGCCGTCGCGCTGGACGAGAACGACGTCGAGTGCCACCGCCTCCTGTGCGAGGTGTGCATCGAAACGCGCCAGCTCGACCAGGCCGTGCTGCACAACGAGCGGGCGCTCGCGATGAATCCGAACGATCCGCGCCTGGTCGCGCAAAAGGGCGAGGTCCTGACCTGGCTCGGCCAACCGGCCGACGCGGTCGAGTGGCTGAAAACGGCCATGCGCCTCGACCCGCACGGCGCGCCGGCGCGCGCGCATCTGCTGGGGCGCGCCTTGTTCGGCGCGCGGCAATACGCCGAAGCGCTCGAGGCGTTCAGACGGATTCGCTCCCCGCGCCAGGGCCATCTCGCGTTCATGGCCGCGTGCGCGGCGCAGCTCGGCCGCGACGACGAGGCGCGCGAGCGGGTCGCCGCGGCGCTCGCGCTGAAGCCCGATCTCTCCATCAAGCGCTTCGTCGAGGGACTCTTTTACCGCGAGGCGAGCGACCGCGAACATCTCGCGGCAGGACTGCGCAAGGCGGGCCTGCCCGAGTAAGCCCTGGAGAGGCGCGACGCGGCGGCGGCGCCGGGTTGTCGCTCGACCGCCTACGCCTTGCGCGGCGCGACGACCTCGAACATCAGCGCGAAGTCGTCGAGCATTTCGAACAATGCCTCGACCGGCGCCGCGTCACCCTTGATGCGGAGCAGCCCCGCCGCGCTGGCCTCGGCCACCGTTTTGCGCCGAAGGATCACGTCGACGAGCACCGCGCGCGTGGTCGACACCGTCGCGGCGGCGTTGGCGTCGATGCGGTCCATGCGCTGCGTGAGCGTGCTGTGCTTGAGCGTCTGCACGAGGCGCTCGTTGGTGTCGAACAGCGCCCAGTTGAGCGCGAAGCTGCGGCCCGCGACGCGTGCCGGGTCGAGGCGCACGGCGACGAAGTCGAACAGCGTCGCGGTGGTGACCGCGGTCAGCAGCGCAGGGCTCAGCATCGGCCGCGGCGTGAGCTGCGCCACGCCGCGTCGGAGCTCCTGCGCGCCGTACAGGTAGGCATTGCGCCAGGTCGCCGATTCGGCCTGGTAGCCGAGCTGCTCGAAGGCGTCGGCGCACAGCGCGCGCGCCGCCTTGTTGTCCGGCTCGGCGAACACCAGCTGGTTCGTCACCTGCGCCACCCAGCGGTATTCGCCGCGCCCGTAGTCCTCGCGCGCCTGCGCAAGAACGGCGTCCGCGCCGCCCATGTAGGCAACCGCCTTCTTCGCCGCTTCGACCGGCGGCAGCGGATTGAGGTTGGCCGGATTGCCGTCGTACCAGCTGAGGTAGCGCTGGTACACCGCCTTCGCGTTGTGGCTGATCGTGCCGTAGTAGCCGCGCATCGGCCATTCGCGCGCGAGCTCGGGCGGCAGGTCGAGTGCCTCGGCGATCTCGGAGGGCTTCCAGCCGTGGTTCATCAGGCGCACGGTCTGGTCGTGCACGTACTTGTAGAGATCGCGCTGCTTCTCGAGGAAATCGCGGATCCGCGCGCGTCCCCAGGTCGGCCAGTGATGCTGGCCGATCAGCACCTCGGACTGCTCGCCGAACAGATCGAGCGCTTCGCCCAGGTAATGCGCCCACATCCGCGGATCGCGCACCACCGCGCCGCGCAGCGGACAGAAATTGTGCAGGTGGCGGGTGGCGTTCTCCGCCATGTTGAGCACGCCGCCGGCGGGCATGAACATGTGCATCTCGGCCGGCGCCTCGGTGCCCGGCGCGAGCTGAAAGACGATCTCGACGCCGTCGATGCGATGCGTCTCGAGCGGCGCCGCGATGTCGCGCGTCGGGGCGATCAGGCTCACCTGGCCGCGCGCCACCGCCTTGCCGAGCCCGGCGTCGACCTGGCCGCGCGGCCCGGGGCGCAGCAGATCGCCGAACTGGAACTGTGCGCGGCGCACCATCGGGCTGCCGACCAGGACATTCTCACCGGCGACCGCCTCGAGGAAGCCCGCAGGGGCGATGACTTCGACGCGCCCCGCGCGCACGTCGTCCTCGGAGATCACGCCCTTCACCCCGCCGTAGTGATCGACATGGCTGTGGCTGTAGATCAGCGCGACCACCGGTCGCCGCGGCCGGTGCGCGTAGTAGAGCTCGAGCGCGGCGCGCGCGGTGTCGGTCGACGTCAGAGGATCGATCACGATGATGCCGCCGATCGACTCGACGATCGTCATGTTGGCGATGTCGAAGCCGCGGACCTGATAGACCCCGGGTGCGACCTTGAACAGGCCATGGTTCAGATTGAGCCGCGCCATGCGCCACAGGCTCGGGTTCACCGTCGGCGGCGCCTCCTCGCCGTCGAGAAAGCGGTAGGCCGGCAGATTCCACACCGGCGTCCCGTTCGCGGTGCGGATCACCCCGTCGACATGCGTGCCGATGAAGCCGTGGCGCGCATCGTCGAAATCTGTCGTGTCGTCGAACGGCAGCTGCGCGGCGAGCGACGCGTTCGCGCGCCGCGTCGCCGGCTCGGCGTCCTTCTGCGTCAAGTCCACCGCGCGCCAGTGCGTCCTCGGATCGGTCATGCCGTCGATCTCCCCGTGATCAGTTGCCGCCGACGATCCCCGCGGCGCGCAGCCGCTCGATCGCGTCCTGCGCAATCCCGGCCTCGCGCAGGATCTCGCTCGAGTGCTCGCCGAGCCCCGGCGCGCGCCCCGCCGGACGCGGCTCGACACCCTCGATGCGAAACGGCGCCGCGAGGGTGAGCGGCATGTCGGGATTGGTGGACTCGATGATCGCCTGTGCGGCGCGCGCCTGCGGATCGTCGACGAGGTCCTCGACGCGCGTGATCGGACTGAAGATCATGCGCTCGGCCATCAGGCGTTCGCGCCAGACCGCCCAATCTTCCTGCGCAAACACCTCGTCGAACACGCGTACCAGCGCGGCCGCGTTTGCGCGCCGCTCGGCGGTGGTCGCGAAGCGCGTATCGAGCTCGAGCTCGGGTCGATCGACCACGCGGCACAGCCCCGGCCAGAAGCGCTCCTCCATCGGCAGGGCGATCGAAAACCAGCGCCCGTCCCGCGCGCGGTAGGTGTTGCCGAGCGCGCTGCGCGGTCGCTCGCGCGGCGGGCGCAGCGGCAAGGTGGCGCCGAGCAGCGCCGCCTGCACCGCAACGCCGTTCGACCACAGCCCCGCGGCGAGCAGCGAAGTCGACACCCGGCCGCCGCGCCCGCTTTGCGCGCGCCGCATGAGCGCGAGCAGGATCGCGGAAACGAGCGACATCGCGGTGGCACGATCGCCTGCGGCAGGCATCGAGAAATGCGGCGGCTGATTCTCGTAGCGGTTGATATCGAGAAACCCGCTGCGCGCGAAATAGGCGGTCGAGTCGAACCCCGGCTGGTCGCGCTCCGGCCCGGCCTCGCCGAAGCCGGTGAGCGAGGCGTAGATGAGGCGTGGATGCGCATCGCGCAGGTCGTCCCAGCGGAGCCGCATGCGCTCGCGCAGACGCAGCGGAAAGTTCGTGACCAGCACGTCGGCGCGCGCAATCAGCGCCTCGAGCGCGTCGCGCCCCTCTGCTCGCACGATGTCGAGCGCGATCGAGCGCTTGTTGCGCCCGTCCATCTCCCAGGGGTAGTTGACCGCGCATTTCGGATACGCATGCGAGGCCTGGATGATGCGGTTCGGATCGCCCGCGCCGGGCTGCTCGACCTTGATCACCTCGGCCCCGTAGTCGCCGAGCACCGTCGCGGCCACGGGCGCCGCGATGTAGGTGCCGACGTCCAGCACCCGCAGCCCGGAGAGCGGAAGCTCGGATGCGCTGTCCTCGGGGGGCATGAAACTCCTCTGGCGCTGCGCGGCACGGCGCCGCGAGCGGAGATTCTGGCACGGCGCCGGCGGCGGCGCGGATTCGCAGCCCAGATTGCGGCTGCCTGGCGATGCCAGTACAGTCGCGGCGCCATGGCGCAGACCCTCGCCCAGAAACTCGTCGCGCGCGCCGCCGGGCGCGCGGCCGTGATCCCGGGCGAGATCGTCGTTTGCCGGGTCGACCTCGCGATGTTCCACGATTCGAGCGGGCCGCGGCGCCTGGCGCCGATGCTCGCGCGGCTCGGCGCCAAGCCATGGGACGTTTCACGCATCGTGCTCGTGACCGACCACTACGTCAGCGGCGAGGACGATGAGAGCCGCGCCATCGTCGACCTTGCGCGCGACTGGGCGAGGACCGAAGGCATCCGCAACTTCCACGACGGCGTCGGGATCTGCCACGTCGTGCTCGCCGAGCAGGGCTACCTGCGGCCGGGCATGTTCGCGGTCGGCGCGGACAGCCATTCGCCGACCGGCGGCGCGTTCGGCAGCTACATGTTCGGCATCGGCGCGACCGAAATGCTCGGGGTCCTGGTCACGGGCGAAATCTGGCTGCGCGTGCCGGAGACGATACTGATCGAGTGGCAGGGCCGCCTGGCGCGCGGCGTCAGCGCGAAGGACGTGATGCTGTTCCTCTGCGCGCGCCTCGGTCTCGACGGCGGCCGCTACGCCGCCGTCGAGTACGCCGGCAGCGCAGTCCGCGCGCTGCCGATACAGGAGCGCATGACCCTCGCCAACATGACCGCCGAGCTCGGCGGACAGACCGGGCTCGTCGCGCCCGACGACACGACGCGCGACTACCTCGCGCGGGCCGGCGTGCGCGAGATCGACTGTGCGCCCTGGCAAACCGACTGCGATGCGCCGCTCGCCGCGCATCACGTGTTCGACGCCAGCGCGCTGGCGCCGCAGGTCGCGGCGCCGCACAGCCCGGCGAATGCACAGCCGGTGAGCGCGTTCGACGACCAAAGGATCGACATCGCCTACATCGGCGCCTGCACCGGCGCCAAGCTCGAAGACCTGCGCATGGCGGCACAGCTGCTCAAGGGGCAAAAGGTGGCGGCCGGCGTCGCGCTGCTCGTCGCGCCCGCGTCACGCAGGGACCAGGCGGCGGCCCGCGCCGAGGGCGCGCTGGGCGCGCTGGAGCAGGCCGGCGCGCGGCTGCTGCCCAACGCCTGCGGCCTCTGCGCGGGCTACGGCGGCGGCTTCGCCCCGCGGGCCAGGGTCGTGTCGACCACCGCACGCAATTTCAAAGGGCGCATGGGCGATCCGAGCGTCCAGGTCTATCTCGCCTCGCCCTACACCGTCGCGGCGAGCGCAGTCGCCGGAAGGATCGCCGATCCACGGGAGCTCCTGCATTGAGCGGACGCGCCTGGCTGTTCGGCGACGACATCGACACCGACGCGCTGGCCCCGGGCCGGTGGATGAAATTCGGCATCGACCAGCTGGCGGACCACTGCCTCGAATCGGTCGATGCCGCGTTCGCCCGCGAAGTGCGCGGCGGCGACATCGTCGTCGCAGGGCGCAACTTCGGCTGCGGCTCCTCGCGCGAGCAGGCGGCGCAGGCGCTGAGGCATCTCGGTGTCGCCGCGGTAGTGGCGCGCTCGTTCGCCGGACTGTTCTATCGCAACGCAATCAACCTGGGTCTGCCGGTGCTCGAATGCGACGCGCTCGAGCGCATCGCGCCAGGCGCGCAACTCGACGTCGATCCGGCGCGCGGGCTGCTGCATCTCGCCGCGCGCGGTGAGATCCTGCACTGTGTGCCGATGCCGCCGTTCCTGCTCGAGATCGTGCGCGCCGGCGGCTTGCTGAAGCAGCTCGAAAAGCGCCTCAACGAGGCGAACGAAAGGAAGCCTGCATGAGCCTGCCGCTGAAAGGCATTCGGGTCCTCGATTTCGGCCGCTACATCGCGGGACCGTACTGCGCCGCGCTGCTCGCCGAGTACGGCGCCGATGTGATCCGCATCGAAAAGCGCGACGGCAGCGAGGATCGCTGGAACACGCCGGTCGCCGACGGCGGCGAGGGGGCGCTGTTCCTGCAGATGAACCGCAACAAGCGCTCGCTGACGCTCGATCCGATGAAGCCCGATGGACGCGCGGTGATCGACCGGCTGCTGCCGACGGCCGACGTCGTGGTCGCGAACCTGCCGACCCAGACGCTTGCCCGCATGGGGCTCGATTACGAGCGCATCAGCGCGGTCAACCCGCGGATCATCCTGACCACGGTGTCGGCCTACGGACCCGAAGGCCCGATGCGCCGCAACGTCGGCTTCGACGGCGTCGGCCAGGTGATGTCGGGCGCGGTCTACCTGACCGGCACGCCCGAGCAGCCCTACCGTGCGATGGTGCCCTGGGTCGATTTCGGCACCGCGCTGCACTGCGCGTTTTGCACGATGATCGCGCTGAAGGAACGCGAGGCGAGCGGCCGGGGACAGATGGTGCGCGGCACCCTGCTCGGCACCGCGTTGACGCTGGGCAACGCGCTGTTGATCGAACAAGGCGTGCTCGGCATCAACCGCGTAGCCACCGGCAACCGCGGCCAGACCTCGGCGCCGAACGATCTGTTTCGCACGCGCGACGGCTGGGTCATCTGCCAGGTGATCGGCCAGCCGCTGTACGAGCGCTGGGCAAAGCTGATGGGCGAGCCCGAGTGGCTGAGCGACGCGCGCTTTCGCGACGACCGCGCGCGCGGCGACAACGGCGCGGTGATCAGCGAGCGCATGGCGCGCTGGTGCGCCGAGCGCCGCACCGAAGACGTGCTCGAGATTCTCGGAAGCGCGATGATCCCCTGCGGTCCGCTGCTCGCACCGCAGGAGACGCTCGATCACCCGCAGGTCGCCGCACTCGGCGTGCTGCAGCCGCTCGAGTATCCCGGGCTGCCCCGGCCGGCGCCCGTCGGCGCGGTCCCGGTCACGCTGTCGCGCACCGACCCGGTCGAGCGGCGCGCGCCGCCGGTACTCGGCGTGGACACGGACGCGGTGCTCGGCGAGCTGGGCTACTCGGGCGGCGAGATCGCGAAGCTGCGGAAAGACGGCGTGGTGTGACGCGGTGCGCGCGGCTCAGCCGAGCGCGGCGCGCGGCTCGACGAAGGGCAGGCCGAGCGCCTCGGCGACCGCCGGATGGGTGACCTGTCCGGCATGCAGGTTCAGGCCGTTCAGCAGATGCCGATCGTCGAGCAGCGCCTGCTTCGCGCCCTTGTCGGCGAGTGCGAGCACGAACGGCAGCGTCGCATTGTTGAGCGCGAAGGTCGAGGTCCGCGGCACGCCGCCGGGCATGTTCGCGACGCAGTAGTGGATGACGTCATCGACCACGTAGGTCGGCGCGTCGTGGGTCGTCGGATGCGACGTTTCGAAGCAGCCGCCCTGGTCGATCGCGACATCGACCACCACTGCCCCGGGCTTCATGCGACGCACCATGTCGGCGGTCACCAGCTTCGGCGCTTCGGCGCCGGGGATCAGCACGCCGCCGATCACCAGGTCGGCGTCGAGCACGTGCTTTTCGATGGCGTGGCGCGTCGAGTACACGGTGTTCAGCGGCCGGCCGAACTGGCGCCACAGGCGACGCAGCTGATCGAGGTCACGGTCGATCACCCACACGTCGGCCCCCATGCCGAGCGCGATATGGACCGCGTGCGTGCCGACCACGCCGCCGCCGAGCACCAGCACCTTGGCCGGATCGACCCCGGGCACGCCGCCGAGCAGCACGCCCAGGCCGCCGTGCGACTTCTCGAGAAAGTAGGCGCCGGCCTGCACCGCCATCCGGCCGGCGACCTCGGACATCGGCGCGAGCAGCGGCAGTCCGCCCGCCGCGGCGGTCACGGTCTCGTAGGCGATGCAGGTCGCCCGGCTGGCAATCAGGTCCCTGGCCTGCGCCGGGTCGGGCGCCAGGTGGAGGTAGGTAAAGAGCACCTGGCCCTCGCGCAGCCGCTTGCGCTCGTCGGCCTGCGGCTCCTTTACCTTGACGATCAGCTCGGCGCGCGCGAACACGGCCGTCGCATCGGCAACGACCGCGGCGCCGGCGGCGGCGTACTGGTCGTCCGGGCAGCCGATGCCGGCGCCGGCGTCGTGCTCGACGATGACCTCATGTCCGTGGACGACGAGCTCGTGCACGTTGGCCGGCACCAGGCCCACGCGGTATTCGCTCGCCTTGATTTCCTTCGGCACGCCGACCCGCATCGCGCGTCTCCCGAAATTCGCTGTCGCCTAGCTTAACGCGCCGCCGTCGACCCGCACCGGCGTTCCGGTGACCAGCGACGCCGCCGGCGAGGACAGCCAGACGACCAGCGCGGCGACCTCCTCGGGCCTGCCGAAGTGATCGAGCGCCTGGCGCGCGAGCATCGTCTCGCGCATGTTGCCGCGCCCGAACAGCGGCTCGGCGAGCGGGGTCTCGACCGGGCCCGGGCAGACGCAGTTCACGCGGATGCCGCGCCGCCCGTAGCTGCGCGCCGCGGTGCGCGTGAGCCCCACGACGGCATGCTTCGAGGCGCTGTACGCGGGCAGCAGCGCGCTGCCGACCAGGCCGGCGACCGATGCCGTGTTGACGATCGAGTGCCCGCCCGGCGGCGCGTCCTGGGCGAGCATGCGCGCGAGCTCGGCCTGCATGCACAGCCAAACGCCGCGCACGTTGACCGCCATGACGCGCTCGTAATCGGCGAGCGAAACCTCGTGCAGGTCGCCGAGCGGCCCGAGGATGCCGGCATTGTTGAACGCGCAGTCGACGCGACCGAACCGCTTGAGCACCGCGTCGAGGAACCGCCGCACCGAGGTCTCGTCGGCGACGTCGAGCCGGTCGGCGAAGGCTTCGCCGCCGGCGTCGCGCACGGCCAGCGCAGTTTCCTCCGCGGTCTCGGCATTCAGGTCGCCGATCGCCACCCGCGCGCCCTCGGCGCAGAACTGCAGCGCGGCCGCGCGGCCGAAACCCGAGCCGCCGCCGGTGATCAGCGCGACGCGATTCTCCAGTTGCCCTGCCATCCCGGTTCTCCTCCGCAGGACCCGCGCCCCGCTGGCCGTGCCGCCTTGTCGCACCGGGACATCGTGCCGTCAAGAGCCGGGGCCGCGTTTCGCGCAAACGTGAAACTTCGCTTCCGCCGCCGCGGGCAGCGTGCTTCAATCGCGCGCCCCCGGCAGACCCCGACAGCCAAGGAACACCCCATGCGCCTCGCCTGCTTGACCACCGCCCTGGCCGTCGGACTTCTGCTCGGCGCCGGCGTCGCCCACGCCGACAATGCCCTCGCACCGGAGGTTCGCGCCCTCGGCATCGACACGCCGCGGCGGGTGCTGTTCGTCGGCAACAGCTATCTCTATTACGGCGACAGCCTGCACAACCACCTGCGGCGCATGGCAATCGAGAACGACAAGGCAAACGCGAAGCAGTACGGCTACAAGTCGGTCACCATCTCGGGCGGATCGCTCGGCCAGCACGACCTCGCGCATTACCTCAAGCCGAACGCGCTCGGCATCAAGGAACCGTTCCAGGTGGTCGTGCTGCAGGGCAATAGCGGCGCCGCGCTGTCGGCCAAGGGCAGCGCGGCCTTCGTCAAGGCGGTGACCGCGTTCAACGATCTGATCGTCGCGCGCGGCGCGCAGACCGCGCTCTACATGACCCACGCCTACACCCGGGCGCACAAGAAGTACGACCCGGACATGATGCGCAAGATCGAGAAGCTGTATATCGACACCGGCAACCGCGTCGGCGCCCTGGTGATTCCGGTCGGGCTTGCGTTCGAAGAGGCCTACCGGCGCAGGCCGGAGATGAAGCTGCAGAAGGACTACGACGGCAGCCACCCCGACCTGATCGGCACCTACCTCGCGGCCTGCGTGACCTACGCCGCGCTGTACGGCAGATCGCCGGTCGGTAATCCGTACGACTACTACGGCAAGATCGACCGGGACACTGCAGCCTTCCTGCAGCAGGTGGCCGAGGACACGGTGCGCGCGTTCTACAAGCGCTGAGAAAGGCCGCCGCGCGCCTACGGGCTGACCGGCGTCGGCGCCGGCAGCGGCAGGCCGCGCTTGCGCATTTCCGCGCGCACGCGCTCCGGGTAGTCGCTGATGATGCCGTCGACGCCGAGGTCCATCATCGCGGCGATGCTCGCCGGGTCGTCGACGGTCCACACGATCACCGCCAGGCCGAGCGCACGCGCTTCCTCGAGCTGCGCCGCGTCGAGGTCGCCGAAGTACGGCGACCAGATGCGGCCGCCCGCGGCCTGCACCATCCGCGGCACCGAGCCGTACTCGCTGTAGCGCAAGCCCGCGGTCCACGGCGAGCCGAGCGTCGAACCGGCGCCAATATTGTCGAGCCAGCTCTGGCGCGCGGTCAGATAGACGGTCGCGATCTCGGGCGCCTCGCGCTGCACCACCTGCAGCGTGCGCCAGTCGAAGGACTGCACCGTCGCCCGGTCGGCGAGGCCCGCCTTGCGGATCTCGGCGATCAGCGCGCGCGCGAACGGTGCCGGTGGCAGCGTCTCTGCCGGATGCCCCGGATCGAGCTTGGTCTCGATGTTGAAGCGCACCGTGCGGTTGCCCGCGCGCGCCGCGAGCGCAAACACGTCCGCGAGGCGCGGGATGCGCGCGCCGTCCGCCGGCGTCTGCTCGGCAAAGCGCTGCGCGTGGCGCGAGCCGGGCTTCGCGCGGCCGACGTCGTAGCGCTCGAGTTCTACGAACTTCAGCGCATGAATCGCCGGGCCGCGCGTCTCGAGCCAGCGCCCGTCGGCGCCGCGGGTGAGCGCCGGGCTGAGCGTGCGCTCGTGCGACACCACCACCACGCCGTCGCGCGTGACACCGACGTCGAGCTCGAGCGTGGTGACGCCGATCGACAGCGCGCGCGCGAAGGCCGTCAGGGTGTTCTCGGGCGCCAGGCCGCGCGCGCCGCGGTGGCCCTGCAGGTCGAAGGCGGCGGCCTGGGCCGTCAGCAGCACAAGCACGAGGCCGGCCATGCGCGCGCCGATGCGCCGATCGAGCATGTGCCTTGGCGAAGGTTTCACGTCGTCAGCTTCGCATGCGGCCGGCTCAGCGTGGCGCGTCGCGCGGCGCTGCGGGCTGCGCCAGCGACGCGCGGTACCCCTCGAGCCTGGCGTGAAAATCCGCCGCGTCGCCGTACTCCAGGAAGCGCGCGTAGCGGCCATGCGTGCCCAGCACCTTGCGCGCATGCTTGATCGGACAGAAGTATTGCTCGGTGCGCGCGACGATCTCGCCCAGGTAGGCGATCACCCCGTTGGCATAGGCGCAGTACTCGCAGTGGAAGCGCTCGATCACGTTCAGGTAGCCGAGGTGGTGCCGGTCGAACACGATGTAGTCGCTGCGCCGGGCCTTGGCGATGCCGTAGATCGGAAAGCAGCTCGCCTGGTAGAACGTGACGCAGAGGTCGAGGATGGCGAGCGGCAAGATCATGGCGTAGATGATCGGCCCGGTGATGAGGTTCAGCGGGCGGTCGGTCGTCAGCCAGCGCAGCAGACTGCGCTTCAATCGTCGATGCACCTGGCGCGCCTCGCGCTCGAACTCGACGCGCTTGCCCCGGATCGTGAACAGCACGCGCGACTCGCGCGCATGCAGCGTTTCGCGCAGCTCGTCTTCGAGCGAAGCGATCTGGCGCAGCAGGTCGCGGATGCGATCGTCCATCAAAACTCCCCGCGGATTTTCAGACCGTCAGCCTGGGGGACTGCTCGCGGGCAAGTTGCCTTCCGAGATCGAGTGCGTACTGCGTTGCCGCCTTGGAGGACTCGAACAGCGGTGAGAGGCCTGGGAAGGCCTGGCTCTTGGCGAGCGTTCCGCCACTTGCGAGCCGGGTGACCGTCAAGCGCGGCTGCCATTGGAGTCCGGGAAGGCGACAGGCGCTCGCGCTGATGACATACAAGCCACACTGTTCACGGCGCATTCGATCTCCTTGAGGCGCACGGCACGCCGACGGCGCGCGGGGCCTTTTTCGACGCGCGCGAACGGCTGTCCGCGCGCGCCGCGTCGCCGCTAGTAACGACTTCCAGAGATGTACTCCCGCTTCAGGCGCGCAACCTGGCGCCTGAGCGCCGCAATTTCCTCGCGCGCGGCCTCCGCCTTCAACACGAACTCGTCATCCGGCGCGCAGCGCCCCTGCGCCTGCTGCCGCGCCGAGAGTTGTTCGTGCGCCAGGCGATAGCGCTCCATCGCGGCGCTCCATCGCTCGACCAGCTCCTGTTCCTGACGTCTCCATACTTCGCGCTTTTGCATTCGATCGACGCCTTCCGAATACGTTGAATTCAAGCCTTGGCCGCGACCCGGCCGCGCGGGCGTGTGCCGAGCACCTCGTCGCACAGCGCCGCGATCTCGGTCTCGCCCAGCCGCAGCGCGTTCGCCTGCAGCTGGCGCACCTCGACCGTGCTCAGCGAGTCTATTTTTTCCCGGGTCCACAGTTCGACCCGGCCGCGTTGGAATTTCTGCATGATTGCTGCCCTGGATGAGAAGGAAACAAAAAAGCCCGGCTTACCGGGCTTTGTCTGAGCTCGCCAGCGCGCTCACTCCACTGGTCGGATGTTGACTGCCTGCGCTCCCTTGGGACCCTCGGCAGTCTCAAATTGCACTTTCTGGTTCTCGGCGAGCGTCTTGAAGCCGCTGCCTTGAATCGACGAGAAGTGAACGAAAAGATCCTTGCCGCCGTCGTCCGGCGTGATGAACCCGAATCCCTTGGCGTCGTTGAACCATTTGACGGTACCTGTACTCATTTCTGTTTCCTCGATAGTTGTAAAAGGGCCTGATCGGCCCTGCGGGAACGTCAAGGAAGGGAACCACCTGATGAGCACCGCGCGAACGCCGGGACGGACCAGCCACTTCACTGCTTGAGAATCCTGCTAGACCCTTATACAGGCAGGGATAGGCAACGTCAATCGAGGCGGCGCGCACGGCGGGTCCCGTCCATCCTGCGAATCGGCGCGCGACCGCGCCGCCGCGGCAGCAATAGAATCTGCTGCGCGCCGCAACGCGGCCGCACAATCCGGGAGGCTTTGCATGCAGGACCACGTTCCCCTGTGGCGCTGGAGCGCCGTCGAGCTCGCCGCCGCGATCCGGCAGCGCGAGATCAGCTGTGTCGAGACCGTGCAGGCGGCGATCGATCGCCTGCATGCGGTCAATCCGCGCGTAAACGCGATCACCGTGGATCTGTCGAGCGCGGCGCTCGATGCCGCGCGGCGCGCCGATGCGGTGGTCGCGAGTGGCGTCGCCCTCGGCGCCTTGCACGGCGTGCCGGTCACGATCAAGGAGAACGTCGATCAAGCGGGCCAGGCGACACCGAACGGGGTCGTCGCCGACAAGGACCTCGTCGCCAAGACCGATTCTCCGGTCGTCGCCAACCTGCGCAGGGCCGGCGCGATCATCATCGGCCGCAGCAATACACCTGAGTTCAGCTACCGTTGGTTCACCGACAATCCGCTGCGGGGCCTGACCAGGAACCCCTGGTCGGAGGCGCACACGCCGGGGGGCTCCTCGGGCGGCGCCGCGGCGGCCGTCGCGCTCGGCATCGGCGCGATCGCGCACGGCAACGACCTCGGCGGCTCGCTGCGTTATCCCGCCTATGCCTGCGGCGTGGCCACGATCCGGCCTTCGCTCGGCCGCATCGCCGCGTTCAACGCGACGGCACCGGCCGAGCGCCCGCCGACGGTGCAGCTGATGAGCGTGCAGGGACCGATCGCACGCGAAGTGCGCGACCTGCGCCTCGCGCTGGGCGCCATGGCCGCGCGCGACGCGCGCGATCCCTGGTGGACGCCGGCGCCGCTGGAGGGCGCGCGCGCGCAGCGACCGATCCGCGTCGCGGTGACCAAGACGCCCGCCGGCGTGCCCTGCGACCCGGCGGTCGCGCAGGCGATCGATGCGGCAGCGAAAATCCTCGCCGCCGCGGGCTACGACGTCGAGACGATCGATCCGCCGCACGTCGCCGAGCTCGCCGAGCTCTGGCGCCGGGTGATCTTCACCGACAGCGCGGTGCTGATGGCGGAGGCGATCCGCATGAAGGGCTCGCCGGAGTTCAACAAGGTCTTCGACAGCTACGTCGCGGCAAGCAAACCCTATGACCTTGCCGGCTATGTGCGCGCGCTCGCCGAACGCACCCGGCTGCTGCGCAGCTGGAGCGTGTTCATGGAAGACGTGCCGCTGGTGCTCGCGCCGGTCTCGCAGGTACCGCCGTTCCCGCAGGGCGAGGACCTCAAGGGGGACGCGCGGGTCAAGCGCATGCTCGACGAGCAGAGCATGCTCTACGCGGTCAATCTGCTCGGCCTGCCCGCCGCCGCGGTGCCGACCGGCCTGCACGACGGCGTGCCGCTCGGCGTGCAGATCATCGGCCCGCGGTTTCGCGAGGATCTGTGCCTCGATGCGGCGCAGACGATCGAGAATGCGCTCGGCGTGCTCGCACAGCAGCTGCTCGAGCGCGACTGACCGAGGGGCCGCTCGATCGCGGCGATCCGTCGCCGATCGGCGTCGCCGAGGCCGGCGGCTGGCACAAAACTGCTTCAGAACGTCGCCTTTCGGCAACAGTCGTCGCTCTGTTGTGACACCTGTTAGGTCGCACTTGCTTGTTTTGAAACGGAATCAATGTCTGGCACGAATCGCGCAAGGTTGATTCCTTGGGGGCATCAGCCCCCGATCGCAAAGGAAGCGACGCGACGTGCGTGGATCGACGAGTGAGTACCCTGTGTTGCCGGCCATGGCCCATCGAATCAGAGCCTTGGCGATCCACAAGTACGTGATCGGGCGCAACAAAAGGAAGCCTGGTGGCGGCTCGCACAGAGGCCGATGCAGGCCTTTTCGGAGCGTTCCAGGGAGGCTCCTCCGGCCGCCGTCGCCCAACGGTGACAGTTCTCCAAGAGTCCCGCGAACCGGGGCTTGCCGGCTTGCTGCAACGCATGACGTATCATGATTTATGGCAGAAACCACGGCGAGACGGGGCGCGGCGCTGCCATATCCGCGGTCATTCTTCCGCCTGCTCCTCGTGGGCCTGGCGCTGGTTTCGCTGCCGCTTTCGGTGGCGCTGGTCTACTCGGCCTGGCGCGCCGAGCAGCTCTCGGCCCGCAGCCAGAGCGCGCTCTACGACGCGGTGCATACCGCACGCACCAGCCGCGCGCTGTTCGAGCGCATCGCGTCGATCGACCGCCTCGCGCAGCAGACCGCGCTGCTCGGCGATCCCGCGCTGCTCGATGATTTCTTCCGCGCCCATCGCAGCTTCCGCGAGGTTGCCGACGAGCTTGGCCGACTCAGGCTGGGCGCGCGGGCGCGCGCCGCGCTCGCCCAGGCGGTCAAGCTGGAAAACTCGCTCCTCAGCATGCTGACGACCACCGCGAGCGCGCGAGTCGACCGCGCCGAGATCGACAAAGTGGTCGGCGCACTGATCGAAAATACGCGCATCGTGATGTCGGCAAGCCACGAGGTCGTCGACCGCGAGGCAGAGGAGCTGCGCCAGGACGCGGCAAACCTGCAGCAGTGGTCGATGCTGCTCGCCCTGTTCGGCGCGGCGGCGACGCTGACCCTCGCGGTGGTGCTCACCCGGATCATCGCGAAGCCGATCGCGCAGCTCGACGCCGCGATCCGCGAGCTCGGGCGCGGCGATTTCTCGCGGCCGATCCAGGTGCACGGGCCAACCGACCTGCGCACGATCGGCGAGCGCCTCGACTGGCTGCGCTGCCGGCTCGCGGAGCTCGAAGACCAGAAAAACCGCTTCCTGCGCAGTGTCTCGCACGAACTGAAGACGCCGCTCGCGGCAATGCGCGAAGGCGCCGAGCTGCTTGGTGACGGCGTTGCCGGGCCGCTGGGCACCCGCCAGCGCCAGATCGTCTCGATCATGCGCGAGAACAGCGTCAGGCTGCAGCACCAGATCGACGCCCTGCTCGACTACCAGCGCGCGCTGCACGCGGCCGCATCGCTGCAGATCGCGCCGGCCTCGCTCGACACGCTGGTGCGCGATGTGGTCGGCGCCCACGCGCTCGCCGCGCAGTCGAAGGATCAGCAGTTGAAGCTCGCCCTCGAGCCGGTGCGCATCGACGGCGACGCCGACAAGCTGCGTTCCGTCTTCGACAATCTGATCAGCAACGCGATCAAGTACGCGCCGCGCGGCGGCGTGATCTCGCTGGTGACACGCGCCAACGGCAATTCGGCGATGGTCGAAGTCATCGATTCCGGTCCGGGCGTGCTGCCCGAGGAACGCGGCTCGGTGTTCAACAGCTTTTTCCGCGGCCGCCGCAAGGCGGACACGCAGATCGAAGGCAGCGGCCTCGGCCTGGCGATCGCGCGTGAATACGTCGAAGCACACGGCGGCAGCATCGCAATACCGGATGACAGCACGCATGGGCACTTTCAGGTAACGCTCCCGCGCCAACAAGCAAGGACCGCGAGACACAGCGCAACGACATGAACCCGATCGGAGGACGACTGATGAACCGACCACGCGACCCGAACATTCTGCTTGTCGACGACGACAAGGGCCTGCTGCAGCTCATTGCGATGCGCCTGGGCGCCTCCGGCTACGCGGTGACCGCGGTCGAGTCGGGCGAGGCGGCGCTTGCCAGCCTCGAGGTCACCCGCCCGCAGCTCGTCGTCACGGATCTGCGCATGGACGGGATCGACGGCCTCGCGCTGGTGGATGCGATCCACCGCAAGGCGCCGGGCATTCCCGTGGTGATCCTCACCGCGCACGGCACGATCCCCGAGGCCGTCAGCGCCACCCGGCGCGGCGTGTTCAGCTTCCTCACCAAGCCGTTCGATCCCAAGGTCCTGACCGACACGGTCGCCGAGGCGCTCGAGCTTTCGAGCGCGCCGCCGGCCGACAGCGGTAACGCAGACGCCTGGCGCGCCGACATCGTCACCTGCGCGCCGTCCATGGAGGACGTTCTTGCGCGGGCGCGGCGCGTGGCCGGCTCGGACGCGAGCGTGTGCATCTACGGCGCGAGTGGCACGGGCAAGGAGCTGCTCGCGCGCGCGATTCACCGCGCCAGCGCGCGCGCCGCGGCACCGTTCGTCGCGGTGAACTGCGCCGCAATCCCCGAGGGGCTGCTCGAGAGCGAATTGTTCGGCCACAAGCGGGGCGCGTTCACCGGCGCCCTGCAGGACCGGCGCGGGCTGTTCGAGGCGGCCTTCGGCGGGACGCTGTTCCTCGACGAGATCGGCGACATGCCGATTGCCCTGCAGGTCAAGCTGCTGCGGGCGACCGAGGCACGGGTCGTGCGCCCGGTGGGCTCGAATGTCGATCAACCGATCGACGTGCGCATCATCTCGGCGACGCACCAGCGCCTCGAGACGCGCGTCGCCGAGGGCGAGTTCCGCGAGGATCTCTACTACCGGCTAAACGTCGTGCAGCTCGCCCTGCCCTCGCTCGTCGAGCGCCGCGAAGACATCCCGCTGCTCGCCGAGCATTTTCTCGCCCGCCTGGCGGAGCGGTACGGACGGCCGCACCTCGCGCTGTCGCCCGAGGCGATGCGGATCCTCGTGTCGGCGCCGTGGCCGGGCAACATCCGCCAGCTGCTGAACGTCGTCGAGCAGGCGGTGGCGCTCGCCTCGACCGAGGTGATTCCGGCCTCGCTCGTGCGCCAGGTGCAGGACGCGGACGATGCGGCGTTGGTGCCGCTCGAGGCGGCGCGCCGCGCTTTCGAGCGCGATTACCTCGCGCGGGTGCTGAAGATCACCGGCGGCAACGTGACGCACGCGGCGCGGCTCTCGGGACGCAATCGCACCGAGTTCTATCGCCTGCTCGCGCGCAATTCGCTCGATCCGTCGATGTTCAAGCGGGCCGCCCAGGTGCACTGAGCGGCTGCGGCGGCCGGGCCGCGAGGACGGATCCCGCGCGGCCCGGCGGCAGCTTCAATGCGCCGGGTTGCCGACGCGCACCGGGCGCGCGCCGGGCGTCGAGACCGCCTTGTCGAGCATGCCGATTTCGCCGGCGAGCTCCGCGCCTTCCTCGACCTTGATCTTGGCGTAGCGGACCTTACCGTTGAGTCGGGCAGTGGCGTGCAGTACGAGCTGCTTGCGCACCGTCAGCTCGCCTTCCAGGGTGCCATGGATCTCGGCGATGTCCACGGCGACCGTCCCCTGAAACACGCCGCTCGCCGCAATCTGCAGCACGCGCGCGTCGAGCGTCGCCTCGATGCGACCTTCGACCACCAGCGTGTCGCAGTCGGCGATTTCCACGCCCTTCATCTTGATGTCGGGGCCGACGATCAGCTTGGCTTCCTTGCGCTCGTCGCCCGCCTGGCTCGCGGGCGCAGGCGCGATCGGTGCCGCCGGTACGGGCGCCGGCGCAGCCGCGGAAACGGCTGCGGATGCGGTGGGCTGTGTGCCCGGCTCCTCGCGGCGGCGGAAAAGTGCGCCCTGCTCTTCGCGACGGCGGAAGAGATTGTCTCGACTTAGCATCGTGTCTCCGATCGGGTTGGGTGAGTGAGGTCCGAGACCCAAGCAGGTTGCGTGCCTGCCGCGCAGGCCACTGAACACGGGCGCGGGCCGTGCCTGCGCCGACGGCGCGCGGCCTGCGCGTCGCCTGCGCGCGACGCAGGGACCGCCGCAAGGGATTAGACTGAGGCCGCAACCGTGAAATGATGCGCGTCATGCTCCGTTCCTTCTGGCGCCGTGCAGCGCTCGCTGCAGCATTGCTGGCTGCGGCCTGCGCCCAGCCCGGCCCCTCGCCCGACCGCGTCGCGGCCGCGCGCAGCGCGCTCGTCGCCTCGGTGCTCGATACGCTGCGCGCCGGCGACGCCGCGCAGCGTCGCGAACTCGCCGACGCGCGCATCGCGCAGCGCGCCGCGCCCGAGGCGGCCGAGCCGCGCGCGCGGCTCGGCCTGCTGCTCGCGCTGCTGCCCGCGCCGCTCGCCAACCCCGCCGAGGCCGAGGCGCTGCTCGCGCCGCTCGCCGCGCAGCCCGAGGGGGTCTGGGCCGACCTCGCCTCGATCGCGCTCGCCGGGCTCGGCCAGCGCCGCCGGCTCGAGGCGCGCGCGCGCCTGGCCGAAACGCACGCCGCCGAGGCCGAGCGCGGCGCGGCCCGCGCCGAGGAGCGCGCGCGTCAGGCCGACGCGCGCGCCGCAGAGGCCGCGCGCAAGCTCGAGGCGATGAAGGCGATCGAGCGGCGCGTTCTCGAGCGCGAGGTGCCGCGCGACATGCGCCGGCGCTGAAACAGCGCGCGAGGCGACCGCAGCCGCCCGCGGCGTGCGATCATCGGCACTCCCGGCAGCCGCCAGGCATCGACATGAACGATCGCATCCCCGAGCTTCGCAGCCTTTACGCCGCGCCTACCGAGCGTTCGCAGCGCAAGGAAATCCGCCGCCTCGATGCGCATTGCCGGCGATTCATCGCGCTCTCGCCGTTCGTCGTGCTCGCCAGCGCCGACGATGCGAACCGCTGCGACGCCTCGCCGCGCGGCGGCGACCCGGGTTTCGTCAAGGTCGTCGACGACACGACGCTCCTGGTACCCGATGCGCCGGGCAACAACCGCCTCGATACGCTGCACAACATTCAGGCGAGCGGCCGCATCGGTCTGCTGTTCCTCGTCCCCGGTGTCGACGAAACCCTGCGGGTGAACGGCCGCGCGCGCGTTTCCGCCGATCCCGCGCAGATCCGCCTGTGCACGAGCGAGCGGCGCGCGCCGAAGGTGGTGATCGAGGTGCACGCCGAAGAAATCTTCCTGCATTGCGCCAAGGCGCTGATGCGCTCGAAGCTCTGGGGCGATGCGCACCGCGTCGAGCGCTCGGCGCTGCCCACGATGGGGCAGATGCTCTCCGATCAGACCGGACTCGATCTTTCCACGGAAACGCAGGAAGAGATGGTCGCGCGCTACCAGAAGGACTTGTAGCCGCGCAGGGCGTACGCCCGGGCCTCCGGGAGGAACGCGCGGAAATCCGCTTCAAAGCCCGCGTAATCGGCGAGCAACTCCGCGCCGCCGCCCGCAAGGCGGTTCGCGCGCCGCAGGCGCGTGCTGATGCCGTCGAGCGCGCGCTGGATGTTGTCGGCGCTCGCATACGAGCCGAGCCAGTCGTGCGACGCCATGCGCGGCGCAACGAACTGCAACCGCGCGGGAAGCTCCGCCTGGCGCCGTTCGAGCAGCCGGTACACGCGCGCGGAGAATGCTTCCAGCGGTTCGTGGTGATACTCCGCCCAGCTGCGCGCGAGGAAATGATCGTAGAACATGTCGATCATGATGCCGGCGTAGCGCCGGCGCGCCGCGCTCACGCGCGATTTCGAACGCTGCACCGCGGCATGCGCGTCGGTGAACGTGTCGAGCGCGCGGTGCAGCCGGATCGCCGCCGCCACCGGCGGCGCGAAACGCTCGCCGATTGCGCCTTTGACGAAATCGCCGAGCAGGCTGCCGAGCCAGGCATCCTCCTCAGCGGGCGATAAGTAGAGGTGTGCGAGGTAATTCATGCCACTTCGCCTCCCGCGGCGCCGCGTCGGCGCGCATAATCGAGCGGCGGACGTCCCGCAAACCATAGCAAACGAGGAGGAACCATGGCCAAGGGAGGCAAGAACGCAGTGTATCGGGTCATCGACGTCGTCGGCACGAGCCCCACGTCCTGGGAAGACGCCGCGCGCAGCGCCGTCGCGACCGCGTCCAAGTCCTTGCGCGACCTGCGCATCGCCGAGGTCGTCAAGCTCGATGTGCGCGTCGAGAAGGGCAAGGTCACCGCGTTTCGCACCCGGCTCTCGCTGTCGTTCAAGTACGAGGGCTGAGCGTTGCTGCGCCGCCGGGCCTGCGCACGATTGATCAATTGACGCGCCGGTCCCGGCCTTTCCAGTAGGGCTCGCGCAGCACCCGCTTGAGGATCTTGCCCGTCGGATTGCGCGGAATCGCCTCGAGGAAATCGATCGATTTCGGGCACTTGTAGTGCGCAATGCGGGCGCGCATGAAGTCGATGATCTCGCCCTGCGTCGCCTGCGCGCCCGGCTTGAGCACCACGCAGGCCTTCACCGCCTCGCCCCACTGCGCGTCGGGCACCCCGATCACCGCGCCGTCGGCGACCGCGGGATGCTGCATGAGCGCATTCTCGACCTCGGCCGGGTAGATATTCTCGCCGCCGGACAGGATCATGTCCTTGATGCGGTCGTGCATGTACAGGTAGCCCTCGCGCAGGTAGCCCGCGTCGCCCGAGCGGAACCAGCCCCAGCCCGAGGCGTCGCGATCGACGTACGCGTCCGCGGTGGCCTGCGGGTTGCCCCAGTAGCCCTTCATGTTCTGACGGCTGCGGATCCAGACTTCGCCGACCTCGCCGTCGGCGCAATCCTCTCCGCTCGCGGGATCGACCACGCGGATCTCGACCCCGTCGATCGGCTTTCCCGCCGAGCGCAGCAGATGCCGGTTCGGACCTTCGGGGTCATGATCTTCCGGCATCAGGCAGGTGATCGCGCCGGTCGTTTCGGTCAATCCGTAGACCTGAAGGAAATGGCATTTGAAGCTGCGCATCGCGCCGATCAGGACCTGGTCGGAGATCGGCGAGGCCCCGTATGAGATCGCCTTGAGCGATGTGTAATCGCGCTTTTCCACGCCCGGCACCTGAAGCAGGAACTGGATCATCGCCGGAACGAAGAAGGCGTGCGTGATGCGATGCTCGCCGATCGCGTCGATCACCTTCGCCGGATCGAAATCGGGATAGAGCACGCTCGGGCCGCCCTTGGCCGCGGTCAGCAGGCCGATGCCGACGCCCGCGATGTGGTAGGTCGGCAGCACGTTCAGCATCACGTCAGGCGCGCCGCCGTAGCCGATCGCCGCCGAGACCGGACCGTACACGAACACGCTCAGGTTCTCGTGCGAGAGCTCGACGCCCTTCGGCAGCCCGGTGGTGCCCGAGGAATACAGCTGCAGCGCGGTGTCCCGCATCGCCGCCGGGCGGCGCGGATCGACCGGGTCGAACGTCCCGAGCCAGTCGCCGAATCCCGGCGCTTCGCCGATCCTGCGCTCCGTGACGAAGCTGTGCGCGAGCGCCGGCGCGCGCACCGCGCGCATCACCTCGAGGAACGCGGCGTCAGCCACCATCAGGCGCGCCTGGCCGTGGTTGACGATGTACTCGATCTCGCCCGGCGCGAGGCGCCAGTTCACCGGCATGCACACCGCGCCGACCTTGCAGGCGGCGAGCGTGAGCACGACGCACTCGGCCGTGTGCTTGGTCAGGCAGGCCACCCGCACGCCCTCGCCGATGCCAAGGGCACGCAGCCCCTGCGCCGCGCGGTTCGCGGCCTCCTCGAGCTGCGCGAAACTCCAGCGGCGCGTTGGCGTCAGGAAAGCGAGCGAATCGGGCTTCGCCTGCGCCTGCCCGCGCACCGCGTCGATCAGCGAGTCCATCGAGCCCCTCCTCGGCTTGCGTCAGCCGCCAGCCTACCGTAACGGGGACCTGCGTTCCGCAGCCGGGCCTATGCCGCGGCGCAACCGCTGGCTAGACTGGAATTCCTCCGCCTGAGGTTCCACATGATCACCATCTACCGCGCGAAGCGCATCCTCACGATGAACCCGAGCCAGCCCGAGGCGACCCATGTCGCGGTGCGCGAGGGCCGCATCCTCGGCGCCGGCACGCGAGACGCGCTTGCGGGCTGGGGCGAGCACCGGCTCGACGATCGCTTCGCCGACAAGCTGCTGATGCCGGGATTGGTCGAGGGCCACAGCCACCTGTTCGAGGGCTCGGTCTGGGCCTACGTCTACGTCGGCTATCACGAGCGGATGGATCCCGACGGCCGCCTGTGGCCGGGCGCGACCTCGATCGAGGCGGTCGTCGCGCGCCTGCGTGAGGCCGAGGCGGCGCTGACCGACCCGGCGCAGCCGGTGGTCGGCTGGGGGCTCGATCCGATCTATTTCGGCGCCGATCGTGTGAGCCGTGCGGACCTCGACCAGGTCTCCGCCAAGCGCCCGGTCGGCGTCATGCACGCGAGCTTTCACATCCTGAACGTGAACAGCGCCGCGCTCGAGCGCGGCGGCCTGCTGCGCCGCGGCGTCGAGCACCCCGGCGTTCCGCTCGGCGCGGACGGCCTGCCGAGCGGCGAGCTCAAGGGGCCCGATGCGATGATGCCGGTCGCGCCGCATGTCGGTTTCGACCGCGAGCTGCTTGCCGCCGATGAGCGCGGACTGCGCCTGTTCGCGCGGCTCGCGGTGCGCAAAGGCGTGACCACGGCGACCGATCTCGCCAGCCTGCTGCCGCAGAACGCGGTCGACATGATGCTCGGCGTCACCGCGGAGCCCGCGTACCCGCTGCGCATCGTGTCGCTGCTGCGCCTCATGAGCCAGACGCCGCAGGCGCTCGTCGAGCGCGCGATCGCCCTGCGCGCGCTGAGTACCGACCGGCTGCGGCTCGGCGCGATCAAGCTCGTCGCCGACGGTTCGATCCAGGGCTTTTCGGCGCGCCTGCGCTGGCCCGGCTACTACAACGGCGCACCGAACGGCCTGTGGTACACGCCGCCCGAGGCGATGCGCGCGGTCTACGCGCGCGCGCTGAAGGAAGGCATCCTGGTGCACACCCACACCAATGGCGACGAGGCGACCGCGCTGGTACTCGAGTGCATCGACGAGGCGCTGCAGGCGCAGCCCGTGCGCGACCATCGCTTCACCCTGCAGCACTGCCAGCTCGCCGACGGCGCACAGTTCCGCCGCATGAAGGCGCTCGGCCTGTGCGTCAACCTCTTTCCCAACCACCACTACTATTGGGGCGACGAGCACTACGCGATGACCGTCGGCCCCGAGCGCGCAGAGCGGATGAACGCCTGTGCGACCGCGCTCGCCACCGGCGTGCCGCTCGCGATCCACTCGGACGCGCCGGTCACGCCGCTCGGCCCGCTGTTCACCGCCTGGTGCGCGGTCAATCGGCGCACCGCGAGCGGCCGCGTGCTCGGCGAGCTGGAGCGGATCGGCGTGCAGGACGCGCTGCGCACCATTACCCTGGGTGCGGCCTACACGCTGCGCCTGGACCATGAGATCGGCTCGATCGAGTGCGGCAAGCGCGCGGATTTCGCGGTCCTCGAGGACGATCCGCTCGAAGCGGGCGCAGAAGGCCTCAAGGACGTTCGCGTCTGGGGCACGGTGCAGGACGGGCGGATCTTCGAAGCCGCCGCGCTCTGAGCCGCTGATGCCCGTGCCGAAGCTGACGCAGGGTGCGCCGCTACCGGTGACGGTCATCGGCGGCTACCTCGGCGCCGGCAAGACGACGCTCGTCAATCATCTGCTGCGTCATGCCGCCGGGCGGCGCATCGCCGTGCTGGTCAACGATTTCGGCGCGCTGCCGATCGACGCCGACCTGATCGAGGCCGCGGACGGCGATGTCCTGAGCCTTGCCGGCGGTTGCGTCTGCTGCAGCTTCGGCAGCGACCTGATGGGCGCCCTGCTGAAGCTTGCGCAGCGTGCGCCGCGCCCCGATCAGCTGCTGGTGGAAACGAGCGGCGTCGCCCTGCCTGGCGCGGTTGCCGCGTCGCTTTCGCTGCTCACCGATGTCCTGCTCGAGGCCGTCGTGGTGCTTGCCGACGCGGAGACCGTACGCGCGCGCGCCGCCGATCGCTACCTCGCCGACACCATCGAGCGGCAGCTGCACGCGGCCGATCTGGTGGTGCTCAACAAGCTCGACCTCGTCGCGCCGCAGGCGCAGGCGGCGCTGCGCGCCTGGCTCGCGACACAAGCACCGCGCGCGGTGGTGATCGATGCGGTGCACGCGCAGCTGCCGGTCGAGCTGCTGCTCGGCGTCGAGCGCGCCGCCGCGCGCGGGCGCGTTGCCGCGCGCCGCCCGCTCGACGCGCTGCGCCCGCGCCCGGCGGTTGCGGCCGAGACGCTGTTCGAGCGCATCGAGACGCGCATCGAGCGCCCGCTCGACGTGCGGCGGCTCGGCGAGGCGCTCGCCGACCCGGCGCTGGGCGTCATCCGCGCAAAGGGCATCCTGCGCGATGCCGCGGGCGCGCCGGTCGCGCTGCAGCTGGTCGGCCTGCGCGCGACGATCCAGCCGCTCGAATCGATGCGCCCGGCCGGCGGGCGACTGCTGTGCATCGGGCTGCGCGGACGGCTCGATGGCAGCGCGATTCGAGCCGCGCTCGAGCGCGCCGAGATCGGCGGCACGGCACCGGGAACTTCGTGACAACCGTGCCGGGGCAGGCCGTGCCCCGGGTACGTACAATAGTCGCTTCGCGGCCACAGTCGCCGCCCGTGGAATGCTGCGCCCAGTGGAGAACGCCGGCCGCACGCTCGTTTGCAGCGTGCTTTTTCTCGACATCATCGAGTACTCGCGAAAATCCGTCGCCGAGCAGCTCGAGGTCAAGCAGGGCTTTAACAGCGCGCTGACGAAGGCGCTCGGGCAGGTCGCGGCACGCGATCGCGTCGTGCTCGACACCGGCGACGGCGCGGCCGTCGCCTTTCTCGGCGACCCCGAAGACTGCCTGTTCGCGGCAATGGCCTTTCGCGACGCGACGCGCGCGCTGCCGGTGCGCCTGGGCATCAACCTGGGGCCCGTACGCCTGATGCGCGATGTCAACGGCCAGATCAACATGATCGGCGACGGCATCAACGTCGCCCAACGCATCATGAGCTTCGGAGTGGCGAACCAGCTGCTCGTTTCGCGTTCGTTCTACGAGGTGGTCTCCTGCCTGTCGCGCGACTACGCGAGCCTGTTTCACTACGAGGGCGCGCGCACCGACAAGCATGTGCGCGCGCACGAGGTCTACGCGGTCGGCGGCGACACGCCCGCGGCGCGCCGCGTTGCCGAGACCGCGCTGCGGATGGCTGCGCCGGGCGGGCTCGGCGGCTGGCTGCTGCAGCCGGGGCCGCTCGGCTTCCAGCGCAGCGCGCTGCTCGCCGCGCCGCTGCTGTTCGTGCTGCTCGTCGGCGCGGGACTTGCGCTCCGGCCGAAGGGTGAACCCGCAACCACCGGCGCGTCCTCATCGCTGGAGAATCGCGCGCGCATCGTGCGCGTGCCCGCCAAGCCCGTCGCCGGGTCGGCTGCATCCGCCGCGCCGTCCGAGGCGGCATCCAAGGCATTACCCGCCCCTGCCACGGCCAAGCCGGGACGCGTGCGCCTCGCGATCACGCCCTGGGGCGCGGTGTACGTCGACGGCGAGCGCGTCGGTGTGAGCCCGCCGCTGCGCATGCTCGAGCTGTCTCCGGGACCGCATCGCATCGAGATCCGCAATACGAATCTCCCTCGGCGCATTGAGACCGTGGAGGTCAAGTCCGGCGCCGAGACCCAGATTCGGCATCGCTTCCGCTGACGTGTAAGCTGTGGGGCCACGCGTTCGCACCCGTGAGAAGAAAAGCGCCGCCATGCGCCACAGCGTAACCTTCGTCGCGATCCTGCTGCTGCTTGCCGGCTGCTCGTCCGAGCCGATCCAGGACATCAAGCGCGGGTTCGAGGACCTGTTCCGCAAGGACGAACCGGCCGCGACCCCGACGACAGAGCCGGCCGCCGCACGCAAGGAAGCTGCGCCCGCGCCGCGCAACGACGGCGAAGCGCTGCTGCGTGCCGGGATCAGCCACTACGAGAACGGCCGCTACGACGAATCCGCGCGCAACCTGCGGATCGCGCTCAAGCGGGGTCTGTCGAAGGCCGACCAGGTGACCGCGCACAAGTATCTTGCGTTCATCCAGTGCGCGGCCGGTCGCGAGGCGCAGTGCCGTGACGAGTTCCGGCGCGCGCTGCGCATCGACCCGGACCTCGAGCTGAGCGCCGCCGAGGCGGGGCACCCGGTCTGGGGGCCGGTGTTCAAGTCGGTGAAAACGGGCGGCTGATCGCGAATGACCGAGGCACCGCAACTCGGCCGTTACGAGATCGTGGCCGAACTGGGCCGCGGCGCCATGGGCATCGTCTACAAGGCGACGGACCCGGAGCTCGGGCGCACGGTCGCGATCAAGACGGTCAACATGGCGCTCGGTGGCGACGATGTCGAGAATTACCAGAAGCGCTTCACGCAGGAGGCGCGCGCCGCCGGCGGGCTGAACCATCCCGCGATCGTCACCATCTACGATATCGGCCGCGCGCAGAACATCGCCTACATGGCGATGGAATTCATCGAAGGCACCGAGCTGCGCACGCTCCTGCAGGAAGGCCCGCGCCTGTCGGTGGCACAGGCGGTCGCGATCGCCGCCCAGGTCGCCGAGGCGCTCGCCTACGCCCACGCGCGCGGCATCGTGCACCGCGACATCAAGCCGGCGAACATCATGGTTCTCGACGACGGCGCGATCAAGATCACCGACTTCGGCATTGCCCGCATGCGCGCAGCGCAGGAGCTGACCCAGACCGGCACGATGCTCGGCTCGCCGAAGTACATGTCGCCCGAACAGGCGCTCGGCCGGCGCGCGACGCATCAGTCCGACATCTTTTCGCTCGGGGTCGTGCTCTACGAGATGCTCGCCGGGGCGGCGCCGTTCGCGGGCGATAGCGTCGGCGCGCTGATGTACCAGATTGCGCATGTCGTGCCGCCGGCGCCGAGCGTGCTGAACCCCGAGGTTCCGGAGCTGCTCGACTACGTGGTCTCCAAGGCGCTCGCCAAGGCGCTCGAAGCACGCTACGCGAGCGCCGAGGATCTGGCGCGCGATCTGCGCCAGAGCACGCCCGGCGGCGAGCGCGTCGCGGTGCCGCATCGCCGGGCCGGCGGCCTGGCGGCCGGACCAAGGCCGTCGCTGCTCGATACCGCGGTGCGCGCCGAAGTGCTCGCACCCGCCGCCGCGCGCACGCGTCAGGCCGACGCAGCGCCGGAGGCGGTCGAGGCGACCAGCCCGGCGCACGGGCTGTCGCGCACCTTCGATTCGGCCGAGGCCACCCAGCGACTGGTCTTGCTGACCGCGACCGCACCGGACGAATCGCAGCTCTCGACGACGCAGGTGCTGCGCGCCGCGCCGGCGCCGCCGGCGCGGCGCTGGCGGCGCCGCGACTGGATCCTCGTTGCCGCGGCCGGCCTGCTCGGCTTGCTCGTCGCGCGTCGCGCGCGGGGCGGCCCGCGCGAGGCCTCCTGAGCGCGGCCGCGCACGAGTCCCACGACACCACGATACGCACCCTACGCGATGGACCCGCAGGCCGCGAACGACACGCACAGCAAACTGGTCGGCTACCTGCTGTGGATCTTCGGCTTCCTTGGCGCGCACCGCTTCTACTTCGGGCGGCCGGTCTCGGGCACGGTCTGGTTCTTCACCCTCGGCTTGCTCGGCATCGGCTGGCTGGTCGATCTGTTTCTCATTCCCTGGATGGAGCGTACCGCCGAAGCGCGCTACGCCTCGGGGCCGATCGACTACTCGGTGGCGTGGATCCTGCTCACCTTTCTCGGCATATTCGGCGTGCACCGTTTCTACATGGGCAAGTGGGGCACGGGCCTGCTGTATCTGCTCACCGCCGGTCTGTTCCTGCTCGGCGTGCTCTACGACTACTGGACGCTGAACTCGCAGATCAGCGAGGAAAACCGCACGCGCGGCGGAGGCTAGGACCACGATGGGCGATCGCTTGCAGGACAAGGTGGCGCTGGTGCTCGGCGCGGGCACGGTCGGCCGGGGTCCGGGCATGGGCAACGGCCGGGCCATCTGTCTGGTGTTCGCGCGCGAGGGCGCGCGGCTCGCCGGGGTCGACGTGCGCGAGGCCGCCGCCGCGGAGACCGCGGCGATGGTCGTCGCGCAGGGCGGCACGATGCGCGCGCTCGCCGCCGACGTGACCAACGAGCGCGACCTGCAGCGCGTCGTCGACGAGACGCAGGCGGCCTTCGGCCGCATCGACATCCTGGTCAACAACGTCGGCGGCAGCATCCCCGGCGGGCCGGAGGAGATCACGCCGGAGGCCTGGCATGCGCAGTTCCACCACAACCTGCACTACGTCCACTTGTCGACGCGGATGGTCGCGCCGCTGATGGTCGAGCAGGGCGGCGGCGCGATCGTCAACATCTCGTCGATCGCCGGCCTGCGCCATCTGGGCAACGAGCTTTCCGCCTACGCCGCATCGAAGGCCGGGCTGCAGCACTTCTCCCGCGTCTGCGCGGTGCACTACGCGCCGCATCAGGTCCGCGTCAACACCGTCATCCCGGGCCTGATGTTCACGCCGCTGGTCACCGAGCGGCTCGCCGGGCAGCAGGCCGGGGGCGACGCCGAGGCGCTGATCGCGCGCCGCCACGCACGCCCGCCGCTCGGCCGCATGGGGGAGGCCTGGGACGTCGCCCATGCCGCGCTGTACCTCGCCTCGGACGAGGCGAAGTACGTGACCGGCGCGGAAATCGTGGTCGACGGCGGATTGAGCGCGACGGTCCGTTGAGCGCATCGGGCGAACCCGGCCGCCTGCGCACCGCCTGGCGCGGGAGCCTGGAGCGCCTGCGCTTGCGCCTGTCGCGCACCGAGGCGCTGCCGCAACTCGGCGTGCTCGGCATCCTGACCGGCTTGATGGTCGGCGCGATCATGATCGCGTTTCGCCTGCTGATCGAGACCGCGCAGGCGGCGTTCCTGCCCGGCGGCAACCCGGAGAACTACGAGGCGCTCGCCCTCGCCTGGCGCCTCGCGCTGCCGCTTGCCGGCGGCCTCGCGATCGGGCTGATCTTCCAGTGGATGCCCGAAGCCGCGCGCCAGGTCGGGGTGACGCATGTCATGGAGCGCCTCGCCTACCACCAGGGACGCCTGCCGCTGCGCAGCGCGCTGCTGCAGTTCTTCGGCGGTGCGCTGTCGATCGTCTGCGGGCATTCGGTCGGGCGCGAGGGACCGGCGATCCACCTCGGCGCGGCGAGCGGCAGCCTCGCCGGGCAGCGCTTCGGTCTGCCGAACAACAGCCTGCGCGTGCTCGCCGGCTGCGGCGTCGCCGCCGCCATCGCGGCCTCGTTCAACACGCCGCTTGCCGGCGTGATCTTCGCGATGGAAGTCGTGCTGATGGAGTACACCGTCGTCGGCTTCGCGCCGGTCATCCTCGCGGCGGTGAGCGCGACGGCGCTGACCCGCATCGAGTTCGGCGCCGAGCCGGCATTCCTCACGCCGCCGCTGCACCTCGGCACGCTGTGGGAGCTCCCCTTCGTGCTCGGCATGGGCGTCGCGATCGGACTGCTCGCAGCGGCGTTCATCACCCTCATCCGGCTGTCGGCCGCGCACGCGATGCGCATCCCCTTCTGGCTGCGCGCCACGCTCGCCGGGCTGATCGTCGGGCTGTGCGCGCTCGCCGCGCCGCAGGTGATGGGCATCGGCTACGACACCGCGAACCAGGCCCTGCTCGGCGAGCTCGCCTTCGGCACCCTGGTGCTGGTGCTCGCGCTCAAGCTGATCGCGACCGCGGCGAGCATCGGGCTGGGGCTGCCGGGCGGCCTCATCGGGCCGGCCCTGGTCATGGGCGCCTGCGCCGGCGGCGCGCTCGGCCTCGTCGGGCAGTGGATCGTGCCGGACAACACCGCTTCGGCAGGCTTTTACGCGCTCGTCGGCATGGGCGCGATGATGGGCGGTGCGCTGCACGCGCCGCTCGCTGCGCTCACCGCGATCCTCGAGCTGACCGGGAATCCGAACATCCTCTGGCCCGACATGCTCGCGGTGATCGCCGCCTACGGCGTCTCGCGCCAGCTGTTCGGCCAGGAATCGGTGTTCGTCACGATCATGCGCGCGCGCGGCCTCGATTACCGCAACGATCCGGTCAGCCAGTCGCTGCGCAGCATCGGCGTCGGCGCGGCGATGGATACCAGCCTGGCGAGCCTGGCGCGCAGCAGCCCGCGCGAGGCGATCGCCGAGGCGCTCACCCGCAACCCGCGCTGGATCCTCGTGCTCGAGGACGGCCAGCCCCAGGCGGTGCTGCCCGCAGCGGACCTGACGCGGCAGCTTGCCGAAGACAGCGAACGCACCGCGTTCGATCTGCTCGAGATCCCGGCGGCGCGCCTGCAGGTCGCGGCTATCGCGCTGCAGGCAACCCTGCAGGAAGCGCTCGAAGTGCTGGACGCAAGCGGCGCGGAAGCGCTCAGCGTCACGACGCAGACCGGCGGCGGCAGCGCACGCGTCTATGGCGTGCTACGCCGCAGCGACATCGAGCGCAGCTACCGCTACGGCTGATCTTCGACCGCGAGCGCGCGCGGCTTGCCGGCTTTCGCCGCCTGCAGCGCCCGCCAGACACGCAGCGGCGTCGCCGGCATGTCGAAGTGCGTGACGCCTCCGCCGCGCAGCGCGTCGACGATGGCGTTCATCAGGCAGGGCATCGAGCCGGTGACGCCGGCCTCGCCCACGCCTTTCGCGCCGAGCGGATTGGTCTTCGTCGGCACCGGATGCGCGAGGATTCGCAGGTTGTTGACCAGGACCGCGCGCGGCATCGGGTAGTCCATGAAGCTGCCGGTGAGCAGCTGCCCGGTCTCGGGGTCGTAGACCGCCTGCTCGCCGAGAATGTGCCCGGCGCCCTGCGTGATGCCGCCCTGCATCTGCCCTTCGACGATCTGGTGGTTGACGATGTTGCCCGCGTCGTCGACCGCGACGTAGGAGACGATCTCGGTCTCGCCGGTCTCGGGGTCGATCTCGACCTCCGCGATATGGCAGCCGTTCGGGTAGGTCGACGGCACCTTCGGGCGATCCTTGTAGTCGAGATCGAGCCGCCCCGGGTACTTCTGCGCCAGCGCGGTGATCGAGACGGCGCGGTCGGTGCCCTTGATCCGGTAGTTTCCTTCGTCGAACTCGATATCGGCGGCCGCGCTCTCCAGCGCTTCGGCAGCGAGATCGATGCCGTTTTTCACGATTTCCTGCGCCGCGTAGAACATCGCGCTGCCCAGGCCGTGCAGCGTCCTCGAGCCGCCGGTCGGATTGGCGACCATGAAATGATCCGGCTCGGAGGTGCGCAGCCGGATGCGCTCGAGCGGAATGCCGAGCACGCCCGAGACCACCTGCGCGAAGGTCGTCTCGTGCCCCTGGCCATGGTTGTGCGAGGCCGTGCGCAGGGTCACGCTGCCGTCCTTCTCCCAGGTGATGTGCGCCTGATCGTAGGGCGCGAAGCCGCCCGCCGCGGTCGCCTCGATGTAGGTCGACATGCCGCGGCCGCGCAGCCGGCCGCGCTTCGCCGCCTCTGCGCGGCGCGCGTCGAACCCCTTCCAGTCGGCCTTGGCGACCGCCTCGTCGAGCACCCCTTCGAAATCGCCGCAGTCGTACTCGAAGCCGGTGACGATCTTGTAGGGAAACTTCTCCTTCGGCACCAGGTTGCGGCGACGAAATGCCGCCGGATCGACGCCGGTCTCGAACGCCGCCTGGTCGATCAAGCGCTCCAAGGCGTAGGACGCGACCGGTCGACCGGCGCCGCGGTAGGCCGCGGTGGGCACGGTATTCGTCACCACCAGCTTCGCCTGCACGTGCACCGCGGCCACGTCGTAGACGCCGCTCACCACGTTGACCAGGTTCACCGTGTTGATGAACGAGCCGGTAAACGCGAGGTAGGCGCCCAGGTTCGACACGTACTTGAAACGCATGCCGAGAATGCGGCCGCTCGCGTCCAGCGCGATTTCCCCCTTGTGCACGATGTCGCGCGCCTGCTCGTCGGCGAGAAAGATCTCCGAGCGCGTACCGACCCACTTCACCGGCCGGCCGAGCTTTTTTGCAGCGAGCAACAGCGCGCCGTATTCGGGGTAGGCGTTGAAGCGCACGCCGAAGCCGCCGCCCACCTCCTCGGCGACGATGCGCAGCCGCTCGGGCGGCACGCCGAGCATCGCCCCGACCTGCAGCCGCATCGGCCCGGCGCCCTGCGTCGTCGCGGTCAGCGTGTACCGATCCGCGGCCGGATCGTAGGCGCCGAGCGCCGCGCGCGGCTCCATCGGATTGCCGACCACGCGCGAGTGGTAGGCCGACAGGCTGACGACCTTCGCCGCCTTGGCGAACGCGGCGTCGGTCGCCGCCTCGTCGCCGCCGACGAAATCGAGCACCAGATTCCCGGGCACGCCGTCGTGTAGCTGCGGCGCGCCGGGCGCGAGCGCGGCAACCGCATCGACCACCGCCGGCAGGTCCTCGTACTCGACGACAACCGCCTCGGCGGCATCCTGCGCAAGCGCGGCGCTCTCGGCCACGACGAGCGCCACCGGCTCGCCGACATAGCGTACCCGCTCTGCGCTCAACGCATAGCGCGGCGGCAGGATCTGATCGCTGTCGCCGCGGCCTTTCATCGGCGCCGCGGCGGGCATCGGCTTGTGACCCGCGGCGAGCACGTCTGCGCCGGTGAGCACCGCGATCACGCCGGGCATCGCGGTCGCGCTCGACGCGTCGATCGAGACGATCTTCGCGTGCGGTCGATCCGAGCGAAGGAAATGGCCGACTGCCTGCCCCTCGGCGTTCCAGTCCGAGACGTAGCGACCCGCGCCCCTGAGCATGCGCGCATCTTCGAGCCTTCCCTTGATTCCGAATTTCATGCCGACACCCTCAATCTCCGGTTTTCTTCTTGACCCAATCGCCCAGCGCCCGCACGTCGGCGCTGCCGGGCTGCTTGCGTCGCATCTCCGCAACCACGACACCCATCTCGTCGTACTTCGCGTGCTCCTCGAGCGCCGCGTAGTAATACAGCTCGGGCGTGATGTCGTCGGCCGGCAGCGCCTGCTTCATCTGCTCGTAGGTCGCGCGCGCTTCGGCCAGCGACTCCGCAGGCGCCGTGCTGGCGGCCGGGCTGCGCCCTGCGCTGCGCACGCGGACGCCGCCGAGCTTCGCGTTCTGCATCAGGTCCGGGATGCGCGCGATGCGCTGCGGCGCGCTCGCCGGCAGCTGCACCACCTCGGTTGCGGCGCCCGAGATGGCCTCTGCGTGCGCGCGCGCCGCCCTGAAGCTCGCCGGACCGATCCAGCGCTCCTGGCGCGCACCCTCGAAGAACACGACGCGCAGCTGCGTGCCGGGCGGCAGATTGAAACGGTCGCCCTCACGCACCCGCATGAAGGGCTTGACCGGCGCGCTCGCGCCGCTGACCGGCGTGAAGCGCACCTCTCCAAAGACCAGGTTGACCAGACCGACGTCGCGCAGCTGCGCGCTGGCGGGCAGGACAACCAACAGCAATGCTGCAAAAAACGCGCCCCGCGGCATACCGTTACACGCCCCTTCGTCGAATGCTCACTGCGCGTCGATCGCCGTCACCTCGTACACCCGGATCGCCTCGGCGCGCCCCCTGACCTTCAGAGTCTCCATCTTACCCGTTCGAACGCCTTCGCCGGCTGCGCGCACGGTGGCCTCGCTCGCCGCGATCACGCAGCCCAGTTCCTTGGTCAGCCCTTCGAGTCGCGAAGCCGCGTTCACCGTGTCGCCGATCGCAGTGAACTCCTTGCGCTTCGGCGTGCCGATGTCGCCGATCACGGCCTCGCCGGTGTGCAGGCCGACGCCGACGCCGAACGCCGGCAGATCCCGGTCGGCGAAGCGCGCCCGCATCCAATCGCGGAACGCTGCGGCTTCGGCTGCCATGCCGAGGGCCGCGCGCAGCGCACGACGCGCGTGATCGGCGTGCGCCACCGGCGAGCCGAACACGGCCATGACGGCGTCGCCGATGTATTTGTCGACCATGCCGCCCTGCGCGAGGATCGGCTCGCACACGCGCGTAAAGTAGGCGTTCAGCATCTCGACCACCTCGTGCGCCGAGAGCTTCTCCGAAATGGTGGTGAAGTTGCGAATGTCGGAGAACAGCACGGTGACCGTCGCCGGCTCGCCGGCGAGATCGGGCCGCTGCGCCTCCGACAGCAGCTTGTCGACCACCGCGTCGGACACGTAGCGCCCGAACAGGCTGCGGATGCGCGCGCGCTCGCGTTCCTCGCCGGTCAGGCGCAGGCCGAGCGTCATCAGGTAGGCGCCGACCAGCGCGCTCTGCGGCGCCGCCACCGGCAGCAGCCAGTCCGCGCGGAACAGCAGGTAGCCGAGCGCCGCGAGCCCGGCAGCGAAGCCCAGGCCGAGCAGCGCACCGCGCCCGGGACCGAGGTGCAGGAAGGCGCAGGTTCCGATCAGCGCCACCCCGAGCAGATACCCCCAGGCCACCGCCGGCGGCGGCGCGCGCAGCACCCGTCCACCGAGCACGGTCTCGACGATATTGGCGTGTATCTCGCCGCCCGACATCTGCCTCGCCTGCCGCCCGTGCGCATACGGCGTGAAGTGCCGGTCGGGCGTGCCGCTGTTGTCGGCGGCGAGGATCACCGCCTTTCCCTTCAGCGCGCGCACCTGCGGGTCTTCGAGCGCGCCGGGCGCGAGCAAGCGCGTCATCGACAGCGACGGGATCGTGCCGGGCGGGCCGGCGAAGGCGATCGGCCGTGAAAGCGGCGCACGCGTCAGGCGAATCCCGCCGATGTCCCAGGCGCTTTGCGTCGGATCGGCGTCGACCATACGCAGTGCGAGCTGGAACGCGAGCCCCAGACCGGGGAACGCGGGGTCGGCGCTGATCGAGACGGAAAAGTGGCGCAAGTACTTGTCGTCGTCGGTCGGCAGGTTCCCGACGCCGAGGTCGTGGATGCCCCGCGGCAGGAGCAGGCGCTGGTCCTGCGGCGGCAGCAGCAGCTCGGGCTGGCCGTCGGCCAGCTCGATGAGCTGCGTGGTGAGGACCGTGTGGCCTCGCGCCAGCGCCGCGCGCAGCGGGGCGTCGTAGCTGCGGCTCGCCATGCTGTCGGGCAGCCCGAGCTTTCCCAGCCAGCCCTCGGCGCTCACCAGGTACAGGAAGTCGAAGCCGACCACCTTCGCACCCGCTTGTTCGAGCACGTCGAGCACGCGCGCGAAGTGCGGCGCCCAGAACGCGAGCGGATCGTCCTTCAGCGCGGCGAGCGTGTCGTCATCGATGACCACCAAGGCCGTGTGCCGCGGAACGTATCGCTGGCCGGCGAGCAGGTGCCAGCTGTCGGTGTACAGGTTTTCGAGCGCGCGCTGCCAGCCGGTGCGCGCAAGCGCCGCCGCAAGGACGCAGGCCAGCAGCGCGACCGCGAACAGGCGGGCGCCCGTGGACGCCGGAAGCTTCAGCTTCGCGCCAGCGCGATCAGCAGGCTGCAGGGCGCATAGTCGGACAGCGTCGCACCGACCGAGCCCTTCCACCAGCGCGCTGCAAACGAGGTGTTCTGGTTGTGCCCGACGACGATCAGGTCACAGCCCAGCTCCTTGGCCAGCCGGCAGATTTCCTCGACCGGCTCGCCGACGGCGAGGTGGCCGGTCGCATTGAACCCCTTGTCGCGCAGCGCCCGGATACCCTCGTCGAGCACGGCCTGGGTGCGCTTCTTCTCTTCCTCGAGCAGCTCCTCGGGCACGAAGCCTTCGGTCAGGAACAGGCTCGGCGGCATGCTGGCCACGGCGAGCAGATGCGTCTCGGCGCCAAGGAAGTTGGCGAGCTCGCCGCACTCGACGAGCGCGCGCTTGCCGTCCTCCGATCCGTTGTAAGCAAGCAGGATCTTCTGGTATTTCACGGGTCCTCCTTCGCTTGGCGCGTCCCCCGGGGGACGTTATAGCCCGCCGCGTCGATGGCGGCAAGCAGGCCGGCGCCGGTACGCGGTCGCGCGGGTTTCGCGTCCTGCGGCCGCGCGCCGCTGCGGCACCGGTAAAATTGTGCCTTCCGCGATCCACTTTCCGCGACCTGCGCACCGCGCTCCGAGACACCGCCATGCTGGACCCCCAACGCAAGGATCTGTGCGCCGGCGTCGTCGGCAGCGGCACGATGGGCCGCGGCATCGTCCAGGTGCTCGCCCAGTGCGGCGCCCGCACGCGGGTGTTCGACGCCAAACCCGGCGCTGCCCAGGCGGCGCGCGATTCGATCGCCAAGTCGCTCGCCGGACTGGTGCAGAAAGGCCGGGTGGCGCAGGACGCCGCCGACGCGACGCTCGCGCGGATCGAGATCGCCGAAGGTCTCAAGGCGCTCGCCGACTGCCACATCGTCGTCGAAGCGATCGTCGAGGACCTCGAGGCCAAGCGCGCCCTGTTCCGCGCGCTCGAGGGCGTCGTCGACGAGGGCTGCGTGCTCGCCTCGAACACGTCGTCGCTGTCGGTGACGGCGATGGCCGCGGCGTGCGCCAAGCCGGCGCGCGTCGCGGGCTATCACTTCTTCAATCCGGTGCCGGTGATGAAGATCGTCGAGGTGGTCGACGGCGCGCTCACCGCGCCCTGGGTCGGCGAGGCGCTCGCCGCGCTGGCGCGGCGCTTCGGCCATACGCCGGTACGCTGCAAGGACACGCCGGGCTTCGTGGTCAACCATGCCGGGCGCGGGTATACGCCCGAATCGATGCGCGTGCTGACCGAGGGCGTCGCCGATTTCGCGACCATCGACCGCATCCTGGTCGACGCGGCGGGGTTTCGCCTCGGGCCGTTCGGTCTGATGGATCTCGTCGGTCTCGACGTGCACTACGGCGTCATGAAGTCGCTCTACCAGCAGTACTTCGAGGAGCCACGCTACCGGCCGTCCTATCTGCTCGAGCCGCGCGTCGCCGCCGGCCTGCTCGGACGCAAGACCGGGCGCGGCTGGTACGTCTACGGCAAGGACGGCGCCGAAAAGCTGCCCGAGCAGCCGGTCCCTGCGGTGAAGGCCGCGCAGCTCTGGGTCGCGCCGAACGCCACGGCGCTGGCCGAGCTCGCCGGCGCGCTCGGCGCGCGCGTCGAGACCGGGCCGAAGCCCTCGGCCGACGTCGCCTGCCTGGTCGCGCCGCTCGGCCAGGACGCGACGACCACCGCGCTGCAGCTGCACCTCGATCCGGCGCGCACCGTCGCGGTCGACCCGCTGTTCGGCTTTGCCAAGCGGCGCACCCTGATGACCACGCCGGTGACCCGGCCCGCGCTGCGCGATGCGGTGCACGGGCTGCTCGCCGCCGATGGCGTGCCGGTGTCGGTGATCCACGATTCGGCCGGCTTCGTTGCGCAGCGCGTGGTCGCGCACATCGTGAACGTCGGCTGCGACATCGCCCAGCAGCACATCGCCACGCCGGAGGACCTCGATCGCGCGGTGATGCTCGGGCTCAGCTATCCGAAGGGCCCGCTCGCCATGGGCGACGCAGTCGGCCCGTCGCGGATCCTCACCATCCTCGAGGCGATGCACGCGCTCTATCAGGAGCCGCGCTACCGCCCGAGTCCCTGGCTGCGGCGCCGCGCGCGCCTCGGCATTTCACTGCTCACCCCGGAATCCTGAACGCCCGAGAGGCCGCCCATGCTCGATGCCTACATCTACGACGGACTGCGTTCCCCCATCGGCCGGCACGCCGGCAAGCTCGCGCCGCTGCGCCCGGACGACCTCGCCGGCGAGGTCATCAAGGAAGTCGTCGGTCGTAACCAGATCGCGCCCGAGGAGATCAGCGACGTCGTGCTCGGCTGCGTGACCCAGGCGGGCGAGGACTGCCGCAACGTTGCGCGCTTCGCCGCGCTGCTCTCTGGCCTGCCGCCGACGGTGCCGGGGGTCACGGTCAATCGCCTGTGCGCGAGCGGCCTGCAGGCGGTCACCGATGCGGCACGCGCGATCACCTGCGGCGAAGGCGAGCTGTACATCGCCGGCGGCGTCGAGAGCATGACCCGGGCGCCGTACGTGATGGCCAAGGCCGACAGCCCCTACAGCCGCAACGTCAAGATGTACGACACCACCATCGGCTCGCGCTTCACCAATCCGCGCTTCGCCAAGCAGTACGGCGACCACGCGATGCCGCAGACCGGCGACAACGTCGCCAAGGACTTCGGCATTACGCGCGAGGAAGCGGATGCCTTCGCGCTCGCGTCCCAAGTCAAATACGCCAAAGCCGAGCAGGAAGGCTTCTATAAGGGCGAGATCCTGCCGGTCTCGCTGCCGGCGAAAAACAAAGACGCCGCGCCCGAGTCGGTCGAGCGCGACGAGCACCCGCGGCGCGATTCGTCCATGGCCTCGCTGGCCAAGCTCAAGCCGCTGTTCGAGGGCGGCGTCGTCACCGCCGGCAACGCCTCGGGGGTGAACGACGGCGCCGCCGCGCTGGTGGTCGGCAGCCGCGCCTGGGGCGAGAAGAAAGGCAAGAAGCCGATGGTGCGCATCCTCGCGGCGGCCTCGGCCGCGGTCGAGCCGCGCATCATGGGCGTCGGGCCGGCGTATGCGATTCCGCTCGCGCTCGAGCGCGCCGGCCTCGCGCTCAAGGACATGGACATCATCGAGATCAACGAGGCCTTCGCCAGCCAGGTGCTCGGCTGCCTCAAGCTGATGAAGGTCGATCTCAAGGATCCGCGCGTCAACCCGAACGGCGGCGCGATCGCGATCGGCCATCCGCTCGGCTGCTCGGGCGCGCGCCTCGCACTGACGGTGGCGCGCGAACTGCAGCAGTCCGGCGGGCGCTACGCCGCGGTGTCGCTGTGCATCGGCGTCGGCCAGGGGCTGGCGGTGATCCTCGAGAAGGTCAATTGAGGAGACGAGCATGAATGCGCCCGAAAAGCCCAAGTCCAAGGCGGCATTCGTCTGGGACGATCCGCTGCTGCTGAACGACCAGTTGAGCGAAGACGAGCGCATGGTGCGCGACGCGGCGGCCGCGTACTGCCAGGAAAAGCTCGCGCCGCGCGTGATCGAGATGTTCCGCAACGAGTCGAGCGATCCGTCGATCTTCCGCGAAATGGGGTCGGTCGGCCTGCTCGGACCGACGATTCCGGGGCGCTACGGCGGCTCGGAGCTGAACTACGTCTGCTACGGCCTGATCGCGCGCGAGATCGAGCGCGTCGATTCGGGCTACCGCTCGATGATGAGCGTTCAGTCCTCGCTCGTCATGGTCCCGATCTTCGAGTTCGGCAACGAGGCCACCAGGAAGAAATATCTGCCGAAGCTCGCCAGCGGCGAGTGGATCGGCTGCTTCGGGCTGACCGAGCCGAACCACGGCTCCGACCCGGGCTCGATGACCACGCGCGCCAAGGCGGTGAAAGGCGGCTACAGCCTGAACGGCGCAAAGATGTGGATCTCGAATTCGCCGATCGCCGACGTGTTCGTCGTCTGGGCGAAGGACGACGAGGGTGCGATCCGCGGCTTCGTGCTCGACAGGGGGATGAAGGGGCTTTCCGCGCCCGCGATCCACGGCAAGGTGGGTCTGCGCGCCTCGATCACCGGCGAAGTGGTCATGGACGACGTCTTCTGTCCGGAAGAGAACGCGTTTCCCGAGGTCCGGGGTCTGAAGGGTCCCTTCACCTGCCTCAATTCCGCGCGCTACGGCATCGCCTGGGGCGCGCTCGGCGCGGCCGAGGACTGCTGGCACCGCGCGCGCCAGTACGTGCTCGACCGCAAGCAGTTCGGCCGGCCGCTCGCGGCGAACCAGCTGATCCAGAAGAAGCTTGCCGACATGCAGACCGAGATCACCCTCGGCCTGCAGGGCTGCCTGCGACTCGGGCGCATGAAGGACGACGGCGGTGCCGCGGTCGAGGTCACCTCGATCCTCAAGCGCAACTCCTGCGGCAAGGCGCTCGACATCGCGCGCTTGGCGCGCGACATGATGGGCGGCAACGGCATTTCGGACGAGTTCGGCGTTGCCCGCCACCTCGTCAACCTCGAGGTGGTCAACACTTACGAGGGCACCCACGACATCCACGCGCTGATTCTCGGCCGCGCGATCACCGGCATTCAGGCATTCAGCTGAACGGCGGAACGCGCGCCGGCGCGGCGCCGCGCGCCCGATTTGTGCGGCCCCTCATAAGTCGCTAGAATCCGCGTCCTTATGCCTGAGTGCCCGTCCGGGCTCGTATGAAGCTCTTCCACGGGCTTCACTTCCGCAACCTCTACGGCGACGTGACCGGCGGCCTGACTGCGGCCGTGGTTGCGCTGCCGCTCGCGATGGCCTTCGGCGTCGCCTCGGGCGCCGGTCCGATCGCCGGCATCTACGGCGCGATCTTCGTCGGCTTCTTCGCCGCACTGTTCGGCGGCACGCCGGCGCAGGTCTCGGGGCCCACCGGCCCGATGACCGTGGTGATGGCCGCGGTGCTCACGCAGTACCTGGCGATGTTTCCCGACGACCCGGCAAAGGGCGCCGCGCTCGCGTTTACCGTGGTCATGCTCGGCGGCCTGCTGCAGATCGTGCTGGGGCTGCTGCGCGTCGGGCGCTATATCGACTACGTGCCCGCGCCGGTGATCTCCGGGTTCATGTCCGGCATCGGCGTGATCATCATCCTGCTGCAGCTCTATCCGCTGCTCGGCTACCCGGTCGCCTCGAGCCCGATCAAGGCCGCGGCGGGCCTCGCGACGCTGTTCGCGCATGTCAAGCCCGCGGTGCTCGCCTTCGGTCTGGCGACCCTCGCGATCGTGTTCTTTCTGCCGCAGCGCATCGGGCGCATCGTGCCTGCCCCGCTCGTCGCCCTGGTCGTGATCTCGGTAGCGGTCGCGATCATCGGACCGGGCCCCGAGGTCGCCCTGATCGGCGACATTCCGAGCGGCTTTCCCAAGGCGCACCCGCCGACGATCACGGTTGCGCTGCTGCCCACGATGCTCGAATCGGCGATCACGCTTGCCCTGCTCGGCGCGATCGACTCGCTGCTGACTTCGCTGGTCGCCGACAACATCACGCGCACCCAGCACGACTCGAACCGCGAGCTGATCGGCCAGGGCATCGGCAATGCGCTCGCCGGCCTGTTCGGCGGACTGCCCGGCGCCGGCGCCACCATGCGCACCGTGATCAACGTGCGCACCGGCGGCCGTACGCCGCTCTCGGGCGCGCTGCATGCCGTGGTGCTGCTCGCGCTGGTGCTCGGTCTCGGGCCGCTCGCCGCGCTGATCCCGCACGTGGTCCTCGCCGGCATCCTGATCAAGGTCGGCGCCGACATCATCGACTGGGACTACCTGAAGCGCCTGCGCTCGGCACCGCGCGTCGGCCTCGCCATCATGTCGGCCGTCCTGCTGATGACGGTGTTCGTCGATCTGATCACCGCGGTGGCGGTCGGCATGATCATCTCGAGCTTCGTGTTCATGAAGCGCATGACCGACATGCAGATTGCGAGCATGCGCCTGGTCAGCCGGCCGGAGGACGAGGCGCCGTTGTCCGAGGCCGAGCGTGCGCTGATCCGCGCCGCGGGCGGGCGCCTGCTGCTGTTTCACCTGAGCGGCGCGATCAGCTTCTCGTCGGCGAAGGAGCTCGTGCGGCGCGCGTCGAAAGTCGATGACTACGGCGTGCTGGTGCTCGATCTGACCGATGTGTCCGCGATCGACTACACCAGCTCGCGCGCCATCGAGGACATCATCGTCGATGCCCTCGCGCGCAAGCGCGCCGTGCATCTCTGCGGCCTGCGTACGAAGGTGCACAACGTGCTCGAACGCGACGGCGTCCTGCGCCGCGTTCCGGCAGAAAACCTGCACAAGGCGCGCGCCGCGGCGCTCGAGGCCGCCGCGGCCGCGCTCGGGGTCAGCGCGGAGACCGTGCCTACTTCTTCATCCCCTTCGGATGGAAGGTGAACTTCTGCCCGCCGACGGAGGCCTCGAGCATCACGCCCGCCGTCGGGTGGGTGAACACCAGCACGCCGTCTCGATAGTCGGCGCTGGCCGACGCGCCCGATTTAGCGATGACGGCAGAGGCATTGGCATCGAACTCGAGCTTGTTCGCACGAAAGCGATCGAGCGCCGCCTTGTCCTTGAAGAAGATCAGCTCGCTGTAATGCTGCACGCCGGCCGTCGCGCCGACGTTCAACGCGGATACTTCCGCGGTGCCGATCATCCGGCCGCGCTCGAAGACGTGACCATCGCCGCCGCCGCCACCGATGATCAGGCCGGCCTTGCCGATGTCCGGAAACACCGCGTAGCCGTGCGCACTCTTGAAGCGCGCCTTGAGCGACGGATCCTTGGCTTCGAATGCTTGGATCGTCTTCTTCACCTGGGCACTGGTGACGTCGTCGGCGCGTGCCATCGGCACGGCCACTGCAAGCGAAACACAAGCCGCGGCGATGCCGCGCATGAGACTGTTCATCGTTAGGCTCCAGAAGGTATGTTGCGGACGGTCCGGAACGGACAGCGACATCATAATCCCGCGCGCTGCGGACGCAATCAGAATTTCGTATAGCCGCCGTCGATGACGATCTGCTCGCCGGTGTGATACGCCGAGGCGTCGCTCATGAGATACACCGCGATGCCGCCGAAGTCGTCCCAGGTTCCCCAGCGCCGCGCCGGGATGCGCGGCAGCACCGCTGCGCGGAACCGCTCGTCGCCGAACGCCCGCGCGGTCATCTCGGTCTCGATCCAGCCGGGCAGAATCGAATTCACGCGGATGCGGTAGCGCGCCAGCTCGACCGCCAGCGCGCGCACATAGGCGGTCAGTCCACCCTTCGAGGCGCCGTAGTGACTGTTGCGCGCCGCGCCTTCGACCGCCGCGGTGCTCGCGGTGGATACCAGCACGCCGCCTTCGCCGCGCGCCGCCATGTGACGCGCCGCGGCGCGGAAGGTCAGGAACGTGCCTTCTAGGTTGACCCGCAGCACCCGCCGGAACTCCTCGAGCGTCATCTCGAGCAGCGGCGTGGGCCGCGCCGAGACGCCGGCGTTCGCGAAGCAGGCATCGACCTTGCCGAGGACCTCGAGCGAAGCGGCAAACGTCCGCTCGAGCTGTGCCTCGTCGGTGACATCGCAGACGAACGCCTCCACCGGACCGACCTCCGCAGACAGCATGGCCTTGGCCTTCGCCGTCTTTTCCGGGTTCGAGCCCCAGATGGCGACGCGCGCGCCGGCGGCGGCCAAGGCCTTCGCCATGCCGTAGCCGATGCCGCCGTTGCCGCCCGTGACGACCGCGCTGCGGCCGGTGAGATCGAAGGGACGGTACATCGTGGACAGGCCTCCTCGGCGCCTTGGCTGAGGGCCGCAGTATACGTTTGCGGCTGCGCAATCGCAGCGACCATAATGACGCCCTCATGCGGCTGCGACTGTGCTGGGTACTGCTCTGGGCGATCGCCGGAATCGCCCTCGCGGACGAGGCGGCGCCTCAGAACGAGGCGCCGAATGGCGCGCTGCTGGTCGCGCGGCCGGGCCTGCTCGACCCGAACTTCCGTCAGACCGTCGTGCTGGTGACCCAGCGCCCGGACGGAAGCACCGTCGGCGTGATCCTGAACCGCCCGACCGAGCTCGCGCTCGCCCCGCTGCTGCCGGGACAGTCCGTGGAGACCTATCGCGACGCGCTGTACTTCGGCGGACCGGTCCTGCGGCGCAACGTCGTCGCGGTGTTCGAATCCGAGGCGCCGCCGACAGCGAGCGCATTCCACGTCCTGCACCGGGTTTACATGAGCATGCGCGACGACGTCGTCGCACAGCTGCTGAACGCCGGCACCGCCCGTTACCGCCTGTATGTGGGATTTTCGGGCTGGGCGCCGGGTCAGCTCGAAAGCGAAGTCGAGCGCGAAGGCTGGTACTTCCTCCCGGCCGATCCGCAGGTCGTGTTCCGCGCGGACACGCGCGGGCTGTGGCAAGAGCTCGTCAGCCGCGCTGTTGGACGGCAGGCGCAGGCGGAACCGCAATGAAAAGCCCCGTCGAAGCGGGGCGCTGAATTGAAAAGCCCCGCCGAAGCGGGGCTTTAAGGCCCGGTCGCGCCGGGCAGTGCCGCCGGAGAGCGGCACACTCATCGGGCGGCGGGCGCCGCCCTCCCGAGTCGCACGAATCGCCGCGCCATCCGGCACGACACTTTGATTTTTGCGCTCGCCCGGACATGTCGCCCGGGTCTGCCCAGCTCACGCGACGTGCTTTTGCGCCTGCCGCGTCGTGCGCTCGTGAAACGACATTAGCATCCTGCGTCACCCTGTCAAGGGCATCCGCGCGTCGATTTGAGCTGTCTCAAGCGAACATGAGCCGATTCAAAAGGATCGGCGAGATTCCGTGAAATCGCTTCTATTTGCATCGGAAACGCGCGGCGTATACTGCATTAACTTTTGCGTCCGACCCTGCTTTTCAGGATGCAGGTCAATCCTTCGGTGGCCCGGTGCTGATGATTCGCGCGCTCGCCCTGCTCGCCCTGTCCACCGCGCTCGGCCTCGCGCAGGCGCAATCCAAGGACGGCGATGCCGTGCTGCTCGTCGCGCACCCGGCGTTTCGCGACGCGGATTACCGCCAGACCGTGCTCATCGCGGCCCCTGCGCCGGCCGGCGGCCACATCGGCGTGATCCTCAACCGGCCGACGAAGCGCTCGCTGTTCAGCCTGTTTCCCGATCACGAGCCGTCGAAGCAGGTCACCGAGCCCGTGTACTACGGCGGGCCGTTCTCGCGCAGCGCGCTGGTCGCGCTGGTGCGGCGCAAGGACGACCCGGGCGAAGGCACCGTCTATCTGATGAAAAATCTGTACCTTGCGTTTCGCGTGACGACGATCGACGAGATCATCGAATCGACGCCGAACGAGGCGCGCTATTACGTGGGCTACGTGGCCTGGGGTCCCGGCGAGCTGCAACGCGAGATCGACCGCGGCCTGTGGGCGGTGCTCGGTGCGGATGTCCACACGGTGTTCCGCAAGGACACCGACGGACTGTGGGAGGAGCTGCTCACGCGCACCCGGCGACTGCGCGCCGCGCGCGCTCAGCCGCGGCTCGCGCTTCGCGCGCGCATTCCCGTCGCAGTCTGGTAAAGGTAATAGGGGTAATAGGGGTAATCGGCAAGTTCGCACGCGCCGGCGGGCGGCGGCAGCGCACGCCAGCCCGGACCGTCCATCGGCCGGTCGCCGAGCACGATGCCCCCGGGCACGACCAGTCGATCGACGAGCGGCGCGACCGCGGCCGCGAGCACGCGATCGCGCGCGAGATCCTCGGTGCCGAGGTCGACATGGGCGAGCGCGGCGCTTTGCCCGAGGCGTTCGAACGCCGCCGGCAGGCTTTCGCGGAAGTCGCCGAGAAAAAGCTGCGTGTCGGCCGGACGCAGCTGCGCGGCGCAGTGCACCTCGCGGTCGAAAGCGTAGATCGTGCGCTGCGGGAACAGCGTGCGCAGGCGGTCGTAGGTACGGCCCTTGCCGAGGCCGATCTCGAGCACCACGCCCGGCACCCCCGCAATCAGGCCCGCGGCATGATCGAGGCAGACCTTTTGCGCGCCCAGCCGCGCGATCATGCGCGAGAGGAAATCCATGTGCTGCCGCGGCCGGCTCGCCTAGGCCTGCGCGCCGCTCGGGCGGACGCGTCGGACGAACGGCGGCGTCACGCCGCCGCCTTGGCCGGCGCCTTCTCGAACACCATATGCCCGCCGCGCCAGTCGGCGAAGATGCCGTCCTTCGGCGCGAAGCGGCCTTCGAGGATGCTCTTGGAAAGCGGGTTCTCGATCTCGGACTGGATCGCGCGCTTCAGCGGCCGCGCACCGTAGACCGGATCGAAGCCCGCCTTCGCAAGCTCGGTCACCGCGGCTTCGGAAATCTCGAAGCCGTAGTCCATGTGCGCCAGACGCGCGCTCAGCTGCTTCAGCTGGATGCGCGCGATCGACTTGATCTGCTCCTCGCCCAGCGCGTGGAATACGACGACTTCGTCGATCCGGTTGACGAACTCGGGCCTGAAGTGGGTCTTGACCTCCGCCATCACGGCAAGCTTGATCACGCCGTAGTCGCTGCCGGACATCTGCTGGATCATCTGCGAACCGAGATTCGAGGTCATCACGACGACCGTGTTCTTGAAGTCGACCGTGCGACCCTGGCCATCGGTGAGACGGCCGTCGTCGAGCACCTGCAGGAGCGCGTTGAACACCTCCGGATGCGCCTTCTCGACCTCGTCGAACAGAATCACCGCATAGGGCTTGCGGCGCACCTGCTCGGTGAGCTGGCCGCCCTCTTCGTAGCCGACGTAGCCCGGCGGGGCGCCGATCAGGCGTGAGACCGAATGCTTCTCCATGTACTCGGACATGTCGATGCGGATGAGGTGCTCCTCGGAGTCGAACAGAAACGCGGCAAGCGCCTTGCACAGCTCGGTCTTGCCGACCCCGGTCGGGCCGAGGAACAGGAACGAGCCGTAGGGCCGGTTCGGATCGGCCAGACCGGAGCGCGAGCGCCGGATCGCGTCGGACACCAGGCGCACCGCCTCGTCCTGTCCGACGACCCGCTCGTGGAGCCGCGCCTCCATGTGAATGAGCTTTTCGCGCTCGCCCTGCATCATCTTCGATACCGGAATCCCGGTCGCGCGCGAGACCACCTCGGCGATCTCCTCCGCGCCGACCTGCGTGCGCAGCAGCTTCGCCTTCGGTGCGGCGCCCCCGCCCGCCTTCTCGGCGCTCTTCAGCTGCGCTTCGAGCTGCGGGATGCGGCCGTACTGGATCTCGCTCATCGTCTGCCAGTCGCCCTTGCGCCGCGCGGCTTCCATCTCGAGCTTGAGCTTCTCCAGTCCCTCCTTCACATGCGCACTGCCCGCGACCTGGGCCTTTTCCGCCTTCCAGATTTCCTCGAGATCGGAGTATTCCTTCTCGAGCTTGCCGATCTCCGCTTCGATCAGCGCAAGCCGCTTCTTCGAGGCTTCGTCGGATTCCTTCTTCACCGCTTCGCGCTCGATGCGCAGCTGGATGAGACGCCGGTCGAGCCGGTCCATCGACTCGGGCTTGGAGTCGATTTCCATTTTGATGCGTGCGGCGGCCTCGTCGATCAGGTCGATCGCCTTGTCGGGCAGGAAGCGGTCGGTGATGTAGCGGTGCGACAACTCGGCCGCGGCGACGATCGCCGGGTCGGTGATGTCGACGCCGTGGTGCACCTCGTAGCGCTCCTGCAGCCCGCGCAAAATCGCGATCGTCGCCTCGACCGAAGGCTCGCCGACCAGCACTTTCTGGAAGCGTCGCTCCAACGCGGCATCCTTTTCGACGTACTTGCGGTATTCGTTCAGCGTGGTCGCACCGATGCAGTGCAGCTCGCCCCGGGCGAGCGCCGGCTTGAGCATGTTGCCCGCGTCGATCGCGCCTTCGGCCTTGCCCGCGCCGACCATCGTGTGCAGCTCGTCGATGAACACGATCGTGTTGCCTTCGTCCTGGGCGAGCTCCTTGAGCACGGCCTTCAGCCGCTCCTCGAATTCGCCGCGATATTTCGCGCCGGCGAGCAGCGACGCCATATCAAGCACCAGAACGCGCTTGTGCTTGAGCGAATCCGGCACTTCGCCGTTCACGATGCGCTGCGCGAGCCCTTCGGCGATCGCCGTCTTGCCCACGCCGGGTTCGCCGATCAGCACCGGGTTGTTCTTGGTGCGCCGCTGCAGGATCTGGATGGTGCGGCGGATCTCGTCGTCGCGGCCGATCACCGGGTCGAGCTTGCCCTGACGCGCGCGCTCGGTGAGATCGAGGGTGTACTTGGCGAGCGCCTGGCGCTGCGCCTCGTCTTCCTGGCCGGACACCGTCTGGCCGCCGCGCACCTGCTCGATCGCCGCCTCGAGCGCTTTCAGCGTGACGCCCGCCTGCTTGAGCAGGCGCCCGGTCTCGCCCTTGTCGCCCATTGCGGCGAGGAGAAACATTTCCGAGGCGATGAACTGATCGCCGCGCTTCTGCGCGAGCTTGTCGGAGACGTTGAGCAGTGCGCTCAGCTCGCGCGAGAGCTGCACCTCGCCCGGCGTGCCCACCTCGACCTTCGGCAGGCGCGCGATCGCCTGCTGCAAGGCCTGGCGTAGCGCGCCGGGATTGCCGCCGGCGCGCTGGATGAGGGAGGCTGCCGATCCGTCCTGCTGGGCAAGCAGGGCCGCGAGCAGGTGCTGCGGGTCGATGTTGGGGTTGTCCTGGCCGACGGCCATACTCTGTGCGTCGGCCAGTGCGGTCTGCAGTTGGGTGGTCAGCTTGTCGAAGCGCATCGCCTTGATCTCTCCGGGTTCCTGTGAGCCAAATGGGGCCATTGGCCGGGGATTCAAGCGCAAGCCCCGGGCGCCGCCACCGTGGGGCCCCACCGAATTCCCTTATCATTCAAGGATTTTTCTGCGCATCGGGCAACTCCGGTCGAGGGCTGCGAAGCACGGCGCAGCGCCGACCAACGAATTCCAACAACAATAGCAACGCAAATGCCGACCATCCTGCTCGTGCGCATGTCCTCGCTGGGGGACATCGTGCACACCTTTCCCGCGCTGACCGACATCCGCCGCGCGCGGCCGGAAAGCACGATCCACTGGGCCGTCGAGGAAGCCTACGTTTCGCTCGCGGGGCTGCATCCCGCGGTCGACCGCATCATCCCGATCGCGCTGCGCCCCTGGCGGCGGCGGCTGTTCTCCGGCGCGACCTGGCGCGCGCTCGGCGAGAGCCGCCGGCAGCTGTCCGAGACGGACTACGACCTGATCCTCGACACACAGGGCCTGATCAAGAGCCTGGCCGTGGCGCAGGTCGCGCGCCGGGCGACGCGCCGCCGCGGCCACCCTTGCGTGCTGCACGGCTTCGGCCGGGGCACGATCAGCGAGCGGCTCGCCGCCCACGGCTACGACCTGCGCCACGAATTCCAGCCGCAGGATCACAAGATCTACCGCTACCGCACCGTCGCCGCGCAGGCCCTCGGCTACCCGGTCCCCGCCGCGATCGACTACGGGCTGGCGCCGCCCCCGCGCCCGGCGTTCGCGCCGGCCGGCGATTACGCGGTGCTGCTGCACGCGACCGCGCGCGCCGCGAAGCTGTGGCCGGAGGCCGCCTGGATCCAGGTCGCGCAGGCACTCGCGGCGAAGGGGCTCGCCTGCGTTCTGCCCTGGGGGGACGCGGTCGAGCAGGCGCGCGCGCGGCGCATCGCCGCCGCGACGCCGCCGGCGATCATCGCACCGTCGATGTCGATTCCCGAGGCCGCCGGGCTGCTCGCGCGTGCGCGCGTGGTCGTCGGCGTCGACACCGGGTTGATGCACCTCGCGGCGGCGTACGCCACGCCGACCGTCGGCGTGTTCTGCGACTCCGAGCCGCTCGACGCACAGCCGATCGGCCCGGGACCAACGGCCTATCGCGGCGGCATCGGCGCTGCGCCCGCGGCGAGCGCCGTGCTCGCGGCGGTCGGCGAGGTCGACGTGGCGCTCGCCTGACCGCTCGGCCCGCCTGCGGAGCGCACCGCTATACTCGTCGCCATGGAAAAGCGACATCAGCTCAACTTCGGCTACTTCATCATCGCGCTGTTCGGCGTGCTGCTCATGCAGCAGTGGTGGCAGCAGGCGCAGACCGTCGACGTCGTGCCCTACAGCGAGTTCGAGAAATTGCTGAAGGACGGCAAGATCTCGGAGGTCACCATCGGCGAGCGACGCATCACCGGCAAGCTGAAATCGCCCGAGGGCCGCAAGACCGTGGCGGTCGCGAATCTGGTCGAGCCCAGGCTCGCCGAGCGCCTGTCGCAATACAACGTCCCCTTTACGCAGGTACACGAGAGCACCTTCGTCAGGGACCTGCTGTCCTGGGTCGTCCCCGCGCTGGTGTTCTTCGGTATCTGGTTCCTGCTCATCCGCCGCATGGCCGGCCAGCAGGGTCTCGGCGGCTTCATGAACATCGGCAAGAGCCGCGCCAAGGTCTACGTCGAGAAGCAGACCGGCGTGACCTTCGCCGACGTCGCCGGCGTCGAGGAGGCGAAGACCGAGCTGCAGGAGATCGTCGAGTTCCTCAAGGAACCCGGGCGCTACGGGCGGCTCGGCGCGCGCATTCCCAAGGGCGTGCTGCTCGTCGGCCCGCCGGGCACCGGCAAGACGCTGCTCGCGCGCGCGGTCGCGGGCGAGGCCGGCGTGCCCTTCTTCTCCATCTCCGGCTCCGAATTCGTCGAGATGTTCGTCGGCGTGGGCGCAGCGCGCGTGCGCGACCTGTTCGAGCAGGCAAGGCAGCGGGCGCCGGCGATCATCTTCATCGACGAGCTCGACGCGCTCGGCCGCGCGCGCGGCACCGGAATGATGGGCGGGCATGACGAAAAGGAGCAGACCCTGAACCAGCTGCTGTCCGAGCTCGACGGCTTCGACCCGTCGACCGGCCTCGTGCTGCTCGCCGCCACCAACCGTCCCGAGATCCTCGACCCGGCGCTGCTGCGGGCGGGTCGATTCGACCGCCAGGTGCTCGTCGATCGGCCCGACAAGGCCGGGCGCATCCAGATCCTGGCCGTGCACGTCAAGAAAATCCGCCTCGCCGCCGGCGTGCAGCTCGACCAGGTCGCCGCCCTGACGCCCGGTTTCTCGGGCGCCGAGCTCGCCAACCTGGTCAACGAGGCGGCGCTCCTCGCCACGCGACGCGACGCGAGTGAAGTCACGCTCGACGACTTTACCCGCGCGGTGGAGCGCATCGTGGCCGGTCTGGAGAAGAAGAACCGCATCATGAACGAACTCGAGCGCCGGGTCGTCGCGCACCACGAGATGGGCCACGCGCTGATCGCGATGTCACTGCCCGGCAGCGACGCGGTGCACAAGATCTCGATCATCCCGCGCGGCGTCGGCGCATTGGGCTACACCATCCAGCGCCCGACCGAGGACCGCTTCCTCATGACGCGCGAGGAGCTGCAGAACAAGATGGCGGTGCTGCTCGGCGGGCGCGCAGCCGAGCACGTCGTCTTCGGTCACCTGTCCACCGGCGCGGCCGACGACCTCGCCAAAGTGACCTCGATCGCGCGCAGCATGGCGATGCGCTTCGCGATGGTCGAAACGCTCGGCCCGGTGTCCTACGACGAGGACAAACCGAGCCTGCTCGGTGTGCCGAACCTGGGCGCGCCGCACGAGTACAGCGAGGAAACCGCGCGCGAGATCGATCTCGCGGTGCGCGAGATCGTCAAGGGCGCCTGGGACCAGGCGGTCGCCATCCTGTCGCGCGAGCGCGCGGTGCTAGAGCGCGGCGCGAAGCTCCTGCTGGAGAAGGAAACGCTCGCCGAAGCCGAACTCGGCGAGCTGAAAGCTTCGCTCGGCGCCGGCTGACCCTCGCGGCAGTACCATTGCGGGCGATGGACCCGGACGGAATCACCCTCGGATTCCTCGCCGCCATCGCGATCGCCTTCGTCGGCGCTGTGCTGCGCAGGGTCGCGGGGGCGCGACGCGCGCGCGACTGGCTGCATCTCTATGGCGCACACGCGCAAGGCGAAGTGCTGCGCGTCTGGCAGGAGCACCACGGTGCCTACTGCGTGCGCTACCGCTTCACACCCCAGGGCGCGAGCGAGCCGATGACGCGCGACGAGTATGTCGGCTACCTGATCGCCGCCGTGCCCGAGGTCGGCGCCAAGGTCGGCGTGCGCTACGACCCCGAGGCCCCCGAGCGCTCGCTGCTCGCGCGCGCGCCGTAGCGTAGCGCGGCGCTCAGCGTCGGCCGAAGCGGTCCTGCCAGGCCGGCAGCGCGCCGGCAAACGGCAGCGGCGTCGCCGCGTACACGCCGCGTGCGATCGCACGCGAAACGCAGTCGGCCGCGGCCAGGCCGAGCGCGGTCAGCAGGACCGGGTCGACCGGCGAATCGTTCCTTCCGGTGGCCGCAGCAAACAGCGTGTCGCCGTCCATCGGCGCATGGGTCGGGCGCAGGGCCCGAGCCAGACCGTCGTGCGCCATGATGGCGAGGCGCTTGCATTCGGACTTGGTCAGCGTTGCGTCGGTCGCCACGAGCCCGATCGTCGTCGACGGCTGCCCGCCGCCCTTGAAGCGCGGCACGAGCGCATCGCCCGACAATTTCCCGGGCCAGCCGAGGCCACCGAACTCGGCTTCGCGCTCGTACGCGCCGGCCCAGAAGTGCGGTCCGTCGCCGATCACCGCGGACCCGACGGCGTTTACCGCCACGAGCGCAGCAACCACATGGCCCGAAGACGTTGTCGTGCTGCTCGAGCCGATCCCCCCTTTCAGGTTGACCGTGGTCGCACCGTAGCCCGCCCCGACGGTCCCGAGGGCGAAGGTCTCGCCGGCCGCGCGCGTCGCCTCGCGCCCGAGCTCCCAATACGGCGGACGGCTCATTGCCGGATCCGAAAGCCACGGCTTGTCGCCACCGTTGATGAGGTCGAACAGGATGGCCTGACTCGCGATCGGCACGCGCACGCCCGCGATCTCGAAGCCGAGGCGCCACTGCGAAAGCACGTTGATCACGCCGCCTGCGGCATCGAGCCCGAACAGCGAGCCGCCAGAGAGCACGACCGCGTCGATCGTCTGGCGCACCATTTCGGGTTCGAGCAGCGCGATGTCTCGCGAGCCCGGCGCCCCGCCCTGCACTGAGGCCGACACCGTGGCCTGCCCGTCGAACACGGCGACCGTGACGCCGCTCGCGATCGTCGCATCGTGGGCGTGGCCGACGCGCACACCGGCCACGTCGGTGATCAGGTTGCGCACGATCAGTGCCCGAGGATCTGGCTGAGGAACAGCTTCGCGCGGTCGGTCTCCGGCGCCTCGAAAAACGACTCCGGCGGCGCCGCCTCGACGATCTCGCCCTGGTCCATGAACACCACCCGGTCGGCGACCGTCTTGGCGAAACCCATCTCGTGCGTGACGCAGACCATGGTCATGCCCTCTCGGGCAAGCTCGATCATGACGTCGAGCACCTCCTTGATCATCTCGGGGTCGAGCGCCGAGGTCGGCTCGTCGAACAGCATCACCTTCGGGCGCATGCACAGCGCGCGCGCGATCGCCACGCGCTGCTGCTGGCCGCCCGAGAG
>Ga0210060_1000041_pt1 | contig 85315 bp, 40 predicted proteins | sample Joice_CattailNLB_FD_184871 | JGI IMG/M metagenome (GOLD analysis project Ga0210060, IMG submission 184871) | Wetland microbial communities from San Francisco Bay, California, USA, that impact long-term carbon sequestration - Joice_CattailNLB_D2... | ecosystem: Environmental > Aquatic > Marine >...
CCCCGCCCGCCTCGAGCGTGCCGTCGCCCCAGTCGATCGTCACGCTGTGCGTGTCGAGCGTGCCGGCGTCTGTGAAGCCCACCGCAACCGCCGGAGGATCGCCGCCGCCGAGCAGTGTCGTGAGGCTCACCACCGCACCTTCGAAGGCCTCGCGGTCGGGGCCTGCGTCCACCACCGGCGCGACGTTGCTTACGGTCACGAGCACTTCGTCGGACGTCTCGCCGCCGTCGTCGTCGGTCAGCGTGATCGTGACCGTGTACACGCCCTGGTCGGCGTAGACGTGGTTCGCCGCAAGCGTGCCTGCGCCTAGCACCTCGTCGAGCGAGGCGAGGGCGTCGGAGCTGCCGTCGCCCCACTCGATCAGCGCCGAGTGCGTGTCGTTGGTGCCGGCGTCGCTGAACGGGGCCTCGATCAGGAGCACCGCGCCTTCGTCGAGCGCGCGGTCGTCGCCCGTGTCGAGCGCGGGCGCGACGTTGAGCGCGGTGATCACGACCTCGTCGGGCTGGGCCACCAGCCCGCGCTCGATGTCGGTGAGCTGCAGCCGCACGACGTAGCTGCCGTTGTCGAACGGCGTGAAGCTGAACGTCGGATCGGTGCCCTCGTCGACGATCTGGCCGTTGTCGGCGACGACCTGCCACAGGTAGGCGTAGGGATCGCCCGGGCGGCCGAGCGGATCGACGATGGTCGGGACGAGATCGACCAGGTCGCCCTCGTTCACGGTCCGGTCCTCGCCCAGGTCGACGTCGGCCACCAGGACGTTGCCGAAGTCGACGCCCTCGATGATGTCGCCGGCGTCGTCGAACAGCACCGCCTGCACGCCGACCGGCCCGTCGGGCGTCAGCATCGTGCCGGTCGTCGGATTCCAGCCGACGAGCGGGATTTCGACCACGAGGTACGAGCGGTCGGTGCCGGTGACGAAATCTTCGTCGAAGCCCAGCGCGGAAAACTCGAACGCCGGCTGCAGGACGCGGTTGATCAATGCTCCGCTCGGGAACTCGGTGACCGCCGATCCGCTGGTTGTCGTCGAACCGGCCACGAACACGTACGCACTCGAGCCAATCTCGCTGCTCACGAAGCGCAAACGGTCTGCGTCGAGCTCCGCGATCACCTTGCCTGCAAGCTGGGATGCCGCGATCTGCGCGTTGAGGTCGGCGATCAGATCCGCCAGGCTCGTGTTATCGCCGACCTCGGCCTCGCCCAGCGTCAGCGTCGCCGCAGCGAAGCCGCCGCCGATGATGCCGGCTTCTACGTAAAGCTCCGCCACCGTCGCGAGGGTCTTCAGCGTGACGGCTTCGCCCACTGTCTGGCCCTCAGCGAGACCGCCGTCGGGCGTCGTCGTGCTCTCCGCCGTAGCGATATGGCCAATCACGCCTTGGCCGAGATCGAGTGGCTCGGACTTGGTCAGTGCCGCAAAACCGAGCGCGCCTTCGACGAGTTCGACCACCGGATCGGTCTCCAGCAGCACACCGTCGACGACCGTGATCTCGTGCGTGCTGGTGGCGGTCGTCGCCTTGACTTCAAACGACGTGAAGCCGAGCTCGTCGGCGAAGATGTTGCCCATGAAGAACGCGATCTTGTCGTCCAGCACGCCGGCGCTAAAGACGAACCCGAGGTACGGCTTCTGCCCGAGCAGGAGGTTCAAGTCGCCGGCGAGGTCGGCCAGCGTCGCGTTGTCCTCGGTCAGCACCGGCGTCAGGGCGATCGACGCCAGCAGGGAGCCGTTGCCTGCCTCATCGATGCCGACGAAATCGAACAGCGCTTCGGTCAGCGAGAACGTGCGGCTCAGCGTGGTCTGCGAGGACATCACCGTGCCGGCGCCGCCGCTGGGGTCCACCGCCGAATCGCCCACCAGCACGGCCGGGCCGTGCGCCAGCGGCGCGATGAACGGCAGGCTGCCGAACGCGTACTCGCCGTTGATGTCGGTGAAGGTGAACGGCTCGCCCTCGTCGATATCGGGCGTCGCCGGATCGTCCGCGTCGAGCACGCCGTCGGCGTCGAGATCGATGAACAGCTTCACGCCGTCGATCCCCGGCTCGTTCGCGTCGCGCTCGCCGTCGCTGTCGAGGTCGTTCCACTTCGTGCCGTAGATCGCGTTCGCGCTGTTGCCGCCGCTCGTGTAGTCGAAGTTCACCGCGTCGTGGCGGCCATGGAAGTCGCCCGCCGCGCCGAGGCCGTCGAAGGCCACGACCGTGATGGTCGCAGTGCCGCTGAAGCCCGGGGTCTCGGTGATCAGCAGGTTGGTCTCGTCGAGCATTTCGACCTGCACGCCCGGCGTGTCGCTCGTGACGTGCAGGTACACCGGATCGCCGAGCGTGTCGGAGACGTCGACGCGGATCGGGCCGTGGATCCGCGTCGCGCCGCCCGAGATGAAGCCGTCGTTTCCGTTCGCGGTGGAATCGAGCACCGCGCCGTCGGTGCGCTGGTCGTCAAAATTCCAGTAGCCCGCGAGTCCCGCCTCGTCTCCGGCGAGCACGCGGCTCATGTTTTCGCGGATCTCGCTCTGGCTGCGCGTCGCGGTCCAGACGCGGACCTCGTCGATCTCGCCCTGGAAGAGCTGCTCGAAGCCCTGGCGGTCGCCGATCTGCAGCTGGTTCCATTGCGGGTGCACGTCGCCGATCAGCCCCGCGCCGTCGAAGAAGTGCACCAGCTCGCCGTCGGCGTAGGTACGCACGTCGCCGTTGTCGTAGACCACCGCAATGTGCGTCCACTCGTTCAGCTCGGCGACGTAGCCGGTGTTGATCCAGGTCCAGCCCGGGTTGCTGTTGGCGAAGGCCCAGCGGATGGTGCCGTCGGCGAAGCGCGCGATCTCGTACTCGCCTTCCCTGTTGACGATAATGCCGCCCTGGCTGCCGGAGCCTGCGCCCGGTCCGGTCGGATTGATCCAGGCCTCGATGGTGAGCGCGCCGTCGGCCTCGAGCGCTGCCGAGCCCGGGACGATGATGCGCCCCGCGCCATTGAAGGAGAACGCGTTCGGCGTGCCGGGCTGGTTCGCGATCGGCGTGATGACCGGCGCCGCGTTGCCGGTGAACTCGACGTCGGGACCCGTTCCCTGTCCGGCCGCGAAGCCGAGCTGCTCGCCGCCGTCGACGCGCAGCGAAGCGATGCCGGTCTGCGTGACGTCGAAGGCGAGCCGGTCACCGTCCACCGCGTCGGCCACGACGTGCAGAACGATCGCGTCCGGCGCGAGGCCGAGCCCGGTCAGGGCGGGCGCCAGCAGGCCGTTTAGCTGCGCGGCGAGATCGCCCAGATCGTCGTTGGCGAGGCTGTCGATTGCCGAGAGCTGCACCGAGGCGCGCAGCGGCGTGCCGTCGGCGAGGAACAGCGACAGCGTCATGTCGAGATCGTTGACGAAGTCGCCGTCGCTCGGCCCCGCATTGACTGCGGTCAGGCCGAACTCGGAGATGCGCGATTCGAGCACGTCTACGAAGATGCCCTGCGAGCGCTCGTCGAGCGGGTTCTCGGTCAGCGTGATCAGGCGCAGCTCCGGCAGCACGGCGTCGACCCGCCGCAGGATCACGCCGTCGGCGGCGACGAGTCCGCCCGTCGCCTGGTTGATCACCACCTCGATCGCCGGACTGTCGGGCGTCGTGTTGTCCGGCGTCACCGTGATGAGCCCCAGGCTCTCCCACAGTTTGCCGCCGAATTGCACGTCGTCCGGCGCTATCCGCTGGTCGAGGTTGACGGTGAGACCGGGCTCGCGCACGTAGAGCACGCCGCCGTCGTTCAGAGTGTCGACCGACGCGGCGAAGGTAACGTTCATGCCGTCGACCATGCGGTCGGCGGTAATGCTGAGCTGCTGCGCCGCTTCGGGGATGAGCAGCGCGTAGATCGCTCCGGCTTCGAAGCTCGCAAGGACGTCGGCGGTGCCGTCGCCGAATACCGGATCGGCCGCAACGCCGCCCACGAGGAACTCGGCGCGCGCGCCCACCGACCCGACTCTCAGCGTCGGCGTTTCGAAGGCGCCGTCGGTCAGGTTCGCGACCAGCAACAGGTCGTAGCCGAAATAGTCGTCGACGAGTCCGGGGATTCCGGAATCCGCGCGAATGACCGCGAGGCCGGCGCCGTCCGGTGCGCTGGCGAGAACGTCTTCGCCGAGCAGCGTCGCGACGTCCACCGTGAGCAGTCCGAAGGCTTCCGCGCCGCCGGCGAGCCCGGCGATGCGCGGCGTATCGATCGCCCCTGCGCCGAAATCGACGAACGGGTTGTCTGCCAGCACTGCGTTCAGGAAGCCGAGCCCCTGCGCCGCGTAGAACGAATCGAAATCGAGCGCGTTGTACTCGACCACCAGCCGGCCGAAGTCGCCGAAGAACCCGCCCGTCCCGCCGCTCGCGTCGAAGAAGCTGTCGATCGCCGTGACCGCAGTGCCTGAGATCTTGATGGTGCCGCCGGCGCCGCCGCCGCCCGAGCCGCCCGTGCCGCCGCCCGCGCCGGTACCGCCGCTCGCGCCGGGCGCGCCGTTGCCGCCGTCGCCGCCGTCGCCCGCAAAGAAACTGTTCCCGCCCGATTGCGCGGAGCTCAAGGGGGGCGTGCCACCCGTTCCGGAAGTGCCGCCCGTCCCCGATTGACCCGACGTGGCGTCGCCGCCGCGCGCGAGGAACAGCGCCTCCGATACGGTCACAGAGCCGCGCGCGAGGATCTCGAACGCGCCGCCACCCGCGCCGCCGACGCCACCGTCGCCGCCCACGCCACCGCTGCCGCCGCTGCCGCCGCTGCCGCCGAAGCCACCGCGACCACCCGCGCCACCGCTGCTTAGAAGATTGCCGTCGCCACCGCCGCCGCCGCCGCCGCCGGAACCGCCCGAGCCTCCGCCTGCACCGCCGCCGCCGCCGCCGCCGCCGCCGCCCGCGCCGCCGCCGCCGCCGGTCAGCGCAGCGCTGGGATCGAAGTTGCTGCCGGCGCCGCCGAAGCCGCCCGTTCCGCCGCTGCCGCCGCTGAACCCGGCGGTGTTGAAGCCGTTTCCGCCGTCAGTGCCATTGGATCCGCTGTTGAACCCGGCCGAGCCGCCGCTGCGCCCGAAGCCGCCGATCCCGCCGAACCCGGCGAAGCCGCCCGCGCCCGCGCTCCCGCCACCGCCAGCGTTGTTGAAGCCGCCCGTGCCCGACGTTCCGGATGTGCCTGGCGTCCCGGACGTCCCCGAGGTGCCCGAGCTGCTCGGCAGGCCCTGGCCGCCGGAGCCGCCGTTCGAGCCGAACAACGATACCGGCCCGCCGCCGCCGCCTGCACCGCCGGCGCCACCCGAGCCGCCAGTGCCCCCGCTGCCAGGCGTACCCGCTGTCCCCGCAGTGCCGGCCGCGCCGCCGCCCGGGCCTGCCTGGGTACCCACGGCCGAGACGTCGAGCACCGCGTCGGGATGAATGATGACGTCGTTCGCGACCACCAGCGACAGCGGCCGGCTGCCGACGACGCGGATGGTGTCGCCCGGGATGACGAGATCGCCCGCGACGAGGAGCTGGAACTTGCCGTCGCCGGTGATCGAAGCGGTAAACGGCGTGCCGTAGAACGTCCCCGCGTCGCCGTCGTCGCCGCTGATCGGATCCTCGCCGAGGCCGATGTCCGCGTCGGTGTTGATGGTCACCGTGGCGCCGCCCGCGGGCGCCGCCGCGGCGACGGTATCGACCGCCCTGAACAGCGTCAGCCCTTCGGCGATCGATGCGGTGTCCGCGCCGCGCACCACCACGGTCACGTCGTCGGCGCGGCTCGCGTCGGCCGGCCAGGTGAACAGCACTTCGTACACGCCCGGCTCGAGCTGATTGAAGGTCCAGCTCGCCTCGGTGGTGTCGTCCGACTCGAAGCGGAAGTGATAGTCGCCTTCGAAGGCCGCGGCGCTCGGCGTCAGGTTCGTCTGCCAGTGGCCGTCGGGATCGTCGGCGGCGAAGGTCGCGTCGCCGTCGTCCACGACCCGGACGCCGGACAGGTCCTGGATGTTGCGGATCGCGTTGCCGTCGAGGCGCAACACCTCCAGATTCACCAGCTCTATGAGCGGACGCACGTCGTCGATGACGTGACCGCGCAGCGAGAGAAAGCGCAGGTCCTTCTGCACCGCGGGCAATTCTTCCTCGTCCTCGATCAGCGGGCTCAGATCGGAGATCAGCTCGTTGAGGTTCGGCATGAGCAGGCTGTCGGGCACCGGCTGCGAGGGCCCGTCGCCCAGGGCAAACAGCACATCGAGGCCCGCCGCGCCCTGTACCGAGAGTACGTGCCATCCGCGGGTTAGATGGATGGGGTTCACGGTCGGCTGGCCGGGCTCGGCTTCGTAGACGATGGAGCCGTTCACGCGCATGAAGCCCACGTTCAGAGGCAGCGTGAAGGTGTAGTCGCCCTCGGATGCGATGAAGATGCGCGCAGCCCAGTTCGACGGCGTGCCGACCCAGCCGCGCTCGCCGACATAGTCGAGGCTGAGGAATTCGAGCCCGCGCGTGCCGCCTCCCACTACCGGCCAGAAGAGTTCCGGCACCTGATCCATGAACAACTGGCCCTGCGTGCCGTCGATCGACAGGCGCTCGAGCGAAATCAGCGGATCGAGCGGGCCCAGCTCGGTGAGCGGGTTGAAGTCGAGCAGCAGGTTCTCGAGATCCGCCATGCCGCGCGGGAAGCCGCGCGCGTCCCCGCTCGACTGCGTGCCCGGCGCCAGCCGCTCGAGCTGGTTGTTGCCGATCGCGTTCGAGGCGAGATTCAGGGTCTGGACGTTGATCGCGAACTGCAGGCCGGCGAGGTTCGAGATGCCGCGGCCGGCGGCGTCGAGGTTGACGATCTGGGCGAGGTCGCTCGCCAGGATGCGCTGGCTCCAGACCTCGCCGTCGGCGAGCGTCAGGTCGGTGCGCAGGCTGCCGCCTGGCACGTGGATCACGTACTGCCCGTCGATGTAGGACTCGGTGATCGGCAGGCCGAGAGCCTCGGCGATCGCGACGCGCAGCCCCGGGTCCGCGATCGCAATGAGGGCGTCGACCGGCGGGCCCTCGGGTGGGATGGTGCTGCGCTCTTCGGGCAGCGGGTGGAACTGCTCCTCGCCGGCCATCGGCTCGAAGTCCTTCAGCTCGACCAGCTCGCCGATGAAATCGTCGCGTCCGCTCTCGCCCCACAGCCGGTCCACGCCCTGGCTGCCGACGAGCAGGTCGTCGCCCTCGCCGCCGCGGATCTCGTCGCGGTCGGGGATGGGATGGACGTAGCCCTGCACCGGGGCGATCGCCTCGATCTTGAACGCGATGTCGCCGTTGGCGGCGCCGGTCGGGTCGTAGACGCGCAGGAAGTACTTGCCGGACTCGATGCTGCGCAGGTCGATGACCGACTTGCCGGTCTCGATGACGGTGCCGTCGCCCGCCAGCAGGTCGGCGACGAGGCCCGGCGTGCTGGGGTTGACCTGCAGTCCCGTCAGCCCGTCGCGCGCCGGGCCGGCGAGCGAGAGCTCGACGTCGCGATCGCCCACGATGTTCTCGACCCGCACCGTGAGGCGCGTCTCGCCGCGCGCGAGCGCGTCGCGCACCGCCTGCGTGAGGTCGACCGTGACCGCCTCGGCGCCGATCTCCGTGCTCGCCGTGTACACGGTCGGCGCGTTCAGGTCGGCGTCGCTGACCTGGTTGTCGCCCTCGCCCGCGACGACGCGCACTTCGAGCGGAATGCGCGGCGGGATGATCTGCTCGAACGCGCGCGCGCTGTCCGGATCGGCGCCCGTGACCCAGAGCTGGTTGCCGGCGCGGAAGTACAGCTGGTCGCCGACCGCGGTCAGCTGGCTGATTGCGGTGGCGCCGTCGAGGTCGACCTGTTCTGTGCCGCCCGCCGTGCCGTCGCTTACCCACAGCGCGCCGCTCGCGACGAAGAACATGCGTGGGCCGTCCTCGGTCTCGACCGGGGTGAAGCTCGACGGGAACGAGCTCGCGCTGTCGCCGGTGAGATCGATGAGGCCCGCGCCGGCGCCGGCACTGACGTAGAGCTCGCGCCCGCCCGCCGCCTGCGCGGAGAAGAACAGCCGATCCCCGGATACCTCGAGGTTGAACGGATTCGAGCTCGTCACCGTTCCCGGTAGCGTGCCGAGGAAGATCGGTCCGAACGGCGTGTTGATGACGATGTCCTCGGGCCGCACGTCCGGCTGGCCGAGGTTCGCTGCGATCGCCCTGCTGCCCGCGAAGCTCACCGACCACAGCTCGCGGCCGACGAAGCGGTCCTGGCCGGACGGCAGCCCGGAGAGCGAGGTGTACGAGCCGTCGGCGTGATCGCGCGCCGAGAAGTAGATGCGGTCGTTGAAGTAGGTCAGCTCGGACGGGCTGAAGTCGGTGCCGTCGGTCGGCGAAACGTTGGTCAGCTGCGAGAACGTCGCGCCATCGTCATCGTAGCTGTAAACCTGGCGGTCGCTCAGGCCGTTCGGCAGTGCGACGAACGCGAGCGTGCCTCCGGCGTCGATCAAGCCGCTCACGTTGGTAAAGGGCCCGTCGATCTCGGTCGGGTCGCCGCCGCGGCCGAGAGCCCACAGCGTGCGCGTCGTGCCGTTGAAGGCGCTGAAGTACAGCGTGTCGCCGATCGTGACGAGATCGAACGGGAAGGAGCCGCCGGTGCCCGCCAGCAGGTCGAAGGAGATCGGCGCGTCCGCGGTGGTGTCGGTGTCGTCGACCTCGAGCACCCAGAGCTCCGCACCTTCGCTGGAGGCGGCGGCGCGGAAGTAGAGCCGGTCGCCCGCGCGCTCGGAGGCCTGGCTCGCGGCGAAGCCGATCAGCTCGCCGCCCTCGAGCGAAATCGAAACGATGCGCGCGTCGGAGGACGCGATGGTGAGCACGTCGCCCGCAGAAGCCTCTACGCTCACGACGCCGGCGCCGAGCCCGAGTGCGTCGTTGATCGCGGTCGCGAGCTGCACAGCCAAATCGGCGAGGGTGCCATTGCCCGCCGTGTCAGCACCGGCCAGCGTGATCGCGAGCGGCTCGATCTGCCCGTCGCTCAGCGCGACCGTCACGGTGAGCGCCAGATCGGCAGGCACCTGGCCGTCCGCGGGCCCGGTTCCCGCCGCGGTCACCGCCACCGTGCGTACGGACGCCTGAGCGTCGGTGAAGCCGAGCGCGGCGAGGTCGGCAGCGGCACCGCGTATCGCCAGCGAAGCGATGTTGAGGTCGCCGACCGTCAGCTCGAGCGCCCCTGTCGCGGTCGCGGTGACCGCAACCGCGTTCGAGGCGAAGCCGTTGCTGAGCAGCGCTGCCGGCAGGATGGCATTGAGGTCCGCGGCAAGATCCGCAGCCGACGTATTGTCCTCTGTCAACTCGGCGGTGAGCGCGACCTCTACAGTGATCACGTCGCCGCCAATCACCTCGACGTCGAGCTCGAAGGACACCGCGCCGACGTCCGGGTCCCCGACCGGGACGCCGGTCAGCACGATCGACTGCGGAGAGGCCTGGTCCGCGTCGAAGCCGAGCGCCTCGGCCCCCGCGGCCGTGATGCGCACGATCGTCGGATCCGCAGCGCTGAACACGAAGCGCTCGCCGCCCGGAGCGAGCGCGACCGTCACCTCGCCGCCGGGGAACGCCGCAGCGATCGCGTCCGAGACGTGCGCAAACAGCATCGACAGCGTGGCGTTGCCGGAGGTATCGGCGCGCGCGAGCGTGATCGGCACGTTGCTCAGGCTGCCGTCCTCGCGCAGGACTTCGAGCGCGAAGCTGTAGTCGACAGCTGGAACGCCGTCGCTGGGGCCCGCGTTCTCCGCGCTCAGCACGGCGCTGCCCGCAATCGAGCGCAGGTTGTCGGCGAAGCCCGGGATGTCCGCGACCTTGACCGTGCCTTCCGAGGTGCCGTCGGACTTCCACAGCTGCGTGCCCGCGACGCCGCCGTTCGCGGTGAAGTAGAGCGTGCCGCCGACGTTTACAAAGTTCCCCGGGAACGAACCGTCTGGACCGGGGTTGAGGTCGGCGACCAGGCGCGTCGTTTCCTCGCTGCCCTTGGTCACCCAGAGCTCCTGTCCCTCGCCCGTCGTCGAAGCGGAGAAGAAGACCTCGTCGCCGAGCGCGAAGATCGCGCCGATATTGATCGGCGCCTGTACGGGCGCGGTCGTCGCCGGCGCGTGCAGGATCAGCTCGGCCGAGCCGACCGCATCGGGCTCGCCGGCCCAGCCGAGGAAGCGGCCCAAATCGAACTCGAGAACCGCGCCGCTCGTCACCGACGCGCTGATCGCATAGCTGCGCGTGAAATTCTGGATGGGCTCGAGCGTGCGGCCGAGCACGACGTTGTCCGCGGCACCCTGGTTCGGCCCGAACCAGCCGACGGTGGTATGTTCGTCGCCGGTGAATGCGAAGGTGTTGTACGACACCGTCCCGGCGTTCTCGCCGGATGCGGAGCCGTCGAACCAGCCGAGCCGATACCCGGGGCCGACGGAGTCGCTGCCCGAGACGAGCGCGAACTCGAAGGTCGGCGTGCTGTTCCGGAAGATGCGCTGCGCTTCGCCGATGCCCGTGATGCGCAAGCCTTCGGCGGTTTCCTTGAAGATGACCGGCGTCAGGTAGCGGTCGTCCGTCGCGCTCGGGCCGTCGACGAAGTCGCCGCTGAACACTGACCAGTGCGTGAGCCGGCCGCTCTGCTCGAACCCGCCCGCGACGAACAGGCTTCCCACCGCGCCGTCGACGGAGCCGCGCTGGATCAGGCGGTTGCCATCAGTCGCGGCGGTCGCCGCTATGGCGACCGATGAATCGGGCGCGACCGGATCGACGAAGCCGTCGATCGCGCCCGACAGGATGCGGATCACGTTGCCCGGCATGCCGTCGCCGAGCGTCTGGAACGTGTACCAGCGCTCCTCGCCGTTGTCGAGGATGAACTTGGGCTCGTCCTCCCCGGGCGCGTCCTGGAACACCTCGACCTCGCCGACGTTCTTGCCGACGAGGAAGAAACCGGCGCCGGTGAACGAGCGGTTGCCGAGCTCGATCGCGTCGGCGGGCAGCGCGGCGCGCGCCGACGAACCGTAGATCACGTACGCCTTGCCGCCTGTAGAGATCACCTCGGTGGTGGTCACGTTGGCGTCCGCCGCGCCGACGACGAGGTCATCGAGACCGTCGAGGTCGAGGTCGAAGCCCGGCGTCGCGGGCAGTGCCCCGAAGCGGTCGAACTCGAACTCGCCGCGCACGATCGCGTCGGCATCGGTGAGCACCTTCAGGACCGAGCCGTCAGCGATGTTGGTCAGCAGGTAGAGCGCGCCGGCGTCGTCCTGGTCGATGATCTGCTGCCCGGTCCTGACCATGCGCGCGGTTTCGCCAATCGCGAGATCGGCGCGGCCGTCGCCGTCGTAATCGCCCGCGGTCGCCTGCAGCACGCCCTCGAAGATGGCGCCCGGGAGCACGTCGTCGCCCAGTGCGCGCACGACGCGGATGTCGGCGCTTTCGGCGGACACGGTCGCGCCGCCGAACGCGGCCTCGCCGAAGAACACGAACAATCCGGCGTCCTGCACCGTGTCGCCCGGGAAGGCCTTCTGGCCCTCCGCAGTGGTGCCCACCGCGAAATCGTCGTAGCCGTCGAAGTTGACGTCGCCGAGGGCCGCAAGGCTGCCGCCGAGCGCGAAGTCCTGCACCACGAGCTCGGCCTTGGTGGCGTCGAAGAAGGCGAGGGCGAACTCGGTCGCATCCAGGAACACGATGCCGCTGCCGACGGCTGTGTGCTGGCCGGTCAGCACGTAGGCCTTGCCGAGATTCGAGTAGCCCTCGTCCCCGGTAAAGTCGATGTAGCCGGAGTCGACGAGCAGCAGGTCGTCGAGGCCATCGCCCGTAACGTCGCCGGCGGCCACCGCGCGCACGTTCTGGCTCACCGCGAAATCCGGGACCGGCTCGCCCTCGCCCACCTGCAGCGCCTCCCGCGCGGCGGCTTCACGATCGGTGCTGTCGCTCGCGATCAGGGCGAGCGCGATGTCGTCAGGGTCGATCTGCGGCGCGACCTGGTTCCACAACCTCTCGCCGTCGAGAACATAGCCCTGGACATCCACCAAAGGCGCCGCCGAGCGGACCAGCGCGACGTCGGCGAAGCCGTCGTCGTTCCAGTTGAGTACGGCGAGGGACGCGCTCGGGTCGGCGAAGCCCGCAGCGAAGCCGGTCGTCGGCCGGATCCGCACGCGTTCCTGGTTGGCGACGCCTTCGACCGCCGTGACCCACGCGTAGTCGATGACCCGCGGCAGCTCTACGCCGGCGCCGTTGCCACCGGCAATGATGATCAGCTCGAATTCGTCGCCGGTGGTGCGCTTGAGGAACACGAGGTCGTCGAGCCCGTCGCCCGTCACGTCGCCCATGCGCGAGGCCGGCCGGCCGACGTCGGCGGCGATCAGCACGTCGGCGGTCTCGACGATGCTCGAGACGTCGTCGATCTCGACCGGACCGAACAGCAGATAGCTGCCCTTGTCGCCGTAGACCAGCAGGTCGTTGAAGCCGTCGCCGTTGAAGTCCGCCATGCTGACGGCGCCACCGAGGTGCTCTTCCTCCTGCGCGCCCTCGAGCACGAACGCGTCGCGCAGGTCGGGGTCGGCATCGTTGGCGAGGTCGACGCCGGGCGGCGGGCTCGGCACGAAGCCCGGCGCGGTCGGATTGGCGAGCTCGAAGCGGAACAGCTCCGGCGTCTCGGCGAGCCCCGGCGCCGACTCGGTCTCGTCGGCCGGCTCGAGCTTGGCGCCGTCGTACAGCCGCAGTGCGTCGCCCGCGGGGCCGGTCACGCCGAGCAGGGCGCGCGCCTCGCCATCCGCGCCGATGCGCGGACCGAGCGCGCCGAAGAAGGTCGCGTCGGGCGTCGTGCTGCCCGGGTCGGTGAAGCTCGCGCGGCCGGGCTCGATCACGATGTCCGGCACCTCGAACGCGGCTTCGAGCGTGTTGCGCGCGCCGCCGAGATAGAGGCTGACGGCCTGGTGCTCGGTCTGGCCCGTCTCGTTCAGCTTGTCCGTGGTCAGCAGGACGGCCGCGCCGAGATCGTCGAAGCGGTTGCCGTCGGCGTCAGGTCCGTCGAAGTCGCCGATCGGGCGCCAGTCGCCGTCCGCGAGCCTGATCGCGAGCCCCTGGCCGACGAGGTCGGCATCGTTCTCGGGGTCGCCGTCGTCGAGCAGCCCGCCCGCGCCGAGCTCGCCGCCGAAGATCAGGTAGCTTCCCGCCGCGCCCGTGACGAGGATGTCCTGCGCCGCGTCGCCGTCGACGTCGCCCGCGCCGTAGACCTCCGACCCGGCGGGCAGCCCGGTGATCGTCGTCTGCAGCACGAGCTGCTCGGGCACGATGCCGCCGCCGCTGTAGACGCGCAGCGTCGTCGCGTTGATCACCGCCACGTCGTCGCGGCCGTCTCGATCGACATCCCCCAAGCGCGCGATCGCGGCGCCGGGCGCAAAGCTGTCGTCGATGCCCGCGCCGAGCGCGAGGATCTCGTCCCACTCCGCGTCCGCGCGGCCGTGCACGACGCGCACCCCGCCCGCGTCGCGGATCAGGAGATCGTCGGTGCCTTCGGCCGTAGGATCGACATAGGTGGCGTCGACGCGCACGAAGTCGGACGGCAAGAGCACGCTCAGGGACGCGTCGCCGTCCGATTGCGGATCCCACAGCAGCGCCGCGGTCGAGGGCGCGTCGCTCGCGAGATACTCGACGCGGATCGCGTGCAGCCCCTCGTCGAGGTCGATGCTCGCCACCGCGGAGAAGCCCAGCACGCCCGGCGTGACGAAATCGATCAGCGGCGTGGCCGCGTCGTCGATGTAGAGCCGCGCGCGGTCGTCGTTCGCGAGCGCGAACAGCGTCTCGCCCGCCGTCTCGATGCGGATGTGGCCGCTCCAGCGGACCCCGAAGAAGCTGTCGAGCTCCGAGCCGCCGAAATCTGCGGGCACGAAAACGTGCTGGATGTTCGCGTCGACGGTCTCGAAGCTCGGCGCGAGCGCGTCGAAATCGGGGAACTCGCGCAGGATCGCCGTGCGCAGCGGATTGCGCGTCGCGTCCGCCGGGTCTACGGCGTCGTCGGCCGCGCCCAGCACGCCGTGGTTCGCGTTCGGCGAGGCGTCGAGCACCGCGTCGCCGCTGCCGTCGAGCCGCCAGTAGCCAGCGAGCGTCGGGCCGGCCATCGCAACGTCGATGCCGTCGAAGTCGGCGTCGATCTCGTCGAGCGTGCGCACGCCGCTCCAGATCGCCACTTCGTCGAGCTGGCCCTGGAAGGGAGAGACGTCGAAGGTAGGCTCGAGCCAGTCGCCGAAGAGGAGCGGAGAATCGTTCGCGACGATATCCGTGGCCAGTGTGCCTCCAGCGGCAACCTCTGTCCCGTTCAGGTAGAGCTTCAATTTCTGCCCGTTCGGCGCGTCACGGTCGACAACGCCCGCGATCTCGTACCACACCCCCTGCGACACCAGCCCGCTGCCGCTGAAGATAAGGTCGCTGCCGCCGATCAGCGCCAGGCTTCCATCTTCGCCGACAAACAAACCGTAGTTCCGCTCCGTTGAGGTGCCCTTGGTCGCGATCGGCATGAAGGCGTTCGTGAAGCCGTCGACCTTGAACCGCGCCTCGATGGTCACCGCGCGCGCGGGATTGAGGCTGTCGCTGCTCGCAATCGTGACGACGTCGTTCATGCCGTCGAAGCTGAGCAGCCCGTCGGTCGGCGCGGTACTGAGGTCGAACACCTGGGCGCTGATGCCGCCGCCGATCACCGGCGTCACGTCGCCCGCCGCGATCGCCTGCACCGGACCGGTGAAGCCCTCGAGCACCACGTCGCGGTCGGTGACCACGCTGAACACGTCGCGCGCATCGCGGAACAGCACGTCGTTCGGCACCAGCTGCTTGCCGACCGCGCCCGGAGGATCCCAGGACAGCTGCACCCCGGCCGCGCCGAAGTTCTCGAAGTACTCGACGCGGATGTCGTGGAAGCCGGCCTCGAGCGTGACCGTGTCGTCGGCTTCCTGGAAGGCGTGCAGGCCGCCGTTGTCGACCACGAGCTGGTTGTCGATGTAGAGCCGCGAGCCGTCGTCGCTGCCGAGATAGAAGCGGTACAGCCCCGGGCTGTCGATGCGGATCTGCCCGGTCCAGCGCACCGCGAAGGTGTCGGCGTCGGGCACGCCCGGGAAAGCGCCGCCGGTGAGCGCGAAATTGACCTGCGCATCGACGCGCTGCAGCCCCGGCTCCTCGTCGTCGAAGTCGGGGAAATCGGTCACCGAGCCGCCGAAGAAGAAGTACTCGGCGAACAGGCCCGCGTCCTGGTCGAGGTTCCCCTGCGACCAGTCGGCGCGCCCGAAGATCAGATAGACCTTGCTTTCGCCCGCCAGGCCGCTCGGCACTGAAACCGCGATATCGCCGATGCCGTCAGCGTTGATGTCGCCCGCGCCGCTCACTGTGGCGCGCGCGGCCTCGGCGCCGGTCAGGATTGGCGCCGGCAGCTCGAGCGTGATTGGCAGGCCGAACTTGGCCGGATCGAGGCCATCGGCGGTGCCGAAGGCGACGCGCGCGAAGTGGCGGAAGCCGCCCGAGCCGTCCGGCACGCCGTCGCGGATCGACACGATGGCGTCCTCGAAGCCGTCGCCGTCGATGTCGCCGAGTGCCATCACCACCGGCTGACCGCCCAGGCTCACGGCGGAGTAGGTCTCGTCGGCTTCCGTGCCCGAGACGTGCAGCGTCTGGCCGAGCGTGCCGACGAACTGGATCTGGTAGAGCCCGGGGCCGAACGGCAGGATCAGCGCGCGGCCGTCGACATGGGCCTCGCTCGGCAGGAAGTTGTCGTCCGGCGGATTGCCCAGCACGAGATCCAGCTCGAGATCGAGCTGCAATTCGTCGATCAGGTTGGCCGTCAGGTCCGCGGTGTTGTTGAACTGCGCGCCCTCGGGCTCGGTAAAGCGCCAGTACGCGACCAGCCCGTCGGCGTCGGCCTCCACGATGCGCTGGTAGGCGTGCGCGATCTGGCTGTCGGTGCGCACCGTGTTCCAGATGCGGACCTCGTCCAGCGCCCCCTTGAACCGCGTAGCGGTGCCGACGCCCGGATCATCGCTGCCGTGCGTGTCGCCGATGAAGAGCGATGCCCCAGCGCCCAGGGCGCTTGCCGTTGAGACGTCTTCGGTCGCGAGCCGCTCGCCGTTCACGTACAGACGCATCTCGCCGCTGTCGCGATCCATGACGCCGGTGACGTGGGTCCACTGGTTCGGCCGCACCACGCCGGTCGCCGTCTGCACCTGGTTCGCGCCGTCCGAGGCGAATACCAGCCGCCCATCCTCGTTCAGCCATAGACCGAAATTGCGGTTGCCCGAGGTGCCGCCGCCCTTGTGCAGCAGCGTCATCCAGGCTGCCGCGCCGAAGTTCAGCGCGTCGCCTGCGCCTTCGACGTTGAACCACATCTCCACGGTCAGCGTGCGCAGAATGTCGAGTGCCGCATCCGGACCGGTCTCGAGGCGGTCGTCGTTGCCGTCGAGGCGCACCGCGCGGCCCGGCTTGTCGTCGTTTGCGGCGAGCTCGGTGGTGACGTGCAGGAGGTAGAACTCGGGCACGCCCGAGAAGCGCTCGCGCGGCACGAGATCGAGCGGATCGCCCGCGTCCGCGACGTTTTCGGCCGCGAACAGGAAGGCGCGCAGCCGCTCGCCGGTGGGAACGACGCCGCCCTCGTTCTCCACGACCTGGAGCACCTGCACCATGTCGCTGGTGAGCAGCGCGCCGGTGGCGTCACCGAAGCGGCTCTGGGCCTCCGCGGCGGAGATGATGTACCAGTCGCCGTTGTCGTCGAGGTCGATGTTGAGGCCGTCGATCGTCGTGCCGGCGCGCACCGCCGGCAGCTCGTAGGCAAGCCCGACGAGATCGTTGCGGTCGAGGCTGCCCGCGCGGGTGACGAACTCGAGCTCGTCGGGCACCAGCGCGCGATTGCCGACGATGAAGTCGCGTCCCGATCCGCCGTACAGCGAATCGTTGCCCAGGCCGCCGAAGATGATGTCCGCGCCCTCGCCGCCGAAGATGACGTCGTCCTGCGCGCTGCCGAAGGCGCGGTCGTTGCCGTCACCGAGCCGGATCTCGAGCGGTATCTTGGCGCCCTCCTCGAATGCGCCTTCCGGAAGCCCCCACTCGGTGGTCGGGACGTTCGGGAAGAAGTACTCGGGATCGGCGTGCACGATGTCGTCGCCGCTACGCGTGTCGATGACGATCTTCTCTACGCTCAGCGCCTGGAAGAAGGCGTAGTGCTGCAGGAAGATCGGCGAGCCCGCGGTCAGCGGCTCGAAGCCGAGCGCGGTGACCATCAGGTCGTCGGCGTCGGCGCGCAGCTCGAGGCCCTGGCCCTGCGCACGCAACCGCAGGATGCCGTCCGGGAACTCGACCACCACCACCGGCTTGCCGTTCTCGTCGAGGCCGAACACGTCGACCAGCGCGTTCTGCAGCTGCGCGGCGAGCTCGGTGATGTTCCCGGCGTTGATCTCTACCGACACCGGAAGGAAGCCCTGGTCTGGCACGCCGGGGTTCGGCACGCGCAGGCGGAAGTTGACCTCGCCGCTGAAGCCGGCGAGCGGCGCGAGCGAGGTCGCGTTGACCACCTCCTGCTCGACCGCGAACACCTGGTTTGCGGTATCGAACGGCACCGCGGTGAACTCGTAGCGCTGCTGGAAGCGGTCCCAGCGGATCGCGACCCAGTCGGGCACCGGACGGTTCAGGTCGTCGAGATCCCCGCCCTGGAACAGCACGAAGTCGTTGCCCGGGCCGCCATCGAAGCGGTCGACCAGGGTCGGCAGGTAGGTCTCGGTGGTGCCCTTGATGAACGGCAGCTGGTCGGGCAGGAGCTGGAACGCGTCGTCGCCCTCGCCGCCGAAGAGCAGGTCGGGCGACTGGCGGTCGTAGCCGCCGGTCAGCACGTCGTTGCCGCTCATGCCGAAGATCCAGGTCGAGCCCGGGCCGCCCTGCAGCGCGTCGTTGCCCGGGCCACCGACGATCACGTCGCGCCGGTCGGTGTTCGCCTTCACCGCGAGGTCGACCTCGAAGGGCTCTTCGCCCGCGCTCGCCACGGTGCCGGTGGCCTCGAGCGCATCGAGCGGGACGTCCATGCCGCCTGCGCCCGCGTCCACCGTCCCCTCCAGCGTGAGCGTCGCGCTCGCGCCGGCGAACAGCAGGCCGACCTGCCACTCGCCGGTCGCCGCGTCGTACAGCCCCTGGCTCGCGGTGCCGTTGAGCGCAGTCGGCGTCAGTCCCGCCGGCAGCAGGTCGGTCAGCAGGACATTGAGCGCCTCGGCATCGCCGTCGTTCGTCACCACGACCTCGATGGTGACCGTCTCGCCCTCGGCGGGCGCCGGGTTGCCGCTGGCGAGCGTCTTCTCGACGCTCAGGTCGGCCGCGACGCCGCTGGTGGCGAGCTCGAACGTCAGGTCGTAGATCGTCGGCACGCGGTTGGGCGAGGTCACGCGCAGCAGGTAGTCGGTGTCGGCGGCGAGCCCCGAGAGGTCGAGGAAGGTCGTCTGGCTGCCGGCGAGGTCGAGCTGCACCTGGCCGAACTCGCGCACCGTGCGGATCTCGGTGCGGGTCAGCGCGCCGGTGCCGTCGACGCCTTCGACGATGGCGCGCTCGGCGATGCGGTCGCCCGGCGCGAGCGTGTAGTCGACCGGGCCAAGAGCCCCGGAGACCTGCAGCAGGTAGTCGCCGCGCTCGAGCGTCTCGAGCGAGATGACGCCGGGGAATCCGGGCTCGCTCGCCACCAGCTCGAGCTCGACGAGCTCGCCGTCGTCGTCGCGCTCGTAGAGCCGCAGCTGCACGAAGGCCGAAGACTCCATCGTGATCTCGTCGGCGAGCGAGCCGTCGCGCAGCATCTCGAAGGCGTACCACTCCTCCTCGCCCGCTCCGATCGAGGTGCCTGTGACCTGCGGGAAGTTCGAGTGCGCGCCAAGATCGAGCGGCGTCTCGTCATGGTCGTTGGCCGCATCGGTGATCGAGGCCTCGGTTTCGCGCAGGCCCGGAACCTGGAAGATCAGGTCGTAGCGCGCGAGCGTGCTGCCGGTCGCGACGCGGAGGTAGTAGGTCCCCGCTTCGAGGCCGTCGAGGCTCACGGCGTCGACCAGCGGCGCGCTCTCGGATCCGGTCACCACGACCGCGCCGCTCGCGTCGAGCAGCTCGATCGTCAGGTCGTGCTCGAGCCCGCCCTTGAGCAGATTGATGCGGTCGCCGCCGATTCCCGCGCGATCGAGATCGAAGCGGAAGACGTCGACGTCCGCCGGGTCGTGGATCGACAGGCCGCTCGCGCGGCCGAGCGACTCGATCGGCGGTAGCACGTACGCATCCGTGATGGAGTTCGCAGGCGTGCCGCCGAGGTCGGTGAAGTCGCGACCGAGCTGCAGCGCGCCGCTGCCGACCAGGGTGCTGCCGTCGGTGGCGAACAGCGCGACCTCGAGCCCGTCGTTGTCGGACACGCTGCTGAGCGTGAGCCGCGCGCCGTCGCGCACCAGGCCGTCCGCGTCGTCGTCAGCGATCGAGAAGCGGTACCAGTCCGCGTCGTCCGGGTTGTCGATGTTGAGACCGGTGAACGCGGTCGATCCCGGCAGCGCGGCCTCGTTGTCGGGATACGCCGCGAACGGATCGCGGCTGAGGGTAAACGCGCTCTCGGGCGTATCGTTGCGCGCCTGGTCGCCCTCGACCGGCTCGGGGTTGCTGGGCGACACCAGCTCGGTCTTGTCCGAGAGGATGACGTCGCCGCCTTCGATCTTGACGACGTCGTCGCCGAGCCCGGCGTCGATCCACACCGAGTGCTGCACCGTCGGCCCCACCGTGACGAGGTCGTCGCCGCCAAGCGCGTCGATGATGATGACCTCGATCCCGTCGCCCTGGGGCACCAGGCCTTCGAGTGCGCTGCTCTGCTCGGCGCCGACCGCCTCCGGCTCGGTGCCCGGCGTCTCGATCGTCACGTCCGGGTTGAGCGGGTCGCTCTGCTGGCTGCCGCGGCGCTGCAGGTCCTCGATGTCGGTGATCGCGTCGATGCCGTCGGACTCGGGGTCGGCGCCGCCGGCGCCGATGATGTACTGGAACTCGTCCTGCGCGGCGAAGCTGAACACCCCGTTGTTGTTGGTGAGCCGCGTGATCAGGTGGCGGCCGGCGAGCGGCCCCGGCTCGTTCACGAAGTCGACGGTGATGATGTCGTCGGCTTCGGTCGCCGCGACGTAGATCGCGCGCCCCGACGCCTGCGCGAACTGCTTCCACGCGTCGACGTCGAGCCCGCCGTCAAGGGTCTCGAACAGGCTGCCGTCGACGCGGAACAGCTGATCGTTGCCGCCGTTGCCGAACATGAACGCGAGCCCGGTGCCGCCGAACAGGCGGTCGGCGTTGCGGCTGCCGAGCATGCGGTCGAGCCCGGTGTCCTCGAGGATGCGCGCCGGGGAGACGCCGTCCTCATCGAGCAAGCCGTCGCCGTCGGCGTCTCCGCTGTCGTCGAACAGCGGCCCGTCGGGATCGTCCGGGTTGACGAAGACACCGAATTCCGTGTCGCCCTCGGGCAGCGGGTCGCGCGACCAGGCGTAGAGGTCGTTGATGCCCGGCCCGCCGATCATGTCGTCGTTGCCACGCCCGCCGTAGATCACGTCGAGGGTGCTGGTCGACGCGGCCTCCTCGCCGACGGTCGAGTCGCCCCACAGCAGGTCGTTGCCCGAGCGGCCGTAGATCGTGTCGCTGCCGCTCATCCCGTCGATGCGATCGTTCGCCTCGGTGCCGATCAGGACGTCGTCGTCCGGGCCGCCGTCGATGACGCCGACATAGTCGTCGCTGCGCGCGACCAGGTCGCCGACGTCGAACGGGTCGATGCTGCGGCCGAACGCGCTGTACGCGGTGTCGATGAACTCGATGTGGTCCTCGCCCGACAGCCCCGAGATGCGGAACTGCTCGACCAGCGGCCTGCCCTCCGGATCGGGGTCCAGCGCCGGGTCGAAGTAGAAGAACGGCACCCCCGACGAGTTGTCGACGGCATTGGCGCGCCACGGCGCGAGGATCTCGCGCGCCTCGAGCACGCCGGTCTCGGGATTGACGGTCTCGAAGTTGACGTGGATGCGGCCGTCGGCGAGCTGGCCAATCAGGAACGTGTCGTCCTGATTGGTGCCCTCGATCAGCATGATGTCGGTGGCGTTGTCGTCGGCGATGTCGTTCTCGAACTCGTTGCCGAAGTGACCGTCGAAGCGGTCCACCGGCGCAGGCGCGCCCTCCTCGAAGTACTCGGGCCGCAGGTCGAGCACCAGGAAGTCGATGCCGCTGCCGCCGTAGAGGATGTCGTCGCCCGCTTCGCCCTCGATCCAGTCGCCGTCGCCGCCGCCCCAGAGCTCGTCGTCGCCGCCGCCGCCCTGGATCTGGTCCTGGCCGGTGCCGCCGAACACGATGTCGGCGCCGCCGACGGTGCGCGAGAACGCGTTGACCGCCAGGGTCGGGCCGGCGAGCGCGTCGGAGGCGATGAACTCGTTGCCGCTGTCGCCGTAGATGACGTCGCGCCGCAGGTTGCCGTAGAGCCAGTCGCGGCCCGCGCCGCCGTGCAGCTCGTCGCCCCAGAGCTCGACCTCGGCGGCAATGTCCGCCGGGTCGGCGGTGATGCCGACGTTTGCAAAGGCGTAGAGGAAGTCGATGCCATCGCCGCCCCACAGGCGCTGGCCGCGCTGCTCCCAGATCCCGGTCACGGCGTTGAAGCGCCCGGCGTCGCCGAACAGGAAGTCGGTGCCGCCGTCGCCGTAGAGCTGATCGATGCCCTCGTCGCCGACTAGACCAGGTACGATCGCGCCGCCGACCTCGAAGTCGGTGCTGCCGTTCTCGTACTTGTAGTCGCCGTGCACCACGTCGTCGTTCGCGCCGCCGCGCACGACGTCGTCGCCGCCCTCGCCGTAGACCTCGTCGCGCTCGACGCCGCCGTCGAGGTAGTCCGAGCCGCCGCCGCCGAAGATCATGTCGCGGCCGCCGCCGCCGAAGATGAAGTCGGTGCCCTCGTCGCCGTACAGCGTGTCGTTGAAGTCCTGCGGGTTGCCGAGCTCGTCGGCGGTCGTCGGGTCGAGGTCGGAGTCGCTGCCGACCGAAAGGCCGAGCGCGAACTTGGGCGCGATCTTGGGCGGCGTGTAGCCGGTCGGGATGCGCGCTTCGGCCGCGTCGAAGCCGGCCGGGTTCTCGAGATTCTCCGGCGCGAAGGCATTGCGCGAAGCGTCGAACGAGCCGCCCGGCACGACGCCGAACACGTCCTCGAAGCCGCCCCAGATGATGTCGCGCCCGGCGCCGCCGTGGATCTCGTCGTCGCCGCGCCCGCCCACGATGACGTCGTCACCTTCGCCGCCGAAGATGAGGTCGTCATGCATGTTGCCCTGGATGTTGTCGTCGCCGGCAAGGCCGTGGATCTCGTCCGCGCCGTCGCCCCCTTCGATCACGTCCTGGCCGTAGTCGCCCCAGGCCTGGTCATCCTCGGCACCGAGCAGGATCCGGTTGACCGACCCGGTCTCTCCCGGGTCGCCGGCCGGGCCGGTGCCGCCGTAGACGATGTCCTCGTCGGTCTCGGTCAGCGGGTCGATCGTGGCGGGGCCGGCGGTGACGTCGTCGCTGCCCAGCCCGGCGATGATGAAATCGTCGCCCAGCCCGGCGTTGATGTCGTCGTCGCCCGCGCCGGCGTCGATGAAGTCGTCGCCTTCCTGGCCGTGGATCTCGTCGGCGCCCGAGCCGCCGAAGATGGTGTCGTCGCCGTCGGCGCCGGTCGACTCGCCGGGCCGGTTGTCGCCGAAGATCAGGTTGTCGCCGCCGGCGACGGTGATGTGGTCGTCGCCGCCGCCGCCAGAGATCGTCTTCACGCTCGCGCCGAGCACGATCACGTCGTTGCCCGCCTCGCCGTAGACATCGGCATCGCCGTCGCCGGCGGTGAGCATGTCGTTGCCCGCGCCGAGGTGCGCGAGCAGCTCGCCGGCGCCGAGGACGATCGTGTCCTCGCCGTCGCCGGCCGCGGGCGTGCTGACGTGGGTGAGCACGCCGCCCGCCGGCGTCAGGGTGACGCTGCCCTGGTCGCCGAACACGATGCCGCCGCCGTCGCCGCCGGTCAGCTCGTCGTCGCCCGCGCCGAGGAACACGATCTGCCTGCCGTCGCCCGTCGTCACGGTATCGTCGCCGCCCGCCATGCCCGGGTCGGTGACGACCGAGGTGACCCGCCCGGTGCTGTTGCGCGTGACCGTGCCGTAGTCGGCGACGATCACGTTGTCGCCGTTGCCGGCGTCGATGACGTCGTCGCCGCCCTGGCCGTGGATCTCGTCGGGTTCGTGCAGCGCGGTGATGGTGTCGTTGCCGTCGGGTCCCGTGTCGGGGTCGCCGGGCCGGTCATCGCCGTAGATGAGGTTGCTGCCGGCGCCGCCGTGGATGACGTCGTTTCCGCCGCCGCCAAAGATGAAGTCGCGGTCGCTGTCGCCGAAGATCAGGTCGTTGTCCTGCTCGCCGTAAAGCGTGTCCACGCCCGCTCCGCCGCGGATCTCGTCCTCGCCGGCGCCGCCATGAATCAGGTCCTTGCCCTCGTCGCCGAACAGAAGGTCGTCGCCTTCGCCGCCGGCGATGATGTCGTCCTTCTGCCCGCCGCGGATCTCGTCGTTGCCCGCGTCGCCATCGAGCGTGTCGAAGCCGTCCTCGCCGAAGATCGTGTCGTCGTCGGCACCGCCGCTGACGGTGTCGTCGCCGCCGCCCGCCCAGATGCGGTCTTCGCCCTCGTCGCCGGTGATGGTGTCGGCGCCGCCGGTCGAGCGGCTCGTGTCCGCGATCTCGACGATGTTCTGGAACTGGTTCGCCCCGCCCAGCGTCGCGAGGACGCCGTCGCCGATGATGACGTCGTTGCCGAGCCCGCCCGTGAGCTGGTCGTCGCCGCCGCCGCCGACGAGCACGTCGTTGCCTTCGCCGCCCATCACGGTGTCGGCGCCGCCGCCGAAGCCGGAAGCCTTGAAGCTCAGGCCGTCGTCCTCGATCGTGCCGTCGTCCGCGAACACCAGATCGTTGCCGCCCTTGGCGTCGATGGTGTCGTTGCCCAGGCCGCCGAAGATGATGTCGTCGAGGTCGCTGCCCTCGATGTCGTCGTCGCCGGCCCCCGCGTTGATCCGGGCCCGGCTTGCGAGGCCGGCCTTGATCAAGTCGTTGCCCGCGCCGCCCTCGATATCCAGCTCTACGTCGAGCGTCAGCTCGGAAAAGTCGATGACGTCGTCGCCCTGGCCGCCGAGCGCGATGATCTTGCTGGATACCGCATAGCGCTGCGCCTCCTCCTGCTGGTATTGACCATCTTTCGCCCCTCCGCCGAGTCCGTCGACCAGCGTCGACCAGACGTAGACGTGGCCCGGGTCGGCGTCCTTCACGACGAAGGTCTCGCTGTGGTCGCTCTCGTCGCCTTCCAGCCGCTGGTCCGCGAACTCGCCCATGTTGAGACGCAGCACGCCGTCGGACAGCTCGTTGGCCAGGGTCGGCACCCGCGTGAACGGGATCTCGAAGTTGAGCAGCTCGATCTCCGGCGTGATCGGGAACTCGAGATCGATCGAGACGAGGAACAGGTTGATCTCGAGGTACGCGAACAGCTCGAGGAACAGCCGTCCCGAAACGTCGAAGATGGCGAGCGGCGCGAGCACCGGCTCGCCGTAGCGGGCTTCGTTGAGGAAGTTGTTGGCCAGCTCGTAGAGCCGCACCCTGCCGTCCTCGTTCGGGTCGTGCAGGTCGAAGAAGGTCTCGAACGCCACGCGCAGGCCCACGCCGGCCTTGGCGAAGACGACGTTCAGCTCGCCCGAGGCCGAGATGGCGGCCGTCAGCTCGAGGATGGTTTCCTCCGAGCTCAGGTACAGGCCGTCGAACAGCGCCAGCGGGTCGCGGAAGTCGCTCTCGAAGAAATTGCGCAGGCCCAGGGTGTCGTAGCCGAACGCGGGCGGGTCGAGGACGAGGCCCGCCGAGACGCCGAGCGCGATGCCCAATGGCCCGTAGACCGGGAAGAACTGCGAGTAGGTGAACTCGAATGAGAACTCGGGCAGGTCGATCTCGATCAGCGAGACGTCGTTGCCCATCAGCAGGCCGAAGATCTGGCTCGGGTCCTGGAAGATCGGGAAGCTGATGAAATCGCCGAAGTCCTTGTCGGCGAGGCCGTTGGCGAACTGCGCCGACTGCTGGCTGGAGGCCGGGGCGCCGCTGGCCAGGCCGTCGAACGCGGCGGCGATGTCGTCGGCATCGATGTCGGGCAGCTCAATCGCGTCGCGGTCGGCCTGGCTGAAGTTGGGCGACCACAGGCTCGGCGTCTTGCCGCCGACGCTGTCGTAGACGGTGAAATCGCCGAATGGCAGGATCAGGCTGCCTTCCTCGATCGGATCGGGGATGCTATTGACCAGCGTGATGACGTCGGCGATTGCGTAGATGAGATCCGGGTTCACGTAGCCGGTCATTCCGGCCAGATCGACCAGGGTGATGTCGCGCCCGGCGAGGTCGGAGACCACCGGGATGGGCGCGGTCACCACGTCGATCACTGGCTGGAACGGCTCGGTGAACTTCTGCACCTCGCTCACGATCGGCGAGAGGAAGTCGGAGATGAAGCTGCCGAGGTCGAGGCCGACGTCGCGGAACTCGACGACCTTGAGGCCGGTCTCGAAGGCGTTGCCGATCTCGTCGAAGCCGACCAGGTCGCCCAGGCCTCGATCGCCGATCGCGAACTCGAGGAAGAAGTCGCCGACGATCTTCGGGAATACGTTGCTCGAGCCCGGCACCAGGTCGCTGTTCAGCTTCAGCTCGAGCCCGAGATCGATGATCGCCTCGGCGGCCACGCCGATGTCGATGCCCAGGTCGCCGAGCTCGGCGATGCCGAGCAGCGGGTTGCCGTCTGCAGTACCGTCGCCGTTGGCGTCGCGGAAGATGTCGACGCCGAAGGTGGCGCCCAGGCCGGTGCTACCGTTGTTGTCGGCGTCGAGCTGCAGGAAGAGCAGCCTGCCGGTCAGGCCCGCGCCGGGCAGCGTGACGTCGACGTCGAGCTCCAGCTCGTTGACGTCGGAGGTGTCGATGTAGAAGCCGCCGCGCGAGATGCCCACGCCGAAACCGAGCGCGAGCTCCCAGTCGACCGCGACGTTAATGTCGCCGCGCGTCTCCAGCCCGAGCCCGGGGATGCCGATGTCGAACTCGAGCCCTGCGCCCGCGTCCAGCAGCGTGCTGCCCAGGCGCATGTTCCACTGCATGAACACGTCCTCGGGATCGACGCCGATCTCGTCGACGTTGGTCGTCAGGACGATGTCGGAGACGTTTACGGTGGACCCCAGGTCGTCACCGTCAAGCAGGATGTTGAGGCCCGACGGGCCGAGCAGCTCGAACAGTTGTTCCGAGATGTAGTTCTGATCCGGGTCGGCCGCGGTCTCCACCGCCTCACGTAGCCCGTCGATGAAGTCCTTGCGGAAGTCCCCGATCACGTCCGCCGCGTCGGCGAGCTGGTCGCCGATCAGCGGCAGCGTGAAGCCGGCCACCTCGCCGTCGAACAGGTCCTGCAGCAGCCCGAGGAAGCCGTCGACGCCGTCGATGATCAGCAGCAGATTGTCGAGCGCGCTGAACTGGCTGAAATCGATGTTGAAGATCTCGTCGGGAACGCGCAGGAAGCCGTCGGCGACCACGCCCTCGCCGACCAAAGTGCCGTCGACCTGCAGCCCGCCATCGAGGTCGAGCGACAGCGCGCCGCCGATCTCCAGGTTGCCGCGGAACAAGGACTCGGTCGGGAAGTACACGGGCAGCACGCCGGTGACCGCGCCAGTCAGGCTCAGGTCTACGGCGTTGCCGAGGTCGCCCAGCACGTCCGCCAGCAGCGCGCGCCGGTCGTCGCCGCTGCCCGCGGTCATCGCCGTGCTCTTCAGGCCGAGGTTGAAGTCGCCGGTGATCTCCGCTTCGCCATCGACGATGCGTGCGCCGATGCCGCCCAGCGCAGCGGTGAACGAGATGTCGTCGGCGCCCGCGCTCAGGCTGCCTTCGATGCCCGTGTCCTCGAAGATCCAGAAGTCGCCCAGGTTGTCGAGATCGATGCCGACCGCCAGCTGCAAGTCGAGCGAGCCTTCGGCGCGCAGATCCGCGCTGCCCGACAGGTCGATGACGTCGGTCGCGATCGGCAGCGCCAGGCTGACGGGCAGCGCGTCGGAGAACGTCGGCTCGAAGTTGAGGTCGATGCGCAGAATGCTGCCGTCGACCAGCGTCAGGCCGAGCAGGTCGCTCGCCTGCGGGATGCCGAGCGCTTCCTTGAGCTTGCTCTCGAGCACCTGGACGGTGGCCGCCGGATTGTTCTCGACCTCGTCGAGCGCGTCCTCGAAGTCCTCGGCGAACGCGAGCACGTCGTTGATGCTCACGTTGATCACCGGGATGGGATCGTCGAGGAAGCCGAATTCCTCGAACTGCTGCAGGAAATCGACCAGCGCGCGCAGCGCGGCGACGATGTCGCCGAAGCCCACGTCGTCGAAGTTGAGCAGGTCGTCGAAGTTCTGCGTGGTGATCGCGTAGCCCGCATCGCCGTCGCCGCTGCCGTCGAGGATCTCGGCCAGGCTCGTCAGCTCGATGGTCAGCGTCGGTCCGGCGCCGGTCTGGATGGCGCCGAAGCTCGGGGTAATCGCGACGGCCAGCTCGGCCTTGCCGCTGCCTTCGATCGTCGGCCCGGCGAGGAAGTCGCCGATGTCGGCGATGTTGTCGATCAGGTCCTTCAGCGTAATGCGGGCATCCGGATCGAACGCCGGGGCATCCGCCGGCTTGAGGCCTACGCTCACCGAGCCGGTCAGCGCACCGGTGCCGTCGAGCCCAGTGATGTCGCCCGTGCCCTCGATGCCGACGAAGCCGAAGCGCGCGGTGGCCTGCAGCCCGCCGGGGGTCGAGATCGCGAGGCTGGCCTTCGCCTCCGCGTTCTGGACGAACAGGCGCTCGAGCGGATCAACGCCGCCGAGCAGCCCACCCTCGATGTCGAAGCTCGGCGGATCGTTCTCCGTGTCGACAGTGTCGACGCCGAAAATGGCCAGGTCGAACGCCGCGGTCGAGCCGAGGGCGTTGTTCACCCTGAAGATCGCCGTCGACTCTTCGAGCGTATCGGTGAGCAGGATGCGCGTGTCGCCGTCGCTGAAACTGCCCGTGACGATGCCGCCGGTCTGGGCGGTGATCGCGCTGAGCACTTCGCCCACCGTGTCGACGTCCGGGCCGAAGGTCACGCCGTGATGGACGCCGTCGGTGGTGGTGATGATCAGGTCGTGCGAGTTGCCGACGTTGGAGGTCGCCAGGCCGAGCTCGAGCGCCGGGTTGCCGCCCGCGACGGTGATGCTCAAGCTGTTCGCCCCGGGCTCGAGCGTCCTGAAGATCAGCTGCTTGCCGAGCGAGCTGACCTCGATCTTGTCCTCGAAGCCTGCATCGTCGAAGGCGTTCTGCACATCGACGACGACGTCGAGAATGTTGCGGTTGGTCGCGGTGTCGTCGGCATCGAGCGCCACGATCACGGGCGCGCCGCCGCTCACGGTGTTCAGCGACACCTGGAACACCGCGTCGCCGGAAAGGCGGCCGACCAGTCCGCCGACGTCGCCCTTGCCCTTGATCTTGAGCTGGCCGCCGTCGTCCGGATCCGCCTCGGCGGTCATGCTCGCGCGGAAGCCGATCTGGGTGATCGCCGGATCGCCGTTCTGCGCGCTGAGGGTGAGCGTGCTCACCCCACCGCCGGCTTCGAGGTCGATCTTGTTATGCGGACCGTCGGGCCCGCTTGCGCGCACCGCCGTCACCTGCCCGGCCAGGCCGGCTGCGGTCAGCGCAGCGTTGATGTCGGCGACCAGGTCGTCCACCGTGACGTTGTCGACGGTGTCGTCGCTGTCGATCTCGATTTCCTCTTCGTCGCCGCCGTCGACCGAAAGCTTGAACTTCGCGTTGCCCGCCAGGCGCCCGTACTTCGTGCCGACCTCGTTGGGCGAGGCGACGACCTGCGCCTGGCTGAACGCGATCCCGCCCTTGAGGCTCGAGAGCAGCGTGTCGTCGCCGAGCACCACGCCGCCTTCATTGCCCAGGTACACGCCGAGGATGAGCGAGATCCCGCCTCCCGCGGAGAGCTGGATCGTACTGTCGCTCGAGAGCTCGGCGACCGGGCCGAGCGCCTGCAGCAGGTCGAAGCGGACCGGCAGATCGAGCACGCCGAAGTTGCTCGTGCTGTCCTTGTCGCCGATCAGGAGGTCGAAGGTGAGCGTCTCCTCCGCCTCGTTGTAGGTGAGGTAGTCCCCGGCGCCGAGGATCTCGACCAGCCGGGCAACCATCTCCTGCACGGTGTCGAAGGTGGGCCGATTGTCCGCGTCGAGCAGCTTGTCCACGCCGGTCGCGGCGTCCTCGTCGTCGAGGTCGTCGTACAGCAGCGTGTCGGAGAACATGTCGGCGAACTTGAGCGCTTCGTCGAGCGCCGGTCCGATGAGAGGGACGTCTTCCGCATTGAAGCTGCGGCGGAACTCCTCCAGCCAGTTGGAGATGGTGCCGAGCAGGCTGACCAGCGTGCCGGCGTCCATGTTGTTGAAGCTGAACAGCTCGTCAAAGGCGGGCGGCGCCGTGACGACGAGCGTGTCGGGGTTCAGAATGTCGGCCCAGTCGATCGTCAGCGTGGTGTCGGGGCCCGGCGCGGCCGAAAGGATCGGCCGCGCGTCGATCGGCAGCTCGATATGCGCGCTCGCCGAGAACGTCGGCGACACGGTGTCCAGGCTGTCGAGAATCTCGGAGAAGTCGATGCGTCCGGCGCTGCGCGGATCGGCGTTCGTGCCCGGGTCCTCGAGCGCGGCCGAGAAGCTCGCGGCGGCGGTGGCGCTGCCGTCGACGATGGCGATGCCGAGGAAACCGAAACGGGCCGCAGCATCGAGATCCACGGCGCTGAGCGTGAGCCCGGCGTCGAGCGAAACGTCGTCGACGAAGACGAAATCTGCGAGCTCGTCGCCCGGAAAGTCGACCGTCAGGTCGACGCCGAGCGTCAGCTCGAGGTCGAGATTGGCGTCGATGCTCGCGTCGGCCGAGGCCTCGAAGTCGGCCAGACCGACCTCCAGGTCGAAGCCGAGGTCGAGCGGCGCCTGGAAGCTCGCCGCCTGGTGCAAGGCGAGGTTGAACGTGAGCAGCTTGCCCACGGAGTCGTAGGTTGCGCCGATCGCCGCCGGGTCGAGGCCGAGGACGATCGCCAGACGCTCGGCGAACTCCTGGCCCGTGCCGAAGGTCGGCACGCCAGCCGCATCGAAGATCTTGGAGCTGTCATTGCCGAGCCGCGTGTTGCCGTCGGTCGCCACGGTGCCGAGCGTGACGCTGCGCGCTTCCTCGCCGGCGACGGTGATCGTGAAGCTCACGTCGGCGTCGAAATCGAACGCCGCGGGCGCATCGGCTGCGGTCACCTGCTGCCTGAGCGCCGTCAGCGTCGAAGTCTGCGCGCCGAAACCGAGCGGTGCCGAGGCCTGCACGCTGAACGACGTGATCGAGGTGTCTTCCGCGATCAGGCGGATGCGCTCGCCGCTCGCCTCGGCGCGGATGCGGCCGCCGAGGCCGGCGTCGGCGAGCGCGGCGTTGAGGTCCGTGATCAGCGCCTCGGCGCCGTCGGTGCCGTCGTCGCCGTCGTCGAACAGCAGCGTGTCGGTGACGAAATCGGCGATGTCGAGCGCGCCGTCGAGCGCCTCGCCCACCACCGGCAGGCCGAGCAGCAACTGCACCGCCTCGCTCTCGCGCAGCTCGTGCAGGTTCGTGGCCAGCTGGCCCAGCAGGTTGAGCAGGTCCTCGGCAGAGAAGCCGTCGAAGCCGCCGAAGTCGGCCAACAGGTCGTCGAAGTTGCCGGTGAAGTCGATGTCGTAGCTCGCCGGGTCGAAGAGCTGCGGCGCGGCAAAGGTGATCGTGCCGACCTCCGGGTCGGCGAAGCCGCCGAGGCCGCTGCGCACCTCGACCGGCAGGGTGGCGCTGGCCGTGCCCGACAGCGTGGTCGAGACGAAGGTGCCGAGATCGCCGAGGCCGTCGATGAACTCGCCGAGCGTGATGCGGTTGTCGAGATTGGGGTCGTTCAGCGCGAACTCGAGGCTCGCGCTCGCGCTGGCCGTGCCGTCGACGATCGCAATGCCGAGGAAGCCGATGCGCGCGAGCGCATCGACGTCGTCCGCGGTGACTTCGAGGGTGCCGGTGACCGACGGATCGCGGATGAAGAACCAGTCCTGCGCGTCGGCACCCCCGACGACGGCGCCGATATCCAGACCGAGGGTCAGCTCGAGGCCCAGGGCGCCGGTGACGCCTGCCAGGGTACTGAAGTCGACGCCGGCGATGCCGTTGCCGAGGTCGAAGCCGAGGTCCATCCGCTCCGCAGTCGCGAAGGTCTTCTCGAGATCGAGATCCCAGGTCAGCTCGCTGGTGGCGGCGTCGTAGTCCAGGCCGAGCGCGTCCGGATCGACGCCGATCTCGGAGGCCAGCCGGCCCACCAGATCCTGGATCGAGCCGAAGCTCGCGCTCCCGGAACCCTGGGTCAGCGGGTCGATGATCTTGTCGCCGATGAACCGGGCGACGTCGGCGACACCGCCGAGCGCGTCCTGCAGGAACGGGATGTCGATGCCGTCGAGCGCCTGCGCGAGCTGATCGAGCTGCTCGATCTGGTCGAGCACCTGCTGCACGTCGACGCTCAGGAAGTCGATGATGTCCTGCGCCAGGCCGGCGCTCGCGGTCACCGAAACGCCGGTCGGGTTCTCGATGTCCGCCCACGTGAGATTGACCCTTGCGCCGGCGAGCTCGAAGGGCGCCGCCTGGCCCGGGATGAGGGCCGCCACGCGCGCCGCGGCGTCGAACACGACGTCATCGCCCGCCCCACCGGTGACGTCGAGATCGACCATGCCGGCGAGCGCCGCGGGATTGACGAGCGCCGCGGCGAGCTCGTCGAGGCGAATTCGGTTGTCGCCCGAGCCGTCGACCAGAGCGACCTCGAGCTGCACGGTCGGGTCCACCGTCAGCGTCGCCTCGGCGAGCGTGACATCCAGGAAGCCGAAGCGACCGCCGGCGTTCAGCTCGCCATCAAGCTCGAGATCGCTGATCGTCAGTCCGGAGCCGGCACCGTCGGTCTCGATGAAGAAGCCGTCGGCGTCGATGCCGAAGATGAGGTGCAGCGCGACCTCGGCGCCGACATCGATGTTGCCGCTGAGGTCGAGCGAGCCGCCGAGCACGTTGGCATGCACGTCCAGGTCCGCCGCGCCGTCGAGGCGCTTGACGATGGTGGCATCGAAGCGCGTCGTGCCGCCGCCTTCGGTAAAGGTGACGTTGCCGTCGACCGCGTCGAGCGCATCCAGCTTGTCCGCAAGGGTCGTCGCGTCGGCGATGAGCGAGCCGATGTCGTCCAGGCTGAAGCCGTCGGGACCTTCCTCGATCAGGCGCGACAGGCCGCTCCCCGTTGCGCTGCTGAACGGATCGGCGGGCTCGGTTCCCTCTTCGTCGTCGACCGGGTTCTCGATCGGCGTCGGGCCTGGCGCGCTCGAGCCGCCTAGCGCGCGCGGCAGGGACCCGCCGATCAGGGCCAGCTCCTGCTGCGCACCCGCCGTGGGGTCCTGCGTCCAGAACGCGAGCATGGAGAAGAACCGCGACAGCGCATCGCCGATCTTCTCGAGGGTCGTGGCCTCCGTCAGGTTGTTGGTGAGATCGGCGCTCTGGTAAGTGATCAGCTGAGTGGCGCCGCCGCGCGTGTCCTCGATGGTGAGCGTGGTCTGCGCGCCGGCGGTGTCGGTGTCGACGCCCCAGACCTTGTTGCCTTCCAGGACGAGCTGGTCGTCGTCGGCGCCGCCATCGAAGAAGATGCCCTGCGGCAGGCTGAGCGGGCCGTGCGTGCTGTCCACGGTGAGCACGTCGTCGCCGCCCAGACCGGCGATCTCGATTCTCTGCAGGGCGGTGACGGGCGCGCTGTAGATCTCGAAGATACCGTGCAGCACCTCGAGGATCGAGGGGTTGTCGGCATTGCGGCGGATGGTGAAGTCGTCGGCGGCGGCACTGCCCTCGATGCGCAGCACCGGCGCATCGGTGAGGAAGCTGTCCGCGTTGTCCACCATCCACGCGCCGCGGCCCTGCGTGGCGGCAAGCAGCACGTCGTCGCGCTCCAGGCCGCGCGGATTGAGGTAGTCCGCCGCCTCGCGCTCGAAGAAGTTGATCTCGGCGACGAGGGCGTTGGGCAGCTCGGCCCCGAACTCGGTCCACTCCACGCCCGGCGCCGGGTCGAAGGCGCGGTATACGCCGGCGACGCCGCCCACCAGCAGCACGTCGTCGGTGCCGAGGTGGACGAACTCGGCGCTGTGCAGGTTGGGGTTGAGCAGGCGCTGCGACACCAGCTCCCAGGTGCCTGGTGCGGTGCGCTTGAACACGCCGGCATCGCCCACCGCATAGGCGATCTCGTAGTTCTCCGGATCGAGGACGATGTCGTGGATCTGCGAGATGCCCGCGATCGTTTCGCTGATGAACACACCCAGGCTGCCGTCCGGGTTCGGCAGGCTGATGAATACCTCGTTGCCGCGCGCGCCGTAGACCACGTTCGCCTGCGGCGTGCCGTCCTTCTTGCCCCCGTAGGCGAGCGCGCTGAAGGCGAAGAAGTCGCTCCCGGGTGCCGGCCGGTGAAGGCGCTGCACCGTGTCCAGTCCGTCGTACTGCGGCGCGGCGTCCGTGCCGATGTTGCGGCTGGCGTAAATGGCGCGCATGCCGATCAGCATGCGGCTCGGGTCGACGGCGTTCACCTCGATCGGTACCTGGCGGAACCCGGAGCGGAAAGTGCTCGCGTCGTCCGCGTCGATGCCGGTGAAGCGCCGGTTGATCGTGTGGGTACCGGTGCCGGCGTCGGCCAGGGTGACGGCTGCTCCCCCGGACGAACGCGACAACGTGATGTTGTTCGCGTCGACCACGTTGACGAAGTACTCGACGCGATTCAGCAGATTGCCGGGCAGCGTATCGCTGCTGTCGACCCAGACGCGCGTGTTGTTGGCGAGGCCGTGGTTGGCGACGGCGAGCTGCGCGCTGCCGCCAGTGGCTGTGAACGTGAGGGTGTGCGCGGTGGCGCTGCGAAGCAGCGCGAGGTTGTCGCTGCCGGTGACCATCTGGCCGTCGGCGCCGAAGACGCGGCTGCCAAGCGTCTCGATGTCGTTCGACATCGTGTAGCGCTGCACCCGGTCGATCACCCCGTCGGCGTTGGTGTCGAGCGGCACCATGGCGGTGGTGTTGCCGTCGCCCGGCCGCCAGCCGATGACCACCTCGCTCCAGGAGAAACGCTCGTCCGCTTCGTCGACGAAGCCGTCGCCGTCGTTGTCGATGCCGTCGCCCGGCGTGGGCTGCTCGCCGACACCGTTGTCCTGCGAGCCGGCGAAGATGACGTTGTTCAGAGTGTCGTAGCTCGCCGACAGAAGCTCCGTATCGCGCAGGTCCTGGTTGAGGTTCACCCACGCGCGCGGCGTGGCGGCCTCGGTGTACTCGTAGTCCAAGATCAGCGTGCCGTTCGAGATGACGCTGATTGCCGTAATCGGCCCCGGCGCCCCCAGCGGGATGCCCGCGCCGGGGAGGTTGGTCATCTGCACGGCGTTCGCGCCCCCGAGCGGGGTCCCGAAGTCCGCGCGCCGCGTCGTGATCTGGGGGGGAGGGCTGAGTAGCGTGGCGGTGCCCGGCGATACCGCCGCGACGACAAATCCGGCCACGTCGCTGGCCGCGCTGACCGTGAAGGTGTACGTGATCGGCGTGCTGAGCGTCACCACTTCGCCCGTACCCGTCGCGAGCCCCTGGAGGCGGAACTGCGCCGGGCTGTTGAAGCTGAAGAACTGATCGCGCGTGCCGCCCGAGAAAGCCGCCGGAAGTCCCTCGAACGATTGCGAGACGTCGATGGTGAAGTTGTACGGCACCGGCGTGTTGCCCGGGCCGACGAGGTTCGCGCCCGTCAGGACCTGCACCTGCAACGTCGTCTGGATCTGAACCTCGACGTCGTCCAGGGCGCCGCGCGCGGAATCGAGGGGCGTGATCTCGATCAGGTCGAACTGCCCGGCGATTCCGTGCGCCTGGATCGAGTGCTGACCGGCCTGCGGTGCTTGTACCACGGGATTGTCGAGCCGGTAGATGCCACCGTCGTCGCCCTGCAGGATGCGTCCGGCACCATCGAAGACGATGACGCGCGAGTCGGCGTGCGGCGCGGTGTTGTTTGCGCCGGTGCCGACGATCGTGTCCCAGACCTGGGTCGCGTCGTTCCACCAGAACAGAATTCCGTGGTTGTCCGGGTGGCTGTCACCTCCCATGAAGACGTTGCCGTCGGCGTCGGCGTTGATCGAGAAGTGCAGGCCGCCCTGGCCGCCGGGATGCACCTGCGGCTGGGCGCCCGTGCCCGGGGCCGCCTGCGGCGCCGAGGGCAGCGGCGGCGGCGCAGTCCCGAGCAGCGACCAGCTACCGCCTCCGGCCGCCGAGCGGAACACGCCGAGCAGGTGATCGGCGTCCTTCGGGCCGATGAGCGCGGCATACACCGAGTTGCTCGCGTTGCCGGGATCCTGCTGGACCGCGAGGATGATGCGCCCGACCTTGGTCGCGGTTTCGTCGGCATCGTCGGCCCCGGCGACGCCGTCGTTGTCCAGCCCGTCCGAGGTGAGGTCCAGGCCGGTGTTGACCTGAGCCCAGTTCTGCCCCGCGTTCGTGGTGACGTACACCCCGCCGCCGATGACGGCGGCGTAGAAGCGGCTGCTGTTGCCCGGGTCGGCGACCAGGTCGGTAACCGAACTCGGGGCGAAGGCGTAATCATCCGGGGTGTCCGGCGCGCTCACCAGCACGGTCTTCGCGAAGTTGTCGCCGCCGTCGATGCTGCGGAAGATGCCGCCCGCGCGCACCACCTGCGTCTGCAGGTCGCCGTCGTCATCGCGGCTTTGCTGCGTCTTCGCCGCGGTGGAGACGAGCACGATGTTTTCGCTGCCGACGCGCGTGGCAGCGATGCCGGTCACCGGCAGGCCGGCCATCGCGTTGGATGTGAGCAGCGTCCAGGTGTCGCCGCCGTCGAGCGAGCGCAGCACGCCGAGCGAGAGTCCGCCGTCGTAGTTGCTGCTGAACTGCCCCGTGCCCGCGTACAGCACGAGCTTGTTCCACGGCGTGGTGGTGGTGACCGCGACGTCTTCCGAATCGTGCGTGCTCATCGCGAGCGCGCCGACCGACAGCGACGGGAAGTAGTCGGTGAGCGGATCCCAGTTGGCGCCGCCGTCGGTCGTGCGCCAGACGCCCCCGTTCACCGTGCCGAGGAAGATGACGTTCTCGTTGCCCGGATGCACGGCGATCGCGTTGACCGCGCCGGCGAAGGGGAACTCGCCCGCCGAGAAGCCGGCCGCGGCGTTCACCGGGCCGGGGCCCTGCTCGATCCACTGCGGGACGCCGTCGGCCTCGATCGTTACCTGCGCGCCGATCACCTGCTCGACGCGGCGCAGCTCGATCACCGGGTTGACGCTGTCGGTCAGCAGCCCCGAGCCGTCCGAGAACTTGATCCACGTGGTGATGCCCGGCCGTCCGGTCAGGTCGACGGTGTCGTTGCCTGCGCCACCGTCGATGCGGATGCGCGCGTTGTGGAACAGAATGTCGACGTTGATCGTGTCGTCGTTGTCGCCCGCGATGACGGTGAGGAGCTCGCTGGGTTGCGTGACCGAATGCGTCTCCAGCCCGGGCCCGGACACCTCGATGGGATCGTCGGGGTCGAGCCCGCCGTCGATCGTGATGAGGTCGGCAGCGCCGGAGCCGTCCACCGTTTTCTCGGGCGCGACGCTCGTGTCGTTGACGGGCTCGAGGCCGAGGTAGCGGATCGCGTTGTTGTCCAGCCGCACCCAGCCCGACGCGGCATCCTCCGGTTCGTAGACGACGCTCTGGTAGCTACCGCCCTCGATGACGAGCGTGTCGAAGCCGCCCGCTCCGCCCTCGAGATAGCCGCTCAGGCTGCCGCCAGGCTCGAAGGTGAACGTGTCCTCGTTATCCGCGCCGCCGAGCAGGATGCCGATCTCGGAGAACGGCATGCCGTTCAGCGTGCCTTCGTCGGCGCCGGTAATGCGCCAGACGTTGTCGCCGTCGCCGGCCTGCAGCGCACGCGCGCCCGCGTCGAGCTCGATGATCCAGCTGTCCGCGGTGGGATCAAAGTCGATCCACACGCCCGGCGGAATCGTGCTCCGCGTGCTCTGTATCGAGGCGTCGGACGAAGGCGCGTAGCTCTGCTGCGACGCGCCGGAATCGAGTAGCGCTGCGGCGAGCTGGTCGGCGATTCCGGGCGATGCGCCGTCGGCCGAGAGCAGCAGCCGCTGCTCGAGCTGCTCGAAGAGGATCTTGCGGCGGTACGGAGGAACGGCACGCGTTTTCGCGCGTGGCCGGCTGCGACGTTTGAACGGCGCTTCGAACGGAGCGTTCATCGCGCCTGCGGGAGCTGCGCGCAGCATGCGCGCGGAACGCTGTCGCGCTGCGCTACGACAAACGCCATTGCGGGTCTGCGCCTCCTCCGACGTTACGCCCTGCCAAACGAACCGGGCCTCGACTCCCGGTCCCCGCCTTGTTGCTCGCTTCTTTTCCTCAGCAGCCCAGCATGCGTCTGCTCGCGCGCACGCGAACGAAACAACGCATGCGCATGAGGCTAGCGCAATTTGTGTGAACTTGTAAGCGCGGCGTCAGAAGCCGTTTCGCTGCGCGCTTAGTCGTTTTGTCACTTGCGCGCTGCGCGGCGCCTCCCGCGAGAATCGATCGCTGTTGACGTTGTGCGCGAAGTTCTTTTCGCCGCGCTTTGAATAGAACCAAGATCAGCGCGGCTGAGTTGCGCGCTGGCGAACGTCTCGCAGGACGAAGTGATAAGCGACTGTCGTGTACGCCGCACGGCGACCGAAGGATCCGCTCGTGCGAGCGCGGGATCGAGCTCAGGACGAGCGGATAACCGATCCGCGCACCGCTCCGGTGCGGCTAGCGCTTGCGCAGCCTGCGAATCGCCGCCAGCTGCGCAGCGAGCATCGAGAGCTCGGCCTCGACGGCCGCGATCTCCTGCTTGTCCTGCGCCTTCGCGCGAGCTTCCTCGGCGCGCTTGTGCGCGTCAAGCGCCTTGGCCTCGTCGAGATCGTGTCCGCGAATCGCGGTATCGGCGAGCACCGTGACCAGGTGCGGTTGCACCTCGAGAATTCCGCCGGCGACGAAAATCAGCTGCTCCTCACCGCCCCCCGCGGGCAGGATGCGCACCGGACCCGGCTTGATGCGGGTGATGAGCGGCGTATGGCGCGGATAGATGCCGAGCTCGCCCGCCTCTCCGGGCAGGACGACGAACTCCGCCTCGCCCGAGTAGATCGAGGCTTCGGTGCTGACGACGTCGACGTGGATGGTCGGGGCGGCCATCGCTTATTGCATGCCCTTCGCTTTCTCGAAGGCCTCCTCGATCGCGCCGACCATGTAGAAGGCTTGCTCCGGGAGCTGATCGCACTCGCCGTTAACGATCATGTTGAAGCCCTTGATGCTGTCCTTGAGCGACACGTACTTGCCCGGCGTTCCGGTGAAGTTCTGCGCCACCGTGAACGGCTGCGACAGGAAACGCTGAATTTTCCGGGCGCGGGCAACCGCCAGCTTGTCCTCTGGCGAGAGCTCGTCCATGCCGAGGATCGCGATGATGTCGCGCAGCTCCTTGTAGCGCTGCAGGGTCTCCTGCACCGCGCGCGTCGTGTTGTAGTGCTCCTCACCGATCGTATTCGGGTCGACCTGGCGAGAGGTCGAATCGAGCGGATCCACTGCCGGGTAGATGCCAAGCGAGGCGATGTCGCGCGAGAGCACGACCGTGGCGTCGAGGTGGCCGAAGGTGGTGGCGGGCGACGGGTCGGTCAGGTCGTCGGCCGGAACGTAGACCGCCTGGATCGAGGTAATCGAGCCGACCTTGGTCGACGTGATGCGCTCCTGCAGGCGCCCCATCTCCTCGGCGAGCGTCGGCTGGTAGCCCACCGCCGAGGGCATCCTGCCCAGGAGCGCGCTCACTTCGGTGCCGGCCAGGGTAAAGCGGTAGATGTTGTCGATGAACAGCAGGATGTCGCGCCCTTCATCGCGGAACGACTCGGCCATCGTCAGGCCTGTCAACCCGACGCGAAGGCGGTTGCCCGGCGGTTCGTTCATCTGGCCGAACACCATCGCGACCTTGGACTCCTGGAGATTGTCCGTCTTGATGACTTCCGCTTCGATCATCTCGTGATAGAAGTCGTTGCCCTCGCGCGTGCGCTCTCCCACGCCGGCGAACACCGACAAGCCCGCATGCTGGGTGGCGATGTTATTGATCAGTTCGAGCATCGTCACCGTCTTGCCGACGCCGGCGCCGCCGAACAGGCCAATCTTGCCGCCCTTGGCGAAAGGGCAAATCAGGTCGATCACCTTGATGCCGGTCTCCAGCAGCTCGACCGACGGCGAGAGCTCGTCGAACTTCGGCGCGGCCTGGTGGATCGCACGACGCTCTTGGGTCTGGATCGGACCACCCTCGTCGATGGGGCGACCGAGTACGTCCATGATGCGCCCGAGCGTGCCCTGGCCCACGGGCACCGAGATCGGCGCACCCGTGTTGTTGACTTTCATGCCGCGGCGCAGCCCGTCGGCCGAGCCCATTGCGATGCAGCGCACGACGCCGTCGCCCAGCTGCTGCTCGACCTCGAAGGTCAGACCCTCTTCGGCGAGGCCTTTCTCCCCCGTGTCGGCGAGCGTCAGCGCATCGTAGACCCTGGGCATCCCCTCGCGCGGGAACTCGATGTCGGTGACCGCGCCGATGCACTGCACGATGGTGCCTTGTAATTGAGACATGATGTTTTCCTAGCCCTGTGATTCGATAGTTGCGCTACACCGCCGCTGCGCCTTCATACCGCCGCCGCACCGCCGACGATCTCCGAGAGTTCCTTGGTGATTCCCGCCTGCCGGTTCTTGTTGTAGATCAGCGTCAGCTCGTCGATCAGCGTTTCCGCATTGTCCGAGGCGGCCTTCATGGCCACCATCCGCGCCGACTGCTCGCAAGCGACATTTTCGGCAAGCGACTGATAGATGATCGCCTCGATGTAGCGCACCATGACCTGATCGAGCACGAGCCGCGCTTCGGGCTCGTAGATGTAGTCCCAGCTGCCCTCGGGCGCGCCGAGCCGCTCGCCGGTCAGCGGGATCAGTTGCTCGACCACCGGCTCCTGTTTCATCGTATTGACAAAACGGTTGTAGGCGAGCAACAGACGGTCGAAACGGTCTTCCTGGTAGCCGTCGAGCATCACCTTGACCGCGCCGATCAGGCGCTCGATGTTCGGCTGGTCGCCGACCTGCACCACCTGCGACACGATGTTGGCGCCCAGGCGCTGCATGAAGCCGAGCCCCTTGTTGCCGATGCAGGACACCTCGATCTCCTCGCCCTGCGCCTGCCATTCCTTGTACTGCGTGAGCACCGCCCGCAGCAGGTTGGTATTCAGCGCGCCGCACAGGCCCTTGTCGGTCGTCACCACGATCAGCCCGATGCGTTTCACGGAGTCGCGATCGACGAGGAACGGGTGGCGGTACTCCGGGTTCGCATGGCTGATGTGCGCCGCGATGTTGCGAATCTTCTCGCCATACGGGCGCGCCATGCGCATACGCTCCTGCGCCTTGCGCATCTTCGCCGCAGCGACCATTTCCATCGCCTTGGTGATCTTCCGGGTGTTCTGCACACTCCGGATCTTCATCCTGATTTCTTTGGTGCCTGGCATTTCCTATGTCCTCGCGCGCGTAAGCGCGTCTAGAAACTGCCGTTCTTCTTCCAGTCCTCGACGACAGCCCTGAGCGCAGCCTCGTCCTCGTCTGAGAGATCCTTCTTGTCCTCCATGCCTTCGACCAGGTCGGCGCGCTGGGCCTTGACATAGTCGCGCAGCGATTTCTCTGCCGCCAGCGCCCGCTTGACGTCGACGTCGTCGAAATAACCGTTGTTCACCGCGTAGAGCGTCAGCGCCATCTCCCAGACCTGCAGCGGCTGGTACTGCGGCTGCTTCATCAATTCGGTCACCATGCGGCCGCGCTCGAGCTGCTTGCGCGTCGCCTCGTCGAGGTCTGAGGCGAACTGCGCGAACGCGGCCAGTTCCCGGTACTGCGCCAGCGCAAGGCGAACGCCGCCGCCCGTGTCGCGCCGCTTCATGATCTTGGTCTGCGCCGCGCCGCCGACGCGCGATACCGAGATGCCGGCGTTGATCGCGGGCCGGATGCCGGCATTGAACAGGTCGGTTTCGAGAAAGATCTGCCCGTCGGTGATCGAAATCACGTTGGTCGGTACGAACGCCGTCACGTCGCCGGCCTGGGTCTCGATCACCGGCAGCGCGGTCAGCGAGCCGGTCTTGCCCTTGACCTCGCCCTTGGTGAAGTTCTCAACGTACGCCTCGTTCACCCGCGCACCGCGCTCAAGAAGCCGCGAGTGGAGGTAGAACACGTCGCCCGGGTACGCCTCGCGCCCCGGCGGGCGGCGCAGCAGCAGCGAAACCTGGCGGTAGGCCCAGGCCTGCTTGGTCAGGTCATCGTAGATGATGAGCGCGTCCTGGCCGCGATCGCGGAAGTACTCGCCCATCGTACAGCCCGAGTAGGGCGCGATGTATTGCATTGCGGCCGACTCGGAGGCCGTGGCGGCAACGACGATGGTGTACGCCATCGCGCCGTACTCCTCGAGCTTGCGTACCACGTTGGCGATCGTCGAGCCTTTCTGGCCGATCGCCACGTATACGCAGAATAAATCCTTGCCCTTCTGGTTGATGATGGTGTCGACCGCCACCGCGGTCTTGCCGGTCTGGCGGTCGCCGATGATCAGCTCTCGCTGCCCGCGGCCGATCGGCACCATTGCATCAATTGCCTTGAGGCCGGTCTGCACGGGCTGCGAAACCGACTTGCGCCAGATCACGCCCGGCGCGACCTTCTCGATGACGTCCGATTCCTTCGCGTTTACCGGGCCCTTGCCGTCGATCGGCTGGCCGAGCGAATTCACCACGCGTCCGAGCAGCTCAGGACCCACCGGTACCGAAAGGATACGGCCGGTGGTCTTGACGATGTCGCCTTCGGTGATGTGCTCGTACGCACCGAGAATCACGGCGCCGACGGAATCGCGCTCGAGGTTGAGCGCCAGTCCGAACGTGTCCCGCGGAAACTCGAGCATCTCGCCCTGCATCACGTCGGACAGGCCGTGAATGCGGCAGATGCCGTCGGTGACCGAGACCACCGTGCCCTGCGTGCGCATTTGCGCGCCGGCATCGAGGTTCTGGATACGGCTTTTGATGAGTTCCGAAATCTCGGACGGGTTGAGTTGCATGACAGCTCCCAGTCTTACCTATGCTTTGAGTGCAGATTCGAGCGCGCCGAGCTGGGCACGCGCAGACCCGTCGATGACCTTGTCGCCCATGACGACGCGCACGCCGCCAATGAGCGTCTTGTCGACACGAACCTGGGCCTTCACCTTGCGGCCCGTGCGCTTCTCGAGCGCCGCGACCAGACCTTCGAGCTGCGCGCCGCTGAGGTCGAAGGCGGTTTGAATGTCGGCTTCAATCACGCCCTCGCGTTCATTCTTGAGCGCCTCGAACTGCGTACGTACCTCGCCAAGCAGTCCGAGCCGTTGGTTCTCGGCCATCACCCGGACGAAGTTCTCTGCGTCGCCCGACAGCTTCCCCCCGAGGATCGACAGAAAGAGCCCGGCGACCTTCGCTGCCGGCAGATTGGGATCGGCGATTGCCGCCCGCACTCGATCGTTCTGCGCGACCTGCGCGAGCATCGCGAGGGCTGCCGACCACTCGGCAAGCTTGCCGCCATCTTCTGCCAGCTTGAAGACGGCCTCGGCGTACGGTCGGGCGATGGTGCTCAGTTCGGCCATGGTTCGGTGCGTCGCTCGTTGTCTTGCGCCGTGCTGCTACAGCTGCCGGCGGATCGAGTCGAGCAGATCTGCGTGCGCCTTGGCATCGACCTCGCGCTGCAGGATCTTCTCTGCGCCGGCGACCGCGAGCGCGGCGACCTGGTCACGCAGCTGTTCGCGCGCGCGCGCGAACGCCTGCTCAATCTCGGCCTTCGCGGCGGTCTTCTCGCGCTCGCCCTCACCCTTGGCGGCGGACTTGGCCTCCTCGATCATCTGCACCGCGCGCCGCTCGGTCTGCGCCAGGACCTCGGCCGCGCGGTTGCGTGCATCCGCGATCGCCTCGTCCGCGCGCCGCGAGGCATCCTCGAGCTGGCGGTGCCCGCGCTCGGCCGCGGCGAGTCCGTCGGCAATCGTTTTCTGGCGGGTCTCGATTGCGCGCAGCATGTGCGGCCAGATGAGCTTGACCGTAAACAGGATGAACAAGGCGAACATGATCGCCTGCGCGATGAGCGAGAAATTGATGTTCATGACGGCTCCTTAAAGCGGTTCCAGCGCGCTACGCCGGACTCCGCCCCACGGGTCGAACGGTCGATTCACCGCCTCAGCTCGGAATCACCGCAAGCAGCGGATTCGCGAACGCGAACATCATCGCCAGGCCCACGCCGATGATGAAGGAGGCATCGATCAGGCCGAGCAGCAGGAACACCTTGGCCTGCAGCGAGTTCGTCAGTTCGGGCTGGCGCGCGGCGGCCTCGAGAAACTTGCTGCACATCACGCCCACGCCGATACACGCGCCCGCGGCGCCGACGCCGATCATCAGGCCGATGCCGATCCCGGTATAGGCCTGGATCATCGCCAACAATTGCAGTTTTTCCATTGGTGCTTTCCTTTCTCAGCGCAAAGACAGTAGTAGAGGGGGCTCGGTCAATGATGCTCGTGCGCGAGCGCGATGTAGACCACCGTGAGCATCATGAAGATGTAGGCCTGCAGCACGACGATCAGGATGTGGAAGATCGCCCAGCCAAGACCGAGCACCGAGGCGAAAACCGTGCCGACCAGCCCGGTGGCGGCCCACATCCAGAGCAGTAGGAATATGATCTCGCCCGCGTACATGTTGCCGAACAAGCGCAGCGAGTGCGACAGCGGCTTCGAGACGTACTCGATCATGTTGAACATGAAATTCGCAGGCCAGAGCAGCGGAAAGCTGCCGAACGGCGAGCAAAACAGCTCGTGAATCCAGCCGCCGAGGCCTTTGGCCGAAATGGCGAAATAGATCATCAGCAGCCACACGGAGAGCGACAGCGCGAAGGTGGTGTTGATGTCGGCGGTCGGCACGATGCGAAAGCCGTGCTCCGAAATCAGGTGCGTGCCCTTCGCCATCCAGTCCACGGGCAGGAAATCCATCGCGTTCATCATGATCACCCAGACGAACACGGTGAGCGCCGCAGGGGCGACGAATTTGTTTCGATCGCCGTGATGGAAGATGCCCTTGACCTGGTCGTCGATGAATTGGATTAGCACCTCGACGAAGGCCTGACGTTTGTTGGGCACGCCCGCCGTGGCGCCGCGCACGACCCACCAGATGAGGCCCATGCCGATCAGGCCGAGCATGAACGACACGAGCAGCGAGTCCACGTTCAGCGTCCAGAACCCGCCATCGCCGATCGGCTTGGCGAAGAAGGTCAGGTGATGCTGGATGTAGCTGCTGGGGGTGAGGTTGCCGGCGGCCATTGCTGTCGTGCCCTAGTACTCGCGAACGAAAAAAGCCAAAGCAAAGATGATCACGGTGGTGATGAAGGCGCCGATAAACGCGACGGCAACAACCGCCTTGTACATCATCAACACAACCGACAGCAGCAGTACGATGAGGCCGAACTTCACACCCTCGGCCGTCAGCGCTGCGGCAACGGCCCCGCCCGCCGAATCCGCACGCAGCTTCGCGGCCACCACGCCCGAGACCGCACCGGCCACCATACTTACCGCCCCGCCCAGTGCGGCGGAAAGCGCCCCGTCGACCCCGGCGAGCAGGCCAGCGGCCAGCGTCAGCATGGCGGTGGCGATCAGCTGCCACCCAAGAACGGTGCGTATCGGCTTCCCCAGGCGGCGAACCATCGCGTTCGTCAGCTCGGTCCCCGACAAAGCGGCGGGAGTATATCCGCGAGGCTTTCGCGGGTCAACGTGTTGCGACGCACAATTCGCTCTTTCATTCACTGAATCAGCGCAGTTTGCGCAGCAGGCGATCGAGGTGGTCCAAGCTCGCGTAGTGGACGACCAGCTTGCCGCTGCCCTTTTTGCCCGGACGGATTTCGACCGTCGTGCCAAGTCGCTCGGAGCTCTCCTCCTGGAGCCGGGCGAGATCGCGATCGACTCGCGCGCTGCGCCGTCGCGCGGCCGGGCCACGCGCGAGCCGCCCGGCAAGCGCCTCGGCCTCGCGCACCGACAGGCCGCGGGCGGCGATACGGTTCGCGGCCTCGATCTGGCGCGCCGCATCGAGTGACAGCAGCGCGCGCGCATGCCCCATCTCGAGGGCGCCGTCCATGACCATCGCTTGTACCGGCTTGGGCAGCTTCAGCAGGCGCAGCAGGTTCGTCGTTGCGCTGCGCGAGCGGCCCACCGCGTCGGCCGCCTGCTCGTGCGTCATGCGAAATTCGTCGATCAGACGCTGCAGGCCGGCGGCCTCCTCCATCGGATTGAGGTTCTCGCGTTGGATATTTTCGATGAGCGACATCGCCAGCGCCGCCTCGTCGGGAACCTCTCGCACGAGCACCGGCACCTCGGCGAGTCCGGCCATCTGCGCGGCGCGCCAACGCCGCTCGCCCGCGATCAGCTCGTAACGATCGCCGTCGACCGGACGCACGAGGAGCGGCTGCATCAGGCCCTGCGATTTGATCGAGGCCGAGAGCTCGGCAAGTGCCGTGCGGTCCATGCGCGTACGCGGCTGGTAGCGGCCTGGGCGGATCTGGCCGACGGTGAGGGTGGTCTGCGCGTCTTTCGGCGCCTTGTCCGCCCCGAGCAGCGCGTCGAGTCCTCGCCCGAGTCCCTTGGCCTTGCTCATGTACGTTCCCCTACGGAATGGATTTCGGGTTCGTTGCGCACGCGCTCGCCTGCGAGGATTTCCTGCGCGAAGGCCGCGTAGGCTTGAGCCCCTTTGGAAGCCGGGTCCCAGACCACGGCCGGCGTACCGTAGCTAGGCGCCTCCGCGAGGCGGATGTTGCGCGGCACGAGGCTGCGGTAGACCTTGCTCCCGAAGTGCGACTCGAGCTGCTGTGAGACCTGCTGCGTCAGCGTGCTGCGCGGGTCGTACATCGTGCGCAGCAGCCCGGCGATCTCGAGTGAGGGGTTGAGGTGGGCGCGCACCCGCTTGATGGTGCCGACGAGGTCCGACAGTCCCTCGAGCGCATAGTATTCGCACTGCATCGGGATGATGACCTGCTGCGCCGCGGTCAGCGCGTTCACCGTGAGCAGGCTGAGCGACGGCGGGCAATCGACGATGACAAATGCGTAGCGTTCATCGAGCGTCTCCAATGCCGCCTTGAGCCGTCCCTCGCGACCGGCGAGCTCGACAAGCTCCACTTCGGCGCCGGCGAGCTCGCGGTTCGACGGCAGCAGGTCGAACCCCCCGCTTTCCGAACGCAAGCAGACAGACGAGGCCTCGGCCAGACCGAGAAGGACGTGATAGATCGTGCGCGATGTTTTGGACTTGTCGATTCCGCTGCCCATAGTGGCGTTCCCTTGCGGATCGAGATCGACCAGCAGAACGCGCTCACCGGCCTGGGCGAGCGCCGCGGCGAGGTTGACGCTCGTTGTCGTCTTGCCGACGCCACCCTTTTGATTCACGACCGCGAAGACGCGCATCACGCCTGCACCTCGGGCACGCGGCACAACACCAGATGGCGCTCGGCGTCGAGCAGGGGCACCTGCAGGCGCCGCACGTCGCTGCAATCGATATTCGTTGGCGACGCGTCTGCGGCGTCCGGTCGCGCGCCCTTCATCGCCGCGAGCCGGCCGCCTGGCGCGACCAGGTGGCGGCAGCTGGCGACGAAATCGTCGAGCGCCGCGAAAGCACGGCTGATCACGCAATCGAACGGTTCGCGCGGATGCCAGCTCTGCGCTTGACCCTCGTGCACGTCGACATTGGTCAGCGCGAGCTCGATCTTGGCCTGCCGGAGAAACGCGGCTTTCTTGCTGCTGCGGTCATTCAGCGTGACGCGCCACTTCGGTCGTGCAAGCGCAAACGGGATGCCCGGCAAACCGGCACCGGAACCGATGTCCGCGATGCGCAGCGCGGCGTGCGGGCGGTCCAGGTGCGGTACGACGACCAGCGAGTCGAGCAGGTGATGGGTCACCATTGTCGCCGGTTCACGGATCGCGGTCAGGTTGTAGCTGCGGTTCCACTTGCGCATGAGCGCGAGATAGTCAAGGAGCCTTGCACGCGCCTCTGCAGATAGATCGAGCGCGAGCGCGTCGCAGCCGCGCGCGAGGACGTCCTGCGGCGTCATGCCGACGTCTTCTGACGCGGGTTTCCCCTTTTCAGATGCACGAGGAGAAGCGCGATTGCCGCGGGGGTCACGCCCGAGATCCGCGAGGCCTGACCGAGCGTTTCCGGTCGCTGCGCAGCCAGCTTCTGCCGGACCTCGACCGAAAGGCCCCGCACGCCGTGAAAGTCGAGGTCGGCGGGCAACGGCAGAGCGTCCAGCTGCTCGCGTCGCGCAACCTCGTCGCGCTGGCGATCGATGTAGCCCTCGTACTTCGTCTGGATCTCGACCTGCGCGGAAACCTGCGGATCTTCGACAGCCGGGTTTACGCCTGCCAGAGTCATCAGGCTATCGTACGTAACCTCAGGACGACGCAGCAAATCATTAAGTGAGTACTCACGATCTATCGATTTACCGAGGACTCGGATCGCGTCGGCATCGTTCAGGATTTTCGGATTGACCCAAGTGGTGCGCAGCCGCTCCCGCTCGCGCGCGACGGCATCGCGCTTGCGCGAGAAGACCTCCCAGCGCGCGTCGTCAACGACGCCCAGGCGACGCCCCGCATCGGTGAGCCGCAAGTCCGCGTTGTCTTCGCGGAGCATGAGTCGATACTCGGCACGGCTGGTGAACATTCGATACGGTTCACTCACGCCGCGCGTCACCAGGTCGTCCACCAGGACGCCGATGTAAGCCTCGTCGCGTCGCGGACTCCAGGACTCGCGTTCCTGGGTACGCAGGGCAGCATTCAGACCGGCGAGCAGGCCCTGTGCAGCGGCCTCCTCATAGCCAGTCGTACCATTGATCTGTCCCGCAAAGAACAGTCCCGCAATGGATTTCGTCTCCAAGGATGCTCGTAGATTGCGCGGATCGAAGTAGTCGTACTCGATCGCGTAGCCGGGGCGGATGATGTGTGCCCGCTCGAGGCCGCGGATCGAGCGCACCAGCTCGTATTGCACGTCGAATGGCAGGCTGGTCGAGATCCCGTTCGGGTAGATCTCGTTTGTCGTCAGCCCTTCGGGCTCAAGGAAGATCTGGTGGCTTTGCTTCCCCGCAAAGCGGTGGATCTTGTCCTCGATCGACGGGCAATAGCGTGGTCCGACACCTTGAATTAAGCCGGTAAACAGCGGCGAGCGGTCGAGTCCGGCACGAATGATCTCGTGCGTCTGGGCATTTGTGTGGGTGATCCAGCATGGTCGCTGCCCCGGGTGCATCTCGCGCCGCCCGAGATATGAAAACACCGGCTCCGGACTGTCTCCGGGCTGTTCTTGCATGACGGCGTAGTCGATGCTGCGGCCGTCCAGTCGCGGCGGCGTTCCGGTCTTTAGCCTTCCGACCGGAAGCTGCATCTCGCGCAGCCGTGCGGCCAGGGTCACAGAGGCCGGATCTCCTGCGCGCCCCGCCTGGTGGCGCTCCAATCCAACGTGAATGATCCCCGCGAGGAAGGTCCCCGCCGTCAGGACAACGGTCCGCGAGGTGAAGCGTACGCCGAGTTGCGTCACGACCCCGGCGACGCGGGGCCCGTCAAGCAGGATGTCATCCACGGCCTGCTGGAAGATTGTCAGATTGGGCTGATTCTCGAGGCGGCTGCGAATAGCCTGCCGATACAGCACCCGATCCGCCTGCGCCCTGGTCGCGCGGACCGCGGGCCCCTTTGAGGCATTGAGGGTCCGAAACTGGATCCCCGCCTCGTCGCTCGCCAAGGCCATGGCGCCACCAAGCGCGTCGATCTCCTTCACCAGATGGCCCTTGCCGATTCCGCCAATCGACGGGTTACAGGACATCTGTCCGAGCGTCTCGACGCTGTGCGTCAGAAGCAGCGTTGCGCAGCCCATACGGGCCGCCGCAAGGGCAGCTTCAGTGCCGGCATGGCCGCCACCGACAACGATGACATCGAATTTGGTCGGAAACTGCATGGAGGCCGCTGCGGGGAGCGCAATGATACGTGAATGTTTCACGTGAAACTACGGGCCTGCGCCAGTTCGCGCGGCCATCGGCTTGATGACTGATGTTCCACGTGAAACAGTCGCACTCGCGCTATCCGGGGGACCTGTCCACAGGGGACTCGCGTGGGACAATCGCGCCCCGTCTGCCCCATGACAATCCTCTCGCAATACGTACAACTATTCCGCGAGCCTGATATGCGAGGGACGATCCTCGCGTCCCTGGTCGGAAGGCTGCCGATCGGGATTTCCGGGCTTGCGCTGCTGCTACTGGTCCAGGCACGCGAGGCCTCGTTCACCGACGCCGGGTTGGTGACCTCCGCCTATCTGGCCGGCCTCGCTGGAATCGCGCCTCTGGTAGGCCGCCTCATAGACCGGGTGGGTCCCCGCCCGGTCCTGCTCGTTGCCGGACTCGCCTATCCGCTGGCCCTCTTCGCGCTGGTCAGCGCGCTCAACCGTGAGGCGCCGCTATGGCTCGTGGCCGTCCTGTCTTTTGCGGCGGGCGCGACCCTGCCCCAGGTCACCACCTGCATGCGTACCCTTTACCGTCGCCGCCTGCAGGACGATAGCCTGCTGGTCACCGCACTTTCGCTCGACTCGGTCCTGATCGAGCTCGTGTTTATCGTCGGTCCAATGCTCGTCGCCTTCTTTGTCGCGACGGCTTCCCCGGCGGCCGCGGTCCTGTTCGGTGCCCTCTGTGCCGCGATGGGCGCCATCTTCATCACACGGACCCCCGCCTTGCGGTCTTGGCCCATCGAACCTCAGCAACGGCAAAGCCTACTCGGCGCTTTGCAGGACCCTTCGTTCCGCCGCCTTCTGGCGGTTCTACTCGGCTACGCAGCCGTTTTCGGCCTGGTCGATATCGGCGCGGCTTCCTACGCCCATGCCACCGGGCACCCCGCGCTGGCGGGCGTCATTCTGGGTGTGATGAGCATCGGCAGTGCAACCGGCGGGCTCGTGTATGGCAGCCGGCCCTGGCACTTGCCACTGACGCGCCAGTTCGCACTGGCACTGATCATCATGGGCGCTTCGATCGCGCCTCTCGCAGTCATAGCCAACCCTTATCTTCTTTCGGTCACGGCGTTGATTTCCGGTGTCACCATGGCGCCGCCGCTCATTATTCAGTCCACGATCGTCGCCAAGACGATGCGCACATCGCAGATGGCGGAAGCGTTCACTTGGGTTACGACTGCCATGTTGTGCGGGGTCGGGATCGGCTTCGCCTGTGGCGGCGCAGTTGCGGAAGTGCGTGGCGCGGGCGCAGTGTTCATGCTTGCCGCCGGAATCTCGGTCTTGATGGGTGCAGCAGCGCGCGGCATCCTGCCGCGCGCCAACTGACGGGGCGACCAATGCTGCGCACAAACAAGCGCAGCATTGGCGTTGCTCAATCCCCGGTTTAGTGATACTATCAAGTGCGCAACATATTGAATATAAAGTATAAAACATATGTCCTCGGTGCTCGACAGGGCGATTACGCGCGCGCGCCTCGCGATCCGTCACACCCGCGCCGATGACATCCCGCAAATCGTAGAAATTCAGAACCGGGTTTATCCAGAGATCGGCGGCTGGCGACCCGAACAGCTCGCGAGCCAGATCAGCATCTTTCCACAGGGCCAGGTCGTCGCCTGCCTTGGTGACCGGGTCGTTGGCGCCGCCAGTTCCCTGATCGTGCAGTGGGGCGAATGGGGCGCACACCACACCTGGAAAGAGGTTACCGGGAACGGTACGTTCAGCACCCATACGCCGAACGCGCGCACCCTCTACGGCGCCGAAGTCTTCGCGGATCCCAAGATGCGGCGCGTCGGCGTCGGCAAAAAGCTCTACCAGGCGCGCCGCCAGATCTGTCGCACGCTCAACCTGCGCCGCATCATGGCCTGCGGGCGCATGCCGGGATATCAGAAGGTCGGCAACCAGATGTCACCCGAGGATTACGCGATGCGCGTCATCTGGGGCGACGTGAAGGATCCCGTGCTGATGTTTCAGTTGCAGGAAGGATTCCAGTACTGCGGCGTGATCAACGGCTACCTGCCATCGGACGAAGAAAGCCGGGGCAACGCGACCATCATCGTGTGGCTGAACGACCGCTATAAGCCGAACCAGCCGACCCTGGTCCCTGAGGGCCCGATCCTGTGAAAGTACGCATTGCGTCGATGCAGTACATGCTGCGCCCGATCGCCGATTGGGCGGAATTCGAGCGCCAGGTCCATCTGATGCTCGACGCCGCGGGCGAATACCACCCGCAGTTCGTGCTTCTGCCGGAGATTTTTACGACACAACTGATGTCGTTCCTTCCAAGGGAACCAGTCGACGTCGCGGTGCGCGCGCTGCACCAATTCACCGAACGCTACAAGGCGCTCATGCGCGAGCACGCGGCGCGCTACGGCTACTACCTCATCGGCGGCAGCCATCCGACGATCCGCGACGGCGAGCTCTACAACACGGCGTTCCTGTTTTCCCCCCACGGCGAAACCTTCGAGCAGGACAAGACCCACCGCACACGCTGGGAACGGGAGCGCTGGAAGACGAGCGCAGGTCACCGCTTGCATCTCTGGGAGACGGAGTTCGGCGACATTTCGATTCTCGTTTGCTACGACGTCGAATTTCCCGAGCTCGCGCGCATGGTCTGCGAGGCGGGCGCCGATATTCTCTTCGTGCCATCGAGCACGGATGATCGCCAGGGATTCTGGCGTGTACGCTACTGTTGCCATGCCCGTGCGATCGAGAACCAGGTCTACGTCGCCATGGCGAGCACCGTCGGCTCGTTGCCGGTCGAAGGCCTCGGCCTGCACTACGGGCAGGCAAGCATTCTGACGCCGTCGGATTTCCCCTTTTCGCGCGACGGGATCGCGGCCGAGGGCATCGCGAATACCGAGCAGATCATCATCGCCGACGTCGACCTCGACCTGCTGTTCGAGAACCGTGTCAACGGGACGACCATTCCGCTCTACGACAAGCGTGACGAACTCTACAAGTCCCCGGTCATCGTGACCAAGACAGGACCGGGCGCCGCGCCTGCCGCGCGCCCGGTGCGCATCACGGGCTAGAGGCGGCGCCGGCGTGCGCCCTGCGTAAAGAACACGAGCGCAACGAGAAGCAGCGCGGGCAGGTACATCCAGTGCTGCGAGGGACGATCGGCCGGCACCTTGAGCGCGTCGATCTGCCAGCCCTGCTCGAATCCAGACTTGCGTGCGCGACTGCCGAAGCGCACGCCAGCGACCCGCACATCGTCACCGAGCACGTTCACCGTCAACCCGGCCTCGGCCAGTCGCTTGCGGCCCTCGTCGGGCGCCCCGAGGCGCACTGCGACGGTCTTGCGCACGTCCTCGCCTTCCAGCGTCATTCCAGCGATCACCATGATGAGGCGTTGATCCTCACCGAGCGATTGCGCCACCCGGACGATGTCCTTCGCCGGCACTTCGACGTACGGCGCGGCGATCTTGTCCATGAAATAGTCGGGCCGGAACAGCGCAAAGGTCGCGAGCAGCAGCGCAGCGATTTCCCACCATCGGCAGCGTGTACGGAACCAGCCCAACGTCGCGGCTGCGAATACCAGCGAGGCTGCCGTCGCCGCGAATACAACGAGCAGCAGCTCGGGCCAGCTTTCCACGTCGATCAGCAACAACGTCGGATTGAAGACGAAGACGAAGGGCAAGACGACCGTGCGCAGCGCATAGAGCGAGCCCTGCAGGCCGGTCTTGATCGGGTCCTCCCCGGAGATTGCCGCCGCCGCGAAGCTTGCAAGCCCAACCGGCGGCGTAATGTCGCCCATGATGCCGTAATAGAAGACGAACAGATGCACTGCGATCAGCGGGATCACCAGGCCCGCCTGCGCGCCCAACTCGACGATCACCGGTGCCATCAGGGTGGCTACGAGGATGTAGTTGGCCGTGGTCGGAACGCCAAGGCCGAGAACCAGACAGACCAGCGCGGTGAACAGCAGCATCACCACGACGTTGCCCTGCGAGACGATCTCCACGAAGTCGGTCATTCGAAAACCGAGGCCGGTCAGCGTGATGCCACCGACAATGATGCCCGCCGTGCCGGTGGCGATCGCGATCCCGATCATGCTGCGCGCGCCGTCGTTCAGACCCTCCACGATCTCGACGAGCCCGCGACGCAGCTCGGTGCCCGCGCCGCCGGCCCGCCGGAACAGCGCGACGAGCGGTCGCTGCGAGCCCATCAGCACGATGAGCGAAACCGTCGCCCAGAATGCGGAGAGCGCCGGCGAGAACTCCTCGATCATCAGGCACCAGATCAATACCCCGATCGGGATCAGAAAGTGGATCCCCGCCTTCACCGTAGGCCAGGTATCCGGCAGCACAGGATTGTCGACGTCGATGTCGACCGGCAGATCCGGGCAGCGCGACGCGACCCACACGGTGTAGACATACAGCCCGCCGAGCAGCCCGCCCAGGATCCACAGGGCGGCGCCACCGAACATCTCCTTTGCCGCCGCCGCAACGAAGTAGATCAGGCCGCAGACCACGACGCTGCCCGAGATGCCGAGACCCCAGGCCCTCAATTTCTGTCCGAAGCCGCGCTCGCGCGCTCGCGCCGTCGGCTCGAGGCCGAGCTTGAGCGCCTCGAGATGCACGATGTAGAACAGCGCAATATATGAAATCACCGCCGGCAGAAACGCGTGCTTGACGACGTCGGTGTAGGGAATGCCGACATACTCGACCATGAGGAAGGCCGCCGCGCCCATCACCGGCGGCATGATCTGGCCGTTGACCGACGACGACGTTTCGATCGCGCCCGCCTTGATGCCGCCGTAGCCCGCCTTTGCCATCAACGGAATGGTGAAGATGCCCCCGGAAACCACGTTCGAGACCGACGAGCCCGAAATCAGTCCGTTCAGCGCCGACGACACGACGGCGACCTTGGCCGGCCCCCCGCGCAGATGGCCGAGCATGGCGAAGGAGACCTGCATCATGTAGTTGCCCGCGCCGGCCCTGTCGAGCAGCGATCCGAACAGCACGAAGATGAAGATGTACCCGGCCGAAACGCCGAGCGCGACGCCGAAGACCCCCTCCGTGGTGAGCCATTGGTGCGAAAGCATGCGCTCGAGCGACGCGCCCTTGTGCGCGAGCACCTCCGGCAGGTACCTGCCGAACATGATGTAGGCGAGGAACACGATCGCCAGGACCATCATCGGCACGCCGACCGCGCGACGGGTTGCCTCGAGCAGCAAGACCAGTCCAATGCAGGCGACAACGATGTCCTGCAGGATGGGCCTTCCGGGCCGAGTCGCGAGATCGGCGTAGAAGAACAGAAAGTAGGACCCTGCGGCCGCGGCCGCAATCGCAAGCAGCCAGTCGAACCAGGGCACGGCTGCGCGCTGCCGCGTGGTACGCATCGCCGGGTAGCACAGGAACGCAAGCAGCAACGCGATGCCGAGATGCAGCGAGCGCGCCTCGGTGTCGTTCAAGACCCCCCAGTTCAGCGCGAACGGCAGCGGGGAGGCGTACCAGAGCTGGAACAGCGACCAGCCCACAGCAATGCCGAAGATCAGCTTGCCGAGCCATCCGCCCGCGGCGCGCCCGCCGATATCGGCGTCGGCCACCAGTTCCTGCAGATCCACGCCGGGTTTCTTGGTGGTCTCCGACAAGATCCCTCTCCGCTACGCAAAAAGGGGCGAGACCGCCGTCCCGCCCCTCCGCCGAGACACGCGGCGGCGCTCGGTGCCGCCGCGCACACGCCCCCGACTACTTCATCCAGCCCTTCTCTTTGTAGTACTTCACCGCACCAGGATGCAGTGGCGCGCTCAGGCCGTCCTTGATCATGTTCTCCGGCTCGAGCACCTGAAACGCCGGGTGCAGCTTCTTGAATTCGGAGAAGTTGTCGAAGACCGCCCTGACGACCTGGTACACGGTGTCCGGGGAGGTACGCGTCGACGACACGACCGTCGCGAGCACGCCGTAGGTCTTGGTCTCCTGCGGATTGTTCGGATACAGGCCCGCGGGAATCGTCGCGTACGCGTAGTACGGATTCGCCTTCACGAGCTTATCGACCGCGGGACCGGTAACCGAAACGAGCTTCGCGCCACAGACGGTGGTCGGATCCTGGATATTCGCCGACGGATGCCCGACCAGGTAGAAAAAGCCGTCGATCTTGCCGTCGCAGAGCGCCGGCCCGTGCTCATCGGCCTTCAGCTCCGAAGCCAGGGCAAAGTCCTTGATCGTCCATCCCATCGCCGCGATCAGCTCGTCGAGCGAAGCGCGCGTGCCGGAACCCGGGTTACCCACGTTGAACTTCTTTCCTTTGAGGTCGGCGAAGGTCTTGATGTTCGACTCCTTGCGCACGACGACGGTGACCGGCTCCGGATGCAGAGAAAAGACCGCGCGTAGTTCCGTGAAGGGTTCCTTGAACTGGTTGCGGCCCTTCACTGCGTTGTATTGCACGTCGGATTGCGCGACGCCCATATCGAGCTCGCCCGCCTTGATCGTGTTGATGTTGAACACCGAGCCACCGGTGGACTCGACCGAGCAACGGATGCCATGGTCCTTGCGGTTCTTGTTGACGAGCCGGCAAATCGCCCCGCCCGCCGGGTAGTACACGCCCGTGACCCCGCCCGTACCGATCGTGATGTATTTCTGCTGCGCGAGCGCGGTTGGCGCTGACAAGAGCATGCCGCCGGCGAGCACCAGGGCGGCAGCGCATACGCGATTTTTCATGTCGGGTTCCTCCTCCAGGTAACCAGCGAAATAGGGTAGCCGATGGCCACCGTACCCGCAACGTTCACGTCGTCGCGGAAATCGCGGACAGCGTCGCCTCGAGCGCACGCTTTAGCTTGTCGACGAGCTCGTCGAGCTCTGGCTCATCGATGATGAACGGCGGCGCGAGCAGCACATGGTCGCCGCGCAGGCCGTCCAGCGTGCCGCCCATCGGGTAGCACAGGAGTCCCTGCGCGAGCGCGTCCTTTTTGACTCGCGCGTGCACGCGCAGCGTGGGATCGAAAGGCTTTTTCGTATCGCGCTCGGCGACCAGTTCGATGCCGCGGAAAAGGCCGCGACCCCGGATATCGCCCACGTTCGGATGATCGCCGAACGCCACCTGCAGGCGCGCATCGAGCGCCTCACCGAGCGGCGCCACGCGCGCAAGCACGCCGTCGTCGTGAAGCCGCCGCTGCACCGCCAGAGCGCCCGCGCAGGCCGCAGCATGGCCGAGGTAGGTATGGCCATGCTGGAAAAAGCCGCTCCCGCCGACGATCGTATCGAAAATCTTCTTCGACGCGAGTACGGCGCCGATCGGCTGATAGCCGGCACCCAAGCCCTTGGCGACCGCCAGCAGGTCGGGCACGATGCCTTCCTGCGCGAAGGCGAACAGCGATCCGCAGCGGCCCATGCCGCACATCACTTCGTCGAGGACGAGGAGCACCCCGTAGCGGTCGCAGATCTCGCGCACGCGGCGGAAATAGCCGGGCACCGGCGGTACCGCACCGAGCGTCGCGCCCGAGACCGTTTCGGCGACGAAGGCCATTACCTTGTCGCCGTCGAGTCGCCGGATTTCGCGCTCGAGTTCCTGCGCCAACCGTTCGCCGTACGCGGCCTCGCTCTCCCCGGGCTGCAACCCACGGTAGGCGTAGCAAGGCGACACGTGGGTCGCCTCGATCAGCAGCGGCTCGAATTGACGTCGTCGCGCCGGATTGCCGCCAACCGCGAGCGCGCCGAGCGTGTTGCCATGATAGGACTGGGCGCGTGCGATGACGTAGCGGCGCTGCGCCTCGCCACGCTCGACGAAATATTGGCGCGCTAGCTTGAGCGCGGCCTCGATCGCCTCGGATCCGCCAGACACGAAGTACACCCTGTCGAACGCACCGGCACTGCGCTCGACAAGCACGTCGGCGAGCTGCTCCATCGGCGCGTTCGAGAAGAACGAGGTGTGGGCATAGGGCAGCACCTCGAGCTGGCGCTGAATGGCCTCGACGACGGCCCGATCGGAATGGCCAAGGCAGGACACGGCCGCGCCGCCGGAGGCATCCAGGTAGCGCTTGCCCTCCGCGTCGACGAGGTACGCACCGTCGCCCCGAACGGCGACCGGGTAGCGGTTGCGCGGGTCGCGATGAAAGACGTGCGTCACGCCATCGCCGGCAGGTCCCGCCCGTCCCGTCTCTATGCAGCCAGCGTCTCGTGCATCCGGCTACGGCGCGCCTCGAGCGCCGGTGGCAGGTGCCGACCGAGCTTGCCGAACAGCTCGTCGTGCAAGCTGAGCTCCGCCTTCCAGTCGTCGCGGTCGACCTGGGTCAGCGCGGCGTAGCGCTCGGCGCTAAAGGATTCCAGTCCCTGCCAGTCGAGATCCTCGAATCGCGGCATGACGCCGAGCGGCGTCTCACGGCCCTGCGCGCGCCCGTGACAGCGCTCGACGATCCACGTCAGCACACGCATGTTGTCGCCGAAGCCGGGCCAGATGAACTTGCGGTTGGCGTCGCGGCGGAACCAGTTGACCCGGAAGATCTTCGGTGCGTGATGCACCGCCTTGCCCATCTTCAGCCAGTGCGCGAAATAGTCGCCCATGTTGTAGCCGCAGAACGCGAGCATCGCCATCGGGTCGCGGCGCACCACACCGACTTTGCCGGTAATTGCCGCCGTTGTCTCGGAGCCGAGCGTCGCGCCCATGTAAACGCCATCCTCCCAGCTGGGTGCCTCGACCACGAGCGGCACGGTCGAGGAGCGGCGCCCGCCGAACACCATCGCCGAGATCGGTACGCCACCCGGATCCTCCCACTTCGGATCGATCGACGGACACTGCGCCGCCGGCACGGTGAAGCGTGCGTTCGGATGCGCCGCGACGCGACCGCAGCCGGGCGTCCATTCCTTGCCCTGCCAGTCGATCAGCTTGGGCGGCGGCGTCTCGTTCATTCCCTCCCACCAGACGTCGCCCTCGGGCGTGAGCGCGACGTTGGTGAAGATCGTGTTCGAGTGCAACATCTTCATCGCGTTGGGATTCGTCGCCTCCGAGGTGCCTGGGGCCACGCCGAAAAAGCCCGCCTCCGGATTGATCGCATAGAAGCGCCCGTCGCGGCCCGGCTTGATCCAGGCGATGTCTTCCCCGATCGTGGTCACCTTCCAGCCCTTGAATGACGGCGGCGGGATCAGCAGCGCGAGGTTGGTCTTGCCGCAGGCGCTCGGAAAAGCCGCCGAGACATAGCTCTTTTCGCCCTGCGGCGATTCGATGCCCAGCACCAGCATGTGCTCCGCAAGCCAGCCCTCGTCGCGCGCCATCACCGACGCGATGCGCAACGCCAGGCATTTCTTGCCGAGCAGCGCGTTACCGCCGTAGCCCGAGCCGAACGACCAGATCTCGCGCGTCTCGGGGAAATGAACAATCCACTTTTCCTTCTCGTTGCAAGGCCAGGGCACGTCTTTCGCGCCCGGCGCGAGCGGCGCGCCAACCGAATGCACGCCAGGCACGAAATCGCCGTCCTCCCCGAGCCAGTCGACGACCGCCCGGCCCATGCGCGTCATGATGCGCATGTTGGCTACGACGTACGGCGAGTCGGAAACCTCGATCCCGATCTGGGCGATGTGCGAGCCGATCGGGCCCATCGAGAACGGCACCACGTACATCGTGCGACCCTGCATGCAGCCGTCGAACAGCCCGTTCAGGGTCTTGCGCATCTTGCCCGGGTCGATCCAGTTGTTGGTCGGCCCCGCGTCCTCGGCGCGCGCGCTGCAGATGAAGGTGCGGTCCTCCATGCGCGCGACGTCGCCGGGATGGGACCGCGCGAGATAGCTGTTCGGTCGGCGCTTTTCGTTCAGCCGGATGAAGGTCCCGGCCTGGACCATTTCTTCACACAGCCGGTCGTACTCCGCCTGGCTGCCGTCACACCATAGGACGCGCTCGGGTTTGGTCAGCGCAGCGATCTCGGCGACCCATTGACGCAGGCCGGCATGCTTGACCCAACTCGGCGAGGATTCGGGGGGCTCGGAACGGGGGGCGTTCATGTCGAGAACTCCGGGGCTGGAAACACTGCCCGGGAGCCGCAAATCAGACGGCTCGAAGGCACCGTGACGCAGCGATAAGTGGGGGTTTCGGAGCAGTTGATTGTAACACTGGGGTCACGCAGCAGTCGCGACCAAAAACAGGCGCCGGAACGGGAAAAGCGTACTGCCATCGTCACGCTTCGGGTACGCATCGAGCACCCGCAGGCGGTATTGCGCTTCGAAGGCACCGCGAAGCGGCTCTGGCAAGGCCTCGAGCAGCGCGCCAAGCCAGGTTGATCGCGTCCAGTCCGCGACCGGGTTCTCTCCGTGCAGGACCTGGAGGTAGTCCGTCGACCAGATGTCGATGCGCCCGAATCGCGGCGCAAGCAGCGCGTAGTAGTCCGCAGCATCGAGCACCGGGGCTGGCCTTAGGACGCCCGCGAGGTGCGTCCGATAGGGTCGCTCGAGGGCAAGCGCGTGCATCAGAGAATGCGAAGGCGCCGAAAAATTGCTCGGCATCTGCACGGCGAGCACGCCGCCCGGAGTGACCGCATCGGCCAGCCGCGGAAATACCGTGGCGTGATCGCCCAGCCAGTGCAGCGCGGCGTTCGAAAACACGAGGTCGAACCGCTCGCTTGCCTGCCAAGCGCCGAGGTCCACTTGCCGCCAGCTGATCGTTCCGCTGCGCGCCCGCGCGGTTGCCAGCATCTCGGCGGCACTGTCGAGAGCGAGGATGTACGCCTCGGGCCAGCGCTGCGCCAGCAACAGCGTGACGTTACCGCTGCCGCAGCCGAGATCGACGATGCGACGTGGCGCGGCGAGCGCCACGCGGCCCAGCAGGTCGAGCGCCGGCCGTATGCGATGGTCGGCGAACGCCTCGTAAGCCTGCGGATTCCAGGTCATCGCCTACTTTCCGATGCAGAAGCGCGCAAAGATCTCCCCGAGAAGTTCGTCGGCACTGAATTCGCCCGTAATCTCTCCGAGGGCTGTATGCGCAAGACGCAGCTCCTCGGCAAATAGTTCCCAGCGGCCATGCTCCTGCGCTGCGGCCGCGAGGTGATTGCGCGCTTTGCTCAGCGCGCGCAGGTGGCGCTCGCGCGCGAGGAACAGCGACGCTTCGCCCGGATGCCAGCCCGCGGCGTCCAGAATCGCACGGCGCAGCGCGTCGAGTCCGGCGCCGGTCTTTGCCGACACCGCGACGCTGTCCGCCTCAGCACCGCTGCCCGCGTCGAGCCGATCGATCTTGTTCGCCACCCGCACGCAGGGGATCCCATCCGGCATCGCTGCGAGCAATGCGCGCTCCTCGTTCGAGAGCCCCGCGCCAGCCTCAACGACGAACAACACGACGTCGGCGCGCGCAATCTCCGCCCGTGCGCGTTCGACTCCGATGCGTTCGACCTCCTCGCGTGACTCGCGAAGGCCGGCGGTATCGACAACGACCAGCGGCACACCGTCGATCTCGATCGATTCGCGCAGCGCGTCGCGCGTCGTCCCGGCGATCGGCGTCACGATTGCCCGGTCCTCGCCAGCCAGCCGGTTGAGCAAGCTCGACTTGCCGACGTTCGGCCGCCCCGCGAGCACCACATGAACGCCGCTGCGCAGCAGGCTGCCCTGCCGGCTGCGCGCAAACACCGCCTCGAGCGCAGCGCGCACGTGCTCAAGCCTGCCCGCCGCGTCGTCCCGATGCAGCGCGTCGACTTCTTCTTCCGGGAAATCGAGCATCGCTTCGGTCAGCGCGCGCAGGTCGACGAGCGCAGCGGCAAGGGATTCGATCGCAGCCGAGAACTCGCCTTGCAGTGAGCGCAATGCGGAGCGCGCCGCGCTGCGACTCGCCGCATCGATCAGATCGGCGACGGCTTCGGCCTGCGCGAGATCAAGCCGCCCTTCGAGAAACGCACGCCGCGTGAACTCGCCCGGCTCTGCAAGCCGCGCGCCCGCATCCAGGCAGGCCGTGAGCAGCGCATGCATGACCACGGGCCCGCCGTGTCCCTGCAGTTCGACGACCGCCTCGCCGGTATACGAGTGCGGTGCGGGAAAGAACAGTGCGAGTCCCTCGTCGATCGTGTCCCCATGGGCGTCGCGAAACACGGCCAGCTTCGCCTGGCGCGGCGCAGGCAATGCGCCGATCAGCGCGCGCGCAATACCGGGGGCGCCGGGCCCTGACACACGTACGACACCGATGCCACCGCGCCCGGCGGGTGTGGCAATGGCTGCAATGGTGTCGCGCGGTGCGGGTGTTGCGTCAGCGTCTGGCATGGGCAGTCTTGTCGCGGTCAAACATGCGCTGAATCTGCCACTGCTGTGCGATTGAAAGACAATTGTTCACCAGCCAGTAGAGCACCAGGCCGGCCGGAAAAAAGAAAAAAAACACGCTGAAGACGTACGGCATGAACTGCATCACCTTCGCCTGCACCGGATCGGGCGGCTTGGGGTTCATCCGCGTCTGCAGGATCATCGTGCCGGCCATCAGGATCGGCAGTACGTAGTACGGGTCGAGCGCCGAAAGATCCTTGATCCACAGAACGAAAGGTGCATGGCGCAGTTCGATCGCGGCGAGCAGAACCCAGTACAGCGAGATGAACACCGGGATCTGCACCAGAATGGGAAAGCAGCCACCCAGCGGGTTGATCTTCTCGGTCTTGTAGAGCTCCATCATCGCCTGGTTCATCTTCTGCCGGTCGTTCGCGTACATCTCGCGAATCTTGGTCAGCCGCGGCGTGACCAGCTTCATCTTGGCCATCGACTTGTAGCTCGCGGCCGAGAGCGGGAAGAACACCAGCTTGATCATGATCGTGAGCAGGATGATCGCGACCCCCCAGTTGCCAACTAGGCCGTGGAATTTCTCGAGCAGCCAGAACAGCGGCCAGGCAATGATCGTCAGCCATCCGTAGTCGACAACCAGATCGAGGCCGGGCGCCGCTGCCTTGAGCCGCCACTGTTCCTGCGGCCCAACGAACAACCGCATCTGCGTGCTGCCGGTTTCGCCCGCGGCGATATTGCCCAAACCCACGATCGTGCCGACAGCGAACTGGTCATCAGGAAGCTTGCGTGCGTAGTATTCGCGCGGCTCCCCTTCCGGTGGCAGCCAGGCGGCGACGAAATAGTGCTGTGACATCCCGATCCAGCCGTCCTTCGCCTGCGCAGGAATCTTGGTGTTGCCCTTTGCGACGTCGGAAAAATCAACTTTGTGATACGCGGTCTCCTGCGTGTAGAACACCGGGCCGGTGAACGTTTTCATCATTGCCGTCTGACCGGCGGGCGGCTTGTCATCGCGTACCAGCTGAAAATACGCGTGCGGCTGGATCGGCCCGGCCGTGCCGTTCTTCACCGTGTAGCCGAGATCGACGATGTAGCTGTTGCGGTGAAAGGTATAGCGCTTCTCGACGATGACCCCATCATCGCCTTGTGCGCTGAGGCGCAGCTGCAGCGCGTCCTGTCCAGGGGCAAGCTCGCGTGGCCCGGGTTCAAACTGCCACACACTGCGATGGTTCGGTCCGCCTTCCCCGGTCAGGCCGCTTTGCGCGGCGTAGTGGTGGTTGGGACCGAGAAGGATAAACCGCTTGGCCGCGTCCTCGGCGTCGCGGTGCTTGATCAGTTCGACCTCGCGCAGGGTTCCGCCAATGCTGTCGATCTCGGCAATCATCAAGTCGGTGCGCACGCGCACGATCTGGCCTTTTGCCGCGGGGGCGGCGGGCGTTGGGAGCGCAGCCGCGCCTGCCTTCGGTGCCGGCGATGCTGCGCTTTTTCCCTCGATCGGCACGCGCGGCGTCGGTACGGTCTGCTGCGCCTTTTGCGCAGCCGTTTGCGGCACGGGCTTCGGGCGATTGTGCCGTTCCCAGGCATCCCAGAGCATCAACACCGAGAAGCTGAAAACGAGCAGCAGGATGAGGCGTTGGGTATCGAGGTTCATTCGGCCTCGCAGCCTGTCTCGCGGGCCCGCGGCACAGGGTCGTAGCCCCCGCGATGCCAAGGTCCACAACGCAGGATCCGGCCGGCGGTCAGCCAGCCCCCGCGCCAGGCGCCGTGCGCATGAAGCGCCTGCTCCGCATATTCCGAGCAACTCGGGTAGAAACGGCATGCCGGCGGCAGCAAGGGGCTCAGCACAAGCCGGTAGCCTCGTACGACGAACCGCAACAGCTTGGCAATCATTTGTCTTCCAAACGCACCAGCAGCGCTCTCAGGCGCGTCAGCATCTCGGTCGAGGGTCTGACGCCCAAGGGCGGACGAACAAGCAAGTCGATGGACCCGAGGGCCGCGTGTTCCAGCCTAAACGCCTCCCGGATGTACCGCTTGATGGCATTTCGTGTAGCCGCAAGGCGGGCATGGCGGCGCGAGATCACGATCCCAAGGCGCGCCGGGCCGCTTTCGCGGCGCGCCATGTAAAAAAGGTACCCGCCTGCGCTGCGCCGCGTGCCGCCTCGCAGCAGGCGCTCAAAATCCGCGCTTCGCGCGATTCGCCGCGTGCGATCGAACGCCGACTTGCGCGAACTGGCGCCCGACACGCACGCGCCGCGCTCAGACGCCGAGGCGCTTGCGCCCTTGTGCGCGACGAGCCCGCAGTACCGCGCGTCCGCCGCGGGTGCGGCTGCGCACCAGAAATCCGTGACGCCGTGCACGACGCGTTTTCGACGGCTGAAAGGTACGCTTCATCGCTACCCCGAGGGAAAAAGGGCGGTATTACAGCCCGTGGCAGGAGTCCTTGTCAAATCAGGCAGTTTCCAAGATCGTGCCTGTGGATAACTTACCTCGTTGAAGGTAGAATTTTAACCTCAACGAAGCCCCTATTCCGCGCTTCGAAGCCGTCGTCGAACAAGCACCCGAATAAGCCACCCGAGCCCATGCAAAACCTTTGGGAAGCCTGCCTGCGCCGACTGGAGCAGGAACTCCCCACACAGCAGTTCAATACCTGGGTTCGGCCGCTCACGCCAGAGACCTCCGAGGAGCCGCAAACCCTCGTTCTCGCGGCGCCAAATCGCTTCGTACTGGAGCTGGTGCGCGAACGTTTCGCTTCGAAAATCCAGCGCCTGGCGGCTGAAGCGAGCGGCAGCGCGCTCGAACTCAAGCTCGTCCTGGCGCGCGCCGTCGATGCGCCCCAGCGTGTCGTCGCGGGCGTTCCGGTGGCGGCGCCGCCCGCCGCGGAAGCGCCGGCTGCATTTGAACGCGCGCGCCTAAACCGCGGCTTCACCTTCGAGAGCTTCGTGACCGGCAAGGCGAATCAGCTCGCCCGCGCCGCGGCGATTCAGGTCGCTGAAAATCCGGGCGTGTCCTACAACCCGCTGTTCATCTACGGGGGCGTCGGCCTGGGCAAGACACATCTCGTGCATGCGATCGGCAATCACCTCGCAGAGCAACGGCCACAGGCTCGCATGCGGTACATCCACGCCGAACAGTACGTTTCCGACGTCGTGCGCTCGGTGCGACAGCGATCGTTCGACGATTTCAAGCGCTACTACCATTCCCTCGATCTTTTGCTGATCGACGATATCCAGTTTTTTTCCAACAAGGACCGGACACAGGAGGAGTTTTTCTACGCCTTCAACGCCCTGGTCGACGCACACAAGCAGATCGTCATTACCTGCGACACCTATCCGAAGGAAATCTCCGGCATGGAGGAGCGCCTCATTTCGCGCTTTGGGTGGGGTCTTACGGTGGCCATCGAGCCGCCCGAGCTCGAGATGCGGGTCGCCATCGTGCTGAAGAAAGCAGAGGTCGAAGCGAGCGCACTGCCCGAGGACATCGCGTTCTTTATCGCGCAGAATATTCGCTCCAACGTGCGCGAACTCGAGGGCGCATTGAAGAAAGTGCTCGCCTTTGCACGATTCACCGGACGCGAGCTTGACCTGGAGCTCGCCAAGGAAGCGCTGCGCGACATCCTGAACGTCGCCAACCGCCAGATCACGATTGACGGAATCCAGAAGGCCGTCTCCGACTATTTCAAGATTCGTATCGCGGACATGCATTCAAAAAAAAGGAGCCGAAACGTCGCGCGGCCGCGCCAGGTGGCGATGGCGCTTGCAAAGGATCTTACGCAGATGAGCCTGCCAGAAATCGGCGAAGCCTTCGGCAATCGGGATCATACGACGGTACTCCATGCATGCCGGACGATTACCGATCTGCGAAAGAAAGACGGCGGTTTGAACCGGGATTACCTGGTCCTCGAGCAGGCGCTCAAGCGGTGAGGTATTCAGCGGGACAAGCTGTGCGTATCGTTGGGATGAATTGTGCGTAACTCGCCCGCACTTCCGAAGCTCGGAAACTGTTCGATCTTGTGCACAGACTGTGCACAGCTTCTCCCGGACACAACCTCGCCGCAAGTCGTTGTGCGATATGACAGATCGGGTTTAACCGGTGAACTGTCAAGCACCTACTATAACTACTAGGTAAAAAGATATGGTTCTAGTAAAGGCAAAGCGAGACGAAATACTCGAGCCTCTTTCCGCCGTCAGCGGTATCATCGAACGCCGCCACACGTTGCCGATCCTGTCGAACGTGCTGATCGAACCCAGTGCCGACGGACTCGGGTTCCTTGCGACCGACATCGAGATTCAGATCACCGCGCGCGCGACGATTGGCGAGCGCGGAGAGGCACGGGCGGTGACCGTGGGCGCGCGAAAGCTGGTCGATATCCTGCGCGCGCTTCCGGACAAGACCGAGGTGACGCTTCAGCAGCAAGACAAGCGTTTGCTCGTCAAGGCGGGAAAGAGCCGGTTCAGCCTGCAGACGCTGCCGGCGGAGGATTTTCCGCGTCTGGCGGCGCCGAGCGGCGAGACTGCACGATTCGCGCTGCCCCAAAAGGCGCTTCGCCATCTGCTGGGCATGGTTCAGTACGCCATGGCCCAGCAGGATATTCGTTACTACCTCAACGGCCTGCTCATGGTCGTCGAGGATCAGCGACTGAAGCTCGTCGCGACCGACGGGCACCGGCTCGCCTACGCGGCGATGGCCGTGGAGAGCGAACTGCCGCGTCAGGAGGTGATCGTGCCGAGGAAGACGGTGATCGAGCTCGGCAAGCTCCTTTCGGATGGCGACGACCCAGTCGAGGTCGAGCTGTCTTCCTCGCAGGCGGCGTTCCGCTTCAGCGGCATCGAACTGGTATCGAAGCTCGTCGATGGAAAGTTCCCGGACTATACGCGCGTCATACCCACACAGCACAAGAACGCGCTGCGCGTCGAGCGAGAGGTCCTGCGTCAGTCGCTGCTGCGTGCAGCGATTCTGTCGAACGAAAAATTCCGCGGCGTCCGCTGGGTCCTGACCGATGCGAGCCTGAAGATCGTGTCCTCCAACGCAGAGCAGGAAGAAGCGCAGGAGGAGCTCGACGTGAATTACAAGGGCGACGGGCTCGACATCGGCTTCAACGTCAACTATCTGCTGGATGTGCTGAACAACGTGAGCGGTGCGGAGGTCGAGTGCCTGTTTGGCGACGCATCCTCCAGCACGCTTTTTCAGTTCGAATCCGAGCCGGAGTTCCGGTATGTCGTCATGCCGATGCGCATATGAAAGCACTTTCTTCAATCGGCGGGTGCTTAGGAAATAGGAAAAACAAACGTGGGTGAACCGGAACAGAATGCGGTCGCGGACGCCGATACCTATGGGTCCGAAAGCATCAAGGTCCTCAAGGGGCTCGAGGCTGTTCGCAAGCGTCCCGGGATGTATATCGGGGACACCTCGGACGGCACCGGGCTGCATCACATGGTGTTCGAGGTCGTCGATAACGCGGTCGACGAAGCACTCGCAGGCTACTGCAACGAGATCGTCGTCACGATCCATACCGACAGCTCGATCTCGGTGCTCGACAACGGCCGCGGCATACCGACCGACGTCAAGGAAGACGACGAACTCAAGCGATCGGCGGCCGAAATCGTGATGACCGAGCTGCATGCCGGCGGAAAATTCGACAGCAACTCGTACAAGGTCTCTGGTGGACTGCATGGGGTTGGTGTATCGGTGGTCAATGCGCTCTCCGAGTCACTGCGTCTAACCATCTGGCGAGATGGGCGCGTGCACGAGCTGGAGTTCAGCGACGGGGTTCCGACGGGTCCGTTGCGCGTCACGGGCACAACCGAGAAAAGAGGCACCGAAGTTCATTTCCTTGCATCGAAGGAGGTGTTCGGTAACGTCGACTATCACGCGGATATTTTGTCGCGTCGCCTTCGCGAGCTCTCGTTCCTGAACAACGGCGTTCGGATCCTTCTCGTCGATCAACTCTCGGGAAAAGAAGAAAGCTTCGAGTTCTCCGGGGGCGTAAAGGGATTTGTCGAGTACATGAATCGCGCGAAGACCGTTCTCCACCCGAACGTCTTTGTGGCATCGGGAGAAAAAGACGGGATCGTGGTCGATGTGGCCATGCAATGGAACGATACCTTCCAGGAATCGGTGCTCTGCTTTACGAACAACATCCCGCAGCGCGACGGCGGTACGCACATGACCGGCCTGCGGGCTGCGATGACACGGGTACTGAACAAGTACATCGAGGAGCATGAGTTCGCGAAGCGCGCGAAGGTGGAGACGACGGGGGACGACATGCGCGAGGGCCTCGCCTGCGTGTTGTCGGTGAAGGTCCCCGAGCCCAAGTTCTCGTCGCAGACCAAAGAGAAGTTGGTGTCGTCCGAGGTGCGCCCGGCGGTCGAAGAAGTGGTCGCTGAGCACCTGCGGCAGTACCTCGACGAGCGGCCCAACGATGCGCGCGTGATCACCGGCAAGATCGTCGATGCTGCCCGCGCGCGCGAAGCGGCTCGCCGGGCCCGCGAAATGACACGGCGCAAAGGCGTGCTGGACTCGATGGGACTGCCCGGGAAGCTGGCAGACTGCCAGGAGCGGGACCCGACGAAGTGCGAACTCTACCTGGTCGAGGGAGATTCGGCGGGTGGATCGGCCAAGCAGGGTCGCGACCGAAAATTTCAGGCGATCCTTCCATTGAAAGGAAAAATCCTGAACGTCGAGCGGGCGCGCTTTGACAAGTTGCTCTCGTCCGCAGAGATCGCGACGATGATTACGGCGCTTGGTTGCGGAATCGGCAAGGATGAATACAACCCCGAGAAGCTGCGTTACCACCGCATCATCATCATGACTGACGCAGACGTCGATGGATCGCATATACGGACGCTGCTGCTGACATTCTTCTACCGGCAAATGCCGGAGCTGGTTGAGCGGGGCCACATCTATATTGCGCAGCCACCGCTGTACCGGGCGAAGCTCGGCAAGGCCGAGCGCTATCTCAAGGACGAGCATGAATTGAATGAATTCATGCTCAAGCAGGCCCTGGTCGACGCGGCGCTCTGTCCCGCCTCAGGCCGCGAGCTGATTACGGGCGATGCGCTTGCCGAGCTTGCGAAGTCCTATCTCATCTCCGAAGCAGTGGTCGAGCGCGCATCGCGCTGGATCGACCGGGGATCGCTGGTAGCGCTCCTGCGCGGCGTGCAAATCGACCTTTCGCGTCGGGAAGCGGCGGAAGCCTCGGCTGAAGCGCTGCTCGCCGCGCTGCCGGGTAACGGCGTCCGGGTGCGTGCCGATTTCGACGGCAAGACGGATCGCTATCAGATTCGGATCGAGCGCAGCTGGCACGGCAATCTGCGCATCTCGAACATCGATACGGAATTCGTCGCGTCGGGCGACTACACGCAGATTCGGCAGACCGCCGAGATGCTGCGCGGGCTGGTCGGCGTGGGCGCGTTTGTCCAGCGGGGCGAGAAGAAACAGCCCGTGCAGGACTTTCCCGAGGCCATGCGCTGGCTGCTGGCAGAGGTGAACAAGGCGATGGGGCTGCAGCGTTATAAGGGCCTCGGCGAAATGAACCCGTCGCAGCTTTGGGAAACCACCATGGATCCGGGATCGCGCCGGCTGCTGAGAGTTCAGATTGAGGACGGCATCGCCGCCGACGAGATCTTCACCAAGCTGATGGGCGACGAAGTCGAACCTCGCCGCGCGTTCATCGAATCCAACGCGCTCGGGGTGCGCAACCTCGATATCTAGGGCCGCGTGCGCCGCGCGGCCTACCGCGCGGCGCGTTTGCGAGTGGCCGGACGTTTCTGCGGCGCCTTGGCCGGCGCGGCGGTCGTTGCCTTCGTTTTGCCGGGCGCGGGGTGCGCGACAGCGCGCTTGCTGCGGGTTTTCGTCTCGGTCTTCGCTTTTGCCGCGGCGGGACGCGCTGCGCCTGCCGTACCGTCCGCGGCTCTGGCACGCGCCATGAATTCGAAGCCGACACGACCTTCCGGCTGCCGCACGAGGAAGGCCTTGAACGGCCGCCCCTTCTTCGAGATGAAGCGTGTCAGCAAGTCTGTCTTGCCTTCGGCGAGCAGCTTTTCCATCTGTGCGCGCTCGACGGCTTGCTGGAGGATCACCTTGCCGGTGCGGAAATCGCAGCTGCGATCCTGGCCAAAGGCTTTCTCGCACACATAGGCCGCCCCATGCTCGTACACGGCGGCGCCACATTTCGGGCAGGGGCCGAGGCTGCGCTGGTCGGAGAAGTCCGGCGCCTCGGCAAACTGATCGGACGCCGCGCCCTGGCCGAAGTCGAACTCGAGGCGATACTCGTCCGTAAGGCGGATGCCGGCGGTAAACGGGCGGCCGATCTTGCTCCGGAATCCGTTGAGCGGCCCGATGAAGCGCTCGCGGAACAGCTGCGCGATTTCATCGGGTGACCATTCGCGGCCGGATAGCACCTTCCAGAGCGAGAAATCGCATTTCTGGCACTGGAACTTGCGGTAGTTCTCCTGCACTGTCGCCCCACATTTTGGGCAGGGCTCGGAGACCGTGGCGAACGCGGCGTCCGGAATCTCTCCGTTGCGGATGCGCTCGACAAGATCGCGCGTGACGTCTTCGATGTGATCCATGAACTCCTCGCGCCGCAGCTTGCCGAGCTCCATTTGCTTGAGCTTGTATTCCCAGTCGCCAGTGAGCTCGGGGGACGTGATCTCGCTTACGCCGAAATGCTTCAAGGCGAAAAACAGCGAGAACGCCTTCGGCGCCGGAACGAGCTCCCTGCCGTTGCGATGAACGTACTCCTCGTGGAGCAGGCCCTCGATAATCGCCGCGCGGGTCGCCGGCGTGCCCAGGCCTTTCGCCTGCATGGCCTCGCGCAACTCGTCGTCCTCGACGAGCTTGCCGGCGCCCTCCATGGCGGAGAGCAGCGTCGCCTCCGTGTAGCGTGGTGGCGGTTTGGTCTGGTTCGCCTGGCTGGTCACGTCGAGCGTTTGCACCGTCTCGCCGGGCGCGATCGGCGGCAGACTGTCGCTTTGTTCCTGCGCTTCCCGGCCGTAGACCGCGAGCCAGCCAGTCTTCTGCAGCACGCGTCCGTCAGTGCGGAACTGATGCTCACCGAGCCGCGTGATTCGCGTGGTTTGCAGATACTCGGCCGCGGGATGAAACACCGCGAGGAACCGGCGCACGACCAGGTCGTAAAGCTTCTGCTCGGCCTCGTTCAGGTGACGCGGCACCTGCAAGGTCGGGATGATCGCGAAGTGGTCCGAGATCTTGCTGTTGTCGAAAATCCGTCGGCTGGGCGTGATCCATTTGTTCTTCAGAATGTTCCGCGCATGCTCGCCGATTTCCTTCACGTCGCTAAGGGCCTTCATCGTCTCCTTGACCGTGTCGAGGTAGTCCTCGGGCAGCGCCCTCGCGTCGGTACGCGGGTAGGTCAGGACCTTGTGGCGTTCGTACAGTGCCTGCGCGAGGGACAGCGTTCCCTTCGCGGAGAATCCGAAGCGACCGTTGGCTTCGCGCTGCAGACTGGTCAGGTCGAACAGCAGCGGGGGCTGCTGGGTCGATGGCCGGGTTTCCTCGGTCACATTGCCGCGGGCGTCGCGGCAGGCCGCGACGATCGCATCGGCGGCATCGCTGCTCCACAAGCGATCCGCCCTGCGCTCGGCATCGTCGTCCTTGCGGAACGCGGGATCGATCCAGCGCGCCGTGTACTCGCCAGCCTTGGCCGCAAAGCGCGCATGGACTTCCCAGTAGTCGCGCGGGACAAAGGCGCGTATCCGCTCCTCGCGCTCGACCAGTAGCGCGAGCGTGGGCGTCTGAACCCGACCGACCGGCGTCAGGTAAAAGCCGCCCTCTTTCGAATTGAAGGCTGTCATCGCCCGCGTTCCGTTGATTCCGACCAGCCAGTCGGCCTCCGAGCGGCACTTTGCCGCATCGGCAAGCGGTCGCAATGCCTTGTCGGGCCGCAGGCTCGCAAAGCCCTCGCGGATCGCCGGCTGCGTCATCGACTGCAGCCACAGCCGCGAGATCGGCTTGTCGGTTCGCGCGTGCTGCACGATGTACCGGAAAATCAGTTCCCCTTCGCGTCCCGCGTCGCAGGCATTGACAATTTGGGTCACGTCCTTGCGCTTGATCAGACGCAACAGCAGATTGAGGCGCTCGGCGTTGCGCTCGATCGGTGCGAGATCGAAATGCGGCGGGATGACGGGCAGGTGCGCGAATGACCATTTTCCCCGCTTCACTTCGAATTGCTCGGGCACTGCGAGCGTGAGCAAGTGCCCGACGGCGGCCGCCAGCACGTAGTCGTCGCTTTCGAAATAATCGCCCTTTCGCGTGAACCCGCCGAGCGCACGAGCGATATCGGCCGCGACGGACGGTTTCTCCGCAATGATCAGACTCTTAGCCACGTGAACGTGCCTGTGCTCCAGTGTTGGGTTGTTGCGCCGACACACATCGCGCGAACCCCGCGCACTGCGCCATCGGCCGTGAAAGGCGGCAGATGATAAGTGCAAACTCCGCGCCGCGGCAACCGCATGCGGCCCCGTCCGTGCGCGCGTACGCGCCGCGATTCCTCTGTATGCTCGCGTGCGCGCGCACGCACGCGAGGCCCGTCGACCGCGATTGCGTGATGCGCGTGCGGCCTTGGCCGCAGCGATGCGGATCAGCTGGGCAGCTGAGACTCCGGTTCGATGAACAGATCGTGCGCGAGCAATTGGCGGCTCGGCAGCCCCCGGCTCCACAGCACCATCAGAACGATCACCTTGAGCTGTGCAAGCACGAGCGGTTCGCCGTCCGCGGCCAGCGCACGCTCGAGCACCTGTTCCCGCGTCTGCGGACAAAGAACGCCCGACTGCTCGAGCGTCAGGAGATAACCGAGACAGGCGGTCTCCAGCTTGGCCAGCTCGCGGGGTGAGAACACGCGGTGTGCGGCTTCGACATCGGGCACGGATACAGCCTCGCGCGTGGCAACCGCACGCATGCCGGCAAGCCAGCGCAGCGCCGAGTGGATTTCTTCTCTCTCGAACCCCGCGGCCGAGAGCTTGCGTGCGATCTTGTCGCCGTTGTACGCGAGATCCGTTCGCTCGTAGTGCTCGTACACGTAGGCTAGAACCTCGTACATGGGCGACCTTTCAATGTAGGCGTTGGAAAAGTCCGCCGGCGAGCGTTTCTACCCGGCCAGCGAGTTCGAGTCGAAGCAGCTCGGCGGCGATGCGCTCGATCGGCCAGCCGGTCTGCACGCGTAGCGCCTCCAGGTCGACCGGATTGTCGCCCATCAGCGTGAGCAATGGCGAATCCTCGGACGCATCCGGCGATCGCCAAGGCGCCGAGACGCTCGCCGGCACTCCGCCCGGCAGGAGCCCAGAAAGCTCGCTCAACACGTCGTCGGCGCTTTCGACGAGCTTAGCACCCGACTTGATGAGCGCGTGACAACCTTTCGACAGCGGCGAATGGATAGAGCCGGGGATTGCAAAGACCTCGCGGCCCTGCTCGAGTGCAGCCCGCGCAGTGATGAGCGAGCCCGATTCGAGCGCAGCCTCGACGACCAGGCAGCCCAGTGCGAGCCCGCTGATGAGCCGATTGCGCCGCGGAAAATGGCCGGCGGCGGGCTGCGTACCAAGCGGAAACTCGCTCAGCAGCGCGCCCCGGGCGGCGATGTCCTCGGCGAGCGTCGCGTGGCGCGCAGGATACGTCACGTCGATGCCGGTGCCCAAAACCGCCACCGTCGATCCGCCGCCCTCGAGCGCGCCGCGGTGCGCTGCGCCATCGATGCCAAGCGCCAGGCCGGAGACGATCGTCAGTCCTGCCTCGCTGAACGCACGCGCGAAGCGCTCGGCGTTGCGGTTGCCTTGCGCGGTCGAATTGCGGCTACCGACGATTGCGAGCGCGGGTTGGTTCAGCAGCGCGTGGCGCCCGCGAACATAGAGAAGGGCCGGTGGATCCGGAATTTCGAGCAGACGGTTGGGATAGCTTGCATCGCCCAAGGTGACAATCGCGCAATCGGGCTGCTCACTCCAGGCGAGCGCGCGTTCGACGGCCGCGTCAAGCACAGTGGAATCGAGCGCATCGTAGGCGCTCCGCGGTAACGACGTCGCCAACTCGCGCGCGGGCGCGGCAAGCACCTGCTCGGGCAGGCCATAGCGGGTCAGCAAGTCTCGAATTTTGGAGGGACCGAGGCCGGGCGCGAGCGTAAGGCGTAGCCAGCTCGCGAGCCCGGCATCGGATCTCATCCGCGCGAAGTTCCCGGGTCGTCAGCCGGCAGCGGACATGCGGGACGCAAGCAATCGATCACGGGCACCGAACCGAACTCCTCAGGGCGTCTGCACAACGTCCAGATTGTTGACGGGCCGGCTGACCTTCATGACGAGCGCGTAGGACACGCGCTCAAAGACGCGGAATACGAACACCAGCCCGTAGCGTTCCTCGGGTGTTTGCAGGGTGCCGACATTCGCGACCTTGACGGGCCGGCTCTGCGAATACAGTGCGAGTACATGGCCGACCTCGAGTCCGTCTGCGGCGCCGCGATTCAGCGTGACGACCCCATTCTGTCCTTCCTCCGCAAGCCGTCCGCGATAGCCATAGATGGCAATGACGCGCCCCTTGACGAAGCTCGCCGGCGCATGCGGCACGTAATCGACGATCTGGGGTTTGCCGACGGGAATCAGCTTGTCGCCGGTACCGATTTCCTCGGTCGAGCTGGTGAGTTCGACCGCGGCCGGATCGCCCGTGCCGATCTGGCGCGCCGTGCCGAGATAGCGCGCTTCGAAGCCCAGGGTCTGCTCGGTGTCCGGGTCAATCAGCGGCTTGCCCTGCCGGTAGACATACCAGGAAGAATCGGCTTTGCTGTCGGCAATGCCGGTCACGTAGGCGCGATCGCCGGCAGACATCACCACGCGATCGTTTTGTGTGGCGACGATGGTGGGTGCCTTCTCGAGTCCATCGGGCTCTACGACCAGCGGGCGCGACAGGAAGGGGTCGATGACTGATGGCGGAATTGCGGGAATCGGCTCGTCGGTCGTGCCTTCGTCACGCACGCGGGGCGAAAGCCGATTCGGGTCCTTGCCGCCCGCGATCGACAGCCGCCCGCTCAGCCGATCGAGCTTGATGACATCCCCGGGATAGATCAGGTTCGGATTCTTGATCTGATCTTTGTTTAGATTCCACAGCTCCGGCCAGCGCCAAGGCGCATCCGTAAAGCGCCCGGCGATGTCCCAAAGTGTGTCGCCTTTGACGACCGTGTAGGTATCCGGCGCGTCGGCTTTGACCATCGCTGGTTTTGGCGCGGCTGCATCCGCCGCCCCCATGGCCAGCGCGGCCAAGGCGAATACAAGCGCTGTGATAGACTTTCCCAATTGCTTGAACATAGGACCCCCGATCGCGGTCTAAGTGCCCGGGAAGGCTTGATTTTCTGGTAAGCGACCCAAATTTAGCATATTCCCGAGACAGCTTACGTGCCGCGTGAAATGCTGCCTCTAATACATTAAATTTGCAAGCGTTTTCTAGTTGTTTCATGGCACTACTGCACATTCTTCGATACCCAGACGCACGCCTTCACAAGGTGGCCGCCCCCGTGACGGTCTTCGACGAAGCGCTCAAGCAGCTGGTTGCCGACATGGCCGAGACTATGTACGCGGCCCCCGGCATCGGCCTGGCCGCGACCCAGGTCGATATTCACAAGCAGGTCATCGTGATCGATGTGTCCGAGCGACGCGACTCGCTGGTCGTCCTCGTGAATCCGGAGATCCTCGAGTCGCAAGGTGAATCGGACATCGAGGAGGGCTGTCTTTCGGTGCCCACGGTTTACGAAATGGTTCCGCGTGCCGAGCGCGTCAAGGTGCGCGCGTACGACCAGAACGGCAATCCGTTCACCCTTGAGGCGCAGGGCCTGCTGTCGGTGTGCCTGCAGCACGAGATGGACCATCTGCGGGGTAAGGTGTTCGTCGAATACCTCTCGCAGCTCAAGCAGCAGCGCGTACGGGCCAAGCTCGCCAAGCAGCTCAGGAAGAGCGCCTGACGCCGGGCGATGCCCGCGTAACGGGCCGCTTCCATCCCAGGCGCTGCATTCGGCCCCGGGTCGGTGATTGACAGCTGAGCGGTCGTGCGCATCGTCTTTGCGGGAACCCCGGACTTTGCCGCGCTCGCGCTCGCGCGCCTGCTCGACGCCGGGCATGAAATCGCGCTGGTACTGACGCAGCCCGACCGGCCTTCGGGGCGGGGACTGCGCGCCACGCCGACGCCCGTCAAGCGTCTCGCGCTTGCCCGCGGCATCGAGGTCTATCAGCCTGAGCGCCTGAACGCGCCGGCGCAGACGGCACGCATTGCGGCCGCGGCACCCGAGGTGGTGGTGGTTGCCGCGTACGGTCTGATTCTTCCGCAAGCGCTGCTTGAATGCGCCCCGCTGGGCGCCATCAATATCCATGCCTCGCTGCTGCCGCGCTGGCGTGGCGCGGCGCCGATACAGCGCGCGATCATGGCCGGCGACGGAGAGACCGGCATTACGATCATGCAGATGGATCGCGGCCTCGACACCGGACCGATGCTCATGCAGCGGGCAATCGCAATTGCGCCGGACGACGATGCCGGTTCGCTGCATGACAAGCTCGCCGAGCTCGGCGCCGAGATGATCGTCGAGGTGCTGAAGGCGCTCGGTCACGGTCCGATGCCGGCGACGCCGCAGCCGGCCGTCGGCGTCAGCTACGCGCACAAGCTCCGAAAGGAAGACGCCATTCTCGACTGGTCGCGGCCGGCGCATGAACTTGCTCGCCTGGTGCGCGCGCTGCGGCCCGTCCCGGGCGCCGCCAGCGCGCCTGGGGCAGATGCGCTCAAGATTTGGCAGGCAGAGCCGGTCGAGGGCGAAGGCCTGCCCGGCCAGGTCATCGCGGTCGGCGACGCCGGCATCACGGTGGCCTGCGGCAGCGGCGCGCTTGCAATTCGTCGCTTGCAGCGCGCGGGTGGCAAGCCGGTCGATGCAGCCGCCTTTCTGCGCGGCCGGGCGGTCGTGGTCGGCGAGCGCCTCAACGCGACCGCCGGGTGAGCGCCGCGCCGCCGCTCATCGGTGCGTCGCTTGCAACGGTGCTGCAAGCGTCGGCGCGCATCGTGGCACGCGTCGCGGCAGGCAAGAGTCTTTCGGCAGAATTGGAGCGCGCTGCAGACGAAGCTGTCGCGGCACCGCGTGCAGCCCTGATCGATGTCACGCATGGAACGCTGCGCCGTTATGGTCGTTCGCAGGCGATCGTACGCGCACTCTCGCGCCAGGCACGCGGCGACCCCCTGGTCGAAGCGCTGCTTTGGTGTTCGTTGTACGTGCTCGAATCCGGGCGCCACGCGCAATATGCCGTCGTTGACCAGGCGGTGCGCGCCTGCGCCCTGCTGGAGAAATGGTCGTCCAAAGGCTTCGTCAATGCGCTCTTGCGGCGCTTTCTGCGCGAGCGACGATCGATCGAGTCGCGACTGCAGGACGACCTGCAGGCGCGCTTCCAACATCCCGGCTGGTGGATCGAAGCGTTGCGCGCGGCCTATCCCGATGACTGGGTGGCCGTGCTGGAAGCCGGCAATCTGCATCCGCCGATGTGCCTGCGGGTCAACCGGCGGCGCGCCGATCCGCAGGCGGCGCTCGCGCAGCTGCTGACGGCGGGGCTCGCCGCCGAGCGCATCGGACCCGCGGCGCTGTTGCTCGCGAAGCCGGTGCCGGTCGACCGGCTGCCAGGATTCGCCGAGGGCGCGTTGTCGGTGCAGGATGCGGGCGCGCAACGCGCGGTCGGCTATCTCGACCTGCAGTCCGGGCAGCGGGTGCTCGACGCCTGCGCTGCCCCGGGAGGAAAAAGCGCGCAGATCCTCGAGACTGCAGACGTCGCGCTCACGGCCCTCGATGTGGACGCCGTGCGCTGTTCGCGCATCGAGCGCAATCTGGAGCGGCTCGGTCTTGCGGCGCGGGTCGTTCACGGCGACTGCGTCGAGCTGTCGCCCTGGTGGGACGGTCGCGGCTTCGAGCGTGTCCTCGCCGACGTTCCGTGCTCGGCCTCCGGCGTGGTGCGCAGGCATCCCGACATCAAGTGGATCCGTCGTCCAGCCGACATTCCGGCGTTCGCCGCGCGCCAAGCTCGGATACTCGATGCACTTTGGCGGGTGCTCCTGCGCGGTGGTAAATTGCTGTACGTAACCTGCTCGGTGTTCCCGCAGGAGAATGATGCTGTGATCGAGGCGTTTGTTCAGCGTACCCCGGACGTGCGGCGCCTCGCATTGCCTGGGCAAGACGCGGCGCAATGTCTTCCCGATGCGCAGCACGACGGTTTCTTTTTCGCACTGCTTGAAAAGCAGAACTGATGCAGTGCGTGGTGCGTCGGATTGCTGACCTGGCCAGGGTCCTGCTCGCCGCAATGTGTTTCCTGGCGGCGGCTGCCCAGGCGGCGGAAATTGATCTGCGTGCCGCGGCGCTGCATCTGGCCAACGACGGTCTCGTGCTGGACGCCGAGTTCTCGTTCCAATTTCCGCCGCGGTTGCGCGACGCGGTCGCGAACGGTGTGCCGCTGCATTTCGTCGTTGAGTTCGAAATGACGCGTCCGCGCTGGTACTGGTTCGACGAGCGCGCCGCCAGCAAGCGCCTCCAGCTGCGGCTTTCCTACCATGCGCTTTCGCGCCAATTTGTGGTTTCCAGCGGACCGCTCGAGCAGCAGTTCCCCACGCTCGACGAGGCACTCGGACTGCTGCGCCGCGTGCGAGGGTGGGTCGTCGGCGAGCGCATTGCACTGGTTTCCGACGCCCTGTACGACGCAGCGGTGCGCTTGCGTCTGGATACTTCGCTGCTGCCCAAGCCGATCCAAGTGAGCGCGTTGACGAGCCGTGACTGGGCGTTCGAGTCGGAGTGGAACCATTTCCAGTACCGAAGCCCTCTCATTCAAGCGCCGGTGGAGAGCCGCGAGCTCCCGGTGGAGACGAGCCAATGAGGATTCTGCTCATTGTGGGCGCGGTCGTCGCGGCGATGGGGCTGTTTCTGCTGGCCAGCGCGAGCGCGGATACGACACTGTTTGCGCGCCACTATCCATGGCTGCTCGCGCTTAACGCCACGCTTGCCACGCTGCTCGCGATACTGGTCGTGGTGCAGCTGATCGTGCTCGCCCGGCGCTACCGGGCGCGCCAGTTCGGTACGCGGCTCACGCTGCGCCTGCTGGCGCGCTTCGCGCTGCTCGCGGTGGTGCCTGGGATGATTGTCTACGCGGTATCCGTGCAGTTTCTCGCGCGCAGCATCGAGTCGTGGTTCGACGTCAAGGTCGATGCCGCGCTCGAAGGCGGTATCAACCTCGGGCGGCAGGCAATCGATCAGCGGCTCGCCGAGCTTCAGGCGAAGGCGCGCGCAATGGCGCTCGAGCTCGCCGATCGCTCCGCAGGTCCGCAGGTGCCGTTGCTCAATCGGCTACGCGAGCAGGCCGGATTGCAGGAAGCCGTCCTGGTCACCAGCTCCGGCCGGGTGCTGGCGAGCGCGAGCGACGACGTCTCGCGGCTGGTGCCGGAGCTTCCCGGGCCGCAGGCGCTGGCGCAGGCGCGCACCAATCGGATGTTCAGCGCGATCGATGCGCCGTCTGGCCGCCCGCTTTCGCTGCGCGTCGTGGTGCCGGTCGATGTGCTGCTCCTCGGAGAGGAGGCGCGCTACCTGCAGTTGCGCCAATCCGTGCCGTCCGCGTTCGCGCGCAGCGCCGAGGCTGTCGAAGCCGCATACCGGGAGTACCGCCAGCTGGCGATCGGTCGCGATGGATTGAAGCGTATCTATATCGTGACGCTGACTTTCGCGCTGTTGATGGCGTTGTTCGTATCGGTCGGCGTCGCGGTAACCCAGTCCAATCTGCTCGCGGAGCCGCTGGCCAACCTCGCGCAGGCAACGCAGCTGGTGGCGCGCGGCGATTTTTCGCGTCGCGCACCCGTGACGAGCCGTGACGAGCTCGGTGTGCTGACCGAGTCGTTCAACTCGATGACGCGCCAGCTCGAGGAAGCGCGTCGCGTGGTCGAGGCCAATCGGGTTGCGCTCGAGACGGCCAAGGCGCATCTCGAGAATATTCTCGCCAACCTATCAGCCGGCGTTCTGGTGTTCGACCGGGACCTCGTGCTGTCGATTTCCAATCATGGCGCTGGGGCGATCCTGGGCGATGCCCTGGCCGAGGCCGCCGGTCGACCGCTGACGCAATGGCCGGCGCCGCTCTCCGGTTTTGCGCAACCCGTCCATGAATCGATCCTCACGCACCGTGCGACGTCCTGGCAGCGCGAACTGGAGCTGAAGGGCACGGGCAAGACCCTGCTCGTGCGCGGATCCGCGCTCTCCACGGCGAGTGGTGGCGGTACGGTGCTCGTTTTCGACGACATCACGCAGCTGATTCAGGCGCAGCGCGCCACGGCATGGGCCGAAGTCGCCCGCCGCCTGGCGCACGAGATCAAGAATCCTTTGACGCCGATCCAGTTGTCGGCCGAGCGCCTCGAGATGAAGATCGCCGGGGCGCTGGCGCCCGAAGCCGCCGAGACGCTGCGCCGCGCGACGCGCACGATCGTCAATCAGGTCTCGGCGCTCAAGGCCATGGTCGACGACTTCCGCGATTACGCCCGTCTTCCAACCCCCATGCTGGCGCCGCTCGAACTGAACGCGCTGCTCGGCGAAGTGCTCGCGCTCTATGACGACGCAAGCGTTGCATCGCTGCGCCGTTATCTGGCGCCCGAGCTGCCGCTGGTGCGCGCCGATGCGATGCAGGTTCGTCAGGTCCTTCACAACCTTCTGCGCAACGCGCAATACGCGGTCGAGCACCGCAGCGACAAAAGCGCCCCGGCGGTCATCGAGGTGCGCACGGCGCGCATGGGCGATCAGGTGGAGCTCTCGGTCTCGGATAGCGGTTCGGGATTCCCCGAGGCGCTGATGACCCGCATTTTCGAGCCCTATGTGACCACCAAGCCGCGTGGCACGGGGCTCGGCCTGGCGATCGTGAAGAAGATCATCGACGAACATCGTGGCACTATTGCGATTGAAAACCTCCCGGGCGGCGGTGCGCGTGTGAGCATCTTGCTTCCCATCGCGGCACAGACGGCGACGGCGGCACGGGCGGCATAGGACCAGAATGGCGCAGATTCTTGTCGTAGACGACGAAGTCGGTATCCGGGAGCTGCTGTCCGAAATTCTGTCGGACGAGGGACACCAGGTTCTGCTCGCCGAGAGTGCGGGTGCGGCCCGCGGCCTGCGCGAACGTCAGCGGCCGGACCTGGTGCTGCTCGACATCTGGATGCCCGATACCGACGGCATTACGCTGCTCAAGGAATGGTCGGCGAGCGGCCGGCTCAGCATGCCGGTGATCATGATGTCGGGCCATGGAACCATCGAGACGGCGGTCGAGGCGACGCGCATCGGCGCGCTCGACTTTCTCGAAAAGCCGATCGCCCTGCAACGCCTGCTCACCACGGTGCGACGCGCCTTACGCCACGCCGAGGCCGTGCCCGCGCGCGAGCTGTCGCTGGTCGCCCTCGGGCGCTCGCCGGCGCTGGTCGATGCGAAGAAGCGGCTCGCGCAGCTTGCCCAGTCCCCGGCGCCGCTCATGCTGCGGGGCGAGCCGGATTTGCATGCGGAGCTGTTCGCGCGCCTGCTGGTCGCGCCGGGGGCGCCGTTCGTGAACGGCGAAGCGGTGCTGACCGATGCGCCCTCGGACGTGCTTGGACGCGCGGCGGGCGGGGTGCTGTTCATCGACGATCTGACGCGGCTCGGACGCGCGGCGCAGCGCAGCCTGGATTTCCTGCTGGTGCGTGCGGCGCGCCACAAAGCGCGGGTGGTGTCGTTCTCGTCGGCCGACGTCAAAACGCTGATCGAGCGGCACGAGTTCGAGGCCGATCTGGCGAGGCGGCTGGCCGAGCTGACGCTGCGGCTTCCGGCGCTGCGCGAGTTTGCCGAAGACGTGCCGGACCTCGCGCAGGGGATGCTCGTTCAGCTTGTCGAGTCGCGCAGTTGCCCCTCGCGGAGACTGTCGATCGCCGCGCTGAACGCACTGCGCCATCATGCCTGGCCCGGGAATCTGGTGGAGCTCGAATCCGTGGTGCGCGATCTCGCGTTTTCCTCGCTCGAAGAGGAAATCCAGGTCGAAGATGTCGAGCGTGCCCTGGCGGTGCGTGCGCCACCGGTCGTTGCGGTGGTGGCGCCGGAGTTCGACCTCGATCGACCCTACCGCGAAGCGCGCGAGGACTTCGAGCGGCGGTACTTCGAGCGCCTGCTGGCGAGCGAAGGCGGTAGCATGTCGCGCGTCGCCGAGCGATCCGGTCTCGAGCGCACCCACCTTTACCGCAAGCTGAAGGCGCTCGGACTGCAGGTCGGGCGGCGTGAGGAGGCCTAGAGGCCCGGCGCCGCGGGCAGCGGGCGAAAAGGGTCTACAATGCGCGCCTTGCGCAGCGTAACGCCTCATAACAACGACCACGCGTCCGCGTGAAGGTCATCATTCTCGGTGCCGGCCAGGTCGGTGGTTCCGTCGCCGAAAGCCTGGTCTCGGAACAGAACGACATTACGGTCGTCGACATCGATCCGCCGCGTCTGCGTGCGCTGCAGGACCGCCTCGACCTGCGCACCGTGATCGGTAGCGCCGCGCATCCGTCCGTTCTCGCGGAAGCGGGGGCGGATGATGCCGATCTGCTGATCGCGGTGACCCAGAGCGACGAGACCAACCTCGCAGCCTGCAAGATCGCCGCGCGCCTGTTCAACGTGCCTCGGCGCGTCGCACGGGTGCGCGCCACCGACTTTCTGAACGACGAACGGCTGCTCGGCGCCGAAGGCTTCGAAGTCGATCTGTCCATCTGCCCCGAGCAGGTGCTGACCGAATATATCGTGAAGCTGATCGAATTTCCGGAGGCCCTGCAGGTGCTCGATTTCGCCGACGGGGTCGTGAGCCTGGTCGCGGTGCGCGCTTATCGTGGAGGGCCAATGGTCGGGCATCCGGTGAAGGACATCCGCTCGCACATTCCGAGTATCGATACGCGGATCGTCGCGATCTTCCGGCGAAATCATCCGATCGTGCCCGACGGCGAAACCCTGATCGAGGTCGACGACGAGGTCTTCTGCCTCGCGGCGTCGCGCGACATCCGCAAGGTCATGCGCGAGCTGCGCAGGATGGACCGCCCCGTGCGGCGGATCATGATCGCGGGTGGCGGCAATATCGGTCAGCGCCTCGCGCGCGCGCTCGAGCGCGACTATTCGGTGCGTGTGATCGAGCACAACAAGCGGCGCTGCGAGACGCTGGCGGCGCGGGTGCACGAGGCCCTGGTCCTGAACGGCGATGCGACCGACGAAGAGCTTCTCGTGCAAGAGGGCATCGGCGACATGGACTTGTTCGTCGCCGTGACGAACAACGACGAGAACAACATCATGAGCTGTCTGCTCGCCAAGCGACTCGGTGCGCGGCGGGTCGTTGCGCTGATCAACCGGCGCTCCTACGTCGACCTGCTGCAAAGCGGCGAGATCGACATTGCCATTTCGCCCGCACAGGCGACGATCGGAAAGCTGCTGGCGCACGTGCGCCGCGGTGACGTCGTCGCCGTGCACAGCCTGCGCCGCGGCGCGGCTGAGGCGCTGGAAGCCGTCGTACACGGCGACCGCGAGTCGAGCAAGGTGATCGGGCGGCGGGTGGCCGACATCGATTTGCCTGCGGGCACGACGATCGGCGCCGTGGTGCGCGGCGACGAGGTGCTGATGGCACACCACGACACCGTGATCGAGGCCGAGGATCACGTGATTGTGTTCGTCGCGGACAAGAAGACGCTGCCGCGCGTAGAGAAGCTCTTCCAGGTCGGCGTGCGCTTCCTGTAAGGGCGGCAGCCTGCCACCGCATCGATGGGCCGCTTTGCGACCGTATTGAACCTTTTGTCCGTGGTCGTCGTGATTTTCGCAGTGGCCATGCTGGTGCCGCTCGGCGTGTCGCTGGCGCAGGAAGATGGCGCCGAACGCGCCTACGACGTCGCAATTCTGGCAACCGCGCTTGCCGGCTGTGTCGGCTGGCTGGTGACGCGCGGCGGACGGCGCGAGCTGCAACCGCGCGACGGCTTCCTGTTCGTCGTGCTGGTGTGGTCGGTGCTGCCCGCCTTCGCGACGGTTCCGCTGCTCGTCTATCTGCCCGGACTCAGCTTTACCGACGCCTATTTCGAGACGATGTCCGCGCTGACGGCAACCGGTGCGACGGTGCTCACCGGCCTCGACCGACTTCCGCCGTCGATCAACGTCTGGCGTTGCATGCTGCAGTGGGTGGGCGGCATGGGAATCATCGTGCTCGCGGTCGCAATCCTGCCGCTGCTCGGTGTCGGCGGCCGGCAATTGATGAAAGCGGAAACGCCCGGTCCGATGAAGGAGCAGCAACTGACCCCGCGGATTGCGCAAACCGCCAAAGGGCTGTGGCTCGTCTATCTGCTGCTGACCGTGCTCTGTGGTCTGGGCTATGCCTGGGCAGGCATGGACGGTCTCGATGCGATGATGCATGCGTTCACGACCATCGCCTTGGGCGGCTTTTCGTCTCACGACGCGAGCTTTGCCTACTGGAATTCACCCGCGATCGAGGCGTTGGCGGTCGCGTTCATGCTCGCCGCGGGCATCAGCTTCGGCACCCATTTTCTCGCCCTGCGACACGCCTCGTTCCGACCCTATCGTTTCGATCCCGAAGTGCGTGCATTTCTGAGCACCTGCGCGGCCAGTGTCGCGCTGGTGGCAGGCTATCTCTTCCTGCACGGCGCGCATGAAGATTTTTCGACGGTCGCGCGCTACAGCCTGTTTAATGTAGTCTCGGTCGCGACCACCACGGGCTATTCGACGACGGACTACGCGGCCTGGCCTGTGTTTGCGCCGCTCTGGATGCTGATGCTCGCGACGTTCAGCACGTGCTCCGGTTCGGCAGGCGGAGGCATCAAGATGATGCGCGCATTGCTGATGTTTCATCAGGCGCTGCGCGAGTTGATGCGCATCGTACATCCGCGCGCCCTGTTTCCCGTGAAGCTCGGCGGCCAGGTCGTCGAAAACAGTATCATCTTCGCGATCCTCGCCTACATGCTCGTGTACGGCGTGACACTCACCTTCATCACCATGGTGCTGACCGCGAGTGGCCTGGACTTCATGACGGCGTTCTCGGCGGCGGCGGCCTGTGTAAACAATCTGGGGCCGGGACTGGGCGAGGTCGGGCCGGGGTCGACGTATGGGCTGCTGGACAATTTCCAGATCTGGATCTGCACGGTGGCCATGCTTCTCGGTCGGCTCGAGCTGATGACCGTGTTCGTGCTGCTGACACCCGCGTTCTGGCGGCGCTGAGCGATGCGCTGCCGAGCCCTTCGGGCCACCGAACACCGCCACCGCGTCTAGACCCGAGCCGTCATGGTCCAACCCTTCGCCGTCCTGCACGCACTTTCCGCGCTGACCTTGGTCCTGGCGCTGGCTATGGGCGCGCCGCTCGTGCTGGCCGGGGTGCTGGATGACGGCGCGCGCTTCGCGTTCGAGGGTGCCATGCTCGTTACCGCGAGCTTCGGCGCGCTGATCCGCGCACTAACACGCGGAAAGCAGCGCGAGTTGCGCGTTCGCGACGGCTTCCTCCTTGTGGCAAGCGGCTGGGCCGGAATCCCGGCGCTGGCCACGCTGCCGCTGCTCTTCTACTTCAACGACATGTCTTTCGCGCGTGCCTATTTCGAAACCGTATCGGCGTTAACGACGACAGGCGCGACCGCGCTCGTGGGCCTGGATGACCTGCCGCCGTCGATTAACTTCTGGCGCTGCCAGCTTCAATGGATGGGCGGCATGGGGATCATCGTTCTCGCGGTGGCTATTCTGCCGATGCTCGGCGTCGGGGGTTCTCAGTTGTTCAAGGCTGAAACGCCGGGGCCGATGAAGGACAATAAGCTGACGCCACGCATGGCCGAGACCGCGAAGGCGCTATGGCTCGTCTACGGCTTCATCACGCTTGTCTGCGCGCTTGCCATGAAGTGGGCGGGGATGAACTGGCTGGACGCAGTCATGCATGCGTTCACGACGATGTCCACCGGTGGAATGTCGTCGCACGATGCGAGCTTTGCCTACTGGAATTCACCGGTGATCGAAGCCGTAACAACCGTGTTCATGTTGCTTGCGGGTATGAAC